>Ga0182030_10018379_pt1 | contig 13404 bp, 17 predicted proteins | sample 812S3MmetaG_FD_121299 | JGI IMG/M metagenome (GOLD analysis project Ga0182030, IMG submission 121299) | Permafrost microbial communities from Stordalen Mire, Sweden - 812S3M metaG (Illumina Assembly) | ecosystem: Environmental > Terrestrial > Soil > Wetlands > Permafrost | place: Sweden... | reverse complement strand
GCCCTTTGTAGATCGTTCCGGCATATCCGCGCTTGAACGAATTAAATTCTCCCGCCCGTGCGTCCTCTCCGACAACAAAACTCACGCGCTGTTCGTCCTTGCTGTCGAGCGCAACCGTCATGTGGGCGCGGCCCTGCTTGTCGATCTCAACGGCTTCAACCGTCCCGACTCTGCCATTGACTAGGCCGCGCTCGCGTTCCGTCTGTGTCCAAGCGTTCCCCGTGAACTGTACGCGGTCGCCGGTCGCGTAAGCTTGTGGGCCGTAAGTCGTCTGTAACTTCACGTCGTCGCCAAGGTCGCCGCGCTCCTTGTGAAGCTGGCGGGCCTGTTCATTCAACGCGCCCACGTCCTTGTTTGTGTACGCAAACATGAAACGCGACTTTTCCGGCGCGGCTTCAACGGCGGCGGCGTAGCTGGCGGCCATCTGCTTAAGGGCGTCGTCCTGCTTCTCGGTCCAATTGATCGCGGCCTTGCTGTCGAAAATCTCGAGCGCGGTTTTGAAGTCGCCGCCGTGCATCGAATTAAAGGCGCGTTGCTCGTCAGCGTCCTTCGTGCGCTGAACTTCGGTTAGAGTCGCCGCTCCGAATTGTTCGCGAAGTCTGCCGAAGATCCCCCCCGGGTCGATGCTCGCAAGCTGGGCGTCGTCGCCCGCAAGAATAACTTTTGCGCCCGCGCGGGCGGCATGGCCTAAGACTTCGCCTAGCGCCTTGGTCGAAAGCATCGCCGCTTCATCGACCATCAAAACCGTGTTTTCATCCCATGCGGTCTTACCCTTGCGAAGGGCGTTTAACTGACGCTGCACGGTGTCGTAATTCTCGAAACCGTTTTCCCGCATGTCCTGAACAACTTTATTCGTCCACGACAAGCCAATGACTCGCGCCCCGTCCTGCTCGTATGCGGTGCGGGCGGCTTTGAGGGTGTGGCTCTTTCCGGTGCCCGCCTCGCCCCAAAGAATCGAAAACCCGCCTTCGCTGGTCATATGCCGCACGGCTGCGGCCTGTTCGTCCTTCAAGGTGAATTTCGCCGCTATGCTGTCGATCTTGCCCGCGTCGATCCCGTGCGCCTTGTCCGCGTCCAATGCGGCGGCGTCCCGAATGGCCGACATTTCGGCTTTCAAGATTGAGCGCGTCGTGTACCTCGTCACGTCGCCTTGTGCCTCGTCGCGCAAAGGGACAATCGAAGGGTGTGCCATAAGCTCGGCCCGAAACTCCGCCCGTTGCTCGTCCTGCAACCCGCCAAGCCTCAACGCGCGGTCAACGGTCGGCGCTAAAAAGGTCGGGCGGTCTTTCGTGAAATGCTCCAGCAAGCCCGCATGGTCGCGGGCTTCGACAAGTGCGGCGACGGTATGCAGGGCGTTGTCACGCGTAATGCCGTGTTGTCGATCCCATTGAACGCCCCACGCTTGCGACTTTGCGAAGTCGTCTTTTTGCGAAAACGTTAGCCCTGTGGTCGGGTCGATCCGGCTGGCGACAATGTGGGCGTGGGCGTGGTCCTTGTCGTTGTGCGCCACGAAAACCGCTTGCGCGTTCTCCATGCCAAGGGCTTTAAGGGCGCTCCTGCAAGCCTCGTGCATCTCGTCGTTTTGAGGCCGTTCGTTCGGCTCCCAATTCAACATAAGATGCAAACAATCAACGTCACACTTGCGGCCCTTGCTGGCCTGATTTTCCGTCTTGCCGTTCCATTCCATCATGCGGCGAGCAAGCTCAACCGTGCGGGCGTCGTGAACGTCAAACCCGAAATTCTGCCCGCCTAGGATCGTCGCGCGGCTCTCCTCCCCTTCGGCAAGCTGCTTGTAAGTCTTGGTCGGCGGTTCGCCCGCTGCCCGCATGAGGGCATAAGTCACGGGCTCCTTTTTCGCCTCGTCGTGGCCTTCGCTCATGACGTAGCGCAAGGCCCCGCTAACGCCATGCCCTTTGACGATGTTCGGAATCATAGCCCTGTCACCTTCTCTAGGGCGTCGGTGATCCGGTCGCCAAGCTCCCGCAAATAGCGTTCTTCGGGAACGCGGCGAGCTTCGTTGGCTCGGTGCGCTAACTGATTAACGTTGGTCCCGATGCGAACCAAGGCAAGCGATAATTCCCGAATGGCCTTCGCGTCGCGCGGCGAAGTCGGGGGGCTGGTCGCCTCGGCCAGCGTCAAGCGTCGGCACATTTGGGAGAGGGTTTCGCCTGTCTCCTTTACTCGCGCGTCAAGGTCGGCCCGTTCGCTTGGGCTGACTTGAAAGCCGACAAGAACGCTTCGGCGTTCGCTGGCGTCGTTGGCTTGGCGTCGAGCCATCTTTTCCCCTGCCCTCGGAGAGCAAGCCGCAATTCCTTAGGAATTGTATAGCTTGCTACCAATCTAACCTTTCTACCATATATCAGCCAAGGAATCACTACCAAAATACAAAATACACCAAATGCAACACGTACAATCCCAAATCCGATACGTTTAAACGCTCTCCCTAATTGTCTACACTCCCAGAACATGATACTTAATCAAATCTAAATCGGCCTCATGGTATCGTTTAAACGCTCTCTCCATCCTAGGGGTTACGCCATGAAAAACGGAGCTTCCAAGTCTAATCAGCATGACTCGCGTGAAAGCTGGTTACGTGCTGCGGCCAAAGAATTGACAGAATATTTCAAAATCTGCGGCCTCGTGATCCCTGAGAATATCCGCTTTGCTATCGCCTTTCCGTCAACGGGGCGGCGAGGGGCACGGATTGGCGAATGCTGGCACTCCTCCACCTCCGAAGATGGCAACTATGAAATCATAATTCGCGCTGATATTGCTGATCCTGTCGAGGTCTTGGGCGTCCTCGTCCACGAATTGATTCATGCGGTTCTGCCTATCGATGCCGGACACGGCAAAATCTACAAAGATGCGGCTATCAAAGTCGGCCTTGAAGGCAAGATGCGCCACGCCATGCCAAGCCAGCTATTACGGCCTCGGCTGGTGGCCTTGGCGGAAACCTTGGGCGCTCTCCCCCATGCCCGCCTGAATATCGACCGTGGGCGCGATAACAAGCCCGCCGATCAACCGAAAAAACAAAAGGCGCGACTCCTCAAGGCGGAATGTTCGGGCGAAGGCTGCGGCTATACCGTCCGAATTACGGCCAAATGGGTTGACGATATCGGCGCTCCGCTCTGCCCGAAACATGGGGCTATGACGATAGATCGCGGCGAAGCTGACAAGGGCGAGGCGGGCGGCGAGGGCGTTTAAACGCTCTCCCCTACCCTGCGAAATGGCTGCGGCAAAGGAAGGGATGAGAAACACGGGGGGGTAATGTGGGGGCTGTTTAAGTATCTGCTGACATGGTGCGGCGTCGGCGTTTCAAAACCACGTTATGATTACGTAAATTCTGACGCCTTTCTAGCCTCTCGCGAGTGGGCGGAATTGCGCTATCTGGTCTTGCGACAAAGTGACGGGCGCTGTTGCCTCTGCGGGCGCTCCGCTGCCGATGGCGTCAAGCTGAATGTGGATCATATCAAACCGCGCCGGACGCATCCTAGCCTTGCCTTGACGCGCTCCAATCTTCAAGTTTTGTGCAACCTCTGCAATCGCGGCAAAGGCAACCTGTCCGACGATTGGCGGCGCTCCCCTACCCCTAAAGCGATAATCCCCCGCCAAGGTCGCGGGTTATGGTCTCGCCTTCCTCCGCCGTGATTTCTTCGCCGGATTCGTGCCGCTCGGCTTGGCGGGCTTCGTGTTCCTCCTTTAAAAATGCGTTGCGCCGCTCCCGCCGTGCTTCCTTAGCGTCCGTCGGGGCAGACTCGGCAACCTCTGGCGGTGTCAGTCCGTCGCCCTGCTGCTGCGCCTCGATCTGCTGCCGCTCGGCAAGCTGTCCCGTAACAAGTTCGAAACGGTCAAGCGCCTGTAACCATCGATCTTCGTTGTATTCATGGGCGTCCGGCTGTGGAATGCCCGCCGCGTGTAGCTCCTCGCTCCAATGTTCGCTGTTCCGCCCCGCCCGTGCTTCTAACATCAGGTGATGTTCTGAATGCACGAAATGGTCGGCGGCGTCGCGGACAGCAACCAATAAATCTTGGTCGGCATTGGCAGGAAGGGGAAGTTCTACCGCGTTCCAAGGATCGGCGGCGATGGCCTCCAAGGTCATAAGAGGCTGCTCTACGCTCTCGAATACCTCTTGGCCGCGAGAAACTACAGCCCTGATAAAGTCGGGAACCTGCAACACGTCGAAAGTCGGCGCGGCTTCGCGGGTCGCGGGCGTATAAACGCCGTGTGCAATTAAACCGTCAGAGAAACGGCTTGCAGCGTCCTCCGGTGAGAGGGTGGAACCATTCGGAACATAACGTTCAAAAAACTTCGCTGCTATTTCGCCCTCAAGCTCGTTGCAAGTCATTTCGACGCCATCGTGATGCGCGAGAACGTGGGCAAAATCGCTCGTCATTTGGCAAGCGACAAACGCCTGAATAAGCAAATCCGCCCCGGCCCGATCTGGCAGAGCATTGTCAAGAACATAGCCCGCGTCTTCATAAAGCAACGCGCGGGTGAGCGGACCGTCTTTCGCAGGCAGATAGTCAGGATCGCCAACGTTGCGCATGGTCGGAAGCCGCTCGCTGCGCTTGGCCTCGGGATTCGCCTCATAAGTGCTGCTTTTCTGCGTCGTGTATGTCTCAAGCCCGCGCGGGCTGCTGCCAACATCGGGGCGGATATTTGCGCCTAGCTCCATGTTCGCAGGATTCCCCGCGTCAATCGACTGTCCGGCGCGGCGCTTCTTCGCCTCCTCCTCGTCAATCTCGGCGGCGGGCTGTGGGTCTTTCTGGAAATCGTCGCCCATATGTCCTACTCCTTCCGTTCGTTGGTCAGGTCGTCATATTTCCCTAGCCACGGGCGCGGCGGCGGGCGCGTGGCTGGCTTGGCAGGATCAGCGGCGGGGGTAGGTGCTGAAACTGCCCTAGCCTTCTCAGCGGCCAATTTTCGGGCCTCTGCGAAGGTCGGCAACTTCTCGCCCTCGGCGGGCGTGATAATCGCCTTTTTGAACGGGCGGCGCTTGGTCGCCTTCTTCACGGTCTGCAAACGCTTCGGCGTGCGTTTCCAACCTTTGCGCGTCCAGTGCCAGCCCGTTTTGTTAAACCCGCTAGGTGGCATGATGCCTAGCCTTCTAGCGGGCTATACGGCTAACTTGATGCCGTTCAAATAGGAGGTTCAACGCCTCTAGGCTCAAATCCTGCACGGTGATTCCGGTCTTGGCCGATAAGACCTTGAGTTGCGTAAACGGTTCGGGGTCAAGGTAGTAGGTCACAACCTTCTTTCCCTGTCGGCTGCGCTGCCGCGCGGTCGCGTCATTCGAGGCGGCGGGCATAACAGGGGCGGGCGGGGGGCTGCTTGCGGCGTTCGGCTCGGCCTTCGCATCGAAACCGCGAAAAAGATTGCCTCGGGCTGCTGTTTTGGACATCACGCCACCTTGTCGGTTAGGTTGCTAGTAGTCTTGCCTTCTAGTAGGCTGTCCGTCAAGCCTACTTGTCGGCAAATCCATTCGAGCAAGGCTTGCGCTTCCTGCGCGGCCTTGCTGAGCGGGTCGCGCTCTTGGGCGGCGAGGTCGTCAGCTCCAAGGTCGGCAAACGCTGCCCGCTCCATCCACATAACCGGCGCTACCGAAATACGGCGCTCCTGCAAGCCCGCAAGCGCCCTTGCGCCCAAATGCTGGCGGTTGGTCGGCACGGCGTTAATCAGGACATGCGCGGGCTTCTTGGCAAGCTCGGCCATTTCAAGCGTGGTTTGGATCGCCTCAATATCGAAACCGCCCGCGCGGGTCGGAATCAAAACAAGGTCGGAAATCTTCGCCGCTTGCAAAGCTACCGCCTCGGCGTGGGGGGGCGTGTCCAGAATGATAAGATCGGAACCATTGGCGCGGGCGGTGTCCAGTAGGACGCCAAGCCGTGACGCTTGACCGGCGATAACGGGCGGGCTGTCGTCGTCCTCGCGGGCGGCGCGGCGGTCGCCCCATTTGGCGGCGGTGCCTTGCGGGTCAAGGTCGATGATCCCAACAGCCAAGCCCGCAAGGTGCGCTGCAAAGGCGAGTTCTATAGCTGTCGTGGTTTTCCCAACCCCGCCTTTCTGCGCGAGGATGGCGATGATTTTCATGGGGTGCGGCATGGGGAAGCCTTTCGAGGTCTGCCACAACTCTAGCACAATCCGGCTAGCATACAAGATAAATAGGCGTCTAGCTGCCTAGCCTTCTAAACTTCTTAGTGTCTTTTCGTCGAGGTGGCTTGCCGCTTAGGCGCTTCGCGTCCCACGCTGCCCGCTTCGCCTCCTGTCGGCTGCAAAGCATGATTTTCCGGCTCTGCGGGTCTTGCCAGTGGGCGAAATGAGAAAGTGCGCTCTGTCCTGCGAGTTCGGGACGGTCCAGCCCGCGAAGCTCCCACAAGAGGCGGGCGGTCGCTGGCCAAACGGTAAAGCTCTCAAAATCGGGGAACCACGTTGTAAGCTCCTCAATGCCAAAAAACGCGCTGTTGAGGTTGTGGGCGAGGATCATGGGGGAATGAGCGCGGCGGCGATATTTTCGCATCCCTGCGAGAATGAAGCCCGCCGCGTTCATGGTGGGCGGTCTTAAAATTCTGACGGGCTGTTACCTTCGGCGGCTTTTTCCTTGCGAGGGAACAAGCCAAAGCGGCCTGTAATCGTGATGCCTTCGGGAATCTCCCCTGTAAACCCGTCGCCCTCTTTGGTCGGCCAGACAGCGGCAACGCGGGTAAATTGAGCGTTTTTGCCTTCGCCAGAAATCAAGGTTAGATCGTGAGTAGGTCTGTTAGACATGATGCCTCCTAGTTGAGAGTGAAGGAAAAAGCATATTGTTTAAGTATTGAAATTTGCTTTACTGATTTTAATCTAAATTAACCTCTGCCAGCCCGTATTTCAACCTTGCTTTGGTGTTTCTATCGGGCGCGAAGGTCGCGGGCCGCGTCCTCGTTCAACGGCTGCGGCGGCATTGCTGGCAGTTCGGGCGGCGTAAGCCTCGCCGTTTTCCTGAGCTTTCCGGCTGTGCTCCATCAAGCGGGCGGCGGTATCCTCGGCGCTCCATCCCCAATCAATCGCGGTCATACACCACACAAAATCCGCGCGGCTGATATCGGGGCCGCTCTCGTCGCTGTTGAGCGGTGCGCCTTTGACACAACGGGCATAGTCCGGCCATTGGCGGGCGCGGGCGATAGATCGCGGGCGGGTAGGGGGCAACGGGGGGCGGCTGACAACTTCGGGCGCTGTGACAAGCCCAAGCCGTTCAAGCTCGGCGGGTGTCGCTGTTCGCCCAGGCTGTGCCTGTTCGATCAAAACGCGGGGAAAGTCCGGCGCGTATTTGTCCTTGAAATTGAGGCTCCCCGCTATGCGGGTTGCGCCGCTGGCCGTGGCGTCGGCTCCGGTGCCTTTGCGAAGGCGGCGGGCAAAGTCCTTGTCCTCGGCTCCTCCGGTCGCAATCCATGCCTGAAAATTCGCGGGGGAGGTTTTCAGGATGAGAAAGACGGCGGGGGCAAGCCTCGCCAGCGTGTCGGCTTTGAGGTCGTCCAGTTGAATGAAGGAAACGCCTAGGCCATGCGGTCGCACGATAACGTTGCGCTGTTTGCGGGTCGCGCTGTCGAGCAATGAGGGCAGGGCGCGGCTTAGATCGGCAAGCGTCACGCCTCGGCGGAAAGACTCTTTCGCGCCGCTGCGGCTGGTCAAGGTGAGGTCAAAGTGAGTAGCGCCGACGCTGGCGAAAACGTCGAGCATTGCCCGCGCTTCCTTCTGTCCAATATCTGCCCCGCCCTCTGCCATAGCCCCGCCCGTGTTTCTCCTCTTTCGACGTCTCATAGTAATTACAAGTTTATGATGTATTGCTTAAGTTTCCCTTTCGATCTCTCAACCTGTCCGGTGCTGGTAGCCTTGAACCATAGCCCGCCCCGCTATGCGGCGCATAAGGCGCACGAAGACAGGCCGCGAAGCGGCTCCGAATCTCTTTCAAGTAAAAAGTGCGCCGTAGGCGCTCCGCATTTCTCTTTAGGTCACGAAACCGGCCTTTCGGCCAAGGTTGAGCAGGGCCGCGCCGAGGTCAGTTTGCAAAAATTCTTCGGTTGAAGGGCCGGATTTAGTAGGAATAGACTCTTGAATCGAGGTTCCAGACGGAAAATCGGACTTAGAAGAAAAGCCCATATTTGCCGCGCCTTTCGGGTCATTGAAGGCGTAACCGTTGCTCGTGCGAATAATGCGGGTGCGGCTTCCCATGTGGCCGAAGAGGTCGGCGCACCGTTCCCGTATGCGGACGATGCGATGAACCCACGTCAGCACGCCCGCCGCCTCAAGCGCCTTGATCGCCTCGGCGACGGTCGAGCGGGCGCAACCGGCCTTCTCCGCTATCTTCTCATAGGACGGGAAACAAAGGCCGCTGCGGGCGTTGTGGAAGCCCCACAACAGCGCCTCGGCAACGGCTTTGGCTTTGGCAGTTATCTGGCCGTAAGCCTTGCCCTTCTCCGTCCGGTGCATGAGGGCGCGAACGCAGGCCATAACCCGCACCTTGGCGTTGCGGTCGAGCGGTCGCGGTCGTCCGTCGCCAAAAACCTTTTCTCGGCGGGGGCGCAAATAATGCGGTAAGCTTCTGATATTAGACATAGTTTCTCCGTTCGTGGGTTTGAACCACGCGCGGAGCGTTCCCTTTTTGAGGCGCAAGACTGCACATTGCGAAAAGCTCTCACTTTTCACTTGCAACCGTCCGCGATTTCAAGGAAACTGGGTCTTGTGAGAGATACCAGTTTCCAGAGAAGCCCGCCCCGTGCGGGCTTTTCGTTTTTCTAGGCTCTGCTTCTCCGTTCAAGTGATAGACTCACCGCATGACGCGCGGCGCTTAACCTTGGATTCTGCCGGAAACGTTGAGTCGTGGCTAGGGTAAAAATAGAACGCGCGAAACCCGCCACGCCGTAGCGCGGCGGGTGCGGCTGTCGTCAATATTCGTCGGCAAGCATGATCGTCAGGACGCGCGTTGTCTTGGTCGCGTCCTCTGGGTAATCTGCGCCCATTTCAAAACCGCTTCCAAAGCTTTTGCGGTTGTAATAGTCGATCTTCCAGAAAATGCGCTCGTCCTTGAAATCGAACGCGCCGAAATCGTGCTCCCCGTGCGGGTCGTTGTCTTCGGTGAAGTCCTCGAAGTTCATCACCTTGCCAACAATCGCGGCTTGATCCGCGAAGGGCAGGGCGGCGACGCCTGCGGTCATTAGGCGCTTGCCGCTGGTGCCAAGGGTGCGGCGGAAGCGGTCGTTAAGCTCACGAATTTTCAAAGTGTCGTCGGTCGTCATGGGCGTTTTCTCCTTCTTGGTTTTTGGTTGCATCTTCTGATGCAACCTTGGCTTCGCCGAGAATGGAGGTAGCAACCGCAAGCGGCTTCGCGGGGAACCGAAAAGCAAGGACGTCTTCGCCTCTTCGGCGAAACGTCCTCTGTCTTTTTGGGCGGTGTCGATGGCGGTCTGAATCCGCGCTTATTCGGCGGCGGCAAAAAAGTTGGCACAAACTTTGCCGTCGAACTCTTGGCAGCGAAATCGCAGGGCGACAGACCCCTGTCAACGCCGATAGCCGCCGAAGGCGGTGGCCGAAGGCCAGCGTTTACAGGGGGCTGGCGACCTGCCACAATCTTCCGCCCAGATCGGTGCAACTCTAAATTCCGCACCCTTCTGCTGTGATGTTTCGTTTCTCGGCACGACAGCCGCCGCCGAATTTGCGCGGATCAACGCCGCCGTCAACAGGGCGGAAGGCGCTTGCGCGCGCGAGAGGCAAAGCCTCTTAGAAAACTGGCCGCGTCTGCGGCCACATGATGCGCGTTAGGGATGGAAGCCCGAAGGGCGGAGACGCACCTTCGCGGCTCCGTTCACGACAGCCCGCCCGCGCGTCTTCGCGCGGGAACGCCCAAAAGCGAATTCTCGAAACTCACGAATTTTGACAATCGGCACGATAGGCCAGAATTCGGACGCGGTGGACGCTCTCCCCGATTGCGCCACGTCGGGGAATTCGCAAACTCGACGGTCTTGCGCGGGCGAGGTAAGAGGGAATTGGATCAAATCATTTGTTATGGAGATTGCGAACATGCTTCGACCTACCTCGCGGGCGTTGTTGCTTGTTGCCTTCGGCCTTTCTCTGGCCTCCTGCGCGGACTCCGCAGACGTGTTTGCGATGAATCCCGCGGCGAAGGCGCTGGGGCCTATGAAGGTATCCTTTGAACGCACAGGAATTGGCCGCGGCCCAGTCACAATCACGATGGCGGACGGCGAAGTGTTGACCGGCGAATATCGCGTTGCGTTTAGTGCCGACGAGGCATTCGCCTTTTCCGGATCACATTCCGCCAGTGCAATCGTAGTCGGTGGCGGTCCGGTGCAATTCGTCGCGCGCGGGCCGAAAACGGAAGTGCTGTGTCGAGGTACAAGTTCAACGATGGGGCATGGCAACGGGCAGTGCCAGACTTACGATGGGGCTGTCTGGGCGGTAAGCTGGTAATTTTAAAGCCGCATGGCGGAGACGCCGCTTTGCGGCTCCGTGCGCTTGCTCGACAACTCCACGGCGCGGCTTTCCGATGCGGACCGGCGGTGTCCAACCGGCAAAGTCCTAGAAATCCACGTCCCCGTCGGGGTCATCGAGGGTGATCCCGCTGGGATTTCTCGCGTAATTGACTCCCACGTCGGTGAGACACCAAACTCCGCGACCCGATTCAATCCAACGTGGGACATATCCTCGCTGTACTAAGAGGCGAACGGCTTGTCTGACTAAATTTTCCCAAGCGTTTTCCTCACCGCTTGCCGTTGTGAGTTTCGCCCCACGTTCCTCAGGGGTGATGGCCATCAATTCGGCCAGTTGATCATACGTATCCTGCGTTTTCAGATGCCTAGGATGGCACGCGAGAAGCATCTGCAACAACCGCTTTGCAACTTTAGTCTTCGTCGTCGGAAGAGGCACGGTTGGCGGTTTCATATTAGGCTCTCGGGTTTCGAGTAGCAACGGAACAGGATTACTAGGTTACACGGCAACGTCTCAGTTTGAAATTCTCTTGCAAGGCCAAGCGAGGCGAAGCGCCTCAGCCACGCCTAGCGCTTGATGTTCGCCCCAGCGCTGAGGGTGGCTATCAGCCCAGTTTATAAACGCTTGGACTTTCGCGCCGTAGGCAGTGTGTTCATTTCCTTCGCACATAGCGAATTCCACAGACTTCTCGCCGTCATGGCTAAGTAATTGGCTATTGATTATCATCATGTCCGAAATCCCTCCGATAAATCCAATGCAAAAAACTTTATCAGTAGAAGGTTCAGATTGTTTGCATTCTAGCAGCAATTTTTGGACAGTATCCATTTCTGCCGCTGTCGTCGGCAAAGTCAGCAACGTTACTGTCATAGACGCTATGACAACTCTAAATAATAGCCTCATTATCGTCATCCAGAATCGACTGAAGCTCGGCAATCGCCTTCGTGTGGCGGTCGATAGTGTCCGACGTGAGACTGCCGAGAACCTTGCCGCCTACGCTGCCGTTCCCGTTTTCAAGCTGCTTCAGCGTCTCACGTAGGCGCAATATCTCTTGCCTTAAATCGTCAATATACCACGTTGGGAGGCGCTCTGACATTCTTGGTCTTTCCCATTCGTTCCGGTAGAGCTGGAACGACGGGGGGCTTGCGAGCTGTCACTACAAAAGCCTCCCAATCGTCTGTGGGCTGACATTATAGCTGCGTCCAATCTCCGCAAGCGTGTCCTCGCCCTTGTCGCGCCGCCTGATGGCCTCCGCCCTCTGGTGCGGCGTGAGCTTCGGCGGTCGCCCCATATGCTGCCCACGGGCTTTTGCGCGTTCCCTGCCTTCCCCCGTGCGGGCGCGGATCAACTCGCGCTCGAACTCGGCAAGTCCGCCAAGCACGGTAAGCATCAAGCGACCGTGCGCCGTGGTCGTGTCCGCCCATGCGTCGGCAAGGGATTTGAAACCGGCGTTGCGCTCGGTGATCTGCGCCAGCGTGTTCAACAGATCGCGGGTGGATCGCGCCAGCCGGTCAAGCCGTGTCACAAGCAGGGTGTCGCCGTCCCCAAGGGATTTGAGCGCCTTCGCCAATTCGCGTCGGTCGGTCTTAGCTCCGCTGGCCGTTTCTTGAAAAACTTTCACGGCTCCGGCGTCGGTCAATTGCGCCACTTGCGCCGCGACGCTCTGGCCGTCCGTCGAAACTCTGGCGTAGCCGTAAATCATGCCGAATTATGGCGGCGACTTATGGAAAAGAAAAGCGCAATCAGATCAACGGTCTGAAAAAATTCCATAAGTCTTGATTTTTGCACCGCGCAACAAATAACATTGCGTTGATGTAATGAGGAGGAGTAGAATCACGCCACAATAAAAGAAAGGGGGGAAAAATGACTTATTTAGAAACTCGAAAAACTGATCTGGACTTATTCCGGCAATGGAAACTAGCTAGCAAGGAAGGCCGCACCGCTGATGCTGCCGCCACCCGCGCAAAAATTCATGAACTACGGAAACCATCCCGCGATTATCATGCGGGCGGATACAAAGCTTATTTGAACGATAGAGAGATAAAGGTAATCGACCAATTCCCAACGCGCAAAGCGTTCGAAGCTCATCGCCGCAAACAAATTGCAGAAGACCCATTTGGGGAAGTCATGCGTCTGCGCTTCGAAGCTCATCGGCAGTCGGGTTGCGCGCGTCTGCGCTCTGAATTCCAAAGCCTTGGAATTACCCTAGATTTCGGCAACGGGTACGCCAACAGCAACGCGCCCGCGCCTCGTCGTCCCAACACGTTGCGTGATTTTATCGCCGCACTCCTCGCCGCCTGACTCAATTTCGCCAGATTTGGCGCCCTGTCTGTTCCTTGTGATCGTCAGGGGGCGAAGCCATGTTTGCGCAACCCAAGCTGGAACAGGCGGAAGCGTTCATTAGGAAACATGCGCCCGTTGCCGCGCAAGCTTCAACGACGCTGTTGCAGTATGGCAAGCGCAACCCACGCGCGGCGCTAAGAATTGCAGGGGCTATTTTTTTCGGCTTAGTGGCGACAAAGTGCGAAATTCACGCTTACCTAACACATGAAATCACGGGCGCACCACCTAAAGAAATTTGGGCGGAAAGCTACGCGAACAGGTGGGGCGCTTACGTTAGTATAGTAGATGACAATCCCGATGCGCAACGCGAACTTGTCAACGCTGACGCCTTGTGGCGCAAGTGGGACACGATATATATAGATCAAAATTCGCGGAATTCGCGGATTGCTAACGGTATCCGCTTTTTCCGTGACGGTATCGGCAAGTATTGGATTGAGGACATAAAGCGAGCGCAAGCGCCACAGAAAGCCGCCTATGATGCGGAGGTAAAACAACACGACATCGGCGTTAAGTATCAGTGGTCGGCGGGTCTGCTCTATCTGGTGGCGCTGGTCTGTGCGCCGCGCAAATGGCTCGTAATTGCCGGAG
>Ga0182030_10018378_pt1 | contig 13404 bp, 19 predicted proteins | sample 812S3MmetaG_FD_121299 | JGI IMG/M metagenome (GOLD analysis project Ga0182030, IMG submission 121299) | Permafrost microbial communities from Stordalen Mire, Sweden - 812S3M metaG (Illumina Assembly) | ecosystem: Environmental > Terrestrial > Soil > Wetlands > Permafrost | place: Sweden... | reverse complement strand
GCCGCCGCCGAGCACGGTCACGCGTTTTACGTCTTGCGCAGCCATACGCGAAGCTCCTTGCCTGTGGCCTGCGCACCCTCGACCGACCAGCCGATGCGCCGCAGTTCGGTGAGCCACCAGTCGGCCGGCTCGACGATCAGGTGGGCGTTGCGGCCGTCGGGCAAGACTGCGTTCGCTGGCTTGGTCGAGATCACGAAGTAGGCGGCGCGCGCGGCGAGGCGCCACAAATGATCGAGCACCGCGGTGAGCTTGGTGGGTTCGACGTGCTCGAGCACGTCCGTGCACACGACCAGGTCGGCGGGCTTGGGCATTTTCGCGTGCGCCATGACGCCGGGATCGTAGTTCTGCCACCGGAACGCCGGCAGCGCGGCCGCGAGCTTCGCCTCGCCGCAGCCGTAATCGAGCAACGTCTCGGCCTCGAGACCGGTCGCGAAGGCCTCGACCGCCTCGGCATGTTTCGCGCCGTCGGCGCCCCAGCTGCGTTTGCGATGCAGCTGCGCCAGCTGCTGCCGGTACGGCGCGCTGGTCAGATCGTTGACCTGGTAGAGGTACGCGCCGGCGTGCCGCATGAACATCCCGATGTGACCGAGATCGAGCGCGTGAATCCCCTTCCACGAGAGCCGATAGGCCAGCGCGGTCGCCGTCGCGCCCAGGCACAGCAGCACGATGCGATCGTGGAGGCCCGAGGCCAGGACCTCGACCTCGCGCTCGAGCAGATCGATTTCCGCATACGCATGCTGGCGCGACCCGGAGACCGTGGTGACGCTGTGCGCCTCGCCCTCGAGCATTTCGACGGTGATCGATTTTTTATCGCCGACGACGAGGATCACGTCCTTGCCGCGCCACAGGTCGCGGACCTGGTCCCAATATTTCGGCGTGTCGATCCACGGCGCGTTATCGGGCCGCGTGATGAAGGCGCTGCCATAGACGGCCGCGCCGCAGTACTTGACGTAGCGTTCCTCCGCGTACCGCAGCCACTGCTCCTTGCGCGGGCAGCCGTTGAAGATGTTCGGCAGGCACACGATGCAATCCCCGGGGTGCAGCGCGATCATTTGGAGCTCGCGCGCGAGATTGGCATCGAAGCGCTGCGACGTGCAGCCGTTCTCGACCGCGCAGCGCCACTCGCCGTCGCCGAAGCGCGCGATCGAGCGCGTGGCCGCGAGCTCGAGGGTTTGGTCTTCGGAAAGTATTTGCGGATACTTTTTCAAGACTCGTCCAGCACTTCGACGCGGCCGCCGATCACCCACATGCCGAAGCGCACCAGGCGCACGCCGAGCCAGATCCGAAACACAAACACGCGCGAGAGGCGGATCCGCACCACGAGTTCCTGTGCCAGGACCTCATCGAGCTCGCGGTGTCCGACGCTGGTGTTCAGCAATTTCATACGCAGTCTCCGATCGGTTGGCGCGCGAAACACTGTAGCGCGGTCTTGGGCGAGCAGTTGATGACGGTGACGCCGGCGGCCTCGAGATCGACGCTGAGCTTGTTCATGGCCGCGACCCAGGTCGGGTACATGCCGCCGTTCCCCAGGCCGCGCGGATGGTCGCCGTGCCAGTGCGTCTTGCCGCCGCTGCGTTGGAAATCGAACCCGAGCAGCAGGATGCGCGTGCAACCGAACAGCGCGGCCAGGCCGATCGCCTGGTAACCGGAATTTTTGCCGGTGTGGATCATCGTCGGGTTCGTCGACAGGCCCGGCTTGTCCATGCCATAGATCCAGTGCAAATCGAATTGATCGCGGGCGCGCGCCGACACGGTCCACTTCTCGCCATGGAACACGGTCGCGATCTCGGGGAAATAGTGGATCCACCATTGATCGTCGCAAGCATAGAGCGCGTCCGCCCATGGCGCGGCGCGAAAGCTCGTGTTGACGACTATGGTGCGCTGGCACGCTCGTGACGTGAGGACGTCTTGCGGCGTGAGGCTGGGGCCCGACGCGATGATGCAGACGGTCTCGCCTTGCCATCGTCCTTGGGGCCCGCCATGTCTTGGGCTACCGGCGGCGGCGGGCTTGCCGACGGCGCCCCGGCGTGCTGCGTGAGCGGCGCACGCTGGAAGGCCTGGACGCGCTGCGGTTGCGGATCATCGGGCAGGATCACGATCATGCTTTTCTGCTTGAGCGCGTCCGCGTAGCCCTTCTCCGCCGAAAAGATCTGGCCGCTCCGGAGCAGCCCGTAACGACCCTTGAATGTTTTCAGCGCTCGACACTGCGGCATGGATGGACTCCGAATTAACGATACGTACAGTTTTTTAGGTCGCCCCGGGACCGCGCTTAGCTTGTGGGTCGGCGTGCCGGGGCACACGCCGCCCGCGCCTTGAGCCTTACGTGTTGCTGGTGCCCGCCGGGAACGATCCATAGACGAACGCCGCCGGCCGCGTGACCGCGAGCCCCAAGCGTTCTTCGCACAGAATCGTGACCATGTTGCGAATGAAATTGTCCTGGTTCTCCGTCGATACCAGGATCTGCGCTTCTTCGCGATCGAACAGCGTGGCGGCCAACTTGAACGCGCCGACCAAAAAGTCGCCCGGCTCGAACGAATAGCTCTGCACCACCGGCACACCCCACAGCATCGCCGGCGTGGCCATGCCAGGGCTCGCGTAGATGTAGCGATGCAGCGTGTCTTTCGTCAGTTCGAGCGAGTGCCAGTCGGTCGGGCTCATGACAATGCCCGTGGTCGGATAGAAGGCCAATTGCACTTGCAGCATCGCGTGGCGAATCACGTCGATGCGGGTGTCGTACTCGGCCGCGTGCGCGCCGCTATAGTCCGTTGCCTGCGGGACGATCCCCTGCAGGTTGCCCGCGACACCGTCGCCCATGAGGATCTGCTGTTCCTCGGCGAGCTTGAGGCCGAAGGTCATGCGGCCGTTGATCAGCGTCGCCAGCTGCTTGAAGTCCGCGAGGACCTGCTTCGATGCGTTGATCCAGTGCCCGATCGTCTCGACCGGCACATTCAACCGCTCATAGGTCAGGTTCGACTCGGGCTTGAGGGCGCCTTCGGAAATGACCCCCGCCGCGTTGGTGAACACCAATTCCCGCACCCACTCGATGAGATTCGACTCGGTAGTGCCGACGTCCAGCAGATCCCGCACGGTCAAGGGCATGAAGTTCGGCACAACGACGCCCGGCAAGTACTCGGGAATGATGCCGCCGCCGCCCGATAACGGGATGCTCGTGATCGTCTTCAACTTGAACGGCGCGCTCGTGGCCTTGGCGCTGCGGCCCTTCGGCGCGAACTCCTTGAGCTCGGTCGACTCGATGAATAGTTCGCCGGCGTTCTTGCCTCTGCTTCCGCCGCCGCCCGGGCCGCGCGCCAGCAGCTTCTGCTCGAGATCGAGAATGCGCCGGTCGAGCGCCTGCTTTTCCTCAACTGCCTTCGCGTGGTCGGCCACGATTTTCGCGCCGTCGGCGTTGAGCTTAGCGATCGCGTCTTTCGTACCGTCCTGCACGCTGCCGAATTTTTTGAAATCGTCGTCGTACTTGGCGAGCACGGCTTTGATCTCTGCGCCGTGTGCGGTCAGCGCCTCTCGGATCGCGGCGCGCAGCGCCTCGCCCGAGGGGGCGTCGCACAGCGCGAGCTTGCCGCGATACCAGTAGAAATCTTGTTCGAGGACGTTGCCGTCCCAATCGAGCACGCCGCGCGTGATAATTTTTCGAGCCTGGGGAATGAACATGAGGGGATTTCCTTACGAGAGTTTGAGGGGGTTGTCGCGGATCATCGCCAGGATCGCATCGGTCTCTTTCGAGTCGATGTTTGCCCCGTCAGCATCACGCTGTTCCAGCAAAACCCGCAGGCCGCGACTGGCGATCGCTTTGGCCTGGGTTCGAGAAAAACTCCCTGCCTCGCGCAGGAAATCTTCGAAGTCTGCGAGCGACGGCAAGCTGCCGGCCGCCAATAATGATTTGACCGATGTGATGGTCGCCTCGGTGTTCGCGGGGAACGTCGCGAACGAGTACTCCCACAGATCGAGCGCGATCAGGCGATTGACGTTGGTCGCGCCGTCGTATTCCTCGGTGACCGGGTCATAGCCGATCGACAGGCCGCGGACCACTTTCGCCTTGGCGAGTGCGTGCGCCTCTTTCGCTTGCTGCACGTCATTGATGAGCAGCTGGCCCGCGACGGCCAGGCCCTTGCCGTCTTCGGCGATGTCGGTCGTGTAGCCGATCGGCGAGTGGCTGTCGTGCTGCCAGAGAATCGGCGGCATGGCGTCGTCGGTCTTCCACTTCGCGAGCGATGCGGCGAACGCGCCCGGCACGACAACGTCGCGCATCTGGTCCGCGTTATTGAACGTCGAGGCGTAGCCCTCGAAGGTGCCATCGTCCTTGATCTTTTTGAACAGGAACGGGACCTGGCGATGTTTGAGCTTCATGGCGGCGTTTCCTTGGGCTGACCGATCGGCGGAAAGTTGAAGATGTGCTGCGGCGGCGGTGTCGGCGCCGGCGGCGTCTCACCCAGCTTTTCCAGCGGAACCAAGTTCGATTGCACGGTGAGAATGTCGCCGCCCGGCATCGGGGCTAAATCCTCTTTGGCGCGGATCTCGTTGCGGGTCATGATCCCGTTTTGCGAGAGCGTTGACCAGAGCGCGGAGCGCGCGGCCGAGTCGGCGCCGAGCAGATCGTCGGTGTCGATCGTCAGATACAGCGACGATTTCTGCGGCGTGGCGATCAGCGAGCGGCCGCACTCCTGCTCGAGCCCGCGCACGTACGGACGCAGCGACAGCGACAGCCAGCCCAAGAGCAGCTGCTCGATGCCCGAGCCCCAGGCCGTGACGCCGGCGGCGGCGTGCCCGACCAGCACCGGCGGAACGCTGAACCAGCGGCACACGTCTTCGACCGAGAACTGTCGCGAGGCGAGCAGCTGCACGTCCTGCGGGTTCATGGTGATCGATTTGAAGTCGAGACCGCCCTCGAGCACCATCAGGCCGCCCGACTCCGGCCCCGAGATCGTGAATTTTTTGAGGTCGTCGCGCAGCATGTCGCGCTGCTCTTTCTTCAAGTACTTTTCCGACTGGATGAAGCCGCCGGTGCGCATCCCGTTTTTGAAGGCCTGCGAGGTCGCTTCGTCGGCCGCCTTCGAGATCCCGAGGGAGTTGCGCGCGTACTCGATGCGCGAGAGGCCGACCAGGCCGTCCATGGTGCGATCTCGCCAGTGGAAAATTTGATTGGCGGGAAAGTCCTGCGTCTCGAGCGGCGAGTAGTACTTGTAGCGGATCTCGTACTGCTTCGGGTTCGTGTTCGGGATCTCGAGCCGATACGGCACGACATACTCCGGACGGATCGGATCGATGTTGATCACCTGGTTCTGACTGTTGAGCGTCTTCCTCGCGTAGCCGTTTCCCCACAGCAGCTCGGACGCGATCATGACTTTCCAGAAGCTGCACGAGGACATGTTCTGATTCGGCTGGTCGTGCAACACCGTGTACAGCGGCACGTCGAGCGCCGGCTCGCCGAAGGTCACGTTGCCCGGGCCCTTTCGATTGAGGATGAACGGCAGCGTCGAAATCGTGTCGGCGATCAGCCACACGCATGACCACACGGTAGCGAGCGCGAGCGCCGCGTTCGGCGTGATGATCTGCCCGGTGCCCGCTCGAGCGGCGTTGACCGGTGGCCGCGCCTGGCCGCCGGCGGCGACCGGATAGAAGCCGCCCGACAGCGCGCCGCCGCCGTAGTCGAAGAAGCTATTGAAAAATTCGGCGGTCTTTTTCCGCCAAGCAGGCTGCGCGGCGGTTCTCATCCGACGATCGCCTGGCCGAAGAAGCCGGCCGCGTCTTCGTCGCCGGGCTCGGCCGCTGACAGCCCGAACGCCATCAGGAGCGCGACCATGCCGTCGATCTTTTCGGCGCTGCGTTTTTTGTCGGGTGCTGAGTTGCGATTGCTGTCATAGCGAGGCACCAGGTTAGCGGCGTTCCACAAAAGAATCGGGTTCCCTGCGTGCCGCAGCTTGCCCGAAACGTAGGCGATTTCGCAGGCCTGCATCGCGGGTTGGTACGATCGCGGGCCCTGAATAAACTTCTCCATCTCGATGCCGGCCTCGGCCAATTCGAGCGCCAGCTGCGTCGCGTTCCACGGATCGTACGCTACTTTGGACGGCGAGAAGCGCTCCCAATCGGCGACAACTTCGTCGCGGATCACTCGATAATCGGCGACGTCGCCCTCCGTTTGCGTCAAAAAACCGGCCGAAACCCAGCCCGCGTACGGCACCGATCGGCGCTCGGTGCGCTGTTGCACGGCGAGCGCCGGAACCCAATAGCGGCCCCACGTGTAGTACACATCGTCCTTCAGCCACAGCAAGCGCCAGGCGTTCATGTCGCGCGTGCTCGCGAGATCGAGCGCACCCCAACAGGGATAGCCGACCAGCGCGTCGAGATCGACGGGGCCTGAGCATTTGCGCCAGCGCCGCAGGTCCACCCAGCCGGTGGCGGCGGATGCACGCCGATTGAGCCGCTTGATTTGGAATTCCGAGAGCGCGCCGGGCTGCGAGCGCGCCTCGCTCGCATACTCCTGCATTTTCTCGAGCGCGACCGAGACGCCGAGCATCGGGTTGGCCTTGACCCACTTCGACTGATCGAAGTCGTCATCGTCATCGTCGATCGCGTAGTAGATCACCAGCATGTGATCGCCCTCGAGCACGCGGTTGAGAATCTGCTGTGCGTAGTGGCGGATCTCGGGCCACGGTCCGGGTGTCTCGTAGCCCTCCGTCGTGGTGTACAAGAACAGCGGGTCGCGGCGCGCGCCGGCGGCCGAGCGCAGCACGTCGAAGAGGTCGCGGGTTTTGTGCGCGTGCAGCTCGTCGAATGCGAGCGCCGACGGGTTCAATCCGTCCTGGGTCGAGGCCTTCGAGTTGATCGGCCGGAAGATCCCGCCCGCCTCGTAGCGCACGATCGAGTTCGCGAAGGCCTCGAGCGTGAAGCTCGATTGCAATCCGGAGTTCTGCAGCACCATGCGCCGCGCAATGCTGAACACGATGCGCGCCTGGTCGCCGGTGGTCGCGGCCGAGAGCACCTGCGGGCCGTGCTCGGGCTCCATGCAGAACACGTACAGCAGGATCGCCGCCGCGAGACTCGACTTGGCGTTCTTGCGCGCGACACTGAACAGCGCCGTGGTGAAGCGGCGCGCGCCGTCGTGGCGGCGGAAGCCGAACAGCTGCACGACGAAGAAGCACTGGCACGGCTCGAGGCAAATCGTTTCGGTCGACCACGTGCCCTCGACGTGCGGCAGCCGCTCGATGAATTTGCAGGCCTTGATCGCGGAATTGGCCGACCAGAGGAACGGCGGCCGCTTGGTTTGGGTGGCGGCGAGGTCGCGCATGAAGCGTTTCGCGGCCAGCCGGATCCACTTTCCGTAGCACTCGCCGCGGGTATCGTCAATGGCATCCTCGGCGTACGCGATCGCCGTGAGGATATAGTCTTTAGTCCCCGAGCTCCTTGAGATCGTCGAACGGGGTTTCCGACTTGCCTTTGCGCTTTTGGGCGATGCTGACACGCGACCTCGACGACGGACTGAAGCCCATTTCGACCATGCAAGAGTGCATCATTTTTGCCTCGGCCTTCATGATCGAGTAGTACGGCGACTGCTGCCACACCCCCTGCACCTGCGATTTGATCACCGGGCCGTAGGTGTCCAACTTCTCGCAGGCCTCGAGGTAGCGCACCTTTGCGCGGCAGAAAATTTCGAGGATCGAGCGATCGAGGATCGTGAGCAGGCCAGCTGGTGCCGCGTTGACCATCTCGAGCCAGACGCCCCGCATCGCGTCGGCTGACTTGCCCACGAATTCAGGCGGCGGACCAATCCCTTGCGTCGGGATCGGCTCAGAGAGGTTGGGTTTGCGCTTGCCGGGATTGCCAGTGACCACCTTGAGCCAGCTGGGTTTCGGCTTTCGGCCCGCTACCACGACCCCGCCCCGTCAATTTGATCGACCCCCCCCCTATCCAATTTCGCGACGCCAAAAATTTGCCACAGGACGCGCTTCCACAAGGATCGCTTTTCTAGTTCTAACCCCCCCAGGGCCGCCACCGTGGACGCGCCCCAGCGCCGCGAGCTCGTCGAGCCGACGTTGCGCGAGTTCGATGCGCCGCTTGGTGCTGTTGTGGCAGTAGGTGCACAGCGACTGCCAGTTGTCTTCATCCCAGAACAGAACCTGATCGCCGCGGTGCGGGATGATGTGATCGACGACGTTGGCGATCACGTATAGACCGCGACGTTCGTCGAACACGCAGAGCGGATGATCGTTGAGCCACCGCGCGCGCGCGCGTAGCCAGCGGTTGCCGTAGCCCTGATCGGTGCGCGTGCCGCGTCGTTGTCGATCGAACAGCGCGCGCAGCGTTGGTGTGATTACCGAACCTGGTGGTCGGTGGATCTTCGGCATCGTCGGCATAGATTGAACAGTCGAGCAGTTGCTGCTATCGATCGATCGTCACGCCGCGATCATACGCGCGCGCGTCGCGACGTGTTGGCGTCAGCGCATCAACGATTGCTGAGAACTGCACGTCGAGCGTCGACAGTTCTTGGATGTGCGCGAGCACTGCGCCGTGTGGCGCTTGCACGCTGCCGCGTGCCAACACGATCACATCGACGAATCGATCGTCGAGGATCACGCCGGCGTGCATCAAGCAATCGAGCACGGTCTTGACGCGATTGTCGATATCGAACGTGCGCGCATTGGGTGGATAAAACACGAGACCAATCGCGAGCCGATCAGTCGTCCAGTGACGTCGCACACGTTGCTCGAGCACCGAATCGCCGACTGCTTTTTTGTAGTCGCGATACGGCTCCGATCGATGCACTTTTCCATCGACTGCACGCCACGCGTGATTCGCCGACGGCGGCCACGGCAATTCGCAGGTGACGCTAGCCATTCAGGTGGGAGTCTTTTTGAGTCTTTTTTTCGAGCAGCTGCGCGGTGAGCTCGAAAATGAGCTGGTTTTTTCGAGCGATAATTCCCTGGAGCTCGGCGATGCAGCGCGTGCAGCGAGCCGTGTCGATCTGCAGCTGCGTCGGCTCGGCCGACTCGTTCAATTGCTGGCAGGGAATTTCGACAAGAGCGACAGACGCCACTAGCCGTCTCCGTCGACGTGCAACAGGTCGATTTCGGCGATCGTCACATTGCCGCCGGCGCGACCGATCAATTCGAAGTGTTTTCCGATCGATGCCTCGCCGAAGAAGCGGAAGAACTCGACCGAATATTTGATGCCGTAAATCGTGAGCGTGCGGAATGCGCCGGTCGGATCGATGGTCAAATTTCCATCGTCGTAGTGGAGGTGACCTGCCAACTTTCGCAGGTTGCCGTTGATGCGGTTATCCATCAGCGACCGCTCGCGACGCGATACGCGTCCGCCTCGCAAGCGGACTGCGCGATTTCCTGGGTGTCGAACGAGCCGCCGATTTTGGCCGCGTGCACCGGCGGATCCGCTTTGCGTTCGGCGAACCAGTGATCGCCGAGTTTGCGCACTCGATGCGTCGCGCTCTCGAAGGTCATGGCGTTGACGTGTTCCCATTGCATGTGGAGCTCCGATCCGTGCGGCGGGAAATCCGCCGGTGTGATCGGGACTGCATGGTAACCGCGCAGCGTGTCTTTAGCGACGTGACCGGAGCGCTCGAGATCCGCGAGACGTCGCGAGAGAATCGGACGCGGAATCAGCGCATGCAGCGAGAGCTCGTAGAGCGTTGCGCCTGGAAATTGCCGCACGGCCGACAGTACCAGCGCCATTTGCGGCGCTAGCGGTTTGTCAAGCATTTCCCCACCAAAAGAGCCCCACACTGTTAACTCAGCGGTCAATTTTGATCCCCTTTTAAACGGCGTTCGGCATGCCGGGCATACCAACCCAACGCCCCATCGGCAAAGTGCCGCCTCAGAGCGTCCCAGGCGGTTTTCGGCGGATTCTAGCAGCTGACAAAAGTCCCACACGGCGCCCTTCCCAGGGGTAAAGAATCCCAACGCCAAATAAAAGCAGCAGAAATAGCTAGATTGTTGATTTAGCACACGTTTTCATTTCTTTTTGCTGCTATTATCTTACCTCGGAACAAGCACTATCTACCTAAACCGGAGTCCCACATGAAAAGCAGCAAAAAGACCGTCAAGACCTCAGCCAAATCCACCGTCGCCGTCAAGTCGGTGAAGCCGACCGCCGCACAAGCCAAGGTCCGCTCGATGGCCGCCTACAAAGCCCACATCACGCGCCAGAACCAGATCCTCGCGGCGTCGAAATCGTCGACCGTCAAGGCCGAAGCGCGCCAGGCGATCAAGGCGATCACGGCCAACATGCAGAGCGCGTAAAGCGCAGCCTGCAGCGCCTTCGGCCTTCGAGGGTGCTGCGGGATGCGGATTTCGCATCGGAAAAAAGATGGAGTTACCTATGGACAACGTCACCACGAAAGTGAGCGGCAATAGCCTCACGATCACGATCGACTTGAGCAAGCGATTCGGGCCGAGCTCGAGCGGGAAAACGATCATCGTCGCGAGCACGCGCGGCGCGATCAAGGTCGGCGACGTTTCTGTCGCGCTGAACGTCTACACCAAGGCGTGAACGCAGCCCGCAGCGCCCTCCGGCTTTCGAGGGTGCTGCGGGATGGCCGCCAACAAGGAGGAATTTCATGTGTGACACCGCGTACACGTCGATTCGCAAGCTGATCGAGCTCCATGCCCGCATTCAGGAAATGCAGCAATTGGATCTCGACCTGGGCGCGTCGCTCATCCAGCCACCGGTCGTGTGGACGTACGTCCCTCGGGAAGTCGCGCCGACGGCCGACAACCTGACGTTACCCCTTTTTGTCCAAATCCAGGCGGAGTGAGTTGACATGAACATACGTATTTCGGTTTTGGTTGCGCTGCTCGCGGTGCAACCGGCGATGGCCCTTGACTTCAAGGGCGTGACGCTCGGCGAGTGGAACTCCCCGGGCAAGCTGGCCGCGCTCGGCGTCGACGAGCCGACCGGAGCCACCGAGCTCGAAGGGCTCACGGTCTTTTCCAAAGTCACGATCGCGGCCGACGGAACGGTGCAGCGAATCGACGTCGAATTTAAGCCTTACCAGTTCGACACGATCGCGGCGGCGGCGACGCGCAAGTGGGGCAAGCCGACGACGTCCGGCACGCTGCCCATGCAGAACGGGTTCGGCGCGCAGTTTCGCGACCAGGTGCGAACCTGGGAGCGCGACGGCTGGACGGTGTCGATCTTTCAATACGTCGACAGCGACTCGGGCGCGCTGAGCATCGCGCCACACGTGAACGCGGCCGATCCGAGTAAGAGCCGGATGTAAGCAGCCTGCAGCGCCTTCGGCTTTTCGAGGGTGCTGCGGGATGCGGATTTCGCATCGATAAAAAACGACGAGTTACCTATGAAATCGACAAAACAGAAGTCGGCCAAAGCGCCGAAGCCCGATCCTATTGCCGTGAAGGCGGCGGCGATCCGGGCGAAGTTCACCGCGAAAGACCTGGCCGATATCCAGAACGATTTCGCCATCAGGCCTGCGGACCTTGCGGGCGTGGTCCGTTCGCTCGGCTCGTTTACTAAGGTCGAGGAACTGCTGAAAATGCTGGAGTCAGCCGACCGCCGCAACGCGGGCGACCTCAAAGCGTACGAGGATATCCGCGCCAAAGGCCTGGACGTCATCGACGATTGGCGGCTGGTGCAAACGAAGTCGGCGGCGAGCGCGCTGCGAGACGAGTTCCAGATTCGCGTCAAGCATTTTGCCGAATCGCGCAACGAAGTCGCGAGCCTCAAGGCGCGGCTGCTGGAGATCCAAGGCGGACTGCTACCGCCGACCATGAAGGCGCTGCCGGCGCCGGCGTCGTCGGTCGTGGAGGGCAAGAAGGTGGTCGAATCGCCGAAGGATATTTCCTGGCTCACGTTTCGCCGCTCGGTGCTCGAGGCCTGTTTGATGGTCGCGCCGAAAAAGGAAGTGCGCGCGAATCTGGTGGGCGTGTACCTGATCTCGCACCAGAAGGAAATCCGCGCGGTCGCGACCAACGGGCACACGCTGCTCCTGCATTCGACGCCGGCCGAAAAAGACCAGGTGCTGAATAACTGGCTGACGGCGGGCGTGATCCTGCCGCGCGACGAGCTCGCCCTGGCGCTCGGCGTGCTTGCGAAAACGAAATCCGGTCCCGACGATGAAGTCTCCGACCTGGTGCAGATCGGCTACGCGCCTGGACATGGCTACGCGATCGTCAAGGATCGCGAAGATTTCGCGACCTTCCGGATGCGCGTAGTCGACGGCAAGTTCCCCGAGTATCAGAAGGTGATCGAGGCGGCCGGCTCGGTGCTGACCGGCGGCGAACGCGCCGCGCTCTCGGGCAACAGCTTGGCGGCGGAGTACGTCAAGCAAGCGGCGGTGATTGGTGCAAAATTCGAGTGCAAGGGTCTGACGCCATTCGTCGGCGAGGGAGAAAAGACTCCGGTGGTCATCACGTTTTTGGGCGAGCCGGGCGCGCTCTTTATCGTGATGCCGATCGGCGCCAAAGCCGAGGAACAAATGCCGGTGCAGACCATGGCGCTGATCGGTCGCGGTCTCGAAGGAACGCTGGCGGCGCTCAAGGCAACGCAGACGCGGCAGCGAAGGGCGATGGCCGAGACCAAGGGCGACGACGTGAAAAAGTCGATGCAGGCGGTGATCGATGCGCGGGATCTGCGGATCGCCGCGGTGCTGCAGGCGATCAACGGCAAGAAGCTGGAAGCGCCGGCGGCGGCGCGTCGGGATCTGAACTGATCCTGATTCGAGGGAAAAAAATAGCCGCGACTGGTGGAGGCCAGCGCGGCTTTCGAGTTACCTAAACGACATGGAGCCTAGCACAATGAAGAACGAAAAATCGACGCGCACCACCGGGATCGAGTGGACCGAGCACACCTGGAATCCCTTTGTCGGCTGCACGATCCACTCGGCCGGGTGTACGAACTGCTACGCAATGCGCACGGCGCAGCGGCTGCAGGAGTTTGGTGTCGAGAGTTACCACGGCGTGGTCAAGGTGGTGAACAAGTCGCCCGTCTGGACCGGTCGCATCAATCAGGCGACGGCCGCGGCGATGGTCAAGCCGCTCAAGATCAAAAAGCCGTCGCTGATCTTCGTCAATTCCATGAGCGATTTTTTCCACGAAAGCGCGAAAGACCAGTGGCGCCGCGAAGCGCTCGAGATCATGGCGAATACCCGACACCAGTATCAGGTGCTCACCAAACGGCCCGAGAACATCGCGCCATTCTTGGAACGCTGCCGCAGCTTCCATGGCGAGTTCACCCAATTCCCGCCGAACGTGTGGATCGGCGCCACGGTCGAGCGTGCCGACTGCGTGCATCGGATCGCGACCCTGCGAGCGGTGCCGGCGACCATCCGCTTTCTCTCGATCGAGCCTTTGATCGATAGCGTTGGTCCGATGGATTTGACCGGGATTCACTGGGTCATTCTCGGCGGCGAGTCAGGTC
>Ga0182030_10018377_pt1 | contig 13404 bp, 10 predicted proteins | sample 812S3MmetaG_FD_121299 | JGI IMG/M metagenome (GOLD analysis project Ga0182030, IMG submission 121299) | Permafrost microbial communities from Stordalen Mire, Sweden - 812S3M metaG (Illumina Assembly) | ecosystem: Environmental > Terrestrial > Soil > Wetlands > Permafrost | place: Sweden... | reverse complement strand
CCGAAGCGGTGTTCCTCATCGATCACCACGAGCCCGAGATTCTTGAATCGAACTTTGCCCTGCAACAGCCGGTGCGTGGCGATGACGATGTCCACGGAGCCCGAGGCGATGCCTTCGATGACCGCCGCGGCTTCCTTGGCCGTACGGAAGCGCGACAAGCTCTCGACGCGCACCGGCCAATCGGCGAAGCGGTCCGCGAAGGTGGTGGAGTGCTGCTGAGCGAGCAGCGTGGTCGGCACGAGCACCGCCACCGTCGGCCTGCCTGCACCGCGACGAAGGCGGCGCGCAGCGCCACTTCGGTCTTGCCGAACCCGACGTCGCCGCAGATGACCCGATCCATCGGTTTACCCGACTTCAAGTCCGCGAGCACCTGATCGATCGCCGCGGCCTGGTCGGCCGTCTCCTCGAAGCGAAATCCCGCTTGAAAGGCGCGATAGTCGCCTTCCGCCGCCTGCATGGATGTGCCCTCGCGGGCGGCGCGCCGCGAATAGAGATCCAAGAGCTCCGCGGCCACGTCGCGGATGCGCTGCGCGGCCTTGCGCCGAGCTTTTTGCCATTGATCGCCGCCCAGCTTGTGCAGCGGCGCGGTGTCGGCCGGCGCGCCGGTGTAGCGCGAGACCAGATGCAGCGCCTGCACGGGCACGTAGAGCTTGTCGCCGTCGGCGTACTCGAGCTCCAGAAACTCGCCCGTGTAGCCCGCGACATCCATGCTCTTGAGGCCGACGTAGCGGCCTACGCCGTATGACTCGTGCACGACCGGCGCGCCCGCGCGCAAGTCCGACAGCTCCTTGAGGATTTTCGCAGGGTCGCGCTCAGAGCGCCGCCGCCGCCGCTCTTGCCGCGCGCGGTCCCCGAACAGCTGCGATTCGGTGAGGATCTCGAGCGGCGGCGATTCCAAGCGCAGCCCGCCGACCGCCGCGGACACGGCGATGCCGAGATCGAGATCGCTCGCCACGAAGCTCGCGAACGTCTCGAAGATCTTCGGCTGGACGCCGCGGGCGCGCAGCAGGTCGAGCAGCAGCTCGCGCCGACCCGCAGACTCGGCCGCTAGCAGCACGCGGCCCTGCGACAAGGCCAGATGCGCCGCGAGGTCGGCGGCCGGCTTCTCCGCGCGCGGATCGACACGCACCGCGGAGGGCGCGATGCTCGAGAAATTCTGCACGGCCCCGGCGGTCTCGGGCGGCCACTCGAAGGAGCGCAGCTCGATCTTCGGCCAAATGCCGAGCGCCTCCTTGAGCTCTGCCGGCGGCAGGTAGACCTCCGCCGGATCGAGGATCGGCCGGTAGCGGTCGTGCCGCAGCTGCTCGTGGCGCTCGAGGATGCCCTTCCACAGCCCGTCGATGTGCGAGCTCGCCTCTTGCACATCGATCAGCACGCTCGAGGGGGGCAGGTACTCGAACAGATGCGAGGTCCGTTCGAAGAACAGCGGAAGGAAGAATTCGAGCCCGCCCGGCGCCCGGCCGGCGCTCACGTCGCGGTAGATCGGATGCTCGGCGAGGTCTCCCTGAAAGCGCAAGCGATAGCGTCTGCGGAACTCGCGCACCGCGTCGGGGCTCAACGGCGTTTCGCGAGCGGGCAGTAGCTGAATCCGCTCGAGTTTCTCGCCCGAGCGTTGGCTGTCGGGATCGAAGTGGCGAATGCTGTCGACGTCGCGGTCCAAGAGATCGATTCGATACGGTGTGTCCGAGCCCATGGGGAATACATCGAGGAGCGAACCGCGCACCGCAAACTCGCCGTGCGCGACCACCTGTGTGACCGCCGCATAGCCCGCCGTCGCGAGCCGCTCGCGCAGCGCCTCGAGATCGAGCCTCTCGCCCACGTGCACTTTGAGCGAATGCGCCTCGACGTAGCTGCGCGGCGCGAGGCGCTGCATGAGGGTGTCGACGGCCACTAGCCAGACGCCTTTGCGCGCGCGCGGCAGCTCGGCCAGGGTCTTGAGGCGCGAGGAGGTGATGTCCGGATGCGCCGAAAAGCTATCGTAGGGCAGCGTCTCGAGGTCCGGAAACACACGAACCGCGATCGCCGCGCTCGAAAAGAAACCGATCTCCTCGCTGAGCGCTTCCGCGTCGCGCGAGTTATGGGTGATGACGATGAGCGGCCCTGCGGCCTGGGCGGCCGCTTCGGCGATCGCGAGCGCCGGGGCGGCGCCATACAGCTTGCCCCACTTGACTATCGGAGCATCGGCGGTGGGTAGCGTAGGGTCAAATAAGGGCATCTTGGGTAGAAACAACAAAAAAACGCCCGCCGCGAGCCTTAACTCGCGGTGAGCTCCAGGGAACGTTAGCTGATTTTACGCGATTTAGTTCGAGGGGGCCGCCGGACTCGCCGCGTCCGGCGGGGCGGATTCGGCCGCGGCCGGCGCGGGAGCTTCGGTGGAAACCACGCTATGGATCACGTGCTCGTGCTCGAAGTAGACCACGAATCCGGGATATTCCCAGCGGGCGATGGGCGGTTTACCGACGGCGGGCACCTTGGTCGTAGGCTCGCCGAACTTGCTCGCAACCTGAGTCATGGTCATGCCGCGTGCTGGGGTAGTGACATCGGACTCCTTGACGGCAATCCCGTTGTCCACCGCCACCATGTCCGCCGTTGCGATGCCGGCAAGGCCCGAGGCGAGAACAGCGCTAACCAGCAGGGCTCGATAGTTCATTGCGCACCTCAATAGTTACCATCCCGTGCCGCTTGGGCGCCCAATACGGCCGATAGCCCCGAAGATCGGAGGCTGCCGTGTGGCCCGCGCGAATACTATACCAGCCGCGACCCGGCAATAGTTGACCTACTTAACACTCTGATTATGTTGCAATTTAATCCAGAGGTTACGAAGGCCTCCAGACTCGTTCCCTAAGCTCCCCGCGGCTGTGGTTTAATCGCCGCGAATGTTCCAGCCCGCACCAGTTTTTGTGGGCCTGCGGTATTCGCTGGCCCGCGAGCATAGCTTTTTCGTATCTTTCATCACCTGGGTCTCGCTTTTAGGGGTGGCGGCGGGCGTTATCGCCCTCATCACCATCATTTCCATCATGAATGGCTTCGAGAGCGAGCTCAGAGGGCGGCTGTTGAGCTTGTCCGCCCACGCCACCTTGAGCGTCCCCGGCGGCGCGCCAATCGCGGACTGGAAGCGTCGCATCGATGAGCTCAAGGGGGCGCCGGGGCTCTTGGGAGCGGCGCCGTTTCTCGATACGGACGCCATGCTGAGCAATCCGCCCTCGATGGGCGGTGCCATCGTCCGGGGGATCGATCCAGCCCTCGAGACCGAGGTTTCGACCATCGGGGAGGCGATGCGCGAGGGTAAACTCACCGATCTCGAGCCTGGCACGAACCGCATTGTGCTCGGTCGCATGCTCGCCTATCAGTTGCAGGTCGGGGTCGGCGACACGGTCACGGTCATGATTCCCGACAGCGCCGCGGGCAACGGCGCCATCGTGCCTCGCCTGCAGAATTTCCAGGTGGTAGGGATATTCGAGGTCGGGTTGCAGGAGCACGACAGCGTGCTTGCGCTGGTGAACCTTCAAGACGGCGAGGCGCTGCGCGGCCTCGATGGGCCGACCGGCATACGCCTCCGGTTCGACGATGTGCTGAAGGCGCCGCAACTGGCGCGCACCGCGGCCGCGAGGCTCGCATCGCCGCTCACGGTGCGCGACTGGACGCAGGAGAACGAAGCGTATTTTCGCGCCATCCGCATCGAGAAGACCATGATGGGCCTCATTCTCATGCTGATCGTGGCGGTGGCGGCATTCAACATCGTGGCGACGCTCGTGATGGTGGTGAGCGACAAGCGCACCGATATCGCCATTCTGCGCACGCTCGGCATGAGCCCTCGGGAAGTGATTGCGGTGTTCATGACGCAAGGGGCGCTGATCGGTTGGATCGGTACCGCGCTCGGCGTGATCCTGGGCGTCGCGCTTGCGCTCAATGTCGACGTGGTCGTGCCGTTCATCGAGCACGTGTTCCGCGTGCACATCATGGACGACCCGGACGTCTACTACATCGCGGGGCTTCCGAGCGAGATGCACGCGGGGGATGTCGTGCGGATCGCGGCAGCGGCGCTTCTCCTCACATTCCTGGCGACGATCTACCCGGCTCTCAAGGCCGCGAAAACTCAACCCGCCGAAGCACTGCGATACGAATAGATGCGCCATTTGGTGCGTAATAATCAGACGCACACTGTCGAATTCATCTTGCGAACGAAGCGAGATGTTGATCCTCTAGCTGCGCATACTCGAGCTCAAAGCTCACGAGACTCGAGGCGTTCCCGAAGGCCACATGATAGCCTGTGTCCGTCGGAATGGAGTTCACCGAGTGCCGGAACCGGCTCAGTCGCCTAGCGACTTCGTCGGAACCGGCCGGTCAACTTTGTGCGACACTTCCGGCGGCTCCCAATAACAATCATAGTTTCATAGTCAAGGAGGCCTACGATGAGTCCATTCAAACTGCTGAGCCTTTCCATATCGATCGCGGTCATTCCTGTGGCAGCACTGCTGAGCATATCGCCCGTCGCGGCCCAAACCAGCGCCAGCCCGTCCAGTCAGTATGTGTCATTCAATCTGGCTCCGAATACCAGTTCAGACCCGATCACCATTCCGGCGGACGTCCCCGTGCTGGTGATGGGCTCAACGACCACTACCGGTATTCGAGGGGTTGGTCAGGTCGTCATGGAGCGCAGGTCAGCAAACTTCCTGCAGTGGGTGGGGCTGAACTCGAACACCAACGGCACGATCACCCAGAGTTTCTCCGGTACGGCCGGCACCCAAATCGTGCAGGTGGATTTCTCCGGCAACGTTAATCTTGTGGTCAATGGAACCGACAGCTTCGTGGTGAAAAATTCGAGCACGACATTCACCGCAACCGGCTGGGTCTCTCTGACCTGGGTACCGACCTCGCCGACCTTTCCTTCGCTGTTCACCGACAGCAATTCGGTCGGCATCAACACTGGAGTCGGGACCTCCGTGTTCGCCGCGATGCAGAGTTGTGCCGGTCCCACACCCCCGACCCCGTGCGCCAAGCTCAACACCGCGATGGGTGCGGCTGCACTGTTCAGCGTTGTTTCGGGAGTGCAAAATACTGCCGTGGGGGCCGGCTCGCAGTACCTCGCGACCGGCACCTCCAACACCACCGTGGGCGACCTCGCGATGGCGGGACCTGGTGTAGGCTCGTTGGTGGCGCTTGCCGCGCCTCCGGCCCTTAAGGCCACGCTCGCTCACGGTTCCTACAATACAGGCGTCGGTGATAGCGCGCTGCTGACGATGACGACAGGGAGCGGCAACACCGCGCTCGGATTCGATGCGCTTTCGGGGGTCCAAATCGGCAAAAACAACGTTGCCATCGGTTTCGAAGCGATGTCGGGAACTGAGAACGCCAGCGCAAACGACGGGACGGGCGTCACCAACTCGATCGCCATCGGCTCGAACGCGCTCTACGCGAACACAGGCGGAACCGACAACGTCGCGATCGGAGTTCAATCGATGGTGGCCAACACCACCGGTGGAAGCAATGTCGCCCTGGGCGACAGCAGCCTGTCGAGTAACGTCGACGGCAGCGGCAACTTCGCGCTAGGCACCAATTCACTCGTGTCAAGTCATCACGGATGCAATAACGTCGCTCTGGGTACCAACACGTTGTTCAAGCTCGCGGGTTCCGGCTCGGGCTGTACGCCGGGCGCGGAAACCAGCCCGTCCGACACGGGAGGCAACAACATTGCCATCGGTACGGGCGCCGGGGTCGCCTTGACGAGCGGCAGCAACAACATCGAGATCGGCCCCGTCGGTAAGAGCGGCGACAATAACGTGACCCGAATCGCCAACATCTACAACACGGCGTTGCCGGATTCCGGCCTGGCGGTGTACGTCGACTCGTCTGGCCAGCTCGGTACGACCAACGGATCGTCGGAACGTTTGAAGACGGATATCTCAACCATGCCGCAGATGTCCACCCAGCTGAGTCAGCTGCGAGCCGTAACATTTCATTATAAGCAAGACCCGTCTCAGGTACTCCAGTACGGTCTCATCGCCGAAGAGGTCTCGAAGGTGTATCCGGAACTTGTGGTCCACGACCGGGATGGGAACATTGCCGGCGTGCACTACGAGGAGCTCGCCCCGATCCTGCTGAGCGAGCTTCAGCACCAACAACGCGTCGCGCAAGATCTCGATCAGGAAGTTCGGCGCCTCGAGGAGCTAAGTGCGCTGCAGGCCGCGAAGGTGGCGGAGCTCGAGCGACGACAGCAAGAGCAGCTAGCCTCACAGGCCGAGGAACTGCGGCAGATTAAGCTGCTCGTCGACAGGCGGCCGGCTGAGTCAGGGACGTCGCTTCTCGCGGAGCGATAAACAGTTGGTGCCCACTGCGGGTCGGGCTTGCATACCGACCCGCATTCCCTTGCCCGCATCAATTTGGGAGGCACCTCACATTCGCGCATCGTTCATCATGGCGAGCGCGCCAGGATTCGCATGACGACCGACGCCCGCATCAAAGAATGGCTGGGTCGTCTTCACGCCAACGGCCCGAGTGTGGTGATCGGTGTGCTTGCGGCGCTCATCGCGGTCGAGCTGGCACGCGTCGCCGTCACCCTGCTGAGCGGTCCGGTAAAATCCCCGCAGCCCGTGTTCGCTGCCAGCGCGCCGCGATTGCACGCCGGTGTCAACATCCAAGCTGTTGTGTCGGCGCACCTCTTCGGGGCGCTGGTATCCGAGCCGACTGCGCAAGATCCCGACACCGTGCCGTTGTCAACCGCCAATCTGCTGCTCGCCGGCACCATCGCCACCGAAAATCCGAAGCACGGTGTAGCGATCATCAGCGACGGCGGGCCCTCCAAGGTGTTCTCGGTTGGCGATGAGGTACACGGAGCGCCCCTTTACTCGGTCTACCTTGATCACGTCATCCTGGATCGAGGAGGCACACTGGAGACTCTACAACTCACTCGGATGATCAACGGCGGCTCGCGCGCGGCCTCGCGCGCCCCCGGCGGGGCCGCTCCACGCACCGTCCAGGCGATCGGCAATGCTCAGCGAATTGTGCAACAAGAGTCTCCGCGCATGGACACGTCAAGAGCAATGCCCTCGGGCGCATCGCCGCGAGCCTCACCGCCCGGAATCGGTTCCGGGGCGCCGCTTCCAACTATCGGTAAAGATCCGAACGAATGATGCCCGTGGAGGTGATTTGAGACTCGTAGGTCCCGAGTCTTCGACGCCGACCCGCGCTCGAGCGGGTACAATTCGCCAACGTATCCATCGATCAGATCGCCCACTATGACCCCGCTGGGCTTGAAGAGACCGGAGGCTTTGAGTTGCTCCATTTCGCCCTCGATGGTCGCGGCCCAGCTCTGGGCCATCTGCTTTGTCCCGAAGCTCATACAGCGAGTGGTGCCGCCCCATCGGTCTCGCATCATTCGAGGGTCGTCTACGAATGATTCAACATGGCCGAATATGATGAGAAATGATACAAATACATACTAAAATCAGCCTATTAGCCAATGATCAGCCCAGGTCATTGCTCCTATTGGGGCTGATTTAGGCGATGCGCCATTGGTATGAAGGATTCCTGGGACTGCGGTATTTGCGTGCGTCCCCCAAACGAGGCTTTGTTTCGCTCATCGCCGGCATCGCGATCCTAGGGTTGGCCGTAGGCGTCGCCGTGCTCATCATCGTCCTGTCGGTGATGAACGGCTTCGAGGCGGAGCTCAAGACGCGGATCCTGAGTCTCACCGCGCATGCGACCATCTCGGGACTCGAGGGACGCATCGCGGATTGGCGGCCGGACCTCGACCAGCTCGCGAGTTACCCGGGAGTGCTCGCCGCGGCGCCATACATCGAGAGCCAAGCGATGATGACCCGCGAGGGCAAATCCGCGGGCGTGTTGATGCGCGGCATCCTGCCCGATGCCGAGCGCCGCGTCGCGGATCTCTCACCGCGCCTGCTCTCCGGCCGGCTATCCGACCTCACGCCTGGGAGCTACCGGATCATTCTCGGCTCGGCGCTCGCGGAGAGCCTGGGGGCGCGCGTCGGCGACCGGGTCGTGGTCATGGTGCCCGAAGGCGACGTAACCCCTGTGGGTGTGCTGCCGCGTATGCGGGCGTTTCGCGTGTCCGGCATCGTCTCCGTGGGCATGTACGAGTACGACCGGCGCGTCGCACTCATCGCCATGCAGGATGCGGCGACGCTGATGCGCATGGGCGAGGACATCACCGGGATCCGTCTCAACCTCGCCGATCCGTACGCGGCGCCGCGCATCGTGCGCGATGCGGCGATCGCGCTCGGCGGCGGATTCGAGGTCGATGACTGGACCAATCAGCACGTCAACTTCTTCCGCTCCATCGAGATCACCAAGCGCATGCTCTTCGTGATTCTCTCGCTGTTGGTGGCGGTGGCGGCCTTCAATATCGTGTCGACCATGGTGATGGTGGTGAAGGACAAGCGGCGCGACATCGCGATCCTGCGCACCTTCGGCTCCTCCCCGAACAGCATCCTGTCGGTCTTCGTGGTGCAGGGCAGTTTGATCGGAGCGCTCGGCATCGCCGGCGGCTTGCTGCTCGGCGTCATCGTCTCGGTCAACCTGGAGCGCCTCGTGCACGGCCTCGAGCGCATCGTGGGGTTCAAGTTCCTGGACGCGCGTGTCTACTTCATGAGCGATCTGCCGGCGCACGTGCAGCTCGCGGACATCCTGCAAATCTGCGGCGTGGCCTTCGTGCTCGCGAGCCTCTCCACGCTCTATCCGGCCTGGCGCGCGGCGCGGCTGCTGCCGGCGGAATCCCTGCGAAACGACTGAGAAATACTTCGACCTATGACGAACTCCAACAGCGTGGTCCTCGAGGGCACCGATCTTGCCAAGGAATTCATCCAGGGAGGGGTGAAGCTGCAGGTTCTGCGCGGCGCCTCGATCCGCGTGTGCGCCGGCGAGCGCATCGCGATCGTGGGCGCGTCCGGCTCCGGTAAGACGACGCTGCTGCAGCTGCTCGGCGGGCTCGACCTGCCGACACGGGGCACGGTCGACATCGCCGGCTCCGCCATGAACGAGCTCTCCGACGCCGAGCGCGGACGGCTGCGCAATCGCGCCGTGGGCTTCGTCTACCAGTTCCATCATCTGCTCCCGGAATTCACCGCGCTCGAGAACGTGGCGATGCCGCTCTTGGTCCGGCGCAGCGATCCGAAGACGGCCAGGAGCGCGGCCGCTGCGATTTTGTCGCGCGTGGGATTAGGTGAACGCCTGACCCATCGGCCCTCGCAGCTCTCCGGCGGAGAGCGCCAGCGCGCCGCCGTAGCGCGCGCGCTGGTCACTCGGCCGCAGCTCGTCCTGGCCGACGAGCCGACCGGCAATCTCGACGGTGCGAACGCCGCGCAGGTGTTCGCGCTCATGCTGGAGCTGAATCGCGAGCTCGGCACCAGCCTCGTCATCGTCACTCACGACGAGCGCTTGGCCGCGCGCCTCGATCGGGTCTTGACCCTGAGCGACGGAGTTCTGGTCGAGCGCGGCGCCGCGCCGGCATGACGCCGTTCACAGTCGGCGGTCGATGACGGTATCTACGGTGCGGGCGCTCAAGTATCATGCCGCCAGCTTCGAGTCTTTAACGAGGAAGAAATGTGGGAAATCATCCGCGCCGGCGGCGGTTTCATGTGGCCGATCATCCTGTGCTCGATCGCCTCCGTGGCGATCATTTTGGAGCGCCTCTGGACCCTGCAGTCGAGCCGAGTCATCCCGCGGGATTTGTCGCAGAAGGTCTACAACTGGATTGAGGCCGACCAGCTCAGCGACAAGCTGGTGATCGCACTCGAGCAGAATTCGCCGCTCGGCAAGCTCCTCGCCATCGGGCTCACGAACCGCAACAAGCCGCGCGCGTTGATGGTGGAGCGGCTCGAGGACGGCGGCCGCCACGTCGTGCACGAGCTCGAGCGCTTCCTCAACACCTTGGGCACGATCGCGGCGATCGCTCCGCTTTTGGGCCTCTTGGGCACGGTCGCGGGCATCATTCACGCGTTCAATGCCATCACCGCCAACGGGCTCGGCGATCCGCGAATCCTGTCAGGCGGCATCGGCGAGGCTCTGATCACGACCGCCGCGGGGCTCACCGTGGCGATCCCCTCCCTGATCGCGTACCGGTTCCTGCGCGGCAAAGTGGAGCGGCTGGTGATCCGCATGGAAAAGGAGGCGATGAAACTGGTCGACGCGTTGGATGATCGCCAGCAACTCGCCGCAGAGGCGTGATCTCTTGAATCTGCGTCCGCGCCGTCGAGAAGACCCTGAGATCAATCTGATCAACTTCATCGACGTGCTGCTCGTGCTGTTGATCTTCTTCATGGTCTCGACCACGTTCAACCAGGAAGGCCGCGTCAAGGTTCAGCTGCCCCAGGCAAGCGCGATTCCACAGCCGCGCGGATTGCGCGAGCCCCTCGTGATCACCGTGACCGCGGAGGGCGGCTACCGCATCAACGAGCGTCCGCTCATCAACTCGAGTCCGGACACCTTGCGGGCCGCGCTGCTCAAGGAAGCGGGCGCGGACCGCGGGCCCATCACCATTCGCGCTGATGCACGCACCACGCATCAGGCCGTCGTTACGGCCATGGATGTCGCGGGCCGCCTCGGCTTCTCTCAGCTCAACATAGCCACTGTGCATCAGGACACGCCGCCTTGAATGGCGCCGTGTCGCAGGGTAGCGGCGGCCGGACCAGCCACACTTCCTGGTCGATTTATCTGCGCCTACTGCGCTACGCCCGCCCGTACGTTGGGGTGTTTCTCATCGGCGTGCTCGGAATGATCTTGTTCGCTGCGACCAATGCCGTTCTCGGTCTCGTGGTCAAGGAATTCATGAACGATGCGTTCGTCCGGAAGAACCCGGCGATCCTGTGGGAAATGCCGCTTGCCGTGGTGGTCCTGTTCACGCTGCGCGGCATCGGAGACTTCGTCGGCAACTATTATCCGAGCTGGGTGGGACGACAAGTCGTCAAGGGCCTGCGGCGCGATGTTTTCGCGCATTACCTGCGGCTGCCCACTGCGTATCTGGATGGTCAGCAATCGGGGCACCTCCTCTCCAAGCTGACCAACAACATCGAGTTCGTGGCGGGCGCGGCCACGGGAGCCGCGATCTCGGTGATCAGCGACACTCTGACGATTGCCGGGCTCATGGCCGTGATGTTCTATTTGAACTGGCGGCTCGCGACATTCTGTATCGTGGCCGCTCCCGTGATTGCATCGCTCATGCGGATCGCCAATAAGAGTTTTCGACGCTACAGCGTGCGTATCCAGAACTCGATGGGCGATATCACCCGTGTGGCGAAGGAAGCCATAGATGCGCACCGGCTGATCAAGTTATTCAACGCCGAGGACCATCAGGTCGAGCGCTTCGAGCCGGTCAATGAGCTCAACCGGGCATCGAACATGAAGCTCGCCTTCGCCAAATCAATCAGTAACCCTGTGGTGGGCTGTATCGCCGCGATAGCACTCGCGGGCGTGCTCTACGTGGTCATCGGCCAGATATTCACCCGCAACCTGCAGGTCGCCGATTTCCTCGGTTTTCTGACGGCCCTGACCTCGATTCCATCGCCCCTGCGCAGTCTCGTCAACATGAGCGGTCCGCTGCAGCAGGGCATCGCCGCGGGCGAGAGCGTCTTCGAGATCCTGGACGAGCCCACCGAGGGAAGCGGCGGCACGCGCAGCCTCACGCGTGCCCGCGGCGAGATCGAGTTTCGGGACGTGTCGTTCGAGTACGCGAACGACAAGGGCGGTGTCCTGCACGGGGTGAGCTTCAGGGTCGAGCCCGGCGAGACCGTGGCGATCGTCGGTCGCTCGGGCAGCGGTAAAACCACGCTGGTCGGGCTGGTGCCGCGCTTCTACGACGTGCAGCAGGGCACGGTGTTGCTCGACGGCGTCGACGTGCGCGAATACCGGCTGACCGATCTGCGCTCGCAGGTGAGCCTGGTGAGCCAGGACGTGATGCTGTTCAACGATACTATCCGCAACAACATCGCCTTCAACGCCGTCGGCAAGAGCGACGCGGAGGTCGAGGCCGCGGCACGCGCCGCGAACGTCATGGAGTTCGTCGCGCAGCAGCCCCAAGGGTTCGATACTCAGCTCGGAGACCGCGGGCAGAACCTCTCCGGAGGCCAGCGGCAGCGTATCTCCATCGCCCGGGCGTTACTCAAGGATTCGCCCGTGCTGATTCTCGACGAGGCCACGGCGGCCCTCGACAATGAATCCGAGCGCCGCGTGCAGCAGGAGCTCGCTGCGCTCATGAAGGGGCGCACGACCCTGGTGATCGCGCATCGTCTGTCGACCATCGAAAACGCGGACCGTATCATCGTGCTCGACCGCGGCCGCATCGTGGAGATGGGCAATCACCGAGAGCTGATGGCACGCGGCGGCCTCTACGCGGCCTTGCACGGGATGCAGTTCGCGGAGTAGTGCAGCACGGACGTGGAATACTAAGAAAGGCCCCCAAGGCGCAGTGACGTGAAGATGTCGGCCCAATCCTGGCTAAATCGGATCTGGTACGAGCGGGCTGCGCCGCCGTGGTGGCTGGTGCCGATGTCGCTCGCGTACGGCGCCGTGTCGGGCTCGCGGCGCTATCTGTACGCGAAGCGCGTGCGGCGTTCCGCGCGCGTCGCGCGCCCCGTGGTCATCGTCGGCAATCTGACCGTCGGGGGCACGGGCAAGACGCCGCTCGTCTGCTGGCTCGTGGCGCGGCTTGGCGAACTCGGCTTCAAGCCGGGCATCGTCACCCGCGGCTATGGCGGCTCCTCGGGGACCGTGCGCGTGATCGACGCGTCGGACGATCCTGAGCGGGTCGGCGATGAGCCGATTCTGCTCGCACGGCGTACCCGCGCGCCGGTGGCGGTCGGGCGCGACCGGCCCGCCGCCGCGCAACTACTCGTGAGTGCGGGTTGCGATGTGATCGTGAGCGATGACGGCCTGCAGCATTACGCCTTGGCGCGCGACTGCGAAGTGGTGGTGATCGACGGCGACCGCCGCTTCGGCAACGGCTGGCTGCTGCCCGCGGGGCCCTTGCGCGAAACGCGCTCACGGCTGGCCGTCGCGGATGCGATTGTGGTGAACGGCGGGCGCGCCTTGCTCGATGGTGCGCTCAGCATGCGGCTCGAGGCGAAGACCGCGGTGGCGCTCTCTGGTGACCGGGAAGTGCCGCTTCGGGCGTTTGCGGGCACGCAGGTACACGCTGTTGCCGGCATCGGCAACCCCGAGCGGTTTTTCAACATGCTGCGCGCGCACGGGATCGGCGTTCTCGGCCATCCGCTGCCCGACCACGCGCGCATCAAGCTGCGGGACATCCAATTTCCGGACGAAAAGCCGGTGCTCATGACCGAGAAGGATGCCGTAAAATGCCGGACGGTGGCCGATGCGCGCCATTGGTACGTACCGGTGAGCGCATCATTCGACGCCGGCGAGACGGATGCGCTGCTCGACATCGTCACT
>Ga0182030_10018375_pt1 | contig 13405 bp, 11 predicted proteins | sample 812S3MmetaG_FD_121299 | JGI IMG/M metagenome (GOLD analysis project Ga0182030, IMG submission 121299) | Permafrost microbial communities from Stordalen Mire, Sweden - 812S3M metaG (Illumina Assembly) | ecosystem: Environmental > Terrestrial > Soil > Wetlands > Permafrost | place: Sweden... | reverse complement strand
TCCAGGTCTATGTTGGGCGAATCCTTCAGCTTTTGAGAATATGGGGAAGGGGGTCCTTGATGTCTTGACCAGCGCGCCTAAAGGGGTTGCCGAGGGCGGAAAGGCTATTGGGGGCGGGATTACTGGAGTTTTCACGAACATTGGGAATCTGGGTCAGAAAAAGCCAAACGGTAATTCGTCCAGCGTTGGGGTGCACACTTCAGGTCGAGCTTCAACATCAACACTGCCAAGGATGGATAGCGCGAGCTCAATAAGTGGATCTCGAAAGAGCAGAGTTTCCGAAGATTCGCTTCGCGCTCCGATCGTCCATACTCAACCCTCAAAAATTCCTCCTATGGAGCGCAGACCAAGCTACAATTCAATAGTGGAAGAAGACAGTGACCGACAACCCCGAGAATCATCCGCAAGATCATCTATGAGTGGCCGTAGAAGCGCGACCCATAGTCGTGATGGTAGTCGAGCGCCCTCTAGAAAGGGAACACCGCTCTCATCTCCTATTCAGGGGTCGATAGAGGAGGTAATGTCTTTACCGCCTCCCCCAAGCGAGATCGACGATCACGACGCCGGATACTTGTCTCGAACTTCAACAAGTACGGCGCAATCTCAACATTCCCCAGGGCGGCCATCCTTATCTATACCAAGGAGACCATCCATACCGGTAGGATCGTCACCACAAACAGCAACTCCTACTCGTAAACCTCGAAAAGAAGTTGTGCCTCTTACAGAGCAGGAAACAAGAGTAGCGGTAGAGTTGTTGTTCGCCGTAATCAACGAACTTTATACGCTCTCTTCAGCATGGAACATTCGACGGACACTACTGGGAGCGGCCAAGACGTTTCTCCTACGGCCCGGGAACCCTTCCCTCTCATCCATTCAATCCCTCATCCAAGATTCAATCATTGCGTCTAACACTTCAGACTCGGGTATCGCGGCCCATCTCCGTAAGATAAGAGAAAATGCTCTACCAACTGAAGAAGAAAGAAAAGCATGGCCAGTAGAGATGTCAGCTGAAGAAAAAGAAAGGCTTCGAATCAAGGCTAGAAAGTTACTGGTTGAGAGGGCTATCCCCGCGGCATTAACAGGAGTGATGGGACAGGCTACAAGCGCAGAGGCAATGGGTAAAGTCTTTGATTGCTTGCAACTGGAAGAGGTTGCCAGAGGCTTAGTATTTGGTTTACTATTGCAAGGCGTTCGTGCTATCACGCATTAGGGATTTAAATCTCTTCATGATGTTTAGATTCTGATGAATTCTATGTTATGCACTGTATTATAGGGTCGGGAGGTACTGGGGTACCTCCTGGACATCCTGGGTAGATTAGAATTTGCCCGGATGATATGTTTTTGTAACTAATCGATGAATGACTTCTTTTGCGCCCCACCCAGGCCTGCATCGTGAAACAAGGAATAAGGATATCGGTATAATAAGATAATATGTTCATATTTTGGTCCTCACAATATACACTATCTGCGACCGGAGGCTCTCTAGCAGAGAAGCTCTAAATACTATCCGACACGCCATCGCCGCTATACAAATGCATCTCAGAATTTAATAAAAGCGCTCTCAATTCATGTACTCTTTGGTATCAATCACGCCTACAAGACGTTGCCGTGACCCTCAAAAAAACGCCGTCGATCATCAAGTCATCGCAACAGCAAAAAAGCCAATGCTATAGAGCCACACAATTCCAAATGGCAAGTATAGTAACCACCATTTACCAACAAGTCCTGTCTTACACAAGGACCCATTCGCTTCCCCTCTTGATGAATTTGTCCAAAAGCATCCCAATATCGGTCAATACAAATCGACATATGTAAAAGCCGAAGAATTCAGCCGCATGGCGAGTGCAAAGCTCAAGACCTACTTGAGTTTTGTCTGCATGTCGAAGCCCGGGATCCTCGACTTGCCGTGCAATTTGATCTATGATTTGAATTAGCATTTGATCCTATTGCATAAAATGGATATGGACTTACCGAGGGCTTGCGCTGCGTCGAAAAGCCTTGCTAGCGCACCCATGTAGTTCGCATTTGGACCCGAAAACTGCACCTGACTGACATCCCTCTTCGAGAATCGGACCTTGGAGAGGGAAGTTGAAGTCATAGGCAAAGTGCCCATAGTCAATCCCTCTTTTGGAGCATCTGCTGAAACGATCTTGTTCGAATAATTGTTCGCAAGCCCAATCCCCGAATTCTTGGACCTAAGTCTTCGCCAAGAGAACGATGAAGACTTACTGGACATACTAGCCGACTTGCTTATGCTCCCGGACTCGGCATCTACCCCTGGCGGAGCATCTCTGAACATTCCCCCTGAACCTTGGACACCAACTTCACTGCCCAACTTTTTAGATAAAGCGGCTTGCACTTGCTCTAAGACACCTTCCAAGGACTGCATTTCCACCAGAACTGCATCAGCGTCAAATGTGTCGACTTGAGCAAGTTTTAAGAGAGCCGCCGTAAGAAAATCACAGTTCGCAATCTTATCCTCCACATTCTTGATCTTGACACCTTTAACTCGCCACACATCACGTGGGACAAACAGCTTGGTTGATAAATAACCGCCTCTTGGATGCGCGATTGTCTGGTAGAGGGCGCGCATGAGCCAGAAAGGGCGAAGTAAGAGTTCGGTAGGGCATGGTTCGAGAGGTATGGGCGCACCAGCATTCAGAGGGTTGGGCGAGCCAGGACTATCTGGTGAATGAATATCACTATTGAAAAGATACAAGCCGCCAGTGGGAACGCCGTTCATCCTTTCTTTAAAAGCAGCCGCAATCGGGGTTGGCAAGGTGGGCATTGCGGGCATCCTTCCGTTGCCATCTCTGCTATTGAATTGCGAGCTTAATGGCGTATTGGGTGACATATCGGACCCATCATCGATATTAGATACTGACAGATTACGGCCCTTCATATTTTTCAGACTAGATGATGAGAAGTTTTTCCTTATGCCCGACCGCGATTGAGCACGTCCAGGTGATCCAGAACGAGGCAACTGCCCGTTTGTCTCACTATCATTAGTAAAAGTCTGCGTAAGAGTTGGCGTTGGTGGCGATACAATTTCGAATGAACTCGGTCCCGGAAATGGAGATGAGGCTTGGCGAGCAGATTGGGGCATCGGTGCCCGACCCACAATTCCCGGTAGGGGCTGTCTTTGTTGAGGTAACCCAGCTGTTTTTGGCTTAACAGAATCGTCTCCATCAGGGATGCGCGGAGGGGGCATAGATGGTGGTTGTGACAATGTTCCTGCAAGCGGTGCTTTAGTCGTCTCGATCTTCAGTTGTTTGGCATTTTGGCCAGAAAGTCTACGACTTCGTACTCCTTGCACTATCGAGATAGGCAAAGGCGGAGGCCCAACTGGGTTTGGTGGTGGTGGAAGGGCCTGTGCAGGAGGTGGATATATAGGAGGCGGCGTTTTCGATTGCTTGATTAAAATTTGAGGCATTATAGCAGTCTCAGTCACAGTAGATAAAGTTGTCCCTGCCGTTGTTGGATTCGAACCTATGGAGCTGTTCCAAGTGCGCCCGGAAAAGCCGCTAGAATCAGATTCTCGAGGCAAAGCAGATTTGGACTGTAAGCCAAACTCGAAATCATCCATCACATAGCCACGGGTCATCTCTTCAAGCATACGCTCCTCCTCTTCAGACTCATTAGCATTATAGTCGTCATCGACGCTGTGCTGCCACTCCTGCTTATGTTGAAGTAGCTGTCGTTTTCTCTCTCTATCCCGTGCATCTTGAATAGCAGCTTCACGCTCAGTTTGACGAACCCTCTCTTTTGCTATCTCTACTCTTCTCCTAACGTTGGCAACAATTTCATCATCGTTATCATAATCGTAACTATTTGACTGGGGCTTGGGAATGTCCACTGGCTCAAAGCCTTCATCATAAGCAGCTTCGACAGCGGCGTCTAAAGCTGCATCAAATTCTGCTTCCGTAGCGCCGCTAGCAGCGCGAATATGTTTTCGTCGGAAGCCTTTGGATGATGTTCTTGAATGGACTGATGACGCCGTCGAGCCACCAGATTCCTCAATAGTGTCTAGCCAAGACATCGACTCATTACTCGGGACCCGAGCATGTCCTCTGGCTGGCGCGGTTCCTGTTAAATTCGGTTTGGTGAGATCCGATGATTGTTGACTATCGTGATTATCTCCTGGAGGATCATAGGTCATTGGCGATGAAGGCCGTCGTGGGGAGAGGGGTGGCGGCATGTACCGACTTTCCATGGGTGGAGCAAGGTTGAGGTTAGTCTCTACAACGCGTTCGCGCATAGGAGATTTGGAGAATGACCGCGGGCCAAATTGCTCCTCTGTATGTTGCGGCCTGTACTGCCCTGCATCAAGGACCGAAGGCAACAGGGATTCTCTCCTTTGAGGAACTTGGGAAGTTGGTATTGAACGGGTTTGTTGGTATTCAGGGACAAAGGATTGGTCATTGACGATTCTCGTGACTGTCGCCGTTTCTATTATGGCAGGCTCATCTTCCTCGTCTGGCGACTGAAGTCCATCTGCTCTGAGGTAGGTGCCGCTCTCTGGCCTTGCGGGTAGGGCTTTGCCGTCATGGACCAGATGGGGAGCGATTTTTCTTAATTCACTTATGCGACTGGTATAGGTATTTCGCTTGATTACAAGTTAGCAAATGCGTTACTTCGATCGCTCTTTAGCCACGTACTATTGCTTCCAATTTCCGCCTATCTTCATCCCCCGAGCTACGGAGCATTACTTGTTGCAATAATGCACATGCTTCTGAGTACGCCTGCATGGCGCCCTCGAAGTTCTGCGCATTGTCGAGAAGCACAGCGGTATTTGCTTTCTGCAGAGCTTTGGAAAGCATGGCTTTCTGTGAAGGTTGCTTCGAGTTCCGAGATGATCCAGTACCACCGCTACCCTTCCCCGAACGGTTTCGCGAGTGACCCCTTGAAATGGGCACAGTGCCTTCTTCGTTCGTTTCACGCCTCGATATTCTCCCGTTGGGAGAGTAGGCAGATCCTGATTGGGATGATGACTTCTTCTGAGAGAAGTCCCGTGGGTTTGAATCCCACGCAGCGAAGTAGTCTGGGACTGTCGAGCGCACAGCGGCCGACAACAGCCCGGCTGTAGAAGGGGAACCAGTCAATGGGGATGAAGTGCTATTCACAGATGTCTGAAGACTAGGGAGCGTCAGGATGGGTGGAAGAACTGGATTTGAGGAAAACTCGACAGGGCGGTTTGACTGCGCTTGGCGAGATGGAGAGTTCCCCGTCGAGGGTCGAGTCTTTTGTAGACGCTTCGGCGACGGTTTTTCTGGTTCGGGCGTTCCGAAGGAGAAGGTCCCGGAGCCTCCAAAACTCATTCGTCGCGAGGAAAAGCGTTGTGCGGAATTTGTCTCTCTCGACGATGATGTAGAGCGCGACCAACGGTTCAGATTCGCGACTCCCTCTGTACTTGGCCGTCGTCGCAAGTCAGGGGAAGTCACAAATTGATTCGTAGAAGATTGATCGATGCCATTGGGACCAGCTTGGGTTAGCACAGATTGGGGTGAAGGTTGACCGCGGCTCTTCGATCGCGAGGTCGCAAAGGAAGAAGCACGCTGTAAGGTGACGACGGAGTTGTTCGAGGAGGAGTGGTTTGTGGTATGAAAGGGTTGTCGTTCTTCAGTAGACGGCATCTTAAGTCGCTAGGCTAGAAACCCCCTGACCGTTCCGTACCGTTTCTGCCGGCCGTCGCATGAATTTATTCGGGAGCTTTCGAGGAAGGATGAGGCGTGGAGGACGAGGGTTTAGGATGATACTATAGAGGTTATATTAGATTGAAGGCTCGCAGGGCGACTTGAGGGTTCAAGACAGCTAGGTATGCTCAGAAAGAAGTGACAAAGACTCAAATCAACAAGTTCCTGCCAAATTACATCCTGGAACATTGAGTAAAACAAGAACCCTCCAACATACCTCTCTCTGCAGCATATGCCAATTGCTCTCCCACACTAACTCGTATCAGATCGTGTATTTCTAGTATCCCGTAGGCATTGGGAGCTGTCCAGTTCCGGTCGTGAAGTCGTTCGGTAACCTTGTGATATTCGTTCCAAACTCCCTCCACTATTCAGATGCGCCTGCGCCCGCGCAAGATGGGGAAAGTGCGCCCTTCTTGTGCTCTTATTCAGCTCGCCCCGAATTGTATTTGTCCGATAAAAGAGAGTACCGATATAGCTCAGTGGGGTTCCAATTGGCAGATAAGCTCGCAGACTCTACGTTTCCTCTCGGATTCAAGGACGGACTTCGGTGTGGCGGGGACTGTTGCGAGCGGAGATCAAATGCGATTCGATTTCAAGGGTGAGATAAAGATATTATATAGAAGAAAAGGGATCAACGAATATTTAGAATCAGCATTTTGCGAAGGGTTTCTTAGAAAGAAAGGACTAGTATTGTGTAGGTAATTATAATAGGTACTTGTATCGATAGTTCTCCTATCTGGTTTGGCGACCTAATGAAAGCCCGCCTCTCTCCTATTGGTATGTGATCGGCTGTGAGAGCAGGGGTGAACCCCCCTCTCCTCGCCGTTGCTTCTCGTGGTAAAGCTGTAAGCAAGTTATCAACAAATCGCTCCCCTACAGAGGAGAATATATAACATGATCTGGAATTGAGCGTATGGATATATTATATATTATATATTATATAATAGCACCACGATATAGGGATGTCTATCCATTTGTGGTAATCCGGGCCGTCTATAGAACTTGTTTCAATCCCTTGTGGCGACGTGCATCTACCTGAAGACAGCAGAGAGTCTAGGTACGCCTTATAAGGTATGGCCCTATGTCAATACTGAAGAAACTGTATAATCCTAGGCCTTAATAGAGAACCAGATCGCTGTGAGGGCATATTCATAGCGTTGGACAGGAGTCTCCGACATCAAAACAGATCCTCTTCATGATAGACACCCTCCTCGTATCAATATCGAAAACGATCGCGAAAAGTGTTTGAATACTCGCCTGTCGATGGCATATACACCAAGGCGCATCCAGGGGTTAGCCGGAGCTTTTTGGGTAAGTAGTTTCGACTCCAGTGCACGACCGATCGAAGATTGTGAGAGATCCTAAACCTTGATTGAGTCAGCAAGAATTAGAGTTTGGAAAAGTATATCCCGGTGAGAGCCTGAGGTCTTGGAAGTTGAAGATTCTCGACCGCCTAGAGTGTGTCTGTTCCTGACATAAAATCCACTTCTCGCGGCACACACATGCAGGTGTGCATATCATATCCAGTGGCAGGGGCGACATCTCGACCATTAGAGGTGCATGTTCTTCCCGTGAACTAGAATCAGTCTACTCGATTTCTCGCCTAGTCTGATTCTGACCAATCAACCCTTTTCATATCAAGGTCAACTATTGGTGGCTATTGCGATGTGGCCTTCCATATGGATAGAAACCCCCGATTGTTTCCTCTCAAGATCCCAGAAGATTGCCATGAGATTTGGGGCTGTTTGAGAATGACAGGGGGTGAGATCTGTCTGTCACAAAAGACAGACCCTTTTGAAACCAATGCCAAGTATTGTGTTAGCACAATTACCTAGCAGACGTTGACATGCATGGCCAGGGACAACATATTGGGCTAAAATAAAGTTTCTTAATATATCTTCATTAAGAAGTGACCACGGGTTCAAAGCAAAGCACAGCGTCTTCGAACTGTCAAATACACAGTGAAGGTTTCTTAGCGACGCTTTAAATCACGAGGTTCTGGGAATTCTTCACGCTAGGGGCATTTAGATCGAAGAAGGCAGATATAATCCTCATTGCCAATTGCGAAGGATCGGACCCGCCATCCGATATTCCAATATTGAAACCCTCGTTGATTAACATCAATCATAGCCTCAAAAGACCTTTCAATAGCTTCCGAAACAAAACCTGGGGATTCATTTGTACCCTTGCCCTCATTGCATCTTCTCATGTGTTGCCATCAACGAACCTGTAAAAATAGTCAGTCTTCTTCAATCAAAATGAGATCAGTGATGTTACCGATGAACGTCAGAACCAATTTACTTCGAACTTGACAGATGTCTTCCGGCACAAGCCAAATAGTCGCTCCCATCTTTCGAGCAATACTGATACTAAGCTTTGCGTTCAGATATGCATCGTCGTCGGTCCGCCCGGGCGTCACGAGGTCATAGTCGACATAGCTACTCTTCATACCGTTCAATACGTCCAGGAAAAATATCCCAGTACCAATAGTCGAGTCCTTAAAAGAGCGAATTGAAGAGTTCTTGCCACCCTTTCGAGACATATCGTTTGCCCACTTCACCATCTCAGCATCGGTGATTTCACGCTTGCCTAGTCTTTGGGCGAGCGCGGACAAAGTTTCGGATATATCCTTGCGCATGAGCTGCCAAACGAGTCCAAGTGTCAACGTGCGTTGGCCATCTGTGATATCTGCACCTTGGACGCCAACTAACGAGAATCGGTTTTGCTTCCCGAGTTCGATGGCATAGTTAGTATTTTCAACAGCTTTGAACCGAGAGATCTCTCCACCATTCGCCGGTGCTTTATTGACATGCCGCCAGTTGACGGATCCTTTAACGACTTTATCATAGGCCTGTAAAAGTATAGTGCCATCGCGAAGATCATCGTACAAAGAGTTAACGGCTGGCTGCACATCCAAGCTATTAAGCCAAAGAGTGAAGACCCGAGCCTCTCGTTCGCCTTCTGCATCGAAATCGTCGACTTGAAGTTTTTCCTCCTCTGTGATTGGATCCAATGCAGGCCATGTGTTGAATAAATTTGCGACGAAAGCTAGGTTCAGTTTAGGATTTCCGGCTACGAGAGAAGTTGGAGTCAAGAACTTTCGGCATCCCAGTGTATCAGCATTCTGCAGTACTTGCTCTGCTCTCTGAATAAGATCATGTGTTTGCAAGGGTCGACGATCACAGTGTTCTGGTGCAATTTGAGCCAGTAGAACGGTGTAATTTTCGGCATCTTTAACATCACTAGAGAAATTTGCTACTCTGGGAAAGATTAGTAGGGGTTGCTTTTATATTATTTAAGACGTACCGTCGAGGCCAGTTAGCAGCTTTCAGATGATAATTGACCCATCTCAATAGAATCTGCTCCGGAGGTAACCTCAAAAATTGTTCTAGTGTCTCATCATCTTCCAGTAGCCTATACAATTCCGGGTGAAGCTTTATATCAATTTTCCCAAGCAAACCTCTGCGAATAATCTGCCAAATGAGACCGAGGATCAAGTGCTCTCGAACCTCAATTATATCTCCGCTACCAATGTTTACCACTGAGCATCCGATGCCTTTGGCAGATTCGATGACAATATTGTTGTTCTCTGTCATATGGAACGCATTAAGTGTTTTGATCTTTTTCCCGGGACGATTGAGAACACGCTCATCAATGGTGTCAGGAACGCTATCATTGATCAGTTTTGCCAAGACCAGGCCATCCTTACAATCGTCAAACATTTCGAATGTATCCGTAGGGAAAGGGAGCCTTGATCCAATGTCTGGGTCGCCGGCCAGGACGGCATTGATATGGCGAGTAAACTCTGTACGCTCGTCCTCATTGATTGTATGAGTGACATTCGATGATGAACCCTGGACTTGAATCCGTCCACTGACACTACCTCTTGGAGCATGTCCTCCACCTGTTTGTTGAGATACAACTCCGCCACGCGCGGGTGATTTCGGTCCAGTTGACATGCGCTGCTGTGCTGGGGAGGATTCTCTGAGCTTCGACACAAGCCCAACATAATCATCCAATTCAACTCTGCGCGAGGAATCTAGCTCCACTTCCTTGAGAGCTTGACGCACTACATCGTATGGCTGACGTTCACTGAATTGAGTCGCCTTGATGGCAGTTGCCTCGTCAATGTACCCCTTGTCGTCGACATCAAGCTTTCGGAAAGCATCCTGCAGTCCGAAGATTTCATCCTGTTGGAACTGAGGATATTTCCTGCAGATCCTAGTCAGTAAAGTCGCGCGAAGATTGCTGAACAAGACACATTTAAACCGTACCTCTGTAACTTGATGACATTCATGCTTGTAAATTTCTTGCACGGCTCCGCCGTTGAGCCTTGCGGGGCTTGGGATGTTGGTTAGGCGTTCGATCAGACGTTATAATGCGGGATGCTGCTGTCGATGCTGCAAATTGAGAGTCGATTTGGCAAATCTAGAGGAGTGAGTCTGAGGAGAGTAATATCAAAATTGTTGGATTGATACTTTGCTGAACGTTCGCTCATCTGGTGTGTAGATGAGGAAGACGAATACTTGTGGCTTAAGCTCGCGTCTTTTTGACAAGCCTGGAAACGTCATCTGTGCCCCTCCAAACTTTAAATAAAGACCCCGAACCTGAAATCCAGATAGGATACACGAAGCAAGGCGCCAGGATTGTATCGTAATGCAATTCTAGGCAATAATATCCTAAGCGTCTACAGCGACTGGAGAGACTATACCACCAACCGCGAGCGAACTTACCTTGCATTCCGAGAATAGAACATTCGCCGCCAGCTGACGACGCTTCTTCTCTTATTATGGCTTCTTCAGCGGAATTGGAGCACGTACGAAATGTGTGGGAGAAAATGAAAGGCAATAGCCCTATCTACGACTACTTGCTTTCCAGTGTACAAATCGTTGCCGCTACAAAGGGCACCGCGAAGGCTCGTTTGACATTGGAGAGGAGACACACCAATTCCAACGGGACTATTCATGGAGCTGTCACAGCGACTATTGTAGATGTACGCCGCATCGAACAGCGCATTCTCTTTGAGGATTGATTTGCAGGCAGAATGGTCCATTCAGACAATGTTTCGGGCGTCGACCTTGTCTTGAAGCGGTGATTTTGCTTGTAAATTATATTCCTAGCTCATCCTCCTTTGCAGTAGAGCGGTCACTGACGACGCTCTGGTTCTTCAGTGGTCCGGTGGACTCGCGATTTCTTCGTCTGGCCTCGAGAAAACAGGTGCGAGTATCGATATTCATATCAATTATCTAGGAAGAGCCCAAGTAGGAGATGTCATTGAGGTCGAAGCCACGGCGAATAAAGTGGGAAGGTCTATTGCATTCACGACAATCAAGATATACAAGCTTGCTGGTGGGGAGCCGGGTGCTATTGTAGCTACGGCTTCTCACACGAAATACATACAGCAAGTCAATGTTGTTCAGCAGTAAGTATTAGATAAGAGGCATCTTGGAGGGTACGCCATCTTCTTTGAGTTTAGCATGATTCGCAATCACTATGAATGCTTCACTCACTCGGATGGCGAAGACAAAAATGTCCTTTCAAGCTTTAGATAAATGCCTGCCAATCAATATTGTTTACTGGTGTTGGTAATTCTGAAGGACTACAAGTTAGATATTGTCTATAATCCAGCAACGAAATATTTATCTTTTACCTTTTATCTTTTATATTTTATATTTTTTCCGAGGAAAATTTGCTGCAAAACAACGGCATCTTACACTTGGCTCTACGAGTCAACACAACCTACCAACCCCTCGTAGCCATGATATCTACATGCAATATTTGCTCACAGCCGCTCACAATTGACTTAGACCCAGAGGAGTACTAGCTTGCTTCCCCATGTCCTTTGGATGCAATGAGGCTGATGAGGCTAGTGATCGCCCAGTTTCAACGAAGCTACTTCTTCTGCAGCTGGAGGCCATCCCTCCACATGATCTGCTCCTATCTTGCGGCTGTCGTTTCCATTGGTATGTCACGTCTTCGTGAATTGGAAGTCTCACTTCCATGCACGAAAATTACATGATTTGCTCCCGGTCCTGAATTTCAATTAACTCATATGGCTGTGTAAGAGGAAACAGTATTGACTTAAGTCCACTTGCACCTCTGTTTCTCTCACTTGTCCATCTTGCAGCACTCCAATTTCTTCAACATCGTCGACCAACAACAGCATTTCAGTTCCAACAAGGTTTCACAACGAAGGTGGTATCCAGGATGACCTTGATCTTCTCCCGATAATCATAGAAGAAGCCTATCTAGATGCTAAACCTACGGTACGTCCTGCTCGAGCTTTGATGACCATGTGTAGAGAAGGTGAGCTCAAGCGTATTTAACATTTTAATCTAGAGTAGGGGTTGCTATGCATATACTTACTTGTCACTTCTCCTTGTTGCTGAAAATGCTTATATTAACTTCTAGATTCTCAATGTCTACGTTTTCAGGATCCTTCTATCGAGCATGAGATCATGTTTACATATGTCCATTGAACGATCACAGCAAGAAGCAGCGTGGGCTCTGTTACGGCTCGCATCAGACTTGCCCTCAGCGGCATTTACGGAAGCAGTATCTCAAGCTGCTTAGGCAATGGGTGCAAAGCGAGAGTCTACGCGAGTACGGGATATCAGAAGTCTCCGAGATGATCATGGAAGGACAGCAGAAGCCAGTGCGGAAAGTATGGGAGACACATGGGCCGAAATGCTGGGTGCAGGGTTGCTTGATCATGAGGGAATGTGATGAGCGCGGTTCGGGCTTCAAAGAAGACCGATGCAAAGGATGGTAAAAATAGTGACAGATCCATAATTGTGTGAATCATGATTGCAAGCTAACTGGATGAAAGCCCCTGCTTGACCGGGTTATTATCACTTTAGGAAATACGGATTTATAAACAAAGGCATTAAATGATTAGTTGATAGAGATATCATCAGTGGTGTTCTCGTAGCTGGGCTGTTTTGAACGAAAAGTATGGGAACGGGTACGTCTCTTACCAGCTAAATCACATCTGCGGGATATACCGATTGCCTCGGGCTTGGCTTAGGCAAGTAGTCCTACCTTACAAGGCACGGTACGGTACTAGTACGAGTACTGCGGAGTAGATGAAGGGAAATGGAACTTTACTAGTACCTTAGGTAGTCCGTCTGATATGATCATGTGATGTCATATCTTGGCTTTCGTACCTAGCTACCTAAGGTAGGTAAGGACGGAGGCCAGTTCCAGCTAAGCCTTACTAGAGGTAGAAGCAAAGAAAGTCACTCGATCGGTCGTAGACGGTATTTCCAACGGCGAAAATAATGAGAAGCACATGGTCCACAGGGTAACGAGGATATCCCTCCTGTCCGGAGCTGCATGGGCTGCATAAGCTCCATGGATGGCAAGGAGTTATCTTAGCTTTCGTAGTAGAGGTAGAAGGCGAGAACTACTACCTATACTATTATTATTATTATTGTTAGAATGAATAAGACGGAATGGAGCCACTTCAAGGGCCAAAACGCCAAAAAGTAAGGTAAGCTTGCTCAAAAGCACCGGCCAGTCCCTCGATACCATTCTTTTTCTCATTTCCCCTCCATCCCAATCCAAGTCCAAATAGGTCCAATGATCACCTATGAATCCGATTCATTCCATTCTATGCGCCTTGCTAAGATAAAGCTGTGCTGATCGATCAACGAAAGAAGACGTTGGGCCGTTCAAATTTCTTGCAGCCTTGCGCCTTCTCCCCCGTAAGC
>Ga0182030_10018374_pt1 | contig 13405 bp, 16 predicted proteins | sample 812S3MmetaG_FD_121299 | JGI IMG/M metagenome (GOLD analysis project Ga0182030, IMG submission 121299) | Permafrost microbial communities from Stordalen Mire, Sweden - 812S3M metaG (Illumina Assembly) | ecosystem: Environmental > Terrestrial > Soil > Wetlands > Permafrost | place: Sweden... | reverse complement strand
GCGAACTCATTCCAATCGAAGCCGGAAGCCGGAAGCCGGAAGCCGGAAGCCGGAAGCCGGAAGCCGGAAGCCGGAAGCCGGAAGCCGGAAGCCCGCACACCGCTCGCCGCACGCAAACCTATATCGCAGGACGAGCACCAACCTTTACTGGGTTGAAAAAGAATGACTTACGGGAGGTATTACCGACGCAAGGAGTGGTCACGCGAGGTCACCGTGTCAGGCCAGACACACACTCGTGTGGGGACAACCGCCCTCGGCTGTCCAGTGCCCAAGTTTATCGGGCCGCAGGTGGGCCGCTTCAGACGCTGCCACGCTGCCGTGAATCGAGCTTGGAAACTTGAACAGCCTTGCGATCTGCTTGGTTTTTTTAAGGCGCCCGGTCCCGCCGTCTGGGGTTACGGCTTGTGGGGTTCTGTGGGTTGGGACCGGGCGATTCTTCCAACTAGTAAGGACTAGTTCAATGTCGCCATTCTGCCACTGCTGCCATCTTCATTTCCGTGACCGCCGTCACTCATCTGCGTGATTCTCGTCATCCCGGCCCTTCTCGTCGCCCTGCAGCCCGTGCCAACCTCACACCCAACCGTGATCCACGTCACGGCCTCATATCCTTCTCCCCGCTACACTGAAAATCGAGCGGAACCAGAACGCTGAATCTTATATCGGAGATTTTCTTAATCATGCCCTACGTAATCACTGATTCCTGCATCAAGGATTCCCTCTGCGTCGATGTCTGCCCCACCGATTGCATTCATCCCAAGCAGGATGAGCCCGGCTTCGAAGAGGCCACTCAGCTTTTTGTCGATCCCGCTGAGTGCATCGATTGTGGCGCTTGCGTCCCGGCCTGCACGTCGGATTCAATGCTCGCCGCCGACGATGTCCCCGACGACAAGAAGCCTTTCATCGAGAGCAACGCCGCCTTCTTTAAACACTAAGCTTGCGCCTCCTCTGGGCGCGTAACCGGCGCAAGGCGTGGACTGACGAGTTCGCACCTTGCGCCGGTTGTTATTTTCACCAAAGAGACACAGACTCACAGAGGAGCCTCTAATTGCAATTGTTCTCTTTATTGTTCTTCTCTGGGTCTCTGTGATGGAGCCTGCCCTGAGGGGAGTCGAAGGGTGGTGAACAGCTTTCGCCGTCATTTGACTTCCTCTTCTCCCCGCCGCTATCGTTGCCCGCATGAATGTAGTCAAAGCCTCCCGCCAGTTCGAAGCCTGGCTGGCCCAACGCACTCGAATCGACCAGAGAGATCTCCGCCTTAAACACGCCAACATGAAGGCGGACGTCTTCATGTTTTTCCGTGCCACTTACTACCGCTGGGCGCAACTCTGGCCTCAGGTCTGTCCCGAACTTAGCCAGGCTCCGCCCGTTCTCGCCGTCGGCGATCTTCACATCGAAAATTTCGGCACCTGGCGCGACCTAGAAGGCCGCCTCATCTGGGGCGTCAACGATTTCGATGAAGCCGGACCTATGGCCTACACCATTGACTTGGTCCGCCTCGCCGTCAGCGCTCATCTGGCCGTCGAAGCCGGAAGTCTCCCCCTCAAACGCGAAGACATTTGCGGAGCAATGCTGGAAGGCTATCGCGAATCCATGCAGGAAAAAGGCTGCCCCTTCGTCCTCGGGGAAAGGCATCAATGGCTGCGCCGCATTGCCCAAGGGGAACTCCGCGATCCCGTTCACTTCTGGCAGAAGATGGACGCGCTCCCAACCCTCAGGACCGAATGCCCCGTCAGCGCCATCGACGCTCTACAACATTTAATGCAGTCCGCCGGAGTTCCGTTTCGCATTGCCCACCGAACTGCTGGACTGGGCAGTCTTGGCCACGCCCGCTATGTGGCAATTGCCGACTGGAACGGAGGCCGCATCGCCCGCGAAGCTAAGGCTCTGGTTCCTTCGGCCGCGCACTGGGCGCAGACCGTTGAGGCTAAGAGGCGCGCCGGAAAAAACGAAGGCCCCGCCGAAATCCTCTACCAGACCATCATCAAACGGGCCGTGCGCTGTCCCGATCCTTTCGTCCAGTTGCGTGGACGCTGGATCGTTCGCCGTCTTGCCCCCGACTGCTCTCGCATCGAACTCGCCTCCCTGCGCGCTCCCGACACCGAACTCCGCCTCCTGCACGCCATGGGATGGGAGACTGCCAACATCCATCTCGGCAGCCCGTCCGCCCGCAAACTCGTTCTTCGCCATATCGCCAAACAAAAAGGGAAGTGGCTGCACCACGCCGCCGAGTCCATGCTCGACGCTGTTCGCGCTGATTGGGAAGTCTGGAAGAAAAAGGGCTACGCGTGATTCGAACCGCGCCGCGCCATTCGCCAGAATTCTTTTTCGCCCGCCGCCTGGTTTTGAAGAGTCTCGGCCTCGCTAGCGGCTCGATCGTTGCCGGCCTTGCCGCGCCCTGGCGATTGATGGCGAGTCCAACGCAGATCGCTACAGCCCCGCCCAAGCCTGCATTTCGAGTCGGTGGATTCAACAAAATCTACGATCCATCGATCGGAGAAGAAAAACGGTGGTACATCAACGACCACACTTTCATTCGCGCCGAGGATGGTCAGTGGCATCTTTTCGGCATCACCCATCGCGAACCCGCGAACCCCTATCAGGAAAAGTTCCTCGCCCATGCTACCGCTCCAGATCTCATGGGTCCGTGGACCAAGCAATCGTCCGTTATGCACGCCACCAGAAAATACAATGAAAGGGTTGTGTGGGCCCCGTATGTACTCAGGCATCAGGGCCTTTACTGGATGTACTACTGCGCCGGCGGAAGAGACCACGCGAAGTATCGCATTCATCTCGCCACTTCAGTCGATCTCTGGAACTGGGAGCGGCACCCCGCGAATCCAATGGTAGTCGATGGCTACGATTCGCGTGACCCCATGGCAATCCCATTCAACGATCAATGGCTGCTGTATTACGTCGCCACCAGCGCGCCCACCGGCGGGAACCACACGGTAAAGGTTGCCACCAGTCTGGACTTGATTCACTGGTCGCACCAGCAGGAAGTCTTCCGTGATCCTGAGGTCGGCACCTACGGCGGTCCGACCGAATCACCCTTCGTGGTTTCTCGCAATGAAAAGTACTATCTCTTTGTCTGCACCAATCACGGCTACAACGAAACCGCAGTTTACGAGAGCGAGACGCCCTTTCATTGGGACGCTGCGAATCTGGTCGCGAAATTTCCCGCTCACGCCGCCGAAGTAATTCAGACCCCGGATGGAAAACGGTTTGTCTCTCGCGCCGGCTGGGGACAAGGAGGCGTATATCTCGCGGAACTCACCTGGGAGAATTAAGAGGTAGTTACAAGTCTTCAACCACATCCTCTTTTGTGAGGCCGTCATCCCGAAACGCGGCGTACTTCAGCCGCGTGAGGGATCTCCCGTGGATACAGCCAATGGGAGATCCTTCGCATTTTTCGGCGAGTGTAGCAGGACTCCAATCCTCCGCCTGCGTTACACTATCTCGCCGCCCATGCCGCTCACTTCCCACGATCCTGATGAACAAGATTCCAACCAATTCCTAACCGCACTCGAAGCCGCCAAAAATCGTTTCGACTCCGGCCACGCCGCCCTCATCAGCAAACTCCTCGCGCAACTCTCCAAGCTCCAACTCGCCGGCCCTCACCAACTCATCCGCTTTCACGAATGCCTGCTTTTTCTCCGTGCGTTTCCGCACTCGCCATCGCACATCCCGCGCGTCGAGCGTCTTCTCAATACCTTCCATCAACGCATCGAAAAACTCCGCGCCGCCAACGCCGACATGTCCCTGTTCGACGACTTCGACACTTCCGGCATCGCCGCCACCACCATGCAGGACACTCTCTCCTTCGACGTCGCCCACTGGCTCGCCCACCGCATTCCCCGCGATATAAACATCGCCTGGAACGATTACTGGGACGACTACCAGGCCGAGCGCGCCCGCACCAACACCTGGCCGCGTCTCATTCCTCTGCTCGAAGAAGACGCCGACGTCGAAGCCAACATTCCGTGGCAGCGCTGGCTTGATCACGCCCGCGGCCGTCAAACCCCGCTCCCCTGGCTCCTCAACCGCTTCGCGCAACTCCCACTCCCCGCCCGCCAGCGTTCCGAACTCTACGATTCCCTGCGTCTCCCCATTCGCTGGAATCTCGAAAACCTGAAACTCTCCCGCACCCGCAACTTCACTCGCCCCCGCCGCTTCTACTTCCACAACGCCCCATTCATCCAGCGCAGCGAAGTCTCGCTCTCCCACGAACTCTCCGAACCCGCGCCCAAGCTCGAAAAGCTCTCCGCAACCGCCGGAGAATCCGTCATGCACGCCATCCGCGAAGTCATGGCCGTCCGCTACCGCGAACTCTACGGCACCACGCTCGGCGATCCCAGTTCCGTCATTCGCGCCGATCTCGGCCGCGGCGTCGTTATGCATTTCTGGGGACTCCCTTCCGCTCGCCGTCTTCCCCTCCGCGCCTACCTCGCCGGCTACACTCTGAAAAACGGTGTGCCCATCAACTACGTTGAAGCCATCGGCCTCTGCGAATGGATCGAGGTCGGCTTCAACACCTTCTACACCTACCGCCAGGGAGAAACCGCCTGGATCTACGCCCAGGCACTGCGCTGTCTCTGCGCCCTCACCGCCGCGAAATGTATTTCGATTTATCCCTACCAGATCGGCCAGAACAACGACGAAGCCATCGACTCCGGCGCCTTCTGGTTCTACCGCAAACTCGGCTTCCGCTCCGGCCGCCCCGACCTGCGGAAATTGTGTGAGAGAGAAGAGAAGAGAATCGCCTCCGACCCAAAATACCGCACCCCGCCCCGCACCCTGAAACGTCTCGCCGAAGCCCACATGTTCTACGAGTTGCGATCATCTACCGGCAGTCGTAGCGACGTGTCTACCGAACACCGCGTGAGGGCCGACGCCGAAAGATTCGTATCAGGGCACGCCTTCAGGCGTGCCGGAAGCCAAGCCAAATTGCAGCCGGCTTTAGCCGCTGAGGGGCCCGGCCCCTGGGACACTTTCTCCACCCGCAACCTCGGCCTGCGCATCGCCCGCCGCATGTCGCGCGAATTCAATGGCGACGCCCACAAACTCCGGCAAGCCTCCACCACCGCCGTCACCCGAGCCCTACACCTCAACCCCGCCCGCTGGACCCCGGCCCAAAAGCAGTCTCTGGAAAACTGGTCGCTAGTCCTGGCTCTGATCCCCAGCCTAACCCGCTGGACGCCCGCCGAAAAACATCAACTTATCAAAATCATCCGCGCCAAATCCGCCCCCAACGAAATGCCTTACCTCCGCCAGACCCAGCACCACTCCCGCCTCCGCTCCGAACTCCTCCGCCTCGGCTCATAGCCCGCGCAGGGCGGACACTCCTATCCACCCGCATTTGATTTTGTTTTGGATCTGACCCTGGATGTAATCCGAGCCGAGTTTGCCCATGTTTCGCGCCCTTTGCGAAACACGGATTCCACGCTCGCGGAATTCCAACTGTTTCAAAAAGAAATGGAGCACTCGGCGGAATTATTTTAAGCCTAGTTCGCCATCGTACTGTCGGATAACCTCGTAGCACTCGCAGGCGGCGTCTTCAAGTTTCTTGCGGTTCATGATCTTCACTGCCCCGCGGGTGTACTCGATGATCCCCTTCCTCTGCAGAACACCGGCTGCCAGGCTTACGCTAGGTCTGTCTGTCCCTAGCATCGTCGCCAGAAAATCATGAGTAATGGGCAGCGATCCAGAATCCACTCTGTCCTGGGTCATGAGCAACCACCGGGCCAGGCGCTGCTTAACATCGTGCAGCCGATTGCACGCGGCTGTTTGCGCAACCTGCATCCCCCGAATTGCGGCGTAGCGGTGCAACATCAATTGCAGACCTGGAGCGGACTCCAGCGCATTTTGCAGGGCCGCAACTTTTATCCGAAATCCGTCCCCCGTCACTTGTACTACCGCCCGCAGCGGGCCTCGGCTCAGGCCAACCGCCGCCGGTGTTCCGCTAAAGCCCTCGTTGCCAACGATCCCAGCTTCGGCGGTCTTGCCGTCTTCCATTACGACCACAAGAGAAATCAAACCTCGATTCAGGAAATACGCAAACTCCAGCTTTGCGCCCGCTTCGTGAAGCACCAGATGGTTTGGCAAGCTGACGTGTTCGAGGTGTGGCCGAAGTAACTTGTACTCGCTATCGGAGATCGCTAGAAGTATCCTATTGCCGACTGGCTTTCCTTCGGCATTCGTCCGCTCGCCGGAATGCACGACTTGGAGGTCTTTGCGCGCCACGAGCTGGAACTGAAAAGCCTCCGGGACGCGGGCATGAACTCACCCGCCGTCATGTGCTAAACAGGAATTGTGTTTATTCGCGCTACCCGGCGGAGTATACAGGGTCCAAACGCGAGCTTCTGTAGGCTACCCTACATTGACCCAGCCATCCGGCGTGTCAGCAGCATGAAATCACACGTTCGCACCGCCGCAAGCCCTCCTCGTCTATGTAGGATGCCCGACAGACCATCGAATTTGGCGCGTGTACACTTCACCTTCACTTTATGCATCTACCGCTACGCCCAGACTGGGCGACGGTTTTCTGCTCTAACTACTCACTACGCCGCCAACGGCAGGCAGGTTCTAGGCCACGCGGTCACAAGACGTCAGGGTACAGCGGCATAGGCGGCCATGAACCAGAAACTGGTATGGATTGAGCAACCGCGTTTTCGGGGCTTTGGTTGCTCCGAATGTGGCTGGCTGTTCAAACCTTCTGGTCCGCCCGCAGGCGCGTCTTTCGATGAAATGATGCGCGCCTTCGAGTTGCAGCGTGACAAAGAGTTTAGCCTGCACGTTTGCGCCGATCACCCAAGACACCAGGAGCACAAACCCTGAATAGTTCCACCCTCCACCCTCGCCATCGGATCCAGATCCCCAGAGCGAAGCCGACGGATGCTTTCAGGCCGCGAATGCTAAAGTCTTCCTTGTCGCTCCTCCATGCCCCCGCCCATCCTTCTCTACGACGGCGTCTGCGGACTCTGCAACCGCCTCGTCCAATTCATCCTCCGCCGCGATCACAATGCCGTCTTCCGCTTCGCCTCGCTGCAAAGCGCTCTCGCCGCCCGCATCCTCACCCGCCATGGCGCCAACCCCGCCGATCTCGACACGATCGATCTAAACACGATCTACGTCGTCGTCAATCATGACCTCCCCGGCGAGTCTCTGCTCTCGCGTTCTGACGCGGTCCTCTTCATCCTGCATCAACTCGGAGGTCTCTCGCGTCCCGCCGCATTCTTGCTGCAACTCCTGCCCAAATTTCTTCGCGATTCTGCCTACAACGCCGTCGCCCGCCACCGTTACCGCATCTTCGGCCGCTCCGAAACCTGCATTCTACCCAGCGCTCAAGACCGCAGCCGCTTCCTTGACCTGTAGTTCCTCCAGGAACTTCTCCTACAAATCCCGAGGCCCGCTCTCCATCTCGCTTCCCTCCGGCGCCTCGCTCAACAGTTCGTGCAAATCAAGCCGCCGCGTGTACATTTCCAACTCTCCGTCGGCCGCGCGCGGCCATTTCTCCTTCGGCTTGTCGCAATACAATTCAACTCCGTTTTCATCGGGATCGTTCAGGTAAATCGATTCGCTCACGCCGTGGTCCGCCGCTCCTTGCAGCGGAATCTTCGCCGCCAGCACTCTCCGCAGCGCCGTGGCCAGCGCCGCCCGTGTCGGATAAACAATCGCCGTATGATACAGCCCCGTTGTCCCCGCCGCCGGCGGCGAACCTCCCAGACTCTCCCACGTATTCAGCGCAATGTGATGGTGGTATCCGCCCGCCGACAAAAATACCGCCCCATCCCCATAGCGCTGCATCACTTCCAGTCCCAGCACTCCGTTGTAAAACCGCAGCGCCCGCTGCAAGTCAGCCACCCTCAAGTGCACATGCCCAATTCGCACCCTCGGGTCCACCACATAAGCCGCGGAACTCGGCGGATTGTTCTTCGGCGCAACCATCTCCATCCCTCCCACAATCGGATGGATTATAGCCCTCCAGCTTCGCTCTCCCGTCACACCGGGCTGTGATTCCGGTCATTGGACCGCGCCGCCAAATTGCGTAGCTTTTATCCAGTAGCTCTATCCCAAGGAGAAATCCTATGGTCACCGCCCCAACCATCGCCCCGCAAGAAGAAGAAGAGGAGCTAGCCATCGAGAAGAAAACCGTGAGACTCCCTGAGCCGAAGCCGCTTGCGCAGAAGCAACCATCGCGCAGTCTGCTCTCCGAGATCTTCGAAGGACACGAAGAGTTTCTCGGCTTGACTCCCGATTAGTCAGATCAAGAACGATCAAGCTCAGCCCCACCCACCCGCCCCAAGCCCGACGGCTGCGCCGTTCCAACGTCACGACACCGCCGGCAAGCCTTCGGTTCTTTATGAGATGGCTTCTCGCTGATTATGTTGCGGTGGCTTTTGAACTCGCGCTGCTCTTGGGCCTGGTCAGCGACTGCATCATACCTTCCAGGAACGAAAAGAATACGTCGACTGCGTATCCCACGAGAAATGCGATGGCCAGGGGCGAGATCGAAGCTCCTTCCGTGATGGAGAAATTGCCAAACAGCCCCACCACGGCTCCGCCAATGCCAGCGATCAGAAAACGGGCCCAATTTGCCCGCGAGGAGGGTGTGAACGTCAGGGTCCTTAGTTCCTCTTCGAAGGACCGCAGCAGATAGGCGCAGGTCCCTAGGAGTGCATACAGAATCGGGAGCAGGCAGGTGGTGATCGCGCCGTAGGAAACCGAAACCAGATCGAGAACGTCCTGGCCGAACGACCGAACGTCCTCATAGGTGCCGGTTAGCGTATCCAGAGCAAGCGGCATGTTGGGCAAGCCCACCGGCAGTTGGAACATCGCCTTGAGCGTTTTTTGGTTGTCTTCATTGTCCTTGCCACTTAGCTTCCGGTTCCATCGGTACTTCGCGTAAGGATCTTGCTCGGCACCCAGGACCAGCAAATTCAATTGACGACTTCGGGCGTCGATCGCTCGGACCGTCGAGGCGTATTGCTGCAGTTGCGTAATGACTTCTCCCTCGTTCATCCCCTCGGGAAGCTCCGGCTTGTCGGAAGTTCCTTTCGTCGGTGCCGCCTGTGTCCCCAGTTCTGCCCTGAGCTTTACTACCAGCTCGTTGGCGGTGGTGATGTCGGTACGAATGGCACTCGATATCGAAGAAGTTACAAAGCCGAGCACCGAAAACAGAAATATCGGAATCGCCAGGAGGCACGCCCACAGCCGCAAAGTCTTGATCGTGGGCTTGGTCAGGCGATCAGAAGACGCTTCTAAAGTCTCCGCCGTGACTGGCTTTAGTTCGTCAGCCAGTTTCGTCAGCGCCGCCAGCAAACTCGCGGCTTGGGTGTCATCCCATCCCGCACTGGTGGCAGCCTTCGCGCGCAAAATGCTGGTCCGCGTCGTGTCATCAACGCTTTTTCCGGTTTCCGCCGAATACACCAGCAGACGCATCGCATCATCCACCGCTCGAGGAAAGTCGGGATCCGGCTTCCACGGCGGATCGCTCTCCCCCGGATCCGATTCGGTCTTTGGCCGGAACCACTTATGCAGATCCATTTCTTAACTCCTGCGGGCTTTGGGTCGGCAAGACTTGGGATTTCTTCGTTGAATTCGGCTCTTCTCAATTCGCTAGACTTGTCGGAGCCCTTAAAGGATAGTGTCGTCCCCGCCGCAAACGTTTCATGCCCGCAACTGGCGAAGCCGAAGGCGACAGCATGAGCGGACGAACCTTCGCCTTTGACCTTGGCCTTGACTGTAAACTTGGAGGAGAATTTCGGGAGAAGACGCGACCTCGAATCGCCAGATCTCAGTCCCGGAGGGACGGCACGAGCGGACGGACCTTCACGAATCAAGCTCACCGCACCCGCCCGCCGAAACCGCGACGGACGGGGGCAGCCTCACGTGAAGATAGTGCCGATACTATAAATCCAGGATGGGTCGATCACGCCGAGTGGCGTTCTTTGAACTCCTCAATCTTCACCTTGGCCTTGGCTTTCGTGTCATCCACAGACTGGCTGACCTTCTCTCGCCTCTCGGTGTCCTTTTCGGCAGCGGCCTGTTTGTGCGATTCGTGGATCTGCTTCGCGGCGTCCTTGGCATCACCCCAGGTTTCCTGCACCGCCCCTTTGGCTTGATTGACCACCCCTTTGTTGGCCAGCTTTTTGCTGCCAACCGTTTTTCCGACGCTCTGCTCCACTTTGCCCACTGCCTGATCGATCTTGCCTGCCACTTGATCCTTATTCATGAGTTCTCCTTATATTTGTTGGTTGCGGATTTCCTGAATGTGGTTGGAGCCCCTCACGCCCGCTTGCGGATTTTCACTGCCATCTTTCCCGAGACGCGTGTTTTCTTGCCAGCCACGGCAACAGTCTTTTTCTTCTTCTTCTTGGTTGCCGCCTTGACCGGAGGCAGCAACTTCAGCTTGGGCTGTTTTGCCGTGCCCTCGGGCTGCTTTGCCATGCGGTGGTGGCCATGCTGCAGCGGTTGGATGCGCGCCGCTTCTTCTTCCGTTCGCAGCTGAGTTTCGCTAGCTTTTTCCCGCTCCTCGTCAAGATATTCTTTAATGGTTTGAGTTGTCATGGCAGCAGTGTGGCAGAACGCTCCCGCCCAATCTGTCCTGTTTTGGCCACTCTGCGACAATTCGGGAAATCACGAGAAATGTCATTTCGCCCAAATCTTGTCAAGAGCGAAACTTGACCTTTTCCCCGTAACTCATTGCTTCCATTCGGCAAATAAATCCAAAATCGTGACCCATTCACCCCCCTGAACGTGATATAATGGATATATAGATCGAAAAAGGCGCAGGCCCTCCAGCTTGCGCCTTTTCTTTTTTCCGGGATATTTCCCGGATCGATACTTCCTGGATCGAAGACCGTAAGGTCTTAAAGACCCAAACACCCAATACCCGAGACCCAAACACCTGAATCCATGCGCAGACGCAAGGGCCCGTCCCACGGACGCAACCAGCGTCCGGCCCAAGCCCTGCCCACCCCTCGCCTTCAAACTCCTCGTCCCCAAACTCCCTTCGAGCGCGAACTCACCACCAAACGCCGCGGCGAGATTTCCGAACTCGCCTTCGCCCTCGCCGCCGCCCGCCACGGCTTCGGCATCTCCAAACCCTTCGGCGACAGCGAACGCTACGACATCATCCTCGACCCCTCTCACGTTGCCCGTGTCCTCCCGACCGAAGCCGAGCGAAAGCGGGCGAAGTGGAGAGCCTGCCCTGCGCTTGCCGAACGGGACCTGCCTTACGCCTCAGCCCGCCCGCGCCTCATCCGAGTCCAGGTCAAAGCCACTACTCAGCTCGTCGACGGACTCTACCGTGTCAACGCCCACCGCCGCATCAACGGACGCGCCGTCGCCTACAAACTCTCCGAAATCGATTTCTTCGCCGCCTACATCATCCCTGAAGACTCCTGGTTCATCTTCCCCCTCCCTCACATCCTCGGCCTTACCAGCCTCCTCCTCAGCCCCAAACGCCGCCGCCTCCCCGGCCTCTACGACCCCTACCGCGAAGCCTGGCACCACCTCTACGAACCCGACGGCCTCGAATTCGCGTGAGAAATTCCCCGCTGTCATCCTGAGCGTAGCAACCACTTCGCGAAGCGGAGTGGCTGCGCAGTCGAAGGACCCCTTGCGCTCCGTTCTCAGCAATGGCCTGTCAGGGCGTTCCCATCGCGCACCCGCGGGTTTGTGATTTTGACCCTGCCCATGTGGGTCGGACACTCCTGTCCGACGCCTTTGACGTTGATCTTGATGTTAACTTCGCTTTTGACTCTAACCGGGAAGGGCACGGCTTCAGCCGTGCCGAAAAGCAGAGTTTTGAAAGCGCGCGGCTTCAAGCCGCGCCGTAAAGAACTGCGGGTGCCCCATTCTAAATTTCGCGTTCTTTGCGAAATTTAGAGTGGGGACGCCGGAGGCCTGCACCTATGCAACGGGCTGCGGGAGGCAGAGATCGACTCGGAATAGACGACGCGAAAACACGAAAGAGCTGTAGGAAGACTCTGTCCGCCTCCGAACTGCCCCACTCAAGCCAAAACCGGGCTCGAGTGGGCCACCCGCCCGTGTGGGTCGGACACTCCTGTCCGACGCCTTGACGTTGATTTTGATTTTGTTTTTGACTCTGATTTTGACTTTTGACCGGGAAGGGCACGGCTTCAGCCGTGCCGAAAACGACCCTCCCAATTCAACCCGGCTTCAGCCGCTGAGGGTGGCCGCCCCTGCCAAGGGACGCCATTCCGAATCGGGGTCGGCGGGTGCCCCATTCTAAATTTCGCGTTCTTTGCGAAATTTAGAGTGGGGACGTTGGAGGCCTGCACATATGCAACGGGCTGTGGGAGGCAGAGATCGACTCGGAACAAACGACACGAAAACACGAAAAAGCTGTAGGAGACTCTGTCCAGCTCCGAGCCGCCCCACTCAAGCCAAAACCGGGCTTGAGTGACCCGCCTGCTTGAATCTGCGCTGTCATCCTGAGGAAGCGGAGTCGCACGCGCAGCGGGCGACTCCCGACGAAGGACCTATGCATCTCGCCTGCGGCAGATCGACAGAGGCGACCCATGTGGGTCGGACACTCCTGTCCGACGCCTTTGACGTTGATTTTGTTTTTGACTCTGCTTTTGATTCTAACCGGGAAGGGCACGGCTTAAGCCGTGCCGAAAAAGACCCACCCAATTCAACCCGGCTTCAGCCGCTGAGGGCCGCCGCCCCTGCCAAGGGACGTCATTCCAAATCGGGCTGAAAGCCCGGTGAGGACCTGCTTTTCGGCACGTGGCCGATTCTAAATTCCGCGTTCTTTGCGAAATTTAGAGTGGGGAGGTCGGAGGCCTGCACCTATGCAACGGGCTGCGGGAGGCAGAGATCGACTCGGAATAGACGACGCGAAAACACGAAAGAGCTGTAGGAAGACTCTGTCCGGCTCCGAGCTGCCCCACTCAAGCCAAAACCGGGCTTGAGTGGGCCACCCGCCCCCGGTGAGGAACCTGCTTTTCCTGACACCGTCATAACCGCCGCCTCGCCCCACCCGGCGGCCAAGTCCTCCCAGGTCGGGTTCTCCGCCCGAATCAGCGCCACTTTCTTCTCGCGCCTCCACTTCTTAATCTCCGTCTCACGCGCAATCGCGTCGCCCACATTCTGAAAGCTGCGGTAGTAAACCAGTCGATGCACGCGATACTTTCGCGTAAACGCTCCGCCCTCGCCGGCCCTGTGCCGCAAGACTCGTGCCATGAGGAAGCCGGTCATGTCCTCAGCGATCACCCAAAAGCGGCCAGTGATTATCACCTGAAAACCGGCCAATGAGAGTAGCGTCCGGGACATTGATTCCCGCGGAGGCTTGTAGGCTCCGTGGGCATGGCCAATGTCTTGAACGAAGAGAAGAAACAACAAGTCTTAGCTCTGGGACGGCTGGGCTGGTCGCTGC
>Ga0182030_10018373_pt1 | contig 13407 bp, 14 predicted proteins | sample 812S3MmetaG_FD_121299 | JGI IMG/M metagenome (GOLD analysis project Ga0182030, IMG submission 121299) | Permafrost microbial communities from Stordalen Mire, Sweden - 812S3M metaG (Illumina Assembly) | ecosystem: Environmental > Terrestrial > Soil > Wetlands > Permafrost | place: Sweden... | reverse complement strand
CGGGTTCGACTCCCGCCGCCTCCACCATAACCAAGTCATTTCTTGTCAATAGCTTAGCTTAGAGGGCCAAAAATCAGGCGGTTTTTTGTACGTGATTTGTACGTTGCCGCCCAGGGTTTTGACCCACTTCAGCGATCCCAGTACAATCTGAGCTGAAGTGGGAGGCCCTGTGCTGCTTTCCGTTTTTTCCCGCCACTCCAGCGACTGCAAATACGCTGCCGACCGGACTTTCCGCCGTTGCAACTGCCCGAAATGGATCGGCGGACAGGTCAACCGCGAGTACTTCCGCAAGAGCGCTGGGACGCGCCAGTGGAATGAGGCCGAAGAGTACCGCCTCAAGCTGGAAGACGCCCTGGTGAAAGGCCTGCCACCTTTCGGCCCGGAGCCGGAGTCCGTCTTGACGCCTGTGAGTGTCTCCGCCCCGGCAGCCCGGCCGACGCTGCCCGTCGCGCCGCGGCCAGAGGAGATCAGCGCAGCCAAGCCGGAAAAGACGAGGGTGACGGTCGAAGTGGCTGTTGAAGCATACCTGGCCGATGCCCGCAGCCGGGAGCTCGAATCCTCCACGCTTTCAAAACTCGAGACCATCTTCCGCAAGCAGCTTCTCGCCTGGACCAGGGTTCAAGGACTCGACTATCTGGACCAGATCGACCTCGATGCTCTGCTCTCCTTCCGCAGCACCTGGGCGGACGGCCGTCTGGCCAAGCAGAAGAAGCAAAGCCGCCTGATCGGCTTTTTCTGGGCCTGTGTCCGGCGCGGTTACATCGCTCAGAATCCCAGCATGGGACTGGGCAAGATCAAGGTCATTCAGATCCCGACCGACTATTTCCCTCGCGACGAATTCCAGAGAATTCTTGACGCGACGTACATCTATGGGGATCCACGGGGTGGCGTGATCGACGTCCAGGCCATCCGGAGTCGGCTCCGCACCATGACCCTGCTGATGCGCTGGAGCGGACTCCGCATCCGCGACGCGGTCACTCTTGAGAGGGACAGGCTGCACGGCGATAGCCTGATGCTCTATCAGGCCAAGACCGGTACACCGGTTTATGTTCCGCTTCCGCCCCATGTCGTTAAGGCTCTTGAGAACGTGCCTCCCGGTCCGAAGCCGAATCCGCGATATTTTTTCTGGAGCGGCAACGGGCAACCGAAAAGCGTGGTGGCCGATTGGCAGCGCAGTTACCGCCGCCTCTTCAAACTGGTAAACCTCACCTTGCCCGACGGCTCTCTCAGACGAACACCGCTCTTGCCGCGAGCTGCGTGCGGCACTACTCCAGCCGCTACGGCGTGCCTACAGAGTTGATTGCTGCATTGATCGATGTTGAGTCGCGTTGGAACCCACGCGCCGTGTCCAGCAAGGGCGCTCTCGGTCTGATGCAACTGATGCCGGAGACAGCACGACGTTTTGGCGCATACCAGCCCTTCGATCCGGAGCAGAACATTGCGGCGGGAACGCGCTATGTAACCACGCTTATGTGGGAGTTTCACGGCGATCTGAGGCTTGTGGCCGCTGCTTATTATGCCGGGGACCGATGGGTTGGCAAACGGCAACTCGACTACAACAACCCGGATGTCATTGCTTACGTCGAAACTGTTCGGCGCCGTTACCTGGTGCGCAAGTTGGCCGCAAATTCATTTCACAGGAGGTGAATCCCTATGAGACTTCGTTGGCTGGTTCCGATAACCATTCTTTATTCACTGCGCATGCTCGCCGCCGAGAACGCCGTCAAGCCGCGCGTTGCAACGATCACTATCAACCCTTCGGAGGTGACGACATTGCACCTGCGACCGGAGTTCGAGTCGGTGATTCATATGCCGGAGGAGATCACGTCAGTGATTCTCGGCAGTCCTCGTACTTTCAAGGCGGAACACAACGAGGGCGAGCCGGAGTATGTGTATGTGAAGCCCATAACGAAAGAGGCCGCTGAATCGAACCTTTTGATCGCGACGAAATCCGGCCAGCACGTGACGCTTGAATTGATCAGCGATGGCGACGGTAGGAGCGAGCCTACTCTGCCGGTAGACTTCCTGCTTGAATACCGCAGATCCAGGAGCTTTCTGATTCCTGCCGGCACCACGGTGGAGCACGCGAAAGTGGAAGCAGCACCCACAGTAACCTCCGCTGCTTCGCCACGACTTTCTACAGCAGCGAAACCGCTGTCAGCGATTGATGAAGAGTATGAGCAGCAGGCGCGAATCAACGCACCGGGTTGGACGAAATGGGAGGGCAAGCAGATCGAGACCTCACTCGGCGACATACGGCAATGGAGTAATGAAACGGTCATTTCATTCTCGATCCTCAATGCCTCCGGCCAGCCAATGGAGATTGTGCCGCCGCAAATTCAGATCAGCGGACGCGCGGTCAACAAGAAAAAAAGGAAGGAAGGCAAGAGTCTAACTGCTGACCAACTTCAGATACGCGACTACCGGCTGAGCGCGACCAGAATCGAAGCAGGCGCACGCGCAGATGGAGTTGTCGTCTTTGATCGCCCAAATTTCAAGCAATCGACGGAGATGCTCTTCCTCCAGATTGCGCAGGCCGACCAAGTGGACCGACCGATACTCATTCGTCTGCCCTTTACGCCGCCCATCGCCGGCGGAACGCGGTAGCAAGGAGACTCCTATGGCCAACAACGAGAACAATGGATCTGGAATAGAATCAGGGATCGCTCAAGTAAACATCGACGAGTCTACCGAAGTGCAGCCTGCGGAATTGCCACGTCCGCGGCCTCCGCTTCCGAATGAATCTGTGCGGACTGAAGTGCGGTCTGATGCCCAACAAGCCGCAGGTCTCGCGACTAGAGAAGGCAGCGACGGCAAAGCCGGCATCGAGAAGAGCAAGCTGTCTTTTTTGGGCGGCGGATTGCTGGTTGCTGTGCTTTTCTTTGCCTTGACGAGCCTGGTCCATCACTCGCCCGCAGCGAAGAAGACGGCCGAGAAGCAGCCAAGCAATTTTGCGCAGCAGCAGACACCAAGCCAGCCCAAGGGGAGCGTCACGCCTTTGATGGAAACCGTTCAGACCAACGCCCCGGAGAACACCAGCGGGCAGGTGCATCCGGGCGACATCAAGCGCACCATCACTCCAACGACGGGCGCGGGGGAGAGCGCGGGAGCGACGCCGCCTGTAAAGCCTCATGCTGGTCGCATGGTAAGCTCAAACACTTCTGGCGCCGACTCCTTGGGCGCGATTCCATCGTTCTCCGATACGCAGCAGAAGTGGGAGGAGCCACAGCCATATGGTGATTCGAGCCGCGCTTCTTCCGTTCAGACGCAGCAATCGCAGAATGCCTTGAAGGAAGCATCTTTGGTCTTCGTGCGCGCTCAAGCCCAGTCCCAGTCTTCAAGCACTACGACTCACGCTACGGTGGATGCTGCGCCGGTGCTGGAGATGACATTAGGAGCGCGGATTGAGGCAAAGCTCGAGACGCAGATTTCAAGCGCAGTTCAAGCCCCAGTCGTGGCCGTGGTCGAGTACACGTATGCGATCGGCGAAAGGATCGTCGTGCCTGCCGGCGCTCGTGTCTACGGGCAATTGCAACAGGCGGACAGGTCGGGATTTGTCGGAGTGAAGTTCGATGAGATCGAACTGCTGGACGGGCAACGCGAGAAGATCGAAGCCATCGGAGCCGGGCTCGATCTCGGGCCGATCAAAGGAGCCGTAAACGGAACGAACACGGGCAAGAACTTCCTGATTAAGGCTGCATCGGGTGTTGGATCGTTAGCTGCAATGCTGGTCGGCAATAACTCCAGTGCCGCGTTCTCTGAGGGCGACCTCCTGCGCGAAAGAGTGGCGGAGAACGTCGGCAATGCCGGCGACTCTGAACTGATGAACTCGAGCGTCACAAGTCGCGTCGTGGTCTCGGTGCCGGCCGATACGAAGATCTACATCGTCTTCACCAGGCATGATGAGAGCCAGACAGGATTGCACAGAGTGGCAGGCCAATAGGCAAGCGCAAGTTTCTTTCAATGCCCCGGCCTCAGAACCGGGGCATTTTTGTGTGTACCCGCGAATTGGAGCAGCCGTCTATTGCAGCCGCAACGAACCAACTTCCGCGCGTTATGTTCAGCACGGTTCTGACACTATCTGCGCAGCCTTGCGGGATCACTCGACCAATTACCGGTCCCGTTATGTCGTTGTGCGGTTGACTAATGGGAACGCATTTTGGTCAATGCACACTCGACCAATGATCGTTCCCGTTATGTCAGTGTGCGTTCGACCAATTATCGACCCGGTTATGTCGTTGTGCGTTTGACTCAAATCGCGCAGTTTCGCGGAGCCATTCGGATTCACTGTCGTTTGAATAGCGCGTTGAAGCGGGTGTAATCGCGTGGGGATGAAACCCTAAAGCATTCCATACCCCTTTAGGACTTCCTCCGTTTTTGCCCACGGTTCTCCCGGAATGTTTATCACGAGTTGGTTGAATACTTTCAGGAAAGCCTGCCGTGTCGAGTCGTCTCCAAGGTGATGCAGGGCAGCGACCGGCAAGAGAGGCTTCATATCATCGAGGAAGCGTGGCCGTCGCAGCTTCGCCAACATTCGCTGCTCTGCCTCAGCCCGCGAAATCTTCACGTTGGCTCTCTCCAGATAGAGGTTGAAGCATTCAAGCAGGCGCGTCCGATTCAGGTCTCTGAAAACCTCCAGCGCATGGGCAAGGTCGAAGAGGTCGCGCCCTTTTTCCCTCTGCAACAGTGCGCGAAGCTTTGTCGCCAACATCTCTTCCGTTGTAAACGTCATGACCTCTGCTGAACCGGTGAACCAGGGATTCTCGATGTGAAAGGGCACGCTTCGAGGGGGATCGTATGCCTGCGTCTCCGCGGTATTGATTTCAAGTTTGAGGCGTATCTGCGCAGTCGAGGGTGCATCTTCCGCAGCAACCTTGAACCGCAGTTTCGGCGCGACGGGGCTCTGATCGAAGTTCGCTCTGCCGAGCCAGGGCTCCAGCACATCTCGTATACGGTCAAGCACCGGGCCGATGGGGCCGGATTCGGTGCGAACAAGATCAATATCTTCGGAGTAACGAAAGGGCTGAGGAAAGTGCAATTTGTTGAGAGCCGTTCCACCACGGAAGCGAAGTTGTCTGCGAAGATGCTGGTCAGAGTAGATCGCGACGATGGCCCGGCTGATGATCAGATCCTGCTCGACCTGACGCATCTCTGGCCAAGGCGCTCAATGGCTCCAGGCAATGATGTTCATCATCGGAATCATTCATCAACCTCCGGCTTGCGGCGAACGACGACGTTCCATCTTTTATCTCTCGCAATGCATTTTGGCGCAAGTTGAGGTTTGGCAACTTCTTCTGGATCGAGTTCAACCCACGGAGGCAGTTGCTCTCGGAGAAGTTCGCGCAGCATCGACTGCGTAGCGACCGCATAGCCAAGTTGATCCAACAGATGTCCCAGGCGCTGAACAATAGATTTTGGAAACGACACCGACACAGAGGCCAGTTTTTCAGAATCGATCTTCTCTCCAAGGTCGGCAAGAATCGTGACGATGTTGTCGAGGCCGGCAGATGCCTGCGGGTATCGCAACAGGTCCAAGGCAGTTAGTTCGACGGAGGAGACTTTCATCGATCCCGTGTCGGTCTTGTTGTCTGCTATTGCTTGCGAGACAGGAGCGAGTTGCTTTCGATAGTAAAAGGAGAGCAACGAGCGGCCTACCTGCATATTTGGCACTCGCTTTTCTGCAACGATTTGGAATTCGAGCACTGCCTGATGAGTGGCGCCATGGATTTCCGCGGCTTTCAGCAGGCCAACATAATAGGGCGACGACTCATGCCGCATCAGGGCATCAATGTACCAGGATGGTGGAGGTGCGCCCCAGGGACCGAATTGCGGCGGGACGACCACGTAATTGCCGTGGCGAAGCCTAACAAGCTTTTTCTGCTTCTGCAGGCGCTCCGCAGCGTCGAGGAATGCGCCGTGGCCAAGCCCGAGGCTCTTCTCAGCCGTTTCGCTGGAGAAGAAGACGTCGCCACGCGCAAGCAGTTCCGACAGGTGAGAGGAGAGTTCTGCGCTCATAATTCTTCATGTTCGATTATCCGCGATATATGCGGATATGTCAACACGATAACATACTCTAACATTTATCTATATCCGCAATTTGTGCGGACATTTAGACATATCAGTAGAGGCAATCAAGGTCCGTCTAGAAGAATCACAGGCCAACGATAGCATAAAGTCCAGATATATAGTTTATTTTCAATTATTTACAGATAAAGTCTCAGGAGTGCCGATTACCTGGCTGTGAAGAGGCTGAGCATCTTAGCCAGCCAATCTTGGTTTTCTGCAAATGAGGCCACGCCTCAATGGCGATCAGGACCAGACGCTAGAGTTGACCGAATACCGCGTTGCCCTCATGTTCTCCTTCGACACGGATGCCCCGAGCAACCGCGTCCAGGAGAGTGATTCATGAGAATCGCATTGGCCTTCTGGCAAGGCTCGACTGTGCCTGCCACGTCTCGATCAACCCAACTGCGCCAACTTTTTAGGAAATGCTGCCTGATGAGCGCAGCCGTTCTCTGCCTTTCCGCCTTCCAGCACGAGGCGCTAGCGCAGACCGTCACCTCGCAATGCACCAACCCTGTTTGCGCACCAGGCAGGCCCTGCGCGCTACTTCGGTGTCCAATCCCTCGACGTTGCTTGGACTGCGCCCCACCGCCATCCAGTGGCACAAGTTGTGTCGTGGGGTATGCGCTCGGCAACGACGCGGACTTTGCAGGCGGCGACGTCCCGGATGTCCTGATTGAGTCCACGGATTACTGGACAATCGACGACTACGGAGACGTATGGTACGACGGGTCTTCGACAACGGGACCGGTCCAGGAAACCACACTAACCTTGCCTCCAAGTTGCATTCAGACGAGCGGATCGTTTGTTCTCGAAGATCCACTCGAGGAATACGAAGGTTCGATCACCATCGGAACCTTCACCTACCAAGGCCTTCAAATCCAGTTTTACGCATGGCCACAAGTGTTCTACGACGACGGCGACCGGTCATTCATCGACGTCGTCGATCCCGACGGCAACATCGACTTCTACCAGTATCCGTGGCTTTCCCTGGGCGCGTATGTGGTCACCGGGGTCGATGCATCGACGGGAGACTTCTTCGAGGGAAATGGAACCGTCGAACTTCTAATAGCGGACGATGTGTCGTATTAGGCCGGCCGCGGCCCAACAACGTCCTACTTGATTTTCCACCACATTCCAGCAACACAACACATTCAAAAGGAGAAGAATATGCAAGTGATGAAACGGTTCACACTCACCTTCGCTGCGATGACCGGCTTGGGAATCGCACCATTGATCGGTCAAACCCCGTTACTACAAACAGTTCCGCTGAGCGCCGATATCGATGTCGTCAGCGTGCGCACGCTCCCCGACGGCAATACGCTGCGCCAGGAAAGAAAGATGAAGTTCTATCGACGCGCGGATGGCAGCACGCGTGTGGAAGAGCCCAACCGGGTGGTGATTGTCGACAACATCTCACACACCGTCACCGTGCTTGATACGGTAGGGAAGGTTGCGCAGGTGCAGAGCGCTCCACCGGCGCCGCCGAGCGGTAAAACACCAGCCATTTCCCTATCTCCGCCCATGGCTGGCGGGGACAGTTCTGGCGCAAGGAACAATTCACCGAATACTGATCTTGGCGTCAAGGCGATTGCCGGCTACAGCGTTCGCGGCGTTCAGCGAACGATGACCATACCGGCCAATTCAGCACTTGGAAACACTGCTCCAATTACCAAAACGATCCAGGTCTGGAGATCCGCCGACCTCCGGCTTCCCCTGGTCACGGTCATCAGCGATCCACTCGGCGGCACAACGACTTCGCAGTACGAAAACATCTCAACCGCAACCCCGCCGGACAGCAACCTTTTCACGGTCCCGGCCGGGTTCAAAATCATATCGGCCCCACAATCGCGCATCATCTCGTCGCAAACAATCTGAGGACGGATTCGTCCAAGCAGTTGGAGGAACGAAAAGGTATGTGGGTACCCCGGATTCAACTCTCGATGCCCATCCTGGCCGCCGCACTGGTGCTTTTCCCGCACCCGTGCGGCGCTCAGTCAAGCAAAGGCTGCCCCGTGCAGATTCGTCATACCAGTTGGAAGGCAGCCGGTTCTCCGTTCTCGCCTTACAAAATCAGAGGCGTGGCTCTGAATCTTCAGTACATGAATGTCACCGACGAAGAGATCAGAGAAGTCGTGTTCGACGCCTCAACGCGTTACAGAGAACATGGTGCGATGGGCCAAAGCATGGTGGACAACTCGAACAAGTCTCCGATTACGTCGACAGCCCCGCCGGGAAAATGGAAGAAGGCTGAAATTGATGTTGGCCTGAGCGAGCCGGGCCGAACCAGATTGAGTGTTGTTGAAGTGACCTTCTCCAGTGGCCGCCGTTGGGTGAATTCCAATCCTGACGAGTGTGTATGGACGATTGCGCCATAGCAACCCGCAGTGCTGAAGGGCAACGAAAGTGGTCATCCAACTCTGGCACCCCGTCGAATAGCCATCCAGGCTGTGCTTTTGCTGTTCTCCGCCTTTCTCGCTGACAAACACCCTTCCGTGCTGGATACAACATGATCCCGCCACTCAGTACAATCCAATCCCGCCAATTGCAACGAATAAGGTCACGACCGTTAAATTCAGCGAGGGGCGCAAGCATGTGCTGGGCATCCGCGAGGGAGCCTCGGAAAACGCCATCTGGTCATCGAGTTATTGCAAGACATCGTGGCACGAGGCGTCGATGCACCAAAGGATCGGGTTGATTGTCGGACCAGCGCATGCTGCTGCCGCTCTTCTGGCCAACCTTTTCATTGAGGGGACTCTTGCAGATTGTTACAAGGAATTTCGGCATGGGGACAGCGGGCTCGAATGCCTTGTTCGCTCCTTCGGCTCCGAGGGCACATTTACAACTGAAATCGGGCCGCTTATGCCGGGAGTGATTTACCAGGGAGGTGAACTTGGCCACTCTCTAGCTGTGGCACAGGGAACTGTTCTGGATTGCCCCGGCTCTGTGGTTGCGTGCTTCTTGGGCGATGGTGAGGCTGAGACCGGCGGCATCGCAGGAGCGTGGCATGGAGGCAGGTTTCTTCATCCACGCACCTGCGGCGCAGTTTTACCGGTAGTGAACTTGAATGGCTTTAAGGTAGGCTCTGCCTCTCTGTTCTCCCGGATGTCAGAAGACGACCTCCGGTCGTATCTGAGTGGGTGTGGATATCGTGCCTTCTTCGTTGGACCTGACCATCTAGAAATGCATCTGGCGCTACTGAAGTCCCTTTCCTTGATACAGAAATACAGTGCCTTGGGTGAAAGTGAGCCGTTTTCTGGCCCCTGGCCTGCAATTGTGCTTCGCACCACGAAGGGTTGGACTGGTCCTTTAGAGTTTGAAGGGACCGTCCTTTCAGGCACTCTCGATAACCACAAAACGCCATTAAAGGAGGCGCACTTTTGTACGAGCCAGATGAACGCGCTAGATGCCTGGCTTCGTTCGTATAAACCTCTGGAGTGCTTTGACAGAGAAGGCCGACCATCGGCATCGGTTCTAGCCGGTGTTCCGCCGCCTTCGCTTAGGGTTGGATCGTACTTCGTTGATCGGCCCTCGAAGCGGAATGTGACTCTTTGCCTCCCAGAACCGACGAATCACGCGGCGAACGTTATTTCCGAATCTCGGATCCCAACCGTCGTCTCGTCTGGGTACCTAGCCTCTGTTCTTCGAGACAACGTGAAAGAAGCAATTTTTCGAGTGTTCTCGCCAGACGAATTACAGTCTTGTAGGTTTGAATCGATTCTAGAGACATCATCGCGGACGTTGGTTTGGTCAAGCGACCCAGGAGCCGCGGAACTGGTTCCAGATGGCCGAATTATGGAGGTCTTGAACGAACCCCTATGCCTTGGCTGGCTTCTTGGCTATCTTGCGAATGGCGGCCATGGCATCCTGTTGACTTACGAAGCGTTTGCACCAATACTCGCGAGCATGACGCTTCAGTATATGCGGTTTCTGCGTCAGTGGGTTGACGCGCCGTGGACTCCTTCGATTGGTTCTCTGAATATCGTATTAACAAGCCTTTGCTGGCGCAATTCTTACACGCACCGGAACCCCGATTTTCTAGGCCTCCCTCTCGGAAAGGGTTTTGGCGGAATCGAAGTATACACACCATACGACGCCAATGCACTTCTGGCGTCCATCGATCGTGGCTTGCGAAGCAGTCAGAACATTAACCTTTTCGTCGCATCAAAGACCGAGATCCCTATCCTGGCGACATACGAGCAGGCCGCTCGCGATGTCGAAGCGGGTTGTGCGGAACTGGAGACACTTGGCATCGCTCACTCGGACAACCCTGATGTTGTACTCGCTGTGTGTGGCGACTACCTTTTGCCAGAAGCGATTGCAGCCATCAAGCTTGCGAAGGACCGAAAGCCGGGCCTCAACGCACGTCTTGTATACGTCACTAGACTGAATTGTTTGGGACGCGCAACAGAAACTCTCGGAGAGCTATCAGAATTAGAGTTTGAGAACCTCTTTACAATCGATAAGACAGTGCTGTTTGTGTTCACCGGATATCCCATCCACCTCAAGGGCTTGCTTTTTGATCGACCGTCTCCATCGCGTTTCCGAGTGTACGGATACACCAACTGCGGTTTCTGGCCGTCGCATGAACTACTGGCGCGTTGTGGAGTAGATCGGCTGTCGCTGGCGAGCAGGCTACTTGAATATACCGAGGGAGGCGATGCGTCTAAAGCGGTGACCTTCTTGTGACCAACGATATAACCCAATGCCTCGCTCGTGACCGGATCTCCTACGTGACTCACAGGAATCTGAGTCGGCAGATGGAGTTGCCCATATATGCTCGATAGACTAGCGCAGCAAGGGGGGTGTGCATGAGAGGTATTGTCGTCGACGGCGTCGGGTGTAGCGGCAAGAGTGACCTGATTGCCACCTTGAAGACGGAACTGAAAGTGGTCGGTGGGTATGACGTGAGAGAGCTAGACCATTCTGATTGTGAGGATCAATTCACTCGCTACTTGCGCGAATATGCCACCGGCGCCACAGTGCTATTCCACCGATCGCATTTGTCGGAGATGGTCTTCGGGCAAATACAACGGAATCGACCACCATTCTTTGACGCGGAGATCGCAGCCCTGAACACGGTACTGTCTCTACGATTCGTTTCAGTACTTGCCGAACCGCCGAATTACGAGACCTTTGTGCGGAGAGCGGCCGAGCGCGGTACGTTGCGCGTATATTCAAAGCGCGAATACATGGATGTTATTGAGGCTTTTAGGAGGGCGTTCAGAGGCATTCCTCACGAGCAGTACGTCTCAACATCTCGTACTGATTTGGCAGCCACTCGAAACCGGATACTGTCGACCTTGGGAGTGAAACGAACCGTGCTGGACCTATAGGGCGGGCCGTTTGAGTAGCATTTCATCGGTGCTTCATTTCGTCTGCTTATCCATCAGAAGTTCACTGTGTCACTTAGTGGCTCTTTAAGATGAAATACCTCGCGACTTCGCTCAACGACCTGGTTGCGATGAGCAAAGTAACCAGGCCACCTCAAGTGAATCTCGATTGTCGTCCTATCAGATCCACGCTCTCCGTAACCGGGGTAGTTAAACGATGGAAGGCTATGGCTGCGATTCAGCGCACCAGACGAGCTCATAGCTGCGAAGGAGAGAATTATGTCTTCTCCATTTCCAACCGGCTCCGCTTGCATATCCTCAAAGAAGCGAACTGCCGACAAAGCAGCATTGTTGACATCTCGACTGCAAATGACGGCTCGCGTTAGCACGACCTCTACAGGGCCGTAAACATTCTCTCGTTTATAGCCTTTGTATACAGCACGGCCGTGGAGGCCGTGACAACTTGATGGCGAACCTTGCCACGCAGCATAAAGCGCCTCCAAAGTAGCTTCAGGAACCCAAAGGTCATCGTCAGTATAAAAGATGGCCTTCGTTCTTGCGAGCGAAGCCGCAGCGAATCGCGAATAGAGACCCAAGTCCCTCGAAGATTCAATAAGAATACACTTTGGAGGAAGGCCTGCTGAACACTTCAGAGTTGCTCCATTGTTGAAGCATAACACGCTTTCAACTACCTTGTACGAAGCGTAGCGATTGATGTTCTGAATAACATACTCCGGGCGTGTCCAATTGAGCATTACAACAGTGAGCATGTGGATACCTCAATCGAATTGGAGACGACGGGGCTGAGAGTTGGAGGGGCTATTCCGTTGGCGTAGCTCTCGCGGGCAACCCTGATCTGCTCTTTGTAATAGTTACGGATTTCGGAGCTATAGCCAGTATGTTTGGACGATGTTAGACTCGAGTTATGGACACGCCTTAAGTAGAGGTGCTCTGGCACGACGCTGCGCTGAATGCCAGCCCAGCGAGCCCGACGCATGAACTCGGTATCTGCGTGGCACCACCAAGGCTGAAAGCCGCCCAATCTGTTCCACACTGCGCATGTCATCATGAATTGTCCATCTGAAGGACGCAAACGGCGTCCATCGACAGAGGTGCAAGACCCATCAGCCAAGTGCGCAGCAATCGGCATTAGACTTGAGTCGGCATAGATCGACCACGTTTGTGTGATCGTGGGCGAGTACCTGTGATTCAAGAGTGCAATCTGAGCTTTCAGATATCCGCTGAGCATTACATCGTCGGCATCGAAACGCGCCAATGCGTCAGAACATATCCTAGTCGCTAGAGAATTAAAGATTATGTACGGTCCCACATGCCTGCCGAAGTAATAAACTGACAACCTGGGCATTCTTAGCCCACAAGCAATGTCAAGGGTCGCTGGGCAGTTGTCGATTCCGACCATGATTCGCAAGTCCCACCCGAAAGGGAGACGCTGATCGTCGACACTATCCAGGCACTGCTGTAGCCAGTTGGTTGCATTTCGAGCTGCAATGATTACTGTCAAGAGCACAAGAGGCATTCTATCGCAGTGGCTGGTGCGTCGCAATAACCGCTCCATATACGGCGCCCTCTTGATTGAGGGCGCTTACATCTCAGTTGCGTCGGTCGATCATGCGCTTGAGCTTCATCCGATCAAAGATGGGTCCTGGAGCCTCACGATTTCAACCACTCGCAACGGGTCAGACTAGTATCCGATGTGAGCGATCGCGCATTTGGGTCTCTGCCGTAGACAGACTCTTCGCCACCAGGGCGGGGCTTACACAAGCTTGAATTCCGCCCCAGAGGCGCGTCCAAAACGAACTGCCAGAGGCACGCCTCCACCTTCTGGTTTCGTCAACTTCAAGATCTTGCCACGCTTGATTTTGCCCGCCACGAGCCTCCCCTTTATCGTCAGGCAGTGTCTGTCGTCGAGAAGGCCCTGCGTTCCATCTCATCAACGCTCTCCCGCCCATCGCGCCTATCAGAGTCCTCCACACTTGGAACTAGACACGTT
>Ga0182030_10018372_pt1 | contig 13407 bp, 9 predicted proteins | sample 812S3MmetaG_FD_121299 | JGI IMG/M metagenome (GOLD analysis project Ga0182030, IMG submission 121299) | Permafrost microbial communities from Stordalen Mire, Sweden - 812S3M metaG (Illumina Assembly) | ecosystem: Environmental > Terrestrial > Soil > Wetlands > Permafrost | place: Sweden... | reverse complement strand
GAAGACTGGAGAGGAGCAGAAGGTGATCCGAGGCTTCAAATGGGTACCAGTGTTCGACATCGCCTCCACGGACGGCGAGGATCTTCCGACTGTCTGCCACCCTCTCTCAGGCGACGATCCTGCTGGAATCTTCGCCCGCCTCATCGAGTTTGCAACTTCGATCGGCTTTACGGTTGAGGATTCAGAGCTTCCCGGCAGCGTCAACGGCGACTGCACTCACGAGCTGCACCGCATACGGGTTGAGATCACCAACTCACCCGCACAGCGAGTGAGGACGCTGGCGCACGAAATCGGCCACGCACTGCTCCACGAGCAGTTTGACAACCGAGCACTCGCTGAACTGGAGGCTGAGTCCACGGCCTACGTGATTTGCCAGACACTCGGACTCGACACGAGCGACTACTCCTTCGGGTACGTCGCGGGCTGGGCCGGATGTGGCGAACAGGCCATCGCCGAAATCAAAGGATCGTGTGAGCGCATCCAGAAGACTGCAGCATCCGTGCTGCAGCCCTTCGAGGTCGAACAGGAGCAGGCGGCATAAGCCGCCTCGCTTCGTAATTTAGGCTGCCTCGCGAGTGACGTATGCGAGTCCTGTGATAAAGAGGCCGACTCCGATTACACCAAGTGCAACCTTTTCAGCTACTTGCTGACCTTCTTGGGCCTGTAAGTTGGCAGCTATAGTCAATCCGTTAATCACGAGGTCGTACTCAGGTCGATAGAACGGAGGAATGATCTGTTCGACAGCCTGGCTGATGACTTCACCATCAGTTGTTCCCAACCATGTTCCGAGCTGTAGTGCGCGAAACTCTGTGTCATTAAGTAGGAGGTGGGCGTACTGCTCCGGTGTAAGCAGGGTGAACTGATGCAACCAGTAATGTTGATTAAGTTGCGGCACAAGGTCGGATCGTCGGCGAAGAAATGCGACGATTTCATCCCTCTTGATTTCTTGAATGTTGTTCATTTTTCTTTCACCTCCCTCCAAAAGAGTTCACCTACCGCCACTCCCAGAATTGCGCCAAGAGTGATAGCGAGTAGGACTTTAGGCTCGTTGGTTCCCCGTTCGATGTTGACGACGGTTTGACGGCTGACATTCAGTTCACGGGCCAGACCCTCCTGAGTCAAACCCGCTTGTTCTCTGTATTGCTTGACCTTCGATTCATAGGTGTGCACCCCTTCAGTCTGGCGTGGATTGGTGCGGGTGTCAAGTTTTCTATGCAAAGTATTCTTGACATTACAACGCTGACGGAGGAGGCGCGGACGTCTTGGAGTTCATGGCAAGAAATGAATAGCGCTGGGCTTTGATCCAGCCATCCAACTCCGAACCTCCAGGTGCGAGATGTGATTCGAGCCCTGACATGATCCGATAAAACATTTCGTTAACGTCGAAGCCGACATCAACTTGACGTTTCATCCCCAATTGGCGCATTCCCCAGGAACGAGGCGAGATGCTGCCCACTGGAATCAGAAGCCAGCCGGGATTCATCGCGGGAAAGATCAACACGGCCAACACGCCCGTTTGCCCTGGAGTGCTGATTCCATCCAGGTCACGCTGCGTTAATGCAATTTTCGATTTATCGGTGGTCTTAACTTCCACGGCGATGGTCTCGCAATTTCCATTAATGATCGGAGACGTTGCGGTGAAGTCGGGCACGCCGATGGCGTTCTCAACTACGTGGAAGCCCGCAGCCACAAAGCCGCAAGCAAGTACTTGCTGCATGACTCGCCCAAACTCCTGCGGACTCAACTTCTCGTACAACGCGTCCAGTTTGAAGATTGTTCGGTTTACGCGACTCCGATCTCCGGCCACTTCACTCATTTTCAGAACTGATCGCAGAGCCAGTTAAAGGAGACCATGTGAGACGTCTTCGGTGAAATGACTCCTTGGCGGCAGAGTTTCCGATCAACTCATCCAGTTCCGAATCCTGCGTGCCCACAAGGACCTGAAGTTGCGGTGCGAGTCGCGAAAGAATACCAACAAGCGCCTGTTTATGTACGGTGTCGAGATTCTGGCTTGGATCATCCAGAATTACGAAGCCGAGGTTGTGTTGAAGTTGCGTAGCTAAAGCCAGATACACGCTCAACGCAACGCAATTCATTTGTGCCGTGGACAAACGTGAGCTGGCGAGTGTCATGCGATTGTCGGTCGATGAGTATGTGCGGATGAAGTAGTTATTGCGCTCTATACCCGAGACGAGTTGGCTCTCCACGGAAATTTGGATGTTGTCGAAATATGGATGGTTACACAATTCCTTGTAGAGCTTTGCTATGTCCACCTGTGCACTGTCCACGGCGTCCCTCGCCCTGGTGCTCGCTTCGGTCGTTACAACATCTGCAATCGTCTTGATTCCACTTTCGAGTCGGCTCAGCGATTCGATTTGCTGCTCAGCAATTGAAGAGTCTTCGTCAGGATTGCCGAGCCGTGACGACGCCTCCTGATAGTTAGCGTCTAGATCTATGAATCGTCCGATCTCTCGGAGCCGTCCCATCTTTGTTTGGATGGCCTCGATTTCCTCTTCACGCTTGTTTCGATCCTCATCGACGGTTGAGGCTTGCTGAAACAGCTTGCCCTTTTGAGTTTCGAGAGCCTCCAGTATGTGATCGTCGGCCACTTCAGTTGGCAGTAAGGCACGGGCGGCGACGCGGCCTTCAACGACCTGTTCACCGTATTGTTTACTGTCGTTGAACAACTGATCTCGCTTTGAGATGGCAGTATCAAGATCACCGATCCGTCGCTGCTGCTCGCCTTGGGCTGTCCGAGCGGTTTCTATCTCATTGCGAATCTCTCCGCCAAGGTGACCCTCAAGGCGTCCGATGAGTTCATCACGTTCGATTTTCTGCCCACAGGCCGGACAGTTCTTCTCGTCTGAAGTTGCTTGCAGATAGATAAGCGTGTCTTGGAGAATCCGTTCCGAGATGCCGAGCTTTTCTTGCATATCTCGATACTTCTGAATCGCCGCTTGAGCCGTTAGCTTCTGTTCATCAAGAGCAGCGAGTTCGCCGTATACATCTTGTATCTCTGTCAATCCCTTTGCAGTGTTGTCCAGAAGATCTGACACTCTGTGAAGTGTGGTCAGCACTCCATCGACCGTGGCGATTTCTTTAGATGTGTTTGCCGCTATTGCTGCGTCAGTTGCAGTCTGTCGAATTACCTTGATTGCCTCGGTGACTCTGCGACTGAAGCTATCGACACCGTCGATGCCCTCTAGCTCCGACTGCTCTTTGATAGGGGCTCCCGTTGCTTCTGCGAGAGCCATCAGGTTGTCGATCACAGGTTGCGCCAGTTTTGTAATGGCATCAAAGGTAAGGTCGGTCTCTGACAGGCCCTTCTTCTTAGCTTCTTCCAGGGCACGTTGTCGCTGTTCTTCGACTTGTCCAACCGCTCCGGTCAATCGAGCGACAGCTGTACTCTTGCTTCTCTCCAACTTGTCGAGAGCGTCACGAACAGGCTTTGTGGAACCGGATAAAGCTTTGAGCATGTCCCGGAGTTTCTCGACACCGAAGAGTCGATCCAACGCTTCGTTGCGTACCCTTGGGTCGTCAGTCAAGAGTCCGCGAATACTTTCTTGGTGCAGGTACACAGCACGGTAAAAGTCCTCGAAGGTCAAGCCGAGTACACGAAATAGCGCAGTTTCCGCCTCAGTGCCGACGTACTCTTCTCCATTCGGGAGCAGCACAATTGCTTCCGCAGCTCGCTTGCCCGCCTTCTTGGATCGGGTGATTGAAACGACGCCGTCTTCATTTTCAAGATTGACGGTGACGGTGGCGACCTGCGTTCGGTGGCGAATGTTGACAAGTTCGTCATTTGTTGCGTTCTCTTTGGGCTGGTATTGCAGCTCTCCAAAGAGTGCCCATTCAATCGCACCCAAGATGGACGTTTTACCCGATCCGTTCGGGGCTGAGAGAACCGTCGTCTGCTGATGGAAATCTACGTCTATAGGGTCGCAGATTCCCCGAAAGCCTTCTGCTCGAAGCCTGACGAGTCGGAGTCTCTGTGAACTCATTTCGCCGCCCCCTTTCGAGGAGCCGACTTCTTTGCGGGACTTGCCTTTTTCTTTGGGGCTGCACTCTTTGTGACCGACCGTGTTTGCTTCAAGTCTTTCTCAACCGCAAGCCTCGATTGTCGCACCCGGTCGTCGATCACGGTTCTAACGGCGCTGGGGCCGCCTTCCTCAAAGGCCGCTCGGATATCAGCCCATAATGCCTGTGTATCTTCATCTGGCGACGCTATGTCGATCTTCGACTCAACGTCATCAAAGATTGATCCGGGAGTCGTTGTTGCCACATCAGCGTCATGTCTCGTCTCCGAGAATTGCTCAGTCACAAGAGGGCTCCTCTTGTTGGAATTGGAGCGACGTGAAAGTCAAGGTAGACATGGGTCGATTGTACGACACGGATGTTCGGCGTTGCCGGGAAGAGCCGTACGACTAACCAAGCAGTCGGGTTTGCCGCCTCATGGACTCGACGCCCATAGCGATTGCAGCGCTCGGTGCCTCAGTTGCCGCCCATTCACTCCAGAATTGTCGAGTTGCCGAATCTGGCTTGATTCGGGGAGGATCAATTTGAATTCGAGTGGGTAACAGAACTGCATCACCCAACACGAGCGCTTCACCGACGTCTAGCAGTGGGAGCACGGCCGTCAGCCCGCCCATAGATTCAGGCATGAGCCGCTGGACCACCGATTGATCTTGGTCATTCGTCAGCCTCAGCACAATGAAATTATTGCATTGACTAAGGACAGTTCTACTCACGTCCGCTGGACGTTGGCTCACGATTAGAAGAGATACGCCGTACTTTCGACCCTCCTTAGCAATCCGTTCGAACACTTCAACGCCTCGTGACGCCACTGCGTCGGCATTGTCACGTACTGGCATGTACAGGTGGGCCTCATCGCAAACAAGGCTGATGGGAGTTCGTGAATCGCCTGCCATCCAGAACTGAAGCTCAAAGACTAATCTTCCAAGCACTCCGACAACCACGGGTAAGACATCGGACGGTACTTCAGAGAAATTGATGATCTTGATTCCTCGTTGACCGCTCTCTGAACTTAGTAACCGTCCAAGCAGACGCGAGAGCCAGTCATACTCCATAGACTCAACAGGTGCGCCAAACATGAAGCCATAGCGCCGATCTAGTGTTCGAGCTTCCAATCTTTGGATAAATCGTGTCAATTTTCCAAAATATGGACCTTGCTTCTCGGTTCCAGCTCTAGCACCTTCGATCATTTCTTCGTCGTCAGTCTTGAGCATTCCAATCAATTCATCCATCGAATACGGGATTGGCGAGTCAACCGTGAATGTATTCGCTACATCGGTATGACCCGTGGTCTGAAGCGTTGCGTCCTTGAGGGTACGAACGTGAGTAAGAAATCTTGCTGCCTGATTCGGTGCGTTGCTATCACTGCGATCTAGAAGCATCGCCAACATCTCCTCATGATTAAGCAGCCAATGAGGAAGGAATAGAACATCAGATCCAGGCGCTGTGAGATCGCCTGGTCCTGCAACGCGAAAGGTGTCCGCGAAGCCTTCGGTCGGGTCAGTCAACGGCGTGTACTCTCCGTGCAAATCCAAGACGAGCAAGTTTGGGTACTTCAGCTTGCTCGCACGTTCCAGAATGAGGGCTACTGTCCAGCTTTTTCCGGAGCCGGTGCTGCCGAGAAGTGCAGCGTGCCGTTGAAAAAGTCGATTGCCATCGGCAATCGCTGTGGCAGTAGCGTCTGCTACAAATTTGCCAAGGACCAACCTCTCTTCGGTCGGAATTCCTGCCGAGAGAAGCGACATCAAAAGCTGGAGGTTGCCTCCTTCAATGAGGAAGCTGGATCGATCTAGCTTTGGGAAGGTATCCGCTCCGCGCTTGAAAGTGTTGTGCAAATTACCTTCGACCGTTCGGTAGGTGCCTACGAGAACCAGTCGAAGAAGGTCACGCTCTGTAACGAACGTCTGGGCGAATTCCTCTTCGTCTTCTACTTCATCAAGACTTAGCCGATCCTCGGTGTCGCGAACAACTCGATCAACGATGCCGATGAGGAATTCCGTTGCCAGTGATCCCTGAACGGCGACCAAGTCTCCGACTGAGACGCGCGTCACGAGAGCTGCGTCGCTCCCAATGATCGTCACACGGTTGGTATCCACGCGCGCGACCTTGCCGAGAACTGGTTCACTGCCAAAATCAATTACTGTTTCTGCCACGGTCGATGCCTCTGTCATGTCAAGACCTCCTCTACAAATTTGGATAGTTCCCAGATCGAGATTCCTTCAAAGACCTCGTCCGATGAACTCGTTAGAACATGTGTACCCAGCGGATCACTACTTAACTCAAGAGCTGTCATATTGGGATGATCCATGACGCATTGACGAGCACCCACGGTGAGGTTCTTTGTAAGAACAATCGCTGGAACACCTGCCGCAAGACGATTGCGCAAGTGCGTCTCTAAATGGTGATCGTTGAAGCCGTACCCAATGATGAGAAACCGTGCTGCGCGATCTATTGCTTCGTTAGCTCGTTCGCGGTGAAGATCAAACGGAATGTCGTATCCACGCAAATATTTGGACGAGCCCGGTGAGACCATCAATCTTGGTCCACCGAGACTTAGAGCGGACCGGACGGGTTCATTGTCTATCATGTACCAGTCAAGACTGCCATGTGGCTTTGATAATCGAACGTGGGGTTGAGTGTGTCTTCTAATACGTCGACCATCAGGAATCCACCCTTGAACTTGTAAACGAGAAGCCACTTGGTCCAAACGCGAGTAATACGCCGAAGGAAAGGCACACTCAACCCGGTAACCAGCCATCTCAACCGCAATTTCAATGAGACGGTCATAGTTCGTAGTTATTATCTCGGTACTGTTCGCTGCATGTATGAGGTGGGGGACTAGCGCACTAAACGGCATCGGTTTGCCGCTTTGCAGAATCTCCTGCACGGCCCTCGTTTCGGATGCAATTATGAGTTCTGCGGAAGCGTCCACGATATTGGAAATGATGGGGGCACCATCAGGTATTGCATCAAGCGCTGCTTCGAGGTCCATTCCGGACACCAATCGAGCCTCAACCTGGTCCCAGTTACTGTCGCTGCTTCCGGCGAGCAAAACGGGGATCTCTTTCCGGAGATGGTCAGACAACTCGGGCATCGTTGGAAGTCCATGGCTCGCTGAGAGGCCAAGACCGACGATTGTGACGAGACCGTCGCTTAGGTGCTCCTGAAGTTTCCGCTTTAGCTCGTCAAGAGTCATGCGCCAAGACCTCCAGGCGTCGCCCATGATCTTTTTGCCGTGATGACGTCGCTCACTTCGATGACTCTTCAGGCCACGGGACCATACGTTCCAGTACTCCGGGAGCAATATTGGCTTGAACCTTCCCCAGAGCACGTATCTCGCGCTCGGTCTCCAATGATGACTGCCAAAGTCGTGCCACTGCGTCTTGTACATCCCTAGGGGGTACAGGAACCCTGAACCGTACAAAACGAGCCTCTTTTAACCGTAGACGGCTTGTACTTGTGGTGCCGGTGCTGAGTGACTCGATGAAATCCCATAATTTTGGTTGAGCGAAATATGCCCACAAATAGCCCGGTTGCACACGATCGTCGATTGTTTGAAAAGTTGGAAACTCGCCTGACACGAAGCATCCTGCAACGTCCTCAGTCACTTCGGCAAAGGAACCTTTCCAGGCAAAGAGGCGGTTGTAAACGAAGTCACCAATTTCAACTCGGTATAGTTTTTCGGCTTTGATTTCATCTCCGCGCTTGATGTGTTTTACACGGAGGCCCTTTGCATACCAAGACATCGCCAACACGCGGTACTCGGCATCGTCAAGAAGTACTTCTTGACGCTTGACTTGTTGAAGGAGATCATCAACTGTCGCTCGCGGCCAGCCGTTCAATTCAGGCTCCATTAACTTCCAATTTTCCTCATCGACTTTCAATCGATTGGAAAGGCTTTGAAGTCGGCTCTTAACTTCGGCGAACGAATGGGTAGGTTGAGGAAAGTGAAGACCACTCGCCAATCGCGGGTTCTGCTGCACGAGTGAATAGCCACTCTCGGCGAGCGACGCCAAATCAACGGTCCAACTTTGTTCGCCGTCTACAGGTAAGTCCATCCACTCCAGCACGGGCAGCATCTCTTCAAACCTGAACGGGTTCGTCAAGGAATACGCCTTAACGTCTTCCCGCATTGGAACCTCGTAGAACCACACCTTGTCGGTTGTTGCGTCCGTATCAAAAAAAAGGATCGAGGTACTGCTCTTCGTGTACGGCTCGAATACTCCACGTGGCAGTTTCACTACGTAACGGAGATTCAGATCTCGGACCAAGCGCTCACGCACACGTGCTGCAACGCCCTCTTGTGAAAGGATTCCATCCGGGACCACAACAGCCGCTCGTCCTGCGCCATGCGAACTCGACTTTCGGCGAAGACGGCGCATAATGACCTGGAGAAATAGCAGTGCTGTTTCAGAGGTCTGTAGATCAGGAGGAAAGTTGTGGCGGATTGAAGCCTCCTCCTCTCCGCCGAACGGCGGATTCGTGAGAATCACGTCAACGCGGTCTCGATCACCAATCTCGGTGAGCTTTCGGTTCAGCGAGTTACCGTAAGCGATGCTGGGATAGTCGAGACCATGGAGTAGTAAGTTCATCTGGAGAAGCATGTAAGGAAGCGGTTTCGCTTCCTGCCCGAAGATGCTGCGTTCCTGGAGAACCCGACGCTGTTGCACCGTTTGAGCTTGCTGTGCAAGGTGTTGAAACGACTCCACCAAAAAGCCTCCCGTGCCTGCCGCAGGATCAAGAACGGTTTCTCCTAGTCGAGGGTTTACCGCTGCGACCATGAATTGCACTACTGGGCGGGGAGTGTAGAACTCACCAGAGTCTCCGGCAGCGTCGCGCATCTCACGCAACATTGACTCATACAGATGACTAAGCGTGTGAACATCATCAGATGAGTCGAAGTGAACGCCGTTTAGTTTCTCCACAACTTCTCGGAGAAGGTATCCGGACTCCATGCGATTGATCACACCGCGAAATACATTTGCTATAACGTCCTCGCGACCTTCACCTGTATCCGATTGGAGGCGCCTCAAGTATGTAAGAAGTCCGAGGCCCTTAGCTCCATTTGGTCCGACGGTTTCTTCTTGGTTGATGAACGCGATCAGTTCGGGGCCAGTAATGGCAGATTCCGCTGCGGCCCAGTCGCGCCATCGGTATGGGAAAATCACAAGTTGTTTGTACGTCTTGTTTGTAAGACGCGCCTCTTCCTCTGCGACTCGTTCAGAGTCATCAAGAAACTTCAAGAATAGTAACCACGTGAGAGTTGGGAGACGGTCAAGTTCGCCGCTCAAGCCCTTATCTTTGCGCATGATGTCACGAGCAGACTTGAGAATTGAGCCAAGGCGTTTGGCCGTGCTCTCACCTGGTTGATTCCTCGGACGCACCATTAGCGAGGACTCCTAGGCTGCATAGATTGCCTCCTGCAATCGCTCGACTGCAATACGCAGCGGCTCGACACCACCAAACAGTTCAGCAATCTCTCGAACGTTTCCGTGTTCTGAGATCGGAGCAACCTTCAGTACATCTGGCATTTTGAATTGAGCCAGCCCATAATTGGCATACTTCTCTAGAAGTTCTCCAAGAACGCTTCGAGCCTCGGGTCCATAGGCATCAAAAAAGTCCTGTCGGTCTTTCAAAAGTCGATCTGCTCGCTCACGCCTAGTTCGGAGCGGTGCATTGAATGCCACATGACACAGAAGGTCGAACGGGTCTGCCTCCGGGTGTGCCGCGAGAATGGCCAATCTATCGAAGTCGATGCCCCGATCCTCAAGACGCTCAATCACTTCCGCTCGCCGCAGCGGGTCAGCCCAGCTTGACCGCATCTGAGCCGCGGTGGCGAACAAGGATCTCACGTGCTCAGCCGTGTAGTCGGTGTACTCAATTACTCGAAGCTGTTTACCTTGAGCGTCCAGCTCGTACACAAGCTGATGAGCGACCTCGACAGTGCCACCGTCTACGTAATACTTATTCCGCCTTGCGTCTATATCGTCATCGAGGATCGTTGCTGTCTGTGGAAGCGATAAATCCTTCTCGTCCACAATAGGTTCGGGAACTATTATTTCTGAACCAACTTCGATGCCTTCATCGTTAATTTGGACCTCATCGACGAAGTCGGGGTCTCCGTCGAAATCCGGATCAGCAAACATGCGCGTAGCCGATCCCGTGTAATCGAGGATTGTGAAGTAGTACTTGCCATAGTCGTCGCGAACTCGGGTACCGCGCCCGATGATCTGTTTGAATTCTGAGATCGATCCGACCACTCTGGCGAGAACGATGTTCTTGACGGTTGGGGCATCGACGCCGGTCGTGAGGAGCTGTGATGTCGTTAGGATCACCGGAGTCAAAGTTTCCACATCCTGGAAGTTGCTCAAATGACCGCGCCCAATTTCTCCTTCATCCGAGGTGACGCGACACACGTAGTCTGGCGACTCTCTCACGAGGTCTGAGTTGAAGTTATTCAGCAGACGTCGCATCTCATCGGCATGTTCTTGATCGACACAAAACACGATCGTCTTCGCAAATCTGTCGGTACCCTGCATGTATTGGGCGAGGTGCCGAGTGATCGCCGTCGTACGTGCTCGAAGGGCGACTACGCGTTCAAAATCCTTTGTCTCGTACTCGTCGTCAGGAATCTCTCGGCCGTAGCGGTCGAGTTCACCCTTGGATGGCCTCCAACCGGCGGCATCAGCCGTGGTGATGACGCGGTGAACTCGGTACGGCGCAAGAAATCCGTCATCAATGCCTTGACGCAATGAGTAACTGTAGATCGGATTGCCAAAGTACTTGTATGTGTCGCGATTGTCTTCGCGTAACGGTGTTGCGGTCATGCCGAGTTGCACTGATGGTGAAAAATATTGGAGAATCTCGCGCCAGGTGCTGTCTTTACGCGCCGAGCCTCGATGACACTCATCCACAATGACCAGATCAAAAAAGTCTTTGGGATATTGCCGGTAGAGTCCCGGTCGATTCTCATCTTCAGACAAAGCCTGATAAATAGCGAAATACATCTCTCGACTTTTCGGTGTCTTGCCACCTTCGATCTTGATGGCGGCATCGCCAAACGGTGCGAAATCACGGTTCATTGGATCATCGACAAGTACATTGCGATCGGCCAAGTACAAAATTCTCGGGCGCCGATATTCGCCGCTTCGATTCCATCGAGAGTTCCAAAGTTTCCAGCAGATCTGAAATGCGGTTGCTGTCTTTCCCGTACCCGTGGCCATCGTAAGGAGGATGCGGTCTTTGCCCGTGACGATCGCTTGCACCGTTCGATTGATAGCTATGTCTTGGTAGTACCGAGGTATTTTGCTATTGCCGAGGTGGTACGGCTCAAGTACCGGCGCTTGTGGAGTCTCATCGAGTCCAATCGAAAGGGAAAAGCGCTTAAATAACGCGCTAGGGCTTGGATACGAGTCGATTTCACGCTCTACTCCAGTGATGAAGTCGAACTCGATGATTTCTTTCCCGTTCGTAGAGTACGCAAATTTGAGTCCAAGTATTTCGGCATATTCTTTAGCCTGTTGGAGGCCCTCCCCGGCAGTTTTGTAATCTGCTTTTGCCTCAACCACCGCTAGTGACAGATCGCGCCTAAAGCGAAGCAGGAAGTCTGCTCTCTTCTGCTTTCCGCGACGCACACCGCTGGTTAGAGGAATAATGCGGCCATCGGTGAAGGTTCTCTGTTCGGTGAATGAGTGTGGTTCTGAGTCCCAGCCAGCGGAAATCAATCTCGGAACCACTTCTTTACGGCAAGTATCAGCTTCGTTCACTTTGCAACTCCATGAAAATGGTGACATCCAAGGCTGAGGACCAGGAACGACGCGTGCTGATCGATTCTGTTCGGGTGGAGAACAGCTTCGTTGACATGGACTGATGATACGACAAGGGCACTCAATCTAGGGTGGGCCAATCCTGGTGGACCTTCCTAGGGAGGTGGAGTTGTAGCGCCCACGTGCCCGTGGCTACAGGTTAAGTCCGAAATCTTGGTTGAGCGGCTCCAAGAGGCGGTCGCCGGAAAGCACGTGCGCGACTCTCGCAGGCGCAGTCTCAACTTCAGTAAGTGCGTTGGCCCTCATGGCAGCACCGAGGACACGATTGCGTTGAGCACCCTGCTCTTGGTTAACAGGTTCATCGTCGAGGATGGCATCAGGGTTGTCAATACCCCAGCGATCTAAGTAGGCTGCGCCAGCCGCAACTTCTAATATCCACCGCTCATAGAGTTCATCAGTCGGGGGAGTGTCGCCAAAGTCCAGAATCCATGTGTCACTTCGTTCAATAGCGATTGTTGCGAGTTCGCGGGCCCGTTGCTCGATGGCGTCGGCACGATCGTTCAGTGCGAGCGCGACATCGGGGTCGGTAATCCCAGTTGGACGAATGAAGATACCAGCAACGAGTTCGCTTGCCGGAGGGCTGGGGTAGCCCACGCCGATCATGTAGCGGTCAATGCGGTAGTGCAGGACGCTAGCGACGTCCTCCGCATCCTCGAACGGACGACCCGTCACAAGCATTGGTAGTTCGGTGTAAGCATCGAAGCCCCGATTCTCCGCGTCTCGTAACTGCGCGAGCAACGCAGCGTACGCGGTGGAGGCCCTGGTTTGGTCCAACTCGATGTCACTTAGCCCCGACTGGCTAAGTACGTCATCCCAGCGCCCACCTTCGGCCAAGGTGACGATGGTGTCGTACTCGGCGACGAGTGCGGCGATGGACTGGGTCTGGGAAAGACGGATCATGTCGGTTGCGGAGATGTCGGCGCCCCCGTGGCGCAGCACGCCAGCGAGCACTTCGAGGGCGCTCGGAATCTCGTTCAGCCCGTCGTGGCCGGTTGACGGATCGGGGTCGTAGTGCGTGTCCACGTAGAGGTGGTTGGAGATTGAGCCTCGAGTCAGGGAAACGTACAGTACTTCACGGGTAGTGGTGGGGCTCGCGAACGCGTGCGCGGTATCAACGGTGCGTCCCTGGGCGCGATGGGCCGTCGACGCGTAGGCGAGCTCGACGTTCTTGGCGACGTAACTGGCCGGCAAGACGACCGAGCCGTGACCACTCATCCGGGTGACGGTCATTGAGCCATTCTCGTGCGTTGCCGAAACGGTCCACAAGTCGCCGTTCTTGACCCAGCCCGTGCCCGTCGTGAGTCGTCGGTCGTTCTCGCGGGTGACGACGAGGTCGTTTACTCCAGCTGTCATGGACCCCGCGACGTCAATCCCCTCTTCGGCGACGAACCCACTGGTGACGCGAGCGCTGCGGGCGCGAGCGTTGAGCTCGTTCACGGTCGCGGTGTCGCTGGCGAGCATCAACGAGTGCAGGCCACGATCGGTGTCGATCTTCCACGCGTCGTAGAGCGCGTCGAGCATGTCGTCACGGGTGCCGTCCTTGACTCGT
>Ga0182030_10018371_pt1 | contig 13407 bp, 5 predicted proteins | sample 812S3MmetaG_FD_121299 | JGI IMG/M metagenome (GOLD analysis project Ga0182030, IMG submission 121299) | Permafrost microbial communities from Stordalen Mire, Sweden - 812S3M metaG (Illumina Assembly) | ecosystem: Environmental > Terrestrial > Soil > Wetlands > Permafrost | place: Sweden... | reverse complement strand
TGTGGCCATCCCGCGGGTTGTCGTTGCGATGGTGGCGCCGGTGGTGGATGGCCCGACTGGCGGCATCAAGCGTGTGTGCGGCGAACCTGTCGTGGTGCAGGCCGATGTCTTCACCGATGGGCACGACGAGCTTGCCGCGGAACTGCTGTGGCGCGGTGCGGATGAGGAAGCATGGCACCGCGTTGCCATGCGGCCGTTGGGGAACGACCGTTGGGAGGGGCGTTTCGTTCCGCAGCGCGTCGGTCGCCATGTGTTCACCGTCGAGGGATGGTGGGACGAGTGGGCCACGTTCCGGCGCAATCTTCGCCGGACGCATGATGCGGGTTTGGACATAGCGCAGGAGATCGATGAGGGCTGCACCCTGCTGCGTGGGATCGCGCAACACGCCGAGGATGATGCGTCGTGCGCGTTGAACGCGGTTGTGGAACGACTGGCGGCCGACGCGGGCGCAGGGCGGCAGATATTGCTGGCCGATGAGACGCAGGCCCGTGTCTCGGCCGCGCAGGTGCGTCCGTTTCTGGTCCGGCACGCGCCCGCAATCCCGATCGACGTCGATCGGCCCCAGGCGGCATTCGCGAGCTGGTATGAGTTGTTTCCGCGCTCTGTGACCGACAGCGCCGCGCGCCACGGCACGTTTGCCGATGTCATCGGTCGGTTGCCGGCCATTCGGGCGATGGGCTTTGACGTGCTGTATTTCCCGCCGATCCATCCGATCGGCACCACGAACCGCAAAGGCCGCAACAACAGTCTGCATGCGGGATCAGAGGATGTTGGCAGTCCCTATGCGATAGGCAGCGCCGAGGGCGGGCATGACAGCATTCATCCCGCGCTTGGCACGCTGGAGGATTTTCGTCGCCTGGTGGCCGCGGCGGGTGCGCACGGGCTGGAGATCGCGTTGGATTTCGCCATCCAGTGCTCGCCCGACCATCCGTGGCTGACGCAGCACCCGAACTGGTTCCGTTGGCGGTCCGACGGGACGGTGCGGTACGCGGAGAATCCGCCGAAGAAATACGAGGACATCGTCAACGTCGACTTCTATGCACCGACGGCGGTGCCAGATTTGTGGATCGCGCTGCGCGACGTGGTCCGGTTTTGGATCGACCAGGGTGTGCACATCTTTCGCGTCGACAATCCGCATACCAAGCCGTTGCCGTTCTGGCAGTGGCTGATCGCTGACATCCACGCCGACGCGCCTGGTGTCATCTTCCTCGCCGAGGCGTTCACCCGGCCGACGATGATGTATCAGCTGGCGAAGATCGGGTTCACCCAGTCCTACAGCTACTTCACCTGGCGCAACACCAAGCAGGAGCTGACGGAGTATCTGACGGAGCTCAACACCGCGCCGGTGCGCGATTTCTTCCGGCCGAATTTCTTCGTCAACACGCCTGACATCAATCCGATTAGTTTGCAGACCGCGGGGCGGGCGGGATTCCTGATCCGGGCGGCACTGGCGGCGACGCTGTCGGGGCTGTGGGGAATGTATTCGGGCTTCGAGATTTGCGAGGCGGCGCCGCTGCCGGGACGGGAGGAATATCTCGACTCGGAGAAATACGAGATCCGGCCACGCGATTTCCAGGCACCGGGGAACATTGTCGCGGAGATCACCGCGCTCAATCGGATCCGCCGCGCCAATCCCGCACTGCATTCCCACCTGGGCGTGCGCTTCTACAACGCGTTCAACGATCAGGTGCTGCTCTACGGGAAGCGTGCGCCGTGTCAGACCGACATGCTGCTGATTGCGGTCAATCTCAATCCGCATGCGGTGGAGGCGGCGGACATCGAAATCCCCCTGTGGGAATGGAACTTGCCCGACGACGGTTCGTTGATGGCGGAGGATCTGGTTCGGCAACACCGCCTCGTCTGGACCGGCAAGCGACAGCACATACGGCTTGATCCGGCGGATCTGCCCTATGCGATCTGGCGCGTTGCGCCATTTGGAGACGCGTGATGAACGTGGCGCTTGGCAAACCGGTGGCGTTGACCACGCTGGAAGAACAGCCGTGGTACAAGGACGCGATCATTTACCAGATTCACGTCAAGTCGTTTTTCGATTCGAACAACGACGGGATCGGTGACTTCCCTGGGCTGCTGGCGCGGCTCGATTACATCGCCAGCCTGGGTGTGAACACGATCTGGCTGTTGCCGTTCTATCCGTCGCCGCGGCTGGATGACGGGTATGACATCGCGGATTACCGGGGAGTCCATCCGGATTACGGTACGCTGGCCGAGGTGAAGCGATTCATCGCGGCGGCCCATGCGCATGGCATTCGCGTCATCACCGAGCTGGTGGTGAACCATACGTCCGACCAGCATCCATGGTTTCAACGGGCGCGGCGGGCCAAGCGTGGATCGGTCTACCGTGATTTCTATGTGTGGTCCGATGACGACCAGAAATATGCCGGGACCCGGATTATCTTCGTGGACACGGAACGGTCCAACTGGACACTGGATCCGATCGCGGGCCAGTACTATTGGCACCGGTTCTATTCGCATCAGCCTGACCTGAATTTCGACAATCCGCGTGTGCTCAAGGAGGTGCTGAGCGTTCTGCGCTTCTGGTTGGATCTTGGCATCGACGGCCTGCGGCTGGATGCGGTCCCGTATCTGGTGGAGCGCGAAGGCACCAACAACGAAAACCTGCCGGAGACGCATACCGTGTTGCGGCAGATCCGTGCGGGCATGGATGCCGCGTATTCGGATCGGTTGTTGCTGGCCGAGGCCAATCAATGGCCGGAAGATGCCAAGGAGTATTTCGGCCAAGGCGATGAATGCCATATGGCATTTCATTTCCCGCTGATGCCGCGGATGTACATGGCCATTGCGCGAGAGGATCGTTTTCCGATCACGGACATTCTGCGCCAGACGCCGGATATTCCCGCGTCCTGCCAGTGGGCGATCTTCCTGCGCAACCACGACGAGCTGACCTTGGAGATGGTCACCAACGCCGAGCGTGACTATCTGTGGGAGACCTATGCGGCGGATCGCCACGCGCGGCTGAACCTGGGCATTCGTCGCCGCTTGTCGCCGCTGCTGGAACGTGACCGGCGGCGCGTGGAGCTGATGAACTATCTGCTATTCTCCATGCCGGGAACGCCGGTGATCTATTACGGCGACGAGATCGGGATGGGCGACAATATCCATCTGGGCGACCGCGACGGTGTGCGGACGCCGATGCAATGGTCGCCGGATCGCAATGGCGGATTCTCGCGCGCTGATCCCTCGCAGCTTGTGTTGCCGGCGAATATGGACGCGTTGTGGGGGTACGAGTCGGTCAACGTTGAGGCGCAGGATCGCGATCCGCATTCGTTGTTGAACTGGATGCGTCGCACGTTGGCAATCCGGCGGCAGTACCGCGTGTTCGGGCGCGGCTCGTTCCGGTTACTATATCCGAAGAACCGCAAGATCCTGGCCTATCTTCGCGAAGATGCAGACACCACCTTGCTGTGTGTCGCGAACCTGTCGCGCACGCCACAGGCGGTCGAGCTCGATCTGTCCGAATTCAACGGGCTGGTCCCACTGGAGCTGGACGGCGGCGCTGTCTTCCCGCCGATCGGCCAGCTGACCTACCTGCTTACGCTGCCCCCCTATGGTTTCTATTGGTTCCAGCTGATGAACGACGCAGATTGGCCATCCTCGCACAGCCCCGCGCCCGAGCCGATGCCGGAGTACCGCACGATCATTGCACGCGGCTCGCTTGCCAATGGTCTGCTGGGGGCACGCGGCATTCTCGAGCAGGAGATTCTGCCAACCTATTTGAGCATGCGACGCTGGTTCTCGGCCAAGGATCAGGCGATGCGCGCGGTTCGCCTGTCGCGCCTGACCGAGTTGTCGAACGGCGAACGCGAGGTCCTGCTGGCGGAGATCGAGACCGAAACAGATGGTGGCGTTGCGACCTGGCAACTGCCTTTGTCGATATGGTGGGAGGAAGATCCGACGTTGGCATTGCCGGCGCAGCTGGCGTTGGCGCGTGTCCGGCGGGTGAACCGCGTGGGTCTGTTGACGGACGGGTTTGCCGTGGGCGCGTTTGCGCATGCCGTGATGACCGGCTTCGTCGAGGGTCGTCGCATAAAGACCAACGACGGCGAGATCAGCTTCGAGGCGACGGACCGCACGCGCGAGATGACTGTCGAGCCGAATGCCGAAATCAATTGGCTGTCGGCGGAACAGTCGAACAGCTCGTTGATATTCGGCAGTGTGGCGATGCTGAAAATATTCCGTCGCGTCATTGCGGGACCGCATCCGGAAGCGGAGATGGGACGGTATCTGACCGAGCACGGCTTCGCCAATACGCCGGCGCTGCTCGGCGAGATGGTCCGCATCGACAATGACGGGACACGCCATACCTTGGCGGTCGCACAGGGTTTCGTTCGCAATCAGGGCGACGCATGGGACTGGACGCTGGAATGGCTGACCAGCGGGTTGAACAACCTGGCGGGCGCCGCCGAGGCGGATGTGGCGCAGGCGGAGCTGTTCACGGACTACGACACCATCGCCACGCAGCTTGGGCGACGGCTGGGCGAGATGCATCGCGTGTTGGCAAGCCCGTCCGATAATCCGGCCTTTGCGCCGGAACGGGGGGACCGCGACGCGGCACATGAATTCGCCGAGCGGGCGGAGCGGCAGCTGATGGATGCGTTTGCGGCGATCGAGGCGCAGTCGGATCTCGAGGCCGTGGTGGCAGAGCGGGCGCGCCGGTTGCTGGACAATCGGCAGCCGTTGATTGACGCGGTGCGACGGTTGTCGCGTGCCGCGGAGGAGGCACAATTGACGCGGATTCATGGCGACCTTCATCTTGGCCAGACGCTGGTTGCCAATGGCGACATCTACATCATTGATTTCGAGGGCGAACCAGCACGGCCGCTGGCCGAACGACGGGCCAAGACCAGTCCGTTGCGCGACGTGGCGGGGATCATCCGCTCGTTTGATTATGCCGCGGCCGTGGTGCGTCGGAAGAGCCGCGCCAGCCAGGCACGTGTGTCGGACGCTGTGTGCGATGCGTTCCTCGAAACATTCATCCTGCGGGCGAATGCGGCGTTCGCGGCTGGGTATGCTGAGGTCATGGGCGACACCGATGACGCGCCGGATGCTGATCTGCTCACGCTTTTTCTGATCGAGAAGGCCGCGTATGAGATCAATTACGAAGCGGCGAACCGGCCAACCTGGATCGATGTGCCGTTGGACGGCTTGCTGAAGCTGGGTGAACATGCGCTGACCCTGTCACATGAGCCGGCCAATGGATGATCAGTCCGCGATCGATGTGCCACGCCTGGAGCCCGGTCATGCGCAGGCACTTGCAGAAGGGCGTCTGGGTGATCCATTTGCCGTGCTGGGACCGCAGGCGCATGGGGGCGGGCGCGTGGTGCGCGCCTTCCTGCCAGGTGCACAATCGGTCGATGTCTGCGCCGATGACGGCCAACCGATCGGTACGCTGAGACAGAGTGATCCGCCGGGCCTGTTTGCCGGGTATGTCGAGGGCGACAGACCGTATCGGTTACGCATCCAATGGCCGGGTGCGGAGCAGGAGACGGAGGATCCTTACGCGTTTGGCCTGTTGCTCGGTGATCTGGATCTGCATCTGTTCAACGAGGGGCGCCATTTCGAGCTGGCGTTCTGTCTGGGCGCGCAGCCCATGTCGATCGATGGCATCCGTGGCGTGCGGTTTGCCGTCTGGGCGCCGAATGCGCAGGCGGTGTCGGCCGTCGGTGATTTCAATAGCTGGGATACGCGACGCCACCCGATGCGGCTGCGCCATGGGGCAGGCGTGTGGGAATTGTTCATCCCGCGGCTTGGCCCGGGCACGCGCTACAAATATGCGATCGTTGCGTGGGACGGCACACGGCTGCCATTCAAGGCCGATCCACTGGCGCGCGCGACGGAGGCGCCGCCTGCCACGGCCTCGATCGTCGCCGACACATTGCCGTACCAGTGGCATGATGACGAATGGATGGCGGAACGGTCCCGGCGCCAGCGTGCCGACGCGCCGATAGCGATCTACGAGGTGCATCCAGGATCGTGGCTCCGTCCCAATGGTGATCGTACTGCCACGTCGTCCTGGGATGAGCTTGCCGATCGGCTGGTGCCTTACGTCCGGGACATGGGGTTTACCCATATCGAGCTGCTGCCGGTGGCGGAACATCCGTTCACCGGATCGTGGGGTTATCAGTCGCTTGGGCTGTTCGCGCCCAGTGGACGCTTCGGGCCTCCCGAGGGTTTCGCGCGCTTTGTCGATGCGTGTCATCGTGCCGATATCGGTGTGATTGTGGATTGGGTGCCGGCGCATTTCCCGACCGATGCGCATGGACTGGCGCGTTTCGACGGCACCGCGCTGTATGAGTGGCTGGATCCGCGCGAGGGATTCCACCAGGACTGGAACACCTACATCTACAATTGGGGCCGGCGCGAGGTGCAGGGATTCCTGATTGCCAGCGCCGTGCATTGGTTGGAGCATTTCCATGTCGATGGGCTGCGCGTCGATGCGGTAGCGTCAATGCTGTATCGAGATTACAGCCGCGCCGAGGGACAATGGATTCCCAACATCTACGGCGGGCGGGAGAACCTTGAGGCGATCGGCTTTCTGAAGCACCTGAATGCGGTGGTTACCGAACGCTGTCCGGGGGCGATGACCATCGCGGAGGAGTCCACGGCCTGGCCAGGTGTCACGAAGCCGGTGGTGGAGGGTGGTCTGGGGTTCGATTACAAATGGAACATGGGGTGGATGCACGACACCCTGCGCTACATGTCGCAGGATCCGGTGCATCGGCGCTGGCACCATCACGACTTCACTTTTGGCCTGCTTTATGCGTTCTCCGAACGTTTCATTCTGCCACTGTCACATGATGAGGTCGTGCACGGCAAGGGATCGCTGATCAATAAGATGCCGGGTGATGATTGGCAGAAATTCGCCAATCTGCGGGCGTATCTGGGTTTCATGTGGACGCACCCGGGGAAAAAGCTGCTGTTCATGGGGGCGGAGATCGGTCAGTGGAGCGAGTGGAATCACGACGGGGAGCTCGACTGGGCCTTGCTGGATCAACCGGCGCATCGAGGCCTGCACCGACTCGTGCGGGATCTCAACCGGCTGTACGCGGCGCAGGGTGCGCTGCATCAGCTCGATGCCGATCCGAGGGGATTCAGGTGGATCGTCGGGGACGATAGCACGAACTCTGTCTTCGCCTTTCTGCGCGAGGGGGATGGTGATACGCCGCCCCTGTTGGCTGTCTGCAACATGACACCGGTGCCGCGTCACTTGTATCGTATTGGCGTCCCGCGCGGTGGCTGGTGGCGCGAAGTGCTGAACACCGATGCGGCTTATTACGGTGGAACGGATATGGGGAATGGCGGCGGTGCGCAGGCGACATCGATTGTCAGCCATGGCGAGCAACAGTCACTGGAATTGCAGTTGCCGCCGCTGGCAACGCTGGTGCTGTGCGCAGCCGACTGAGCGATGCGGCAATATTCGGATGTACTGCTGCAGGGCAAGCCGCATCCGCTTGGTGCGACATGGGACGGCCTTGGCATAAATTTCGCGGTGTTCTCGGCCCATGCCGAGCGAGTTGATCTGTGTCTGTTCGATCCGTCCGGGCGGCGCCAGATCGCACAGCTGACGATGCCGGAATACACCGACGAGGTGTGGCACGGTTATCTGCCGAACGCGGAACCGGGCACGGTTTATGGATATCGCGCTTATGGTCGCTACGACCCGCAGCACGGCCACCGGTTCAACCACCATAAGCTTTTGCTGGATCCGTATGCGCGCGAGCTAGTGGGTGATCTGCATTGGTCGGACGCGCTGCATGGCTATCGCGTGCAGTCGTCGCGCGGCGACTTGTCGTTCGACCGGCGGGACAGCGCGGCGGGGATGCCGAAATCGGTCGTGACGGATGACGCGTTCAATTGGGGTGACGATCGTCCTCCCGACGTGCCCTGGTCGGAGACCGTCATCTATGAGGCGCATATTCGTGGGTTGACCAAACTGCGGGAGGATGTTCGCGCGAATGAGCGTGGCACGTTCGCGGCGCTGGCCGATCCCGCGATCATCGCGCATCTGCGTCGCCTGGGGATCACCACGATCGAACTGCTGCCGATCCACGCGTTCCTGCAGGACCGCACATTGCTGCAGCGGGGCCTGCGCAATTATTGGGGCTACAACACGCTGGCGTTCTTCGCGCCGGAGCGTGCTTATCTTTCCAATGGGTCGGCGAATGAAATCCGCATGGCGGTGCGCAGGCTGCACGCGGCCGGCATCGAAGTCATTCTGGACGTGGTCTATAACCACACGGCCGAAGGCAGTGAACTGGGGCCCACATTGTCATTCCGTGGCCTTGATAACGCCAGCTACTACCGCCTGACGCCGGACAATCCGCGGCACTGCATCAACGATACGGGTACTGGAAACACGGTCAATCTGTCGCATCCCCGCGTGCTGCAGATGGTCATGGATTCGCTGCGTCATTGGGTGCGGTCGTTTCATGTCGACGGGTTTCGTTTCGATCTTGGCGTAACACTGGGACGCGAGGCGTTCGGCTTCGATCCGGGCAGTGGATTTTTCGACGCATTGCGTCAGGATACTGTTCTGTCGCAGGTCAAATTGATTTCGGAACCGTGGGATATCGGGCCGGGTGGTTATCAGCTCGGCCAGCATCCGCCCGGCTTTGCCGAGTGGAATGACCGGTTTCGCGACGGGTTGCGGCGATTCTGGCGCGGTGATCCCGGCCAACGTCCGGATTTCGCGGCGCGGCTCGCGGGATCCGCTGATATTTTCGCCCATCAGGGGCGACGACCCTGGGCATCGGTGAACTATGCGGCGTCGCATGATGGCTTCACGCTGGCCGACGCCGTTAGCTATCAAGATAAACACAACGAGGCCAATGGCGAAGATAACCAGGACGGCCATGGCGAAAACTTCACCTGCAATGGAGGCGTTGAAGGTCCGACCGACGATCCGAAAATCACTACCATGCGTGATGCGGTCAGGCGTGCCATGCTGGCCACGGTGTTTGTGAGCAATGGCACGCCGATGCTGCTTGCCGGCGATGAGTTCGGACGGACGCAGGAGGGAAACAACAATGCCTATTGTCAGGATAATCCGGTGTCCTGGCTGGACTGGGAGCAGGCGGGAACGGCGGCAGGCGACGCATTCATTGAATTCACCGCGCGTCTGATCAAGCTGCGACGCACATACCCGGTTCTTCGTTGTGCGCAATTCCTGCATGGTACCACTGAATTCCCGGATGGCGTGTTGGACATCGCGTGGTTCGATGAGCGTGCCGAGATAATTTCCTCGGAATCCTGGAACGATCCTGAACAGCACACGTTGGTGCTGCGCCGCGCGTCCCGCAATGACGACAGGACGGTACAGATCCTGACCCTGATTCTGAACCCGACCGACGAACAACATCCTTTCGAACTGCCGTCGCCAGCGATGACAACGTTGGTTCTGCTAGACACGGCGGCGCCGGCCGCGCCGGTGCGCACATTGGATGGGCCGCACGTCATCGTCGCGACACATAGCCTCGTTCTCTTGCTGGCCGTTCTGCGAGATCGCACGTGATGAGCAACAAATTTTCCCGCGAATTGCCGTTTGGCGCGACGATCCTGGACGACGGACGCGTACGATTTCGATTGTGGGCGCCGGGGCAGACAGCGGTCGAGGCCGTGTTGGAGGGCGGCGGTACCACGCCGATGCAGCGGACCGCCGACGGGTGGTTTGAGGCGATTATGCGCTGTGACCCAGGTACCCGTTATCGCTATCGACTGGCCGATGGGAGTCTTGTGCCTGACCCGGCGTCGCGTGCCCAGGCGGATGACATCCATGGGCCAAGCGTTGTGGTGGACCCGGGTGCGTATCAGTGGCGCAATCCAGGTTGGACCGGCCGTCCTTGGCATGAGACTGTGTTGTACGAGGTGCATCCGGGCCTGTTGGGCGGCTTCAGTGGCGTCGCACGGGAGCTGCCCCGCCTGGCAGAGCTTGGTGTCACCGCGATCGAGCTTATGCCGATCAATGATTTTCCGGGACGGCGCAACTGGGGATATGACGGGGTGCTGCCCTACGCGCCAGATGCCGCCTATGGGTGTCCCGGACATCTCAAGGCGCTAGTCGACGCCGCGCACGATTGTGGCCTGATGATCTTTCTCGATGTCGTGTATAATCATTTCGGACCAGACGGAAATTACCTCCATCAGTATGCGCCGCAGATGTTCCGTGAGGACATTCACACGCCGTGGGGGGCGGCGATCGATTTTCGGCGGCCCGAGGTGCGGCGGTTCTTCACCGAGAACGCACTCTACTGGCTGATGGAGTACCGCTTTGACGGGCTGCGCTTCGACGCGGTGCACGCGATCAGCGAAACGGATTGGCTCGATGAGATGGCGGCGGAGGTGCGAGCCACGGTCGAACCTGGCCGGCACGTGCACCTGGTGTTGGAGAACGAGCGCAATGCCGCCAGTCATCTGGCCGGGAAATTCGATGCGCAATGGAACGATGACGGCCACCAGGCGCTCCATGTGCTGCTGACCGGTGAGACCGAGGGGTATTATCAGGACTTCGCCGAGCAACCCACCGAACAATTGGCGCGGGTTCTTGCCGAAGGATTTGTGTTTCAGGGGCAGGTCTCGCCGTATCATGGGCATCCGCGCGGCGAACCGTCGACCGGCCTGCCGCCGACGGCGTTCGTGCTGTTCCTGCAGAACCATGACCAGATCGGCAATCGCGCCATGGGCGAGCGGCTGACCGTACTGGCCGAGCCGCATGCGCTTGAGGCCGCGACGGCGCTGCAGCTCTTGTGCCCGCAGATTCCCTTGATCTTCATGGGGGAGGAGGACGCGAGCCGCTCCCCGTTCCTGTTCTTTACCGACCACGGTGCGGACCTGGCCGATGTGGTGCGGGAAGGGCGTCGGCGTGAGTTCGCCAAGTTCGCTGCGTTCACCGATCCGGCGAAGCGCGCGCAGATCCCTGATCCCAATGATCCGGTGACGTTCCAACGTTCGCTGCCGCGCCCCGATCCGAATCTGGGGGTCACGAGGCGCCTACTGTATCGCCGATTGCTCGCGATCCGGCAGCGCGAAGTCGTTCCCCGCCTGGAGGAAACGTGCAGCCTGGATGCGAAGGTGCTTGGTCCGGCGGCGGTGTGTGCGCGCTGGCGACTGGGCGATGGTGCGGTGCTGACCATTGCGGCCAATCTGGGCGAGGATCAGGTGTCGGTCGAAAACCTGGGCGGCAGGGTGATTTTCGCGACCTCGGACGACGTGGCCCGCCGTGCCCAGGGCGGGACGTTGGATGGCTATTCGACTGTCGCACTGCTGGAAAAAGTGGATGAGTGACGCGGCGGTCCGTGAGCTCGCGCGTCGCGCTGGCATCGAAGTCGATTGGGCGGATTACGCAGGCCAGCTTCACAGCGTCTCGGCCGAGGTGCTCCGTCGTGTACTGACAGCCCTCGATCTGCCGTGTGCCACGCAGGACGATGTGCGGGAGAGCGAGCGGCGCCTTGCACCGGCGGCTGATCTCCGCGGCATGCCGCCGCTGGTGACAGCGACGCAGGGCAAGCCGATTGTTTTGCCCGGACAGGCAACGAAAGCCCTGCGGGGGCAATTGCTGCTGGAGACCGGGCAGCACCGCGACGTGGCCGGGCAACCGACTGCTGATGGAATCGAATTTCCGGCGATTGCGATCCCCGGCTATCACCGTCTGCTGATCGAGGATCGCGAGCTCGTGCTCGCGGTGGCGCCGTCGCGTGCCACCACGATTTCCGACCTTGCGGCGCGTGGCAAACCGTGGGGGCTTGCGGCGCAGGTCTATGGATTGCGCCGTACTGGTGATGGCGGCATTGGCGACGCCGGCGGCGTTGCTGCGTTGGCGAAAGCCGCGGCAGCCCTGGGCGCGGATGCGCTTGCGTTGAGTCCGCTGCATGCCCTGTTTCATGCCGAGCCGGGCCATTACAGTCCGTATTCGCCGTCGAGCCGATTATTTCTGAACCCGTTATATGCGGCACCGGAACTGGTTTTCGGCGCACGCCTTGTCCAGGAGATCGTGACACAATCAACCCATGGCGAGACGTACCGGCGGTTGGAGAAGCTGGACCTGGTGGACTGGCCGAAGGCTTCGGTTGCAAAATATCAAGTCCTTCGTATCCTGTTCGATCGCTTTATCGCACGTGACCCGAGGAAGGAACCGCTACACGCCGACTTCGCCCGGTTTCGTGCCGATGGCGGCGCGTTGCTGGCCGGCCATGCGTGCTTCGAGACATTGCACGCCGAGGCGCGACGACTGGATCCCAACGCGCGCGATTGGCACGATTGGCCGATCGACCTGCAAACGCCCAACAGTCCCGCGGTTGCGACCGCTGCACAGGCGCAGCGGCAGGAACTCCTGTTTCATGTGTTCCTGCAATGGATCACGCGCCGGTCTTTCGATGCGGCGCAGGCTGCGGCACGGCGGGCCGGCATGCGCATCGGATTGATCGCGGATCTTGCTGTTGGCATGGACCCGGCCGGTAGTCACGCCTGGGCCCAGCCGAACGACATTCTACGCGACCTGGTCATTGGTGCGCCACCTGACCTGTTTAATCCCAATGGTCAGGACTGGGGACTTACCAATTTTTCGCCTCGAGCCCTGGTTGCCGGTGGGTTTGCACCATTCCTCGCGACAGTGCGTGCGGTGTTACAAAGTGCCGGTGGCGTGCGGATCGATCACATTATCGGTCTGCAACGATTGTGGCTGTTGCCACGTGGGGCCCTGGCGTCGGAGGGCGCCTATCTGACCTATCCGTTGACGGATCTTTTGCGATTGCTTGCACTCGAATCCCATCGCTCTCGCGCGGTCGTGATCGGGGAGGATCTGGGTACCGTTCCGGTGGGATTCCGCGAAAAGCTCGCCGCGCATGGGATTCACGGCATGCGAGTCTTGTGGTTCGAACGGGAGGGCGCACGGTTTTCGGCACCCGGACGCTGGGATCGCACCGCCGTGGCAATGACCTCGACGCACGATCTGCCGACCTTGGCGGGATGGTGGCGGGGTGCCGACATTCAATTGCGCGCCGCGCATGAGCTGCTCGGGGCGGGGGTGGTTGAAGCGGACGTCGCCGCCGCGCGTGTGACGGATCGCGAGGAAATCTGGCGCACGTTCCGTGCCGCTCGGGCCGCGCATGGCCCGGCCCCGGCGGCGGAGGCGCCCGAGACGTTCGTCGATGCGGCCGTGCAATTTGTTGCGAGTACGCCGGCGTCGTTGTGTCTGCTGCCCCTGGAGGATGTGCTTGGCGCCGTAGAGCAACCCAATCTGCCGGGTACCATCGATCAGCATCCGAATTGGCGACGTCGAACCTCCCGTTCTGTCACGCAGCTGTTGCACGATCCGGTTGTAATCAGGCGACTTGGTGAGCGGACCAAGCGCAAACACGTTCGCTGAGTGGCATT
>Ga0182030_10018370_pt1 | contig 13408 bp, 10 predicted proteins | sample 812S3MmetaG_FD_121299 | JGI IMG/M metagenome (GOLD analysis project Ga0182030, IMG submission 121299) | Permafrost microbial communities from Stordalen Mire, Sweden - 812S3M metaG (Illumina Assembly) | ecosystem: Environmental > Terrestrial > Soil > Wetlands > Permafrost | place: Sweden... | reverse complement strand
GTATGAGGACATCGACGGAACCGAAGCCGGCGTAGGCGAAATTTCGTCCAGTGACTGGTCCTGGGGAAACTGTGATTCCGTTTCGTTTCCCGGCACTCCCGACACTGCGCGGATATGCCTGCGGCAGGACGCCGATCCCGCTTTGATGTATGAACTGCATTACACAGCCAAAGACCCACTCGTTCTAGGTCTCGGTTTCGCTGCAGTGCGTGACCTCAATGACTTTTTCCTTACCTCGGCGACCGACTCTCATGGCTTTAGCAATCCCGTCGTCGATCATGTCTGGGCGGCGATGGCCATTGGCTTTTCGCAGTCCGGAAACTTTCTGCGTAGCTTCATCAATCTGGGCTTCAACGAAGGCGCGGGCAGACGTATGGTCTTCGCGGGAGTGATGGTTTACGTCTCGTCAAGGCAGGTGCCGTTGAACGTCCGCTTTGGCGTTCCCGGAGGTACTACTATGCTCTACGAGCTTGGCACGGACGGCGTAAACTGGTGGGCGCCAGCCCCTGATGTACGTCGCCACAATGCCATATCCAGCCAACTGGAACGATGCACCGCCTCCCACACATGTCCTAGGATCGTTGACCTTCTCGGATCAACCGAGTTTTACTCTCTGCGTGCCTCAATGGGTTACGTGGGGACCTCGGCCATTGCCGACATTCCTCTTCCACGCAACGTGCGTCGCTACTACTTCGCCGGTACCACTCATGGAGGAGGCTCCGGAGGCTTCTCTCTCTCGGGTTCTCCGCTCGGCAACTGTATGCTGGCGGCGAACCCCAATCCCGAAGAGCCTACGCGCCGAGCGCTCATTCTTGCACTTAAACAGTGGATCGTCGACGGCACCAGTCCGCCGGAGAGTGTTTACCCTACGCTAGGTGCCGGCACACTTGCTCCCGCTGCGCAAGTGTTGACCAGCTTCCCACGCATCCCAGGGGAACCTGTTCCGCACGATGTTCTCAATCCTCACCTCGTGTATGGACTTGGCGCTGCCTTTCGCGCCAATGACGTGTCCGGCATCCCCGTTGACGAGCCGCCGCCGATCATCGGCGCGACGCCGTCTTTGCTTCCCACCCTCGATGCCGATGGTAATGAAGTCGGTGGCATCCATAGTCCTCTTCAAGGGGCTCCGCTTGGCACCTACGTTGGTTGGAACATGGTTGTAAGCGGATTTCGTAAAGGTCAATTCTGCCCTCTCGCCGGTGGCTATATTCCGTTCGCTGACACCGAGGCCGAACGTAAAGCTGCACAAGACCCGAGGCCTTCCATCGAGGAGCGCTACAGCTCCCATGAGGATTATGTCAACCGCGTTCGCTCGGCAGCGCAGCAGATGGTAGCCAAGCGCCTGCTTCTTCAAGACGACGCCGCGAAGATGATTCAGCAGGCAGAAGACAGTTCGATCCGCAGTTCCTCTGGTGAAAGGTGGTAAACGAGTGCCCTGGTGTGCCAACGGAGTTGCGATTGCACCTGACGATCAAGACTTCTCCAGGGCTGCCAAATGGAGTCTGACTATCCCGGCTTCCTCCTGGGAAGGCGTCGAGGATCAGCGAAATACAACGGCGACGTGCACGCCTCTATTCAGTAGGTACACTCCTGCCGATAACTTCTACGATGGGCGACCTTGGCATGGATGCCTGGTTCGCTTCCGAGGAACCATCATGAAGAACGGGTTAGAGCTGGAGACTCTTCCGAGGCGGACGAACGAACCGGTTTTCCGGGAAAAGCCCTATAGTTCAAATGGCAGCGGGGAAAAGCAAATTCTTAGCCTGGATTCGCTGTCACTCGCACCGCTTTATCGAGCCGATATCGATTTTTGATGAGCCTTTTTAGTTGATGGCAAGGAGTAAGGTCACTCAGGTTGCTATTTACGATTTTGACTTGCTGCATGACGGGCAGAGATGCCCAAGTGCCAAGTCGCAGATCGTCGTGCAGGTCGTGGACGATCTCGACTATGAGTTCCTTTACGTACTCGCCGTGCAACTCGATCCGGTCGATCTGCGGGGACTGCCGCAGATCAAGGCAGACCAGACCGAGTGGGTGCTGCCCATCCACCTTAGAGGTCCTCCTGTCCACGTCTGGTGCAATGCAATCTGCTTGCACTGACGAGCCCAAGGTTAAGCTCGACAAATCGGCGCGATTCGATGAGAGCCCATAGGCTGGCACGGTCGTTTGGGAGCATCAAGGTGGATGAGCACGTCACAATAAGCCATCACCTTGTGCGGCTCGGGAACGGATATGATTGCGGGGCGTCTCCGCCGTTGTCATGCAGCCGATCCTTTGTCATGCAAAATCGGCCTACAGGACTGAATTGGCTGTAAAACAAGGAAAACGCGGACAACACGGAATTCGCATAACCTACTTACTTTCTGTTATTTATCAATAGAATCAGAAGGATGGGTCAATGTATGGCGGTGGATTGAGTCTCCTGCGAACCGTTCTCTGGTCAAATTCCCTGCTAACAGGGAAAAATACAGGGAAATTTGCGAATTTGGCCCCGAGAACCAGAGGGTGGATGCGTCCATCTGGCTGAATAAAAGGCCAGTTGCCCCGTCCGCTGCACATTTCAAGAGACAAACCGAACAGGGAATTATCACCCCAGGATCAGGGAATACTATTTCCCTGTTACCGGCCTTTGGGATGCCCGATAATTTCTTCCAGTGTCTCTTCTCCACTGGTACCAGCCGAGCCGGGCGCTCCCATTCGCCCACTCAACGTTCCGCAGAAGGGTGTCCCACATTTGCATTGCTATCTTTGTGCTCCTCGTAGGCTCGCAGCCGTTTGTCCTGCCGCGCCAGTGACCCAGGTTCTCGGTTTCATGATCTCAGAGCGTCAACTCTGCCCGGTTTGCTTCCTCCAGCAATCAATAAGGTCGCGCTACATTGAGCCAGGCACAGCATCCCTCGCGCCGAATCTGGCGGGCCGTTACGGTGCAGCACGGCCTTCGACTTTGGGGCGGCTCTTGCTGCTGCGGGTGGACTGCTCTGGCTCTTCGTGGACCGCGGAGGCGCTCATGAAACTATTGAACCATCTGCCGGATACGCGACGCCGCTGGAATGCAAGTAATTCCCGGAGCCAACGGCGGGGATTTTGGAGCATACTACTTACTAACCAGGAGGTCGACCTTGATGAAATCGCATGTTTCCCGCAGAGAGTTTCTTGGCGCCGCTGGCATGGTGGTCGGCGCACACATTGCGCGGCCTGCTCTTGCATCCGCCCTCAAGGCGCCGGCGAGCCGCGTCGCCATCGGGCAGTGCCCGGAATATAACCGCCAGGTAACGGAGGTGCTGGCCACGATGTTTGACCAGCTCGGGGGGTTAGAGAAGCTGGTCCGCGGAAAGACCGTGGCCATCAAACTGAACATGACCGGGCTGACCAACTTCAAGCTGAACTCGATGCCGAACCAGATGACGCACTGGGTTCATCCGCAGGTAATCGGCTCGCTGATTTCGCTGCTCGGCAATGCAGGTGCGCAGCGCGTCCGTTTGCTGGAGAGCGCGCCAATTGGGACGAAGCCGCTGGAGGATTTCATGCTGGCCGCGGGCTGGCAGCCCAAGGATTTTACGAGCGCGGCGAAGAATGTCGAGTTTGAGAATACGAACTTTCTGGGCGGCGGCAAAACCTATGCGCGCTTCATGGTGCCGGGCGGCGGCCTTATGTACTCAGGTTTCGACTTGAACCACTCCTATCTCGACACCGATGTGTTCGTCTCGCTTGCCAAGTTCAAGGAGCACCGGACGGCGGGCGTGACGCTCTCCATGAAGAACTGCTTCGGCATAACGCCTTGCACCATCTACAGTGAGGAAGCTCCCAAGGACGAGCCTGGCATTGTGCCCGTGGGGTACCGTGGACCGATGCATTCGGGCTCGCGTGTGCCGCCCAAGAGCGCTCCGCAGCCTGTGGCGGAATCTAAAGATCCTGGTTTCCGCGTGCCGCGCATCACGGCAGACTTGGTTGCGGCGCGGCCCATTCACTTGGCAGTGATCGATGGCATCTACACCATGACTGGCGGCGAGTTGCCGAACCAGGAGAGCAATTGGATTCACAAGCCGGTGCATCCGGGACTTTTGATTGCGGGTATGAACTGCGTCTCTACCGACGCGGTGGCGATGGCGACTATGGGATTTGATCCCATGGCCGACCGCGGCAGCGCGCCGTTTGAGAAATGCGACAGCACCCTGCGGCTAGCCGAGCATGTGGGCGTAGGCACGCGCGACCTGAGCCGCATCGAGGTCGTGGGCACGCCTATTGCGAAGGCGCAGTACCGCTTCCCGACACTGACCCAGTTGACGACGTAGAATGGTGGACGACTGATGGCGGGAGGGTAAGCAATTGCGAATTGAGCGTCGTGAATTTATGAAGGGTTTTGCAGGGGCGGGTGCGATTGCGCTCGCCCCTCGTGTTGTACGAGCAGAACAGCAGGCGGAGCTCGCCACGCGAGGGATGTCTGTGCCGCGCATTAAAGACATCGGTGTGATTGAGTGCGAGCCAGACGGCGCGCGCCTCACGGTAGTAAAGATAATGACCGACCAGGACGGGCTTTACGGCTATGGATGTGCCACATTCACGCAGCGCGCGGATCTGGTGAAGCCTGCGGTGGAGAAGTATCTCAAGCCGTTCCTGCTTGGTAAATCAACCGACCGTATTGAAGACATCTGGCAGTCCTGCTATGACAGCTCGTACTGGAAGAACGGTCCGGTGTTGAACAACGCGATCAGCGGCATTGACCAGGCGCTCTGGGACATCAAGGGGCGCCAGGCAGGCATGCCGGTGTATCAGCTTGCGGGCGGCAAGTGCCGCGAGGCAGCCGACACCTATGCACATGCGAGTGGGGCCGAGTTCGCCGATGTGGTCGAGAGTGCGCGGCGCTCTATGGCGCAGGGCTTTCGCAATGTGCGTGTGCAGGTGGGGTTGCCCGGCATGGCAGGCTACGGCTCACGGCACTTGGAAGCGGGCAGGCCGCAGGCGCTCCACGACAAGCCTTTGTTCGATCGCGAAATGCAGATGCGGCGCGGACTGAAGCTGCTGGAGATATGCCGCCACGAACTCGGCGATGAAGTTGAGTTGCTGCACGACATGCATGAGCGGCTGACACCGAACGAGGCAGTGCAGTTCTGCAAAGAGGCCGAGCAGTACCGGATGTTCTTTCTCGAAGACCCGCTTTCACCGGAAGACCTTGGCTATTTCCGGCAGATACGCGAGAACTGCGCGACGCCGATTGCGATGGGCGAACTCTTCAACAGCCCGCATGAGTGGCAGCCGCTGATTACGGGCCAGCTCATCGATTACATTCGCGTGCATGTGTCGCAGGCGGGCGGTTTTAGCCCCGCGCGCAAGATTGCCATTCTCGCCGAACAGTTTGGCGTGAGAACAGCGTGGCATGGTCCGGGCGACGTTTCTCCTGTTGGTCACATGGCAAACGTAACTCTTGATCTCGTGAGCTATAACTTCGGCATACAGGAGTATTCGCCGTTCAATGAGCGTACGCAGGCGATCTTTCAGGGGTGTCCAGAGTGGCGCGACGGCTATCTGTGGGTAAACGAAAAGCCGGGGTGGGGAATCGAGATTGACGAGAAGGAAGCCGCGAAGACGCCGTTCACCGCCAGCCCGCTCAACGGCGGCTGGGGCGAGATACGTCTGCGTGACGGCACGGTGATTAAGCAATAGTGCCTCGGCTCAACTGAAGAGCGCATCGTCCCACGACTGCGCTTCGTCCCACATGGGCGTAGGCTCAAAGTAGCCGGTGCCAGGCCTCAGGTGCCGCTTGAGCTCATCGTCATTGAGCGTGATGCCTAGGCCGGGCGTGTCGGGAACTTTGATGTAGCCCTTGTTGACGATAGGCTTCTCGATGCCGGAAACGAGGTCCTGCCAGAAGGGCACGTCGAGAGAGTGATTCTCGAGCGCGAGAAAGTTGCGTGTTGCCGCGGCGCAATGCACGTTGGCCATGCAACTGACGGGCGTTCCGGCAAAGTGCATGGCCATAGGTACTCCGTAGCGAAAGGCCATGTCGCCGATGCGATGCGTCTGCAGAATACCGCCGGAGGTCGCAAGATCGGGATGAATTTTGTCCACCGCGTGCTCCCTGCACAGCATCTCGAAGTCTTCAATCTTGTAGATATCTTCGCCAGTCAGCGTGGGCGTGGGGCTCTCCTGCGTAATCTCCTTCAATAAGTCGGTGTAATACCAGGGAATCACGTCCTCCATCCACTCCAGGTTGAACTTCTCGTAGGCCTTGCCCAGGCGGATGACAGACTTTACGCCGATATGGCCGAGGTGATCCATGGAGAGCGGCATGTCATAACCGATGTTGTCGCGTACAGCGGCTACATATTCGCAAAGCCGGTCGACGCCTTTGTCGGTCACCTCTGTCGCGATGAAGAGATTGGGCTGGTCGCGCAGTTCCCACTTGCTCATGCCGGAGGGCTGCATCACTGTGCCGGGGATGCCGTCGAGCACGTTGATGCCAAGGTCCATCTTCATCCACGTCAGCCCCATCGCCTTGCGATCTTTGGCGCGGCGGCCATATTCCGTGGGGTCCATCGATTCGGTTGTGTCTGCGTAAACGCGAATCTCATCGCGCCATTTGCCGCCGAGCATCTGGTAAACAGGGATGTTGTAGACCTTCCCCGCAATGTCCCACAGGGCCATCTCCACGGCGCATACGCCGCCCGCCTGTCGCGCGTTGCCGCCAAACTGTGCGATCTTCTGGAAGAGATAATCGATCCGCAGCGGGTTCTCGCCGAGCAAACGGCTCTTGAGCACCATGGCGTACTGCGGGCCCGCGATATCGCGCACCTCGCCCAGACCGTAGACACCTTGATTCGTATCGATGCGAATCAGCACGCAGGGGCTTGGTCCCGGCTTGACGATGACCGCATAGCGCATGTCGGTAATCGTCAGGCTCGATGGGCTCGATGCCGTGTTCACATTCATGATTGCAGGCTCGGCATTTGTAGCCTTGCTGACAGCCCCGCCCGCGAGTAGAGTGAGTGAGGACTTGAGGATGCTGCGACGGTTCATATGAGGGCTCCTTGCGGTGAAAATCTTGGTCGATTCCTTTTCGAGCGGTAAACTGCGAAATCCATCATACTCCTGGGTTTGCGGTCTTTGCCCAGGCGCCTTGATTGCCGATATGGACACATGCAGCAGCTTTGTGGGAAAATGCGAAGCCATGGCCGCTCTCGGCTGTTTCGCGTGCGCGTTTTAGCCATCCATAGCGCTGCACGTTCGGCTGTGTGCGCGGATGCTCCTCACGCAATCGAATCCATTGGAGTGTATCTATGCCATCTTCTTTACTCTCGCGCCGCCAGCTCATCTATCACCTCCTCCAAGGCATGGGGACGGCAGCTTTGTCGCCTGCATTTGCTCCAATTGCTGGATTTGCGCAGCAGGAGAAAAAGCCTTGGTGGCTCGGCGACGGCATGCCGCAGGAGAGCGCTCGCACGCCGAAGATCGCCAGCGCCATCGACCTGCGCGGCGGTGTCACGGATGAAGCCATTCGCAGCGTGGTGCAACTCGGTGTGCATCACGTGCTCGCGGGCGGCCCGGCGATTCCATGGACCGTCGAGCAGCTTCAGCCCATCGTCGATAAGCTCAAATCCGGCGGCGTCACGCTGGGCAATCTGATGTTTGCCGGCTTCCCTAATACGCTCTATGGCACCCAAGGGCGCAATGAAGAAATCGAGAAGGTGCGCGCGTCAATTGAAGCGGCCGGTAAAGTCGGCCTACCGGTGATGGAGTACAACTTCTATGCGCATCGCGCGATGGAGGGCTACTTTGAACAGACCGGCCGGGGCGGCGCAGGGCTTACGGGCGTGGACGATGACCGTATGAATGGCCTTCAGCCGTTGCCCGCCGAAGGCGCACATACGTTGGACGAATTGTGGGCCAACATCACGTATTTTCTTAAGGCTGTGGTTCCTGTTGCAGAGAAGGCGAATGTGCGGCTGGCTCTGCATCCCAACGACCCGCCTTTTCCGCTGAGCCGCGGATCGCAGCAGATTATGGGCACGGTTGCAGGCTGGAAGCACCTAATCGAAATCGTGGACAGTCCGGCGAATGGAATTACCTTTGACTGCGGGGTGACGTGCGAGATGGGCGAGGATCCGGTGGCCGTCTGTCAGTACTTTGGCAGTCGCGAACGCATCAACCACATGCACTATCGCAATCCGCACGTAATCAAGCCATATCTGCAATATGACGAAGGCTTCATTGATGAGGGCGACGTAAACATGCTTGCCGTGATGCGCGAGTTGCTGACGGTCAACTACACGCGCGAGATTTATCCCGAGCATCCGCGGGCGCTCGACTACGATCGCGTGCGCGGACCCATTAACGGCTATCCGGGCGGCGGCGGATTCACCGGCGATGTGTACGACATTGCCTACGCGAAGGCCATGCTGCAAGCTGCGCTGGCCGTCGAGCGAACGCAGTGAATCAACAGCCGGCGCCGCGCAACGGGCCGCGGCATCGCATTGCACAGCGGTTTCGGAACCGCATCATCGCTTGCGCTGCTTCGCCTGGGCCAGCAGTGTGTCGAACTCGCCGCTTGACATCTCCAGCTTTTCAGGATGGGCGTCAACCCACTTGACGAAGGCATCGTATTTTTCCGCCGTCCATCCGCCTTCGAATTGCGCGCCGTTTTTCCCTTGCCGATTGAGTTCAAAGTTGTAAGCATCGCTCAGCGCGGTAAACTCGGCGGAGCTGATGGCATCCTCGGCCAGAATTGCGGGAATGAAGAGCACCCCTTCCGGCTTGGCCAGTACCTGATCGCCCGGTAGTACGATGGCCCGCCCGATGCGCACCGGCGCATTGATTGCGGCCAACTCCATGTCCGCCCATGGCGGAGGGATCATAGCCTCGATAGAAACCGTTGAAGTTGGGAATCTCGCGGTTTTCTTCCTGGTCGCGAATGCCCGCATCGAAGACAAAGCCGGTGTGTGTGTGCGCGGCCAAGGCATTGCCAAGATTTGAGCCAATCAGTGTGCCTTCAATAATCTTGCCGAAGCCGTCCCCGTACCCATGATCTCACTAAAGCATCCGTGTCATATTTGAGCCACTCGTCGGGTATCCTTGCCGACAAACCCTGAGTTCGGGATGTACATCTGGCGGCAGGGGCAGCTTCCAATCGGTCAAACTGCAAAGGCCCGATCGGGATACCGTGTGCAGTCACTCCTCCGCCTCACCGTCAGTCAGCTTGACTTGAAGCTTTGTCAATATCTCTCATGGATTGGCGTTCTGACGAGGGAGATACAAGACGCAACGATCAGCTCGCCATACCTGACGCTCAGGGCGGTCCAATGTGATCAGACAACCATCTGGGCCACCCCTAGGATCATGTGTAGGGAAGAAGTGGGACAGTCGTTACAAGGGCGAGTCCGCTTCATCTTGCGAGTGAGGTTACAACATGGAAACTATCTTGATTGTTCTAGTAGTACTATTTCTGCTCGGAGGCGGGGGCTGGGGATATTCGCGGTGGCGCAACTAGCGCAACCGCCGGATAAATACGCCCACGTGCTGCCTGATCCTATTTGCGGGATGCCCGAAGGAAAATCGACTTAGAAGATAGACCTCAGAACTCTCTTTCGGGCTCCGCGAACTATGTCATCGCTGCCAAGACATTCCTCCAATAAGCCTGGCGTCTATTCTTCTTAGACTCTTAGAGAAGGCTGCCCTCATTTCCGCGAGAGAGATTCTACAGGAAGCCAAGAAGCTCCACGGCGTGAGTGGCAGTCTCGATATGTTGGCAGAGCAGCATCCCCGATCGCAGAAACGCTCGCCATCCCGTCGAAAAACATTCGTGACTCTGCGGATGTGCTGCGGATGATGGCCGCGATGAAGATAGTGATTTCCTCGTCGTTCAAGGAAGGGCCAAATGATGAAAAGGAAAAGCCGGATCGAGATTGAAGGAGAAATTGTCTCCCGCGTAAAAAGAGAGATGGATAAGCCGCGACTGACTGAGTCGGTTCGCAACGGTTTCAAAGCACTTGCCCCACCGGCCATCGAGAAGCCCGCTGCCCGTCTCGTGCGAGCGTGAGTCCTGATGCTATGAGTGCCGACCCCACTCAACTCCAATTTGCTAAAGTCCGGCCATGCTAGGCCCTCCTGGCAGGCTTTGATCGAATTCGTGCAGTGGCCGAAGCCGGAGGCCGCTCGGGGTTAACCTTGGGTAGTCGATCAAGAAGGACAGCATTCAACAGTGACTTGTGAACCTTGATGCGCCCGTTGTATTCGATAAACCCAAGTTTGCGAAATCGATTCATGAAGAAGCTAACGCGGGAGCGGGTGGTGCCGATCATCTCCGCCAGGGTCTCCTGCGAGATCTTGGGAATGTATTGTTCCGGTTCACCCGGCTTGCTGAACTCCGCCATCAACAGCAGAATCCTCGCCAAACGCTTCTCGCTGGAGTTGAAAAGCTGATCGACCAGATCGGCCTGAACGCGCATGCTGCGCTCCAGGAGGAACTTCAAGAAAAGGTCTGATAGACTATGCTCCTCATGCATCACCCGGATCATCTCTGCTCGGCTGATTCTGAGAGCGGTACAGGCGGTAATGGCTGTGGCCGTGGACAATCGCAGTCCCGCCACGGCCGCAAGCGCCCCCTCTCCCACAAACTCACCTACGGAGACCAGCATGATGGTTGCTTCTTTCCCAGCTGCGGTTACGACTGTGACCTTTGCACGGCCTTTCTGAAGATAGAAAATCGAGTCCGCGGGATCTCCCTGCGCAAAGAAGGCATCCTTTGGCGCCAATTGAACGATTCCTCGCCCAAGGCCTGCGTTCGCCAGGAACTCGGCTGCATCAAAAGCGGGCTTTTCAAGTTCAACCATTGAATGGCCTCCTTCCGGTTGCGGCCTTTGCATGATGACCGCTGGAAGGGTGCGCGACCACAATGCCATCTGGTTGACAAAGCAGCTGCGCCATGAGCAAAAAATCATCGACTGCGAGCGGTGCCCTAAGATGCTGGATGTTCCTCTTTTTACTAGGCACCCGTTGTACCCTCCTCGGCTGCATTCTTTCCCCAAGACGGCAGCACAGGGTCGCACCGACGGTGGGGGCGAACTGTTCAATTCTAATCACTCTTCAAAAAACATTTCAAGTATCTTGGTTTGCGTGCCTCCAACATGCAGCCTGATGAAGCGCGCTGGGGATCTCGCCACCAAAGCAACCGGCAAGAAAGTATCATTGTGCTAGATGCCTCACGTTCAAAGCGAAGCGCAGGTGTAAAGAAAGAAAGCAACAGATGACGGACGATCCCAACTTGGAAGGCGAAGGTTCCGGCGAAAAAATAGTCGGGAAGATTCAAACTAAGATTGGCCAAGTGCAAAAAGTCGTCGAAAAACCGTGAGTCAGTACTCTTTAGGGAAACTCAGGCTCAGATGGGGCTATGAATCAGAATAAGTTGGTCTTCAGAAGATCAATGACTTCGCTGCCCCTGCCGTTGATGACGGCCTTCATCATGAACAGACTGAAGCCCTTGATCTGGTCCAACTTTACCGAGGGTGGCAGCGCGAGTTCCTGGCGATCGACGACAACTTCTACCAAGGCGGGTCCTGGATGGCTCAGGGCTTGGACAAGAATGGGACGGACATGCTCAGGCACGTCTGCCCTGAGTCCGAGCACTCCAGCGGCCTCAGCCATCTTCGCAAAATCCGGATTGCAAAGATCCGTTGCGAAGTCAAGCATTCCCGCCGCTTTCATTTCGAGTTCCACAAAGGCCAGCGCACTGTTGTTAAAGACGATCAGTTTCACGGGCAAGCCAAGTTGCCGGAGCGACAGCAGGTCACCCATGAGCATCGTGAGTCCTCCGTCTCCGGACATGGCGATGACTTGGCGATCGGGGTAGACAAGCTGTGCTCCAATCGCCTGGGGAAGCGCACTGGCCATTGACCCGTGAGAAAAAGACCCCAATAGTCGCCGCTTGCCGTTCATGGAGAGATAGCGCGCTGCCCAAATAGTGGGTGTTCCAACGTCGCAGGTGAAGATTGCGTCCTCCGCCGCGAGCTCGTTAATCACTTTTGCGACATACTGTGGATGAATAGTTTTCTGGTCTGCTTCACCGGCGGCAAGTTCATCCAATTCAGTGCGCGCTTTCTGATAGCGCTGAATCGAGACGGAAAGGTGCTGGTCATCCATCTTTTCATTGAGGCCGGGAAGAAGAGAACGAATAGTCGACTTCACGTCGCCTATCAGTCCAACATCGACCTTCGTTCGTCGGCCGATCTGTTCCCCGCGAATGTCCACCTGAATGATCGTTGCTTTCTCCGGATAGAACTGCTGATAAGGAAAATCCGTGCCGAGCATCAGGAGCGTGTCGCAATCCATCATTGCGTGATAGCCGGAGGACAATCCGAGCAGACCTGTCATTCCGACGTCAAATGGATTGTCATACTCAATGAATTCCTTGCCGCGGAGTGCGTGCACAATCGGTGCTTTCAGTTTCTTTGCCAGCTCAATCAATTCGGCGTGGGCGCCTGCGCATCCAGCACCGCCCAAAATAGTTAACTTTCGTGACTCGTTGAGAATAGCGGTAACCCTGGCGATGTCTTCGTCGAAGGGCCGAACCATCGCGTTCAGCGGCGGAAAATGAAGACGAGGCATCTGCTCTGCTTGAGAAATGAGTTCGCAATAGTGGCTACATTCCCGAAAAATGCTTTCCGGGTGAGTCTCCTGAAAATACTGGCTTCCGATTTCATAACTTGGAATCTGGCTGGCAATCACGAGAACCGGGACACGGCTGCGGTTCGCATCGTACAAACCATTGATCAAATGCAGGTTCCCTGGGCCGCAACTCCCAGCACACACTGCAAGGCGGCCGGTTAAATGCGCCTCCGCACCAGCAGCAAATGCAGCCGTTTCCTCGCGCCGGACGTGAATCCACTTGATTCTTTTCGTCGGCACGGATTACGTCCGTGATTCCATTGAGAGAATCGCCCGCGATCCCGTAAATCCTCTTCACCCCTGCGGCTAGAAGAGTTTCAACGAGGAGCTCGGCGAGATTCTTCTTACCCACAATGGTCCGCCTCGTTAACTGCAAGTGTCATCGAAAGGTGGCCTGAAATGCTCAGTCTTGATGTCGGTGCCCGGACATCAATTCCTCATAGTTTCTAGGTGGCCTTGCGAGGAGCGGGCACGCTTTTGCCCAGAGCAGTCGCTAGAGCAATCTGGTGATCTTGTTCGTCGATGAGGATTTGACGAATCTGTTCGCTCATTGCATATTCAGCCAATTCTTCGCATTGGCGAACTCGATCGCGATAATTTCGAATTGTTTCTGTTTCATTGTCGAGATCGAACTGCAACATCTCCGTAGCCTTCTCTGATGTCCGGACGGTTTTGGCGGTAACCGTCGGCATGCCGCCAAGATAATCGATCTGCTCGGCGATGATCAGTGCGTGACCGAGTTCCTGTGCGGCGT
>Ga0182030_10018369_pt1 | contig 13408 bp, 13 predicted proteins | sample 812S3MmetaG_FD_121299 | JGI IMG/M metagenome (GOLD analysis project Ga0182030, IMG submission 121299) | Permafrost microbial communities from Stordalen Mire, Sweden - 812S3M metaG (Illumina Assembly) | ecosystem: Environmental > Terrestrial > Soil > Wetlands > Permafrost | place: Sweden... | reverse complement strand
TCCCTTACGGTCGTGGCTCAGAACGGCGCCGCGCGCGTTAGCAAGCGGTTGCGACGGTTGCGGCAGTGTTGTCGGACAGGGTGGGACCACTCCCTTACGGTCGTGGCTCAGAACGGCGCCGCGCGCGTTAGCAAGCGGTTGCGACGGTTGCGGCAGTGTTGTCGGACAGGGTGGGACCACTCCCTCACGGTCGTGGCTCGGAACGGAGCCGCGCGCGTTAGCAAGCGGTTGCCGCGGTGTTGTCGGAAGGGCCGGGACCACTCCCTTACGGTCGTGGCTCGGAACGGAGCCGCGCGCGTCGGCAAGCGGTTGCGGCAGTGTTGTCGGGCCCACTCCCTCACGGTCGTGGCCCGGAACCGGGCCGCGCGCGTTAGCCAGCGGGCGCCGTTTTCTCATCGGAAGAAGCGCTTTCGCGCCAGGAAGGCCAGGTTCTGGACCCCATCGCGCCACGGGTTCAGCTTTTTTTCGCCCAAACGGGTCGAGTAAAGAATCGAAATCTCGCCGAAGCGAATGCGCGGGTGGCGTAGCGCTTCGATCTTGATCTCTTCGGAAAACGCCATGCCGTCGGCCTCCAGCTTCATATCCTTCAAAATGGAACGGCGCAGCACCCACATGCCGGACTGGGAGTCTCGCACCCAGCGAAAAAACAGGATCGACATGGCCAGCGAGAGCACCAGGTTGCCGAATTTGTGTTTGAAGCTCATGGCGCTGCTGTCGTGCACCGGAAAGCGCGAGGCGTTCAGGAAATCGACGTGCAAGTGCAGAAAGGCTTCGAGCAGGTAGGAGATGCCGTCCACGGGATAGCTGTGGTCGCCGTCGAGGGTGACGATGAGGTCGCTGGTGGCGCAGGAAAAACCGCGCCGGTAGGCCCGTCCATAGCCGCGCAGTTCCTCGCGGATGACTTTGGCGCCCAGGGAAACGGCGACCTCCGCCGTTTGGTCGGTAGAGCCGTTATCGACCACGATGATCTCGTCGACGAATTCGGGCATGGCGCCCAATACCCGTGCGATTCCCGCTTCTTCGTTCAGACAGGGGATAATCACGGTGATCGACTGTCCTTTATACATGCGACTCAGACTTTTTGGCCGCTGGCGGCGTCATAATGGAACAGCCACATCATGAACTCGATCAAGCTTGCTTCGCTCCTCCTGGTAAGTTGCGCCGCGGCGGTTAGCGGCGCCGATTTGGAGGCGGTGCACACGGTGTACGTGCTGCCGATGGCCCACGGGCTCGAGCAGTACCTGGCCAATACCCTGACCAACGAACACGTCTTCGTGATTGTAACGGATCCGAAGATGGCCGACGCGGTGCTCACCGACCAGGTCGGCGCTGCGCTGCAAGCGAAGCTCGATATCATGCTGGCAATTCCGCCGCCCGAGAAACCCGCACCCAAAGCCGGCGAAAAGGCCGGCGAAAAGGACGACGAAGCCAAGGGATCTCTGACGGAACCGCTGAACAAACTGGACAATCCCGCCATCAATTCGAGCTTGGGCCACAGCAAAGGCACGGTGTTCCTGGTAGGGACCAAGTCCCGGCAGGTGATTTGGTCGGCATACGAGCTTCCGAAGAACTCGACGTCGAACGAGATGGATCGCATCGCCTCCGTTATTGTAAGCCGTCTCAAGAAAGACATGGGTTTCGCCAAGAAGTGAACGCCCGCTCTTGCCGCCGTGACGTCTGCTAAGCTATTCCATTGTGACAGTAGACGAAATACGAGAACTGATCGCTCTGACGGCGGAATCCGGGATCGCCGAGTTGGAGGTGCAGCGGGGGGATAACCGTGTGCGCATCCGGCGAGCTTCCTTTGCCGCGCCACAGGAAATCGTCGTGACGCACCCAGGCTACGCCGCCCCGGCCCCCGCGCCGGTTCCGGCTCCCGCCGCGCCCGCTCCGGTGGCCGCGCCTCCCGCGTCCACCCACGAAGCCCCCAAGGAGAAGCCGGCCGACCCCAACCTGGTGCTGGTCAAGTCGCCCATCGTGGGCACGTTTTATGAGTCCGCATCTCCCGACGCTCCGCCGTTTGTCCGCGTGGGCGAGCGCGTCCAGCCGGGCAAGGTGCTGTGCATCATCGAATCCATGAAGCTCATGAACGAGATCGAGGCCGAAACCTCGGGGATCATCGAGAGCAAACTGGTGATGAACGGGCAGCCGGTGGAGTACGGGGAGGCTCTGTTTGCCGTCCGTACGGTTTAAGAAGATCCTCATCGCCAACCGGGGCGAGATTGCCGTTCGCGTCATCAGCGCTTGCAAGGAATTGGGAATCCAGACCGTGGCGGTCTATTCCGAACCCGACCGCTACAGCGCCCACGTCCGTTTCGCCGACCAGGCGATCTGTATCGGACCGGCCAAGAGCGCACGCAGCTACCTCGACATCGCCTCCATCATCAGCGCGGCCGAGATTACCGACGTCGACGCCATCCATCCCGGCTACGGTTTCCTGAGCGAGAATGCCGCCTTCGCCGAAGTGTGCGAAACCTCGGGCATCAAGTTCATCGGACCGCGGCCCGAGGTGATCCGCATGATGGGGATCAAGGAGCGCGCCCGCGCTTTCATGCGCGAAATGGGCGTGCCGGTGCTGCCGGGGTCGCCGGGCGTGTTGAAGACGCCCGAGGAAGCGCTGGAACTGGCGGAAGGGATCGGCTACCCGGTAATCCTGAAGGCTTCGGCGGGCGGGGGCGGACGCGGCATGCGCGTGGTCACAAGGCCGGAGGACCTGGCGCCGCTCTTCGCGCAGGCGCAGAGCGAGGCCGGCGCCTCTTTCGCCTCGGCCGACGTCTACCTGGAGAAGTACATCGGCGCGCCGCGCCATATCGAGTTTCAACTGCTGGCCGACGAGCACGGCCACGTGGAGATTCTGGGCGAACGCGAATGCAGCATCCAGCGGCGCCATCAGAAACTGCTGGAGGAGTCGCCCTCGCCGGCCATGAACGACGGTCTGCGCGCTGAGATTTCGACGGCGCTGCGCACGGCGATGGCGGCGGCGGGTTACAGCAACGCCGGCACGGTGGAGTTCCTCATGGACGAGACCGGCAAGCTGTATTTCATCGAGGTCAACGCGCGCGTGCAGGTGGAGCATCCGGTGACCGAGTTCGTGACCGGCATCGATATCGTGAAGAGCCAGATCCGCATCGCCCAGGGCGAGCGGCTGGGCGACATCCTGCCGGGGCCGGTGGAGTTGCGCGGCCACGCCATCGAATGCCGCATCAACGCCGAGAATCCCGAGACGTTCGTGCCGTCGCCGGGCCGCATCACGGGTTTTCACGTGCCCGGCGGAATCGGCGTGCGGGTGGACACCTGGGCGTACACCGATTGTGTAATCCCGCCCTATTACGATTCGCTGGTGGCCAAGCTGGTGGCGTATGGCAGCGACCGCGCGGAGGCCATCGACCGCATGCGGCGGGCGCTCGAGATGTTCATCGTCGAGGGGATCCACACTTCGATTCCCCTGCATCTGAAAATTCTGGCTGATGCGGATTTCCGGGCGGGGCGCTTCGACACCAATTTCATCAAGCGGTTCATGCCGGCCGGAAAAGGGTAGGCGGCCGTCTTCGAGATCCAGCCTCGGCCACAAGAGCGGAACCGGGTAGGCGATTCCGTTTTGGCGTACTCTAAAATCAGGAGATCGAACGATGGCGCCTCTCGATTGGTCACAGTGCCCTGCCGTGGAGAGCATCCCCGGCAAGCGCAGTGGAGCGTGGGTCTTTAAGGACACCCGTATGCCCGTTTCCACCGTTTTCGAAAACCTCGAATCCGGCGCGAGTATGGAGGAAATCATGGAGTGGTTCGACGTGACGCGCGAACAAATTGTAGCCGTGCTCGAATTTGCCGCACGCAGTCTCGATGCTCCACCCACCGCGAACCGTTCGTTGACGTCCGTCGATGCGCATTCTTTTTGATCAAGGCACGCCAGAGCCGCTCATCGCGTTCCTGGAAGGCCACACCGTCATAAAAGCGAAGGATGCCGGGTGGGACAGGCTCGTTAACGGCGAGTTGCTGAGAGCCGCTGAGGAAGCGGGATTCGAGGTGCTTGTGACGACCGACAAGAATATGGCGTCTCAGCAGAATTTGAAGGGTCGCATTATCGCGATAGTGGTGCTCGGAAATTCGCAATGGCGGATCGTGCAGCGCTACGTCCGGAGAATCGCCGCCAGCGTGAACGCCGTGACGCCCGGCAGCTACGTCGAGGTTGACCTCCCGTTCCGTTGACCCGACAGTTTCCCGTCAGGCGGTGGTCCCGGCCCGTGTACCTTCCGGTCATCGCCGCGGCGGTTGTTCTGCCGGCTAATGCACAGGGGAATAGACACGCATGGCGCGCAGGATCTGCTCCGCGATGCCGGAGTAACGACCCCCTTACCTACGCTCGTTTCGGGCGATATAGCTCTTCTGCGCGCCGCTCCAGCCGCGCACTATCTGTCCATACCACGACGCCCGCGCTGCCTCGCGCGCCGCAACGTCGGATAACTCCCGCGGGTCCCGCTCCAGATCATGCCGGCCGGAAAAGGGTAAATCAATCTTCGCGGATGGCGGTCAACGGGTCGACGCTCATGGCGCGTCGGGCAGGGACCACGGCAGCCACACAGGTGATAGCCGTCAGCAGCACGGCAACCGACAGATAGGTCACACTGTCGAAGGGAGAGACTTCTTTCACCTGCACCGCCAACAGGCGCATCACCACGAAACTGACGGCGCAGCCCACCACCAGACCGGCCGCCGTCAGCCTGAGGGACCTCGCGAGAACTCCTGCCATTACCGCCCCCGGCTGGGCCCCGATGGCGATGCGGATGCCGATTTCTCTCCGCTGCCGAGCCACCGAGTACGCCAGCAGACTATATAGCCCTACCGACGCGAGCACAATCGCCAGCATTCCGAAAGCGCCGAAAATGCCGGCTGCGACTCTCTGTGGCATCAGGAAGAGATCGACACTCTCCGCAGCGGTATGGAAACCGTAGGCCGATACGCCCGGCTCCAGCCCGCCCCAATTCTGTCGAATGGCCGCCGCCACTTCAGCCGGGCGTAAGTTCGACCGTACGACAACGTATTCCGCGGGCAATGGCGATTGAAGGTCCGGCAGGTAGATGCGCGGCTGCGGCTCTTCCCAGACCGATCCCGTTCTGGCATTGTGGGCAATCGCGACCACTGTGAGCGGAGTCGCCTTGCCGTTCCTCTCGTGCATGTAGATGGTTTGGCCCACACCGCCGTCAGACCCCAGTTGGGTCGCCAGCGCCTGGTTGACGATAGCGACCTTCGATGCCGTGGCATTGTCGCGAATGGTGAAATCCACACTTCGATTCCGCTGCACCTGAAGATTCTGGCGGACGCGGATTTCCGGGCGGGGCGCTTCGATACCAATTTCATCAAGCGGTTCATGCCGGCCGGAAAAGGGTAGGCGCAGACCAGGCGGATCTCGCAGGCCATGCCCGGCGGAACGCCCGACGCATCTTCCAGCCGCGGCGCCAGCGCCGAGTGCGTTGCTTCATCGCAGGGTGCGAAGAAAATCGCTGGGTCCGGCAATGCCGATATTCCGGTAAACCGTCAGCTTTCGCAGATGCCGATCGCCGGAAACGATCAGGTCAGCCCTGCCGGCCACGGCGCATTCCAAAATCCGGTCGTCCGACGGATCGTCTGCAATCACTCGCAAGGCAATTGTTGGGCTTACAATTTCGGCGACTTTAGCCACCAGCTTCAGGTGTACCAGGATGTCGGATTCTTGCCATTGCAGAATATCCCGGAGAACGTGCGCGATCTCGCGCAGGATGGCGGGGGACCCAAGCAGGATGAATCTGCGCTCGACCGCCATCCGCCAAACCCGAAAAGGCCGGCCAAGACGGTGCGTAAAGGCCGAGAAGTAGACGTTCGTATCGAACACCACTCTAAGCTTGTTTGCGTGCCCGGTACTCATGCACGATGCGATCGATGTCCTTGGGCTTGATCCCTAGTCTTTTGGCCTGATTGGCGCCGGACCGGGACAGACGTTCGCTTTCCTGGAGCAGGTCTCCGGTGCTCATGGGGTTCTTTTCCTGCTCGGCTTTGGCTTCTTCGATAATGCCGGCGATCCATCGGTTTTCGTCGCGGTCCCGTTGGTCGCGGTAGCGGCGGTAGACGCGCACCATTTCCCGGAACAGCTCGCTCTTGGTCCGGCGCTTCTGCCTGGCCAGCGTTTCCACGTCTTTGACGATTGCCGGCGGGACGGAGAAGCCTATGATTTTGGTTGTTCTGCCCACGTTCGGAAACCAGAGACCGGATTAGTCTTAGTCAAACTTATTATAACCCGGAGACGGGCGAAGTGTTATCCAACTGCCGCTCCCAACCGCTCCCCAAAGGCGACGCCCCTGCCCGTTAGAATAAAGACAGTGTCCGCCCCTTATCGTTCCTACGTAATAGTATCCCGCGAGCAGATTGCCCGCAACTACCGCGCCGTGAGAGCCGTGGTTGGCCCGCACGTGGAAGTCGCCGCGGTGGTGAAGGCCGATGCCTATGGCCACGGCGCGGTGGAAGTCTCGCGCGTGGTCGTGGCAGAGGGCGCCCGATGGCTGGCGGTCAGCTCGGTGGAAGAAGGCGTGACGCTGCGGCGCGGCGGCATCCAGGCGCGCATCCTGGTGATGGGCGGGTTTCTGCCCCACGAACAGGAAGCCCTGGCGGAGTTCGACCTCACACCCGCGGTCCACTCCCTCGAACAGATCGCGCAGGTGGACCGGTTGGCGGAGACGGCGGGCAGGAGCATCCGCTACCACCTCAAGATCGACTCCGGCATGGGGCGGCTGGGCACGCGCGCTTCCGCCGGCGAGATTCTGCAAGCCCTGGCGCGGGCGCCGCACGCCCAACTGGAGGGCCTGATGACCCACTTCGCCTCGGCGGCCGACTACACCAAGACGCAGACCGCCGAGCAGTTGGCCTACTTCGAAGCGATCGGCGCGCGGCTGCGGGAGGGGGGCGTGAATCCGCCCTATCTGCACACTTCGAGCACTATCGCGGTGGGGTATGGCCGCAGGGAAGGCTGGCACCAACTGGTGCGCGCGGGCCACGCTCTTTATGGCTACGTTTCGCCGGCGCGCGGCGACGCCCCGCTGCAACTGCTCGACGTGAAGCCCGCGCTCACCTGGAAGGCCAAGCTGATGGCCGTGAAAGACCTGCCCGAAGGCGCCCTGGTGGGCTACGGCGGCACGTTCCGGACGCCGCGCGCCATGCGCATCGGCGTGCTCGGCGCGGGATACGCCGACGGCGTTTTTCACCGCCTTTCGAATCGCGGCAAGGTGATTGCCGACGGGCGGATTACTTCCATCCTGGGGACGATTTCGATGGATCTCACCACCATCGACCTGAGCCACACCACGGCGCTCGGGCCGGGCGACGAAGTGACGCTGTTGGGGACCGAGGGCGATGCGCGTCTGGAAGCGCCGGAGATCGCGCGCGTGGCGGGAACCATCTCGTACAACATTTTGTGCAGCATCAGCGCGCGCGTGAAGCGAGTGTACGTGTAAGGGCGGCCGGGAATGTCAGGATCCACTTCGGCGCGCGTCAATTATCTCACCCACCGTAGAGCAAGGCGTGTCGGCTCAGTGCTCTCGCGGGCGCCCGCCCTCCGCGCCGAACCCAGCGAGCTTTCCGGTGCGTCCCGGCGTCTCTCTGTGCTCTCCGCCGTCTCCGTGTCCCACATCGAGGACGACGGGCGCCCTTCCGTCCCCCGCGCCAAACCCGTCGGCCTTTCCTCCATGTCTCTGCGTCTCTGTGGTGAAACGAATTCCAGGGAGGTTTCCGAATGACCGCCAGTCTTCTCCGCGGGCATTTTCGCAAACGATGGCGGGCCGGCGCCTGCCTCTTCGCGGCGATCGTTCTGACTGAGGCGGTCTATCTCCGGCCGGCGATTTTGACCGGCAAACAGGCGCTCGCCGGCAGCGACTACGAGCAGTTGCACATGGCGCGTCTGGCGTTTGCGGAGGACGGCTTGTTCGGTCCCCGGCACACGCTGCCGGCATGGTATCCGCGCGAACTCCTGGGGTCGCCATTCGCCGCCAATTTGCAAAGCTTTCCCTGGATTCCCACCCGCCTGGTGCTGCTTCTGTTCCCTCCCGAAATAGCCTACGCCCCGGGTGTGGCAATGGCCGCCTTCCTGGCGGTGGTGTTCACGTACCTCTTTTGCCGGCGGGCGGGTCTTTCGGCGGTCGCAGCGGCCGCATCGGGTTGGACGTTCGCTTGCGCCGGCTTCTTCGCTTCCCGCATACTGGCCGGGCACCTGCCCCTGCTGGAGGCCTATCCCGGCCTGCCACTCCTGCTCTGGCTGGCCGATCGGGCGCTCGACCCTGAGCGTGCCAGCCGCCATCGGTGGGACGTGGGCTGGCTCGCCATCGCCAGCGCCTGCCTGGTACTCGCCGGCCATCCGCAGATTCCCGCCTATGCGATGGCGGCTGCGCTGCTCTACGTGATCTGGCGCGGACGGGGGTGGTTGCGCGCCCGGCTGGCTGGCGCCCTCATCCTGGGCTCGTCCCTGGCGCTCGCCGCCTGGTGGCCGATGCTCCTGCTGATCCGGAAAAGCACTCGCGTGCTCGACCTCGATCCGCCGGATAACGACATCGTGTTCCCCTACCGGCGCATATGGTCGTTGTTCGCCCCCGGAAGCGACGGCTGGCCTTCGGGGTTCACCGGCCATGCCGCGCATGCCTTTTCCGGCTATCCCAACCTGGCTTACTTCTATGACACGGCTTCGTATATCGGTCTGGCGCCGATCGTCGCGGTTGCGGCCCTGCTCCTGCTCTGTTGCTTCCGTAAACGTCTCCCGGCCAGCCGATTCCTGTTTCTGGCGGTCGTGGGATCGGTGGCCTTCCTCGGCGCGCTGCCTCTGCTGGACTTTCTCCGTGAGCTTTCGCCGGCGTTGATCCTTCGCAGTCCGGCGCGCCTGCTGTATCTCACCACGTTTTCGCTGGCGGTCGCCCTGGGGGCGGCGGTCGACGCGGTTCTCGCCATGCGGGCGGGTGGCAAGCTGTTGTACGCCGCCGTGGCCGTGGGTTTGGGATTGCATGGCATGGATCTGGCTGGTTTTTCGCGGCAATTCGTGAGAACCATTCCGCCCTCGGCGGACCTCTTGGGCGCGCAGGACCAGGTTCTTGCCCGGACAGTCCAGGACGGCAGGATGGCCACCGATTTCTCCCTCTGGTCCTCGCGGCGCCGATTCGACGATATCGGCGCTTTCGATTCTCTGTTGCTGGCGAAGCCCTACCGCGCGCTCCTGGCCCTGAGCGGCGCCTCCCCTCGCCTCAATTTGCAGGTTGTGAACGGGGCGACCCTGGCTCGGCCGGCGCTACGGGCCGGCAGCGCGATCTTAGTGCTCACCCCGCACATCAGGCCCGACCTCCTGCTGGTTGGCGGACGCCGGGGCCTGAACGTGTACAGCGTACCGGATCCCGCGCCTCGCGCCAGCTTCTATGGCGCGCAGTCGGTCGCGTTCCTGCCGGAAGACCAGATCCCGGCGTGGCTGCGTTCGCACGGCTACGTGAAAGAGTTGCTCCTCATGCCCGAGGCCAGTCGGAATCCGGCGCCGGTGACTCCCGCGGTTCCAGGGGCGAACTCCGCCCGCGACGGGGCCGTAATCTACAAACGGCCCTCTACCGATGAGATCCGGCTCGATGTTTTGGCCGGCAACTCCGGCTTTGTCAACGTGGTGGAAGCCTACGATCCGGGGTGGTCCGCCCAGGTGGATGGCCGGCCGGCCCCGGTCTTCGCGGCCAATAGTTTCACTCTGGGCACTCCCGTATCCGCCGGTAAGCACATCGTGCGCTTCCTCTATCGCACTCCGGGAAGGACTTTGGGGGTGGCCCTCTCGTTGACCGCCATGAGTTTGCTGGCTTGGTTGATCTGGTTCTCGCAATCCGCTCCGTCTATGGGCTTGCCACGCGCCCCGGCGCCCGCCAGGCCAGTGCCCCCAAGCGGCTCCCGGACCGGCGATGCTCAACGGCAACGCCGCCAGCGCCGCCGGAGATTCGGCAAATGACGCCGGTCAGGACCCAATGCTCTCTCCAATAAACGAGCGCGTAAGTCGTTTGTTTACTGTCACCAATGACGGCGTCCTCAACTGTTCACTTAACGCGTGGAACGCGCCGATGGCTTTTTCCGAGCAGCGCGTGATCCGCCCGGATCACCCAGCGGCGTACCCCAAGAAAGGCGTCGGTAAACACTGGGCGACAAGGGAGGATCTATCGTTCAAAAAACGCCCGATTCGGGACGACCTGGCAGCGCCAAGTTCGGAGTCGGCGTTCTCGCTCAACTGGATTACTTCCTGTTTGGCGACGATCTGGGAGCTACGGCAGGCGGATGCGGTACAGATTGCTGATACTCGATGCTCGGGTGAATGCGTACGTCTCATCCGTTAGTCCCATCGCTATGCTGACTTCCCCGATCTGCCGCGCTCCCGACAGAAGCCTCAGTTCGGGTCCGTTCATTTTCGAGTTGGCCAGCCTGCTCACCGCGCTCTTCCAAGGGACGACGGTAGTCCCAAGCCCGGCCATAGCTCCCCCCGCATTCACTATCAGCAGCTTTCCGTCTCCGGACCAACTCACACGCGGCGAATCCTGGAAAATGGGTCCGGTAGCGCAGGCGCAGAGAAAGCGCGCGGGTCCCCGATCCAGAGGGTAGAGCGAAACCCCCTTGCCGCCATTCCACATCACAGCCCACTTCTCATCCGGTGAGAGATTAACGAGATAATCGCCGTTAGCCGTTCGCAATTCTTCGCGATGGGAGCCATCCGCGCTCATCTTATAAAGGAAGCGCTGGTCGCCTACGGCTTTCATGAAATACACGGCCCCGGATCGGCCCATCAGAGGATGCAGATCCTCGCCGTCCTCGTCGCCAGGAGTCAACCGGCACGGGGACTCGCTCCGATTCGACGTGCCAATCCAAATGCTGGACCGGCCTGCCTCATCGAACCTATCGAAGACGAACGCTTTCCCATCGCTCGAGATCGCGTAATTCTGCATCGCCACGCCCGGCGATACCGCCTCGCTTCTGCCGGAGGAAACATCTGCCGACCACAGCTCACCGCTCCAGATGGAGCCCCGCACGCCGCGGCGGACCAAGTAGAACACCTTTGCTCCGCTCGATGGAATGAACGGCCGGTAAGCGTAACCATCCACCGAGATGGGACGTTCGCCCCTTTGGTCGCGATACCACACCGCGCTTGATATCTTACCGACGGACGAGATCAGAGATCTGCCGTCCGGATCGACCGCGACGCCCCATTCCTGGGTCGCGCCCTTCGTGAGTTGCTCCGGACCGCCGTTCGGGAAGCGCTGGCGCCAGAGATGCGAGTCTCCATTCGTTTCGGCCGCGAAGTACATCCACTGTCCGTCTGGACTCCAAGCCGCTGCCGTACAGAGCGCCCCGGGTGGCCCTACCACTTTTCCGCTCGCGGACCCGTCAAAGGACACCAACCGGCAGGGCTGCCAGACCGAGTTGAGCATCTCCACCGCCAAGACCCACTTGCCATCCGGCGATATCTCTGAGAAATGCACCATCCCATCGGAAGATTCCGGAAAGTAGACGGATCGAGGCGAGGAGCCGTCCTCGTAGGCCGTGATCAGGCCCATATGGAATCCGGACTTGATCGCCGAATATAGGACCTGATGCGGCCCGATCCAGCGGAGCCCGGCCGCGTTCTTCAACATTAGCGCTGGCTCGCCGCCGCCAGCGGGAACGCTCATCGATGCCCACCCTCTACCGGACGTATAAACGATACGCTGACCGTCCGGGGAAAACGTCGGCGCCAGTTTGACATCGGCGTCATGCGTCAGAGCAATGGGAGTGCCTGACGGAAGATCCTTCACGTAGATTTGCCCGGGACCACTGAGAAACGTCACGGGACCGCGAACAAAGACGACCTTCTTGCCGTCCTTCGACAGAGCGGGACTGTTCACGGCATCAGGAAAATCGGTCAACTGTTCATAGACAAGGTCGCCATGCCGTTGTCCCGGTCGCGCGGTGATCCACCACGCCGCCCCAATGAGCGCGACCAGGGTGAAACCCGCCGCTAGGGCACGAATGGCGATGCGCGGCGCCGGATGCTGCAATTCGGAAAACACCGTACTCAGCCGCGGTGCGAAAGGAATGCGCTCGTCTGGGCTTTGCTTGAGCAGCCCCAGGACGATTGTGCCGAGATCCTTGGGAATGTCGCGGCGGGAGCGCGACGGCGGGCGCAGATCGACGGCAGCGCCTTTGATCATCATCGACGCAAGGGACGCGCCGGGGTACGGAAGCTTTCCGCTGAGCATCTCATACAAAACCAAACCAAGGGCGAATAGGTCCGCCGCTTCGCTGACGGGTTTCCCTTCCATCTGCTCTGGCGCCATATAGGCAGGGGTGCCCATAATGACGCCCGCTTGCGTGAGTTGATCGTCGGGGGCAGTTTGCAATTTGGCGAGACCGAAGTCCAGCACCTTTACCCCATGCGTCGTTAACATCACGTTGCTAGGCTTCAGATCCCGATGCGTCACGCCCTTCCTGTGCGCTTCGGCCAGAGCACTGGCGATCTGCGCGCCGTAGCGCAATATCTCGTCGATCGTGAGTTTGCCTCTCTTCAGTCGCGCGGCGAGTGTCTCTCCATCCACCAACTCCATCACCAGGTAATCGGGACCGACGTCGTATAGCGTACAGATGTGGGGATGGTTCAGAGACGCGATAGCGCGCGCTTCCCGTTCAAATCGCCCATCGAACTTTCGATACGAGACTTTGATCGCAACTGCGCGGCCCAGGCGCGTATCTACGCCTCGAAAAACTTGACCCATGCCACCAGCGCCGATCAGCCCCTCAATTTCGTAGGGGCCCATCTGTTTTCCCGGAGAAAACATGGTAACGGTGGGGTCGATGGCGCCGAACCCGGCGGGCCGAACCAGAAAATCCGCCCCAGATGGATCCTGGGCCACCAGCGTCTCCAAGTCACGGCGTAACTCCTCGTCTCCGCCGCACGCTTCGGCGAGAAACGCAGCGCGCTTGCTCGGGTCCTGTCCAAGAGCCGCATTAAAAAGAACTTCGAGTTTTTGCCTCCGCTCGGGATCCATGGGATCACTGATTGCTCTAGACGAACCGGTTTCCCACCAGCCGACTGCCGTCACAAACCGCGGGGCCTCGATAACCAATGCATGCCGCGGTGGATACGCGCATGGTGCTGGAGTGATTTTATCCCACCCAACCCTCCGGTTGTGCTGGGGGGCGGTTGCACAAACAGGAACGTGGCCTTTTCCGGTCAAGTGAACGGGACACCCTGACTGTGTGGATAGATCCTCGCTGACGCCGCAGTGTTTACCGGGCGGCTCCGGCCGCATTACCCCCACTCGGAGAAAGCCCAAGTGGGGTTCCTTGCCATAGATTAAGTCCCCATCCGGGAAACTGGCAATGCCTCCCGTAGCCCTCTGCGCCCCCTTTTCCT
>Ga0182030_10018367_pt1 | contig 13408 bp, 6 predicted proteins | sample 812S3MmetaG_FD_121299 | JGI IMG/M metagenome (GOLD analysis project Ga0182030, IMG submission 121299) | Permafrost microbial communities from Stordalen Mire, Sweden - 812S3M metaG (Illumina Assembly) | ecosystem: Environmental > Terrestrial > Soil > Wetlands > Permafrost | place: Sweden... | reverse complement strand
GTTGAGAGAGAGTGAAAACGGCAAGCCGCTGGAGAGGTTTTCAGTGGCTGAGATTTCATAGCCGCCAAAAGCCAGATCCTCCAGATGATTGGCGTCGGTAAAGAATTGCTTGCCCTTGCCGAACGGAAGCTGATAACTGCCGTAAATCGTGGATGCGTGATGGCGAACGTCTTGGCTGTTGCCCCAGACCGCGGGTTTGTCCCAGGTATAGAAGCTGCCGTTATAGTCCTTTGCGACAGCGAACTGATAGTTGCCGTTGACATTGAGGCCATGCCAAGTGGACTGAGCCACGGTGATTTGCAAGGCCTCGAAGGTGGTGTTCTGGTCGTCGCCCAGGTAGTTGATCCCCTGCGACCAGCCGCAGGCTCCATTCGGCAGGGTGATGTTCGGGTCGACCGTCGGCGTGTAATTCGGATCCTTACAAGCCGCCAGGGAGCCTCCATAGTACCGCTGCAGATAGTTGGTTATTGCTGTTGCGCCCGTCGAGGTGATGACTGGACCTTTCGCGGGGTCGGTATTCACGGTTGGGTCAAAATGCAAAGCTTGGCCGGTGGGGCTGAACGCCGCAGGCAAGTTGATCGCAGCCTCGTTTGGATTGGTGGTGCGGCTATCTCCATCGCTCAAGATATGCGTACCCTTGTTGCCGATGTAGGCGGCGGTGATTGTCATGGTTGGGGTAACTGCACGCTGCAGACTCAGATTCCAGGCATCCAAGGTTGGGAAGCGAAGCGGGTTGGGACGTGCCCAGGTCTCGACAGTATTGCCGGGATTGGGCAGCAGGCCGTCCGCAGGCACAACCGGAGGCGTATACGCGATGGGCCCTCCGCCGGCCGGTTGCGGAGAGACTCCGGTTGTGAGATTGTACTGCGAGTCGTTACTGTAAAGGCATCCTGGGTTGTTGGCAGGAGACCCGAGGCAGAACGCCTGACCGGTTGCCGTGGAGTTGCTGATGCTCTGGTTCGCCAGAACTGGCACGTTCTGGGTGACGGTGTGGCCAAAGATGGAGCCGAAGACGCCGATGTCGAAGCTGCGTCCGTATCCGGCGCGAATTACGGTCTTGGGATCAAGCTGGTATGCCGCGCCAAGACGAGGGGCGAATTGCTTTTTCTTGTCCACCGTCCACCCCATGTTGGATTTGATACCGCCGATGCCCGCCACATGGATATAGCCGTCGGTCGCGTTCAGCAAGGCGCCGTTGCCCGGTCCATTGACCGATTCCGGGTAGTAAAGTTCCCAGCGAAGGCCGAGGTTGAGGGTCAGCTTGTTGTTGAATCGCCAGGTGTCCTGTCCGTAGAAGAATTCGCGCTTCTGAAACTCCTTGGCATTGGTGGAACTGGAGACGTAGCGGTTGAAACTGGTGACATCGCCCAGCGCCAGTGTGGCAAAGGTGAGACCACCCAGGTTGTTGCCAGTGCCGGTAACGTTCTGGTCTGAAGTAGGGTTGTCGTCGAAGTTCAACACGCCGGTGCGGTCATTGTCTGACGGTACGCGGAGGTTGCGGCCATAACGGAGGTCGAGGCCGATTTTAATGGAATGATTGCCGATCGTCTTGGTCCAGTTGTTAACGATCTGAAACTGGTCTTCTTTCTCGGTAAGCGGGCAGTTGCAACGCGCAACATTGAGGCCGTCGCCGTAAAGCGCCTCTTGGTGGCCGCCCGCCAGGGAGACTACCGTCGATGCACCGGGATTTTGCGTCAGGAAGAAACCAGGCGAACCGTTGGTGATCGCTTGAGCTGTGTTCAGACCGAGGATGCCGAGCGCGTTGGCTTCCTGCACACTTTCGTCGTTCTTGACGTCGATGATGTTGTAGCGCAAATATCCAAGGCGAACGTCGGTGACCAGCGCGGGGCTGAAGACGTAGTCGGTGCCAATCGCTAGGCTGTCGTCTGCGCTGGTGGAATTGCCGCCGTAGCCGCCGATACCGAATCCGGGACCACCTGCGGCACCATACATCTGAGGCCCGCCCAGAGCATCGGTCCAGCGGGTGAAACGGAAGAACCCGTTCTGCTTATCGCTGAAGTTCTGATCGATGCGGGTGACCCACATGTTGCTGTTGAAGACGCCAGTACCGCTTCCGGTGGAGTTGGCATCCAGGCCGCCCAGGTCGCCGCCCGACTCCTGCTTGGTGTAAGGCTCCAGAAGCGTGAGCAAGTTGATGAATTGTTGCGAGACCTTCCCGCTCGGAATCACATTGTCCGTGTAAGCGACCGGGGACCCGCTCGAGTTGTCGTAAATTTGCCCGGCCGGGAACGAAGAGACAGGACCGTTGTTGACACCGCCCGGCAGATTGGCCAGGTATTCGCTGAAGTCGCAACCCGAGGGAACGGATGCGCTGGTAGTGTTTTCGTGACCGAGGCAGGTTTCGGTAAGAAGTTTGGAAGGCAGGGTATTCACGTTGGTCACGCCCGACTTTTGGCGCTGGCCTTCGTAGCCGAAGAAGAAGAAGCGTTTGTCGGTCTTAAGCGGACCGCCGATGCTCATGCCGAGTTTGTTTTTGAGGCCAGAGGGAATGAGCCCGTGGCTGCTGCTGGTGCCTGCCGGCGGAGCCTGCGAAAAGGGATCGCGAGCCAAATTGGCGTTGCCGGTGCGGAAGTCGTACGCAGAGCCATGGAAGGTGTTCGATCCGGATTTGGTTTGCACGGTCTGCACGGCGGCAACCGCCTTGCCCAGTTCGGCATCGAAGTTCTGCGTGGTGATCTTGGCTTCCGTAATGGTGTCGAGCGAAGGGTTGACAACAATGATGCCCAGAATTGGGTCCTGGTTGTCGGTTCCATCCAACTCGTAAGCCACGCCGCCGAACGCCTGACCGTCAATCTGGATCTGGCGAGATGCCTGCGGATTTTCGTCCGCCGCGTGCGACCATCCTTCTAACTGCGCGCCAGGAAGCAGAAGCTGCAGATTGGCGAAGTTCTGGCCTTCGATGGGGAGATCGGAGACTTGCTGGGAATCGAAGGTAGCTGCGACATCGGCGCGGTCGGTTTTCAGCAGCGGTTCCGTACTTGCATTGACCTCAATAGTCTCCGTCGAGGCCCCGGCTATCTCCAGAGACGCATCAATGCGGGGAGCCACGTCAGCCTGCACGTTGATGCCCTTGTTCAGATAGCCCTTGAATCCCTTGACCACGATCTTGAGGTCGTAGATGTCGGGCGACAAGTGCGAAACGTTGTACTCGCCCGCCTCGTTGGTTACTACCGTCTCGACGGTGCCTTTGGCTTCATCCGTCACTGTTACCGTGGCTCCTGGAATAACGGCCCCGGTCTTATCCGTCACGGTGCCGAAAATCGATCCATAAACCGATTGGGCGCGCGCGGGTGCGTGAGTGAGCAAGCATCCGATGGCGAGGAGTGCCATGTAGGATGCCGCCCGCAAGTTCTTAGTCATGCGGTCTCCTGAAATCGTTCAATCCGTTGTGACTACATTTGCCTGCTCGACAGACCTCGGTTCATTCCTGAGCTTCCGTCATCGCATCGCGGCTGCGGCTCCTTGGGAACTCCGCAGCCTGCGTGGTTGTACGGAAACATCGACGGAAAGGACCCTGGCCTGAGAACAACTCCGGCGGGTTCTGCCATGCCTGGGCAGCCCTGCTCTTGCTGTCTTTCTGTCGGGAAGCGACCTCCCTTGGGAAAGAGCGATTGCCCGAAGAGCCTGCTCCTGAGGGGGACAAGCTGAAGCGCACAAAAAGGCTCTTCGGAACACCGCCGAACAATAGTAGAAGTACGAGACATCTGTCAATGACAAATCGGGAGAAAAATTACTGCCATGATCCCCGATTCCGCATAGGCAAAAAGCGCCAATCCATTGAAAGCGTTTTCATGGGTGCGGGCCTGCGGGGCAATCGTCTCTAACACGCATAAGTTTCAGAAAATAGCTGGCTTAACCCTGATATTTGAACGCCAAACTATCGCTGGATTGAGTGCGGCATCCATGCGTGCTCGCCAGTTTGCGACGGTGTCCTTCGAATGCCGCATAGCCAGTTGTGAGCTGTGTAGTTTATGAAGTAACTGCGGAACGTGCGCGAATCGCCGGAGGTCTCTCGATGAGACAGGGCACCATTGGATTGCTGTTCCTGCTCGGCGTGGCAGCCTACGGCAGGTTGCTCTTCAGTTCGCAAGCGACAGGCGAACAGGATACGCCCGAGCCCACAGAGAAGAGGTTGCAGCAGAAAGAGTGGTGGCCCACCAGGACGGATAGCTCGCGCAAGGACTACGCCGGAACGGAAGCCTGCGCCGGCTGTCACCGGCATGAAGTCGCGGAGCAAAAGAAGACCGCCATGGCCCAGGCAGCGTCCCAAGCTTTACAGACGGAACTCCTGCGTTCGAACCTGAGGCTCGCGCGCGAGGGCTCTCCTTTCCTGACCGAGATTCGGCGCGACGGCAAAGGGAGCACTTACGTCGTCTCGCACGGTGGCGAGGCCAAGGCAGGGCAACTGGTGTGGTCGATGGGAGAAGGGACGATGGGGCGGACCTTCATCGTCGAGTCCGGTGGAACTCTTTACGAAAGCCAGTTGAGCTATTTCACCGCAATCAGCGGCCTCGACCTCACGCCTGGGCACAATGCCGCCAGTCCCAGAGACCTTGAACGCGCTTTCGGCGAGCCGCAAAGTAACGAGGGCGCGCAGCGGTGCTTCGGATGTCATACCACCGCCTCGTCTGAAAAGCATCGGTTCGACCTCTCTCATGCCATCCCCGGAATCACCTGCGAGGCGTGCCACGGCCCCGGTGCGCGGCACGTTAAGGCAATGCGGGAGAATCCAGCCGGGGAGGCCAGTGCGTCGATCCTCGATCCTGGCGCCTTCAGCCCCACTAAGCTTATCGATTATTGCGGCGCCTGCCATCGTGCGCCTCTCGATGTTGTGACCGCGAGGGATCGCGTGCCGATCGATGTTCGATTCCAGCCATACAGGCTGTCGAAGAGCCGTTGCTGGAGTGAGCCGGACCCTCGGATCACCTGTATTGCGTGTCACAATCCGCATCTTCCTCTCGATAAAGATGTGGTTGCGTACGATCCAAAATGTCTCGCCTGCCATGCGGCAGCGTCGGCGAACGTGGCGGCTTCCAATCGACGGAAGAATTGCCCGGTCGGAAACAGTCACTGCGTCTCCTGCCACATGCCTAAGTATCAGGTTCCGCAGATGCACGGTAGTTTCACTGACCATGACATCCGGATCGTTCGACCGGGCGATCCCTATCCATTATGAGGCGGAGCGTTTCCCGTCTGGCCCACGATGCCCGTCAGGTTCTGGGTTTGATGGCCCCGAAAACCTGCCCCTTCAGAATCTTGCCGCCCTCCTGAATGACGTAAAGGCGGTTGACAGCGAGATTTTTGAGCGTGTCGACCACGCCAGAGGGCCAGCGGATCTCGACTGAATCTACCTTCTTCGCCTGGTCCAGCCCGAAATGGACGCGGAGATCGTTTTGGGAGTAGTAGCTGCCGCCGGAGCGGACTTCGTCGATCTGGACCATCGGCTTGGCTGCCTTTGGATCGGTTTGCGCGGTTACGATCAGCCGCGCGCCGATTCCCGAGCGGTTGCTCTTTGTCCCGACCGTGCGGATCTTGATCCAATTGCGGTTGCGGGTAGCGTCGCCGGTCCAGTCGCAGCGCAGTAACTGAGGGACGCTGTTGACGCAGTTTACGACCACATCGACGATGCCGCGATTGAGATAATCGCCAAAGGCGCAGCCGCGAGCAGGTGCTGTGTCGGTAATTCCGGGGCCGCCGAGTTTGGTAACTTCCTCAAACTGGCCATTGCGCAGGTTACGGTAGAGATACTTATGCTCGGCGTAGGGCGCGTCTATCTGGGTGCCGTCCACTTCCGGGTAAACGTGTCCATTTGAGACGAGGATATCGGGCCAGCCATCGTTATCCATATCCAGGAAGCCGACTCCCCAGCCGAGATAGCGGGTGTTGATTCCCAGGCCGGATAAGTAGGTATGGTCCTCGAAAGTTCCGTCGCCCAGATTCATATACAGAGAGTCGGTATCTCCGGCGAAGTTAGTCTTGACGATGTCCAGGAATCCATCGCGATTGAAGTCGCCCAGCGCCACGCCCATGCCTGCCTGCGGCTTGCCGTCGGGCGAATACGCTATCCCCGCTTCAATTGCGACATCTTTAAAGGTGCCATCTTTCTGGTTCTGATAGTAAGTTGCCGCCGTGGAGTCGTTGGCCACGTAGATATCCGGCCAGCCGTCGTTATCCATGTCGCCGACGGCGACCGAAAGCGCGTAGGTGCCGATCGTGTCCCACATGCCGGCCTTCTGGCTTACGTCGGTGAAGGTGCCGTTGCCGTTGTTGCGATAGAGCAGGTTCTTGCCTCCCAGGAGGCCGGGCGGCCCGCAGGCGACGGTGATTCCTTTGTACGCGCAGCCGGCGTCTTCCGGCAGCGGAGCGGTCTTCACGTCGAAGTCAATGTAATTGCCGACAAATAGGTCTAGATTGCCGTCTTTGTCGTAATCCAGAAAGGCGCAGCCTGAATTCCAGCGCAATTTATCCTGCAACAGACCGGCTTCTTTGGTAACTTCGGTGAAGGTGCCGTTTCCGTTGTTCCGGTAGAGAGCGTTCTGGCCGTAATAACTGACGAATAAGTCGTTCCAGCCATCATTGTTATAGTCGCCGACGCAGCAGCCCTGGCCCCATCCGGTGCGCTTGATTCCCGAGGAAGCTGATACGTCGGTAAATGTGCCGTCGCGGTTGTTCTTGAATAAGTGGCAGATGGGTTCCTGACCTTTGGGAAAGCCTTCGAGACGCCAGCCGTTGACGAAAAATATATCCAGCCAGTCGTCCTGGTCGTAATCGAAGAAGGCGACACCGCAGCCGGTGGTCTCGAGCAGATACTTGTTCTTGTGTTCCCCGCCGTAGATGGTTTTGGCGGTCAACCCGGCGGATTTCGCCACATCGACGAAACTGAGGCCCAGAGGTGTTCCGGCGATGGGAGAATTGAGGGCTACGGCCTTCGGCTGGACTTCGTAGGTGGGCCGCTCCATGCCTGCGGCCGGCTTCTGCTGGGTGGGTGTTTGGCTAAGCGCAGGCCGAGCCAACCGCAACACGTCTTCAAGCGAAAACACAAGAGCCGTCCGCGACAACGACTTGAGAAATCCTCTTCGCGACCAGGCCAAATCTTCTCTCCACCTACGCCACGAAGGATAACAGCAGGGAGTTTCGCTGGTCTCCACCCGGCGGAACTGGTTCTACACTTCAAAGCACTTTGGCTGCATCTTTCGCAAAATACGTCACGATAAACTCCGCGCCAGCGCGGCGGATGCCGATCAGGGACTCCAGCATGGCCCGTTGCGGCTCTAGCCAGCCCTTCGCAAAGGCTGCCTGGAGCATGGAATACTCGCCCGAAACCTGATACGCGCCCATGGGCACGTCAAACCGGTCGCGGGCCGCGCGAATCACGTCCAGATAGGGCATGGCCGGTTTCATGAGGATCATGTCCGCGCCTTCGCTGAGGTCCAGCTCAATCTCGCGCATCGCCTCGCGCACATTGGCGCCATCCATCTGGTAGCTGCGCCTGTCGCCGAACTGGGGCGCGGAGTCCGCTGCTTCGCGAAACGGTCCGTAGAAGGCTGAGGCGAATTTCGAGGCGTAGCTGAGAATGGGCGTCTGCTCGCGGCCCTCTTCGTCGAGCGCGCGCCGGATTTCAGCCACGCGGCCATCCATCATGTCGCTGGGGGCGACGATGTCCGCGCCAGCCGCCGCGAGACTGGCGGCAGTGCGGCCGAGAACGTCAATGGAAGCGTCGTTTTCGACTTCAAATCCTGGCCCGTCTGGGCCTGCCGTTTCTACAACCATGCCGCAATGGCCGTGGCTGGTGTATTCGCAGAGGCAAACGTCGGCAATCAGGACCAGCTTTTTGGAGGCAGCATTGGCTTTGAGAGCGCGCAGCCCCTGCTGGACGATTCCCTGCTCGTCCCATGCCCCTGTTCCCTGCTCGTCCTTGGTTTCCGGCAATCCGAAGAGCAAGAGACCGCCCAGGCCGAGTTGGGCGGCTTCCTCGGCTTCTTTGACCGCTTCGTCCACACTTAGGTTGAAGACGCCGGGCATGGAGGAAATCTCTCTCCGCACCCCTTCGCCGGGACACAGAAAAAGAGGATAGATCAGCTGGCCCGGCTCAAGGCGGGTCTCTCGCACCAGCGAACGGAGAGCCTCAGTGCGCCGTGTGCGCCGCATTCGAATCAAAGGAAAATCCATCCCCTCATTCTAATCCGCGATGTGCGGCCCCGCATTTCCTCAGCGCGCCAACGCTTCGTATCCAGCCGCGTTAGGCGCCTTGAGCAGCACAACCAAGGTCCAGATTCCCATTGCGGTTCCAAATGGAAAGTGCAGGATCGCAAGGATGCCGGCAACAATAGCGACCCAACGGCCCCAATACGTCTTCTGCATCAAGCCGAAACCGGCCAGCAGCGCCAGGCCGACGCGGAGCGACAACGTCACCCAAGCAAATCTCATTAGAAAGAGCGGCATCATTGGGCCGTTGAAGAACCGATGCCCGCGTCCGGACCACGGCCCGAAAACGCCCATATGTCCGCTCATGAACGCGTGCGCAAAGGTCAAACCGATCAGCATGGAGACCCCGGCCAGCGCCGCGTAAATGAACCATCCCACCGCCAGAGCATTCAACTGCCGCTCGATCCGCGCCAGAGGCAACCAACTTTCCGGCGCGGGAGCCATCGGCATTCCCAGCCCGCTTGCTCGTCCGCAACGAGGACAATAACCCTGCCCTGCCACCAAAGCCTGACCGCAACCGTTGCAATGCATAATTGCCTCCTACCAATCCATAAAGCCCCACAGCTTGCAATTCCAAATACGTGTGCGGAGCGAAGAATGTTCCAAAGATCCGGCTCCAAAAGATCCGGCTCCATTTGTTACTGGGTAACAGACGCACCTATCCCGACCCAATTTAAGGTAGCCTACGGAGGAGTTACCTGAGAAATCATTGGTAACACACCGAGAATTCGGTCAGCCTAAGTGCTAACATCCGGCAATGCGTGGCAAAGCCGGTCCTCGTGTCGTGAAAAAGCTCGCATGGCGGATTGGTTGGGGAAGCGCGCCAATTCTTTTTAGTGCGCTCTTGGGTTGCTCCTGGAAGGATGTCTTCCCGGCCCATTCGGCCACAATCGCGAATGCCGAAGCTGTGGACCGCGCCCTCCGATTGTGTTCGCTCAGCGCTGGCGAAGAGCCTTTTCATCTTGTTCTCGAAGTTACTCCGCCACCTGACGTTCACGGATCTGGTTTCCGCGATATGCGGGCCCAGATTGAAGTGTTCTGGCTTAACTCGGTCAGCTATCGCACCGACATTCGCTCCCGCGACTTTAGCCAGACACGCATCGTCAACGGGCGCATTGTGGAAGAGCACGACACCGGCGACTTTTACCCACGCTGGATTCAGAACTTCGTCGAGGCAATCCTCGAGCCGATCCCCAGGGTCGACCAGTTGCGCAAGGTTCCAGGTTCCGTGCCTATCGGCGTTCAGGAGCACGCTTGCATATCCAGCGACTCGGCGCAAATCTGCTTTCAGGATGCTGAACCGCGTATCGCCACGGGGAGCGGCCCTTCGCGCTCAATCTGGTTCGACGACTTTGCGCCGTTCGGGCAGAAGCAGATTGCTCGCACGCTGGTGGATAATCTCCCCGGCAACCTGCTGCTCCGCGGTCATATCGTCCTGCTTTCGCCGCTTAGCCTGTCGGATTATCCGCTGCTCAAAGCCAGGGAATATACGCCGGACGAAAAGCTGATTCGGACTGAGTTAGTTTCGCAATCTACTGCCGATTCGTTGATCCAGATGGACGCGGCTGGCTTCGAAGGTAGTTTGCACTCTATCGCCGTGGAGAGAGGTGCGGCCAGACTAGGAACGCCGGTGGCGCAAAGCAGCGTGGGGGAAAGCCCGGTCATAGTTCACATTCGAACCGACCGCACCGGACGAGTGCGCGAAGCGTACGCGGAAGGCTCGGGAGAAGGATTGGCACAGGATGCAGCTCTGATTCGCGCGCTTGCGCTGCGGTTCAAGCCGTTGATTGTCGGGGGCGTTCCACGGCAGATGGAAGCGGCGATTTCCGTTCCGTGATTGTCCGCAGCCTTTTCACGGCTTGCCTAACACCCCAAGTAACTTTCCAAAGCATCCTGGGATTTGCTGATCCCACTCGACCCAGTCGTGGCCACCTGGTTTAGTGTGAAACTCATGAGCAATGCCGCGCATCTGCAAGAGCTCGACAAATCTCTGAACCGGAGCAAGCAGGGGCTCCTGCTTGCCTGCGGTCAGATAGATGTACGGCGCGGTGCGCGGATCGGCCCAACGTGCCAGCACGAAGGGATCGCGCGCCTGCCGCTCCGCACTGCCCCAGGGGCCGAAAATCGAGCGAAATCCCCACCACTGTCCGGCACGCCTCCAGGTGAGTCGCCGCTCCGGCACATCGATCGCAGGACTAATGGCACCAGCGAATAGGAACAACTCAGGATGCCGCAACGCCAAAGTCACTGCGGCAAACCCGCCCATTGAAACGCCGACGACGGCCCTATTGGCGCGCCCGGATTTTGCTGGGAATCGCGATTCAACGTCGCCGATCAGGTCGTGAATGAGGTAGTCCTCATACTTATCCTGCGGTTTTTCTGCTGCGTTCATGTAATACGATGAATTGCCCTCATGCATCACCAGAATCAAGCCCCGCGCAGCACACTCCACAACGCTCGAATGATTTGACCAATCACGAAAGCTGCCGTCATTTCCATGAAGAAGATAGACGGCCGGGAACTTTTGTCTCGAGCCGATCTGCGCGGGCAGGTAAACGCGGTAAGTCATTTCGCGTTGCAGCGAAGCGCTGCGAAAAGTGACATCATGCATCTCCACCCCGGGAGTCTGGCGGGCAAAGTCGACCGTACCCCGCTCACCATGGCGACCGAAGATAAATAGAGCCAGGGAAAGGACAGCGGCTAAGCAGAGAAGTACCGATATTGTACGAAACAGACGCATTCGATATCCGAGTGTAGCGCGCTGCGCGGCCCGAACCGACTCGCGCACCTAACCGGTAATCCCCCGTGGGCGATACCATAGCGTTATGTCGTCCGTCGCCCTCTTTGCCGCGCCACAATCTCTGCTCGACCCAATTCCCGCTCCAGCAACGCATCTGGATGCTGCGGCGCTGGAGTGGCATCCGCTGCTCGCCCTGGTTGCCCATTACGCAATCTCGCGCGTGGGCCGCGAAGCAATTCTTGCCCTCGAACCATCGACGGATCAGCAGTGGATCGACCGTCAGCACCAGCTTGTGGCTGAGTTGCGCGCACTGCTTAGTGCGGCGGCGACCATCCCGCTGGGCGGCTTGTTCGATCCGACGCAGCTTGCCGCCAAATCCCAGATCCCCGGCGCAGCGCTTGAGCCGGAGGAGTTGCAGGCCGTGGCGCGCCTTGCCAACGACATTGCGGGGTGGCAATCGCTGCTGCGCAATCCGCCGCCGGTGGCTGCTTCGCAGATTTCCGGGCTGGCCGAGCTTTCCTCAGCACTCACCCAGAGCCTCAGTCCACTCGCCGAATCGATCCGGCGCAAGCTGCTCCCCGACGGGTCGCTGGCTGACGACGCCAGCCCTGAGCTTTCGCGCATTCGCAACGACCAGCAGCGCCAGCAGCGGGTGATTGAAGAGAGCCTGCGCGCTGCACTGCGCCGCCTCTCCGCCAGCGACCAGACGCAGGAAGACTTGATTACCATTCGCGGCGATCGGTTCGTTATCCCCGTGAAAGCTGAGCAGAAGCGCAAGGTTTCGGGCGTCGTCCATGGAGCGAGTTCGTCGGGGCAAACGGTCTACGTCGAGCCGCTTGAAACCATCGAGCAGAACAACGAGCTTGTCCGGTTGCTAGAAGAAGAGCAAGCCGAAATCCACCGTATCTTTATCGTGCTGACGCGGCTGGTGGGCAGCTATGCAGATTCGCTCGTCGCCGGAGCGCGGGTGCTGGCGGTTGTGGATACGCTACAGGCGCGCGCCCGGTTTGGCATCGCCTACGACTGCACGCGCCCTGTCTTTTCGTCCGAACTGCTGCGGCTTGAGTCAGCGCGGCATCCGCTGCTGGAAAAGCGCCTCAAGGCTTCGGGAGGCCAGATTATCCCGTTCACACTGCAACTGGAATCGGCCGCGCGGCAGCTCATCATCTCCGGCCCGAACACCGGCGGCAAAACGGTCACACTCAAGACTACCGCCCTTTGCGCGCTGATGGCTCAATCCGGAATTCCGGTGCCTGCGACCGCGGCCACGCTGCCAATCTTCGACGCCTTTCTGGCGGATATCGGAGATGCGCAGTCAATCGAGCAGGCGCTTTCAACCTTCAGCGCGCACATCGTCAATCTGGATCGAATTTCGCACCTGGCTGGGCCCACTTCGCTCATCTTTTTGGACGAACTGGGTTCGGCTACCGATCCCGATGAAGGCAGTGCGCTTGCGGTGGCCGTCGCCGACTACTTTCTCAGGACGCAGGCCTGGTCGCTGATCAGCACGCACCATACCAGCCTCAAGATCTACGCCGTGAACACTCCGGGCGTGGTCAATGCGGCGGCGGGCGTTGATGAGACAACGCTCGTCCCCAACTATCAGCTTCGGCTCGGCGTTCCTGGAGCCTCAGCTGGCATCCAGACTGCTGAGCGGCTGGGCCTGAACTCTGCCATTGTTCGCGGCGCACGGGAGAAAATGGGGACGCAGCAGGCAGACATTGGCCGATTTCTGCAAAATCTTCAGACCCAGCTCACTGCGCTTGAAGCGGAGCGCAAATCCGCCCGCGAAGAGAAGTACGCGCTCAATCTGGAGCGCGCGCGGCTGGCGCGGGAGGGCGATCTGGAGTTGAAGAGGCGCGCCAAGGAGCTTGAGCAGCAACTCGCCTCGCTGCTCAAGGATTTCGAATTTCAGATGCGCCAGGCCGTGGCCGCCATCGACGACAAGACCGCTCAGCTCAAGCTTTCGAAGGAGTCCGAACGCCGCATCCAGCGCCTGCGCCGTGACTTTGAAGAGCAGTTCAACTCAACCGTCGTCGCTCACAAGCATGGCGCGGATGTGGGCGACGCCAATGCCCAGCCGCACCTCGTGCGCCACGTGGATATCGGCGATCAGGTGCGCATCAAGAGCATGAACAAGGTGGGTACGATTACCCGCGAAGTGGAGAAGGACTTATACGAAGTGGCGCTGGGACCGCTGAAGATGCGCATCAAACGCGACGATATTGCGCAGGTGGTCGCGGACAAGCCGCTCGAAAAGCCGCTCGACGCCGTGGCCCGCCAGAAGGGCGTTCGCGTCACTGTGACCAGTTCGGGCTCCGAAGACATGCGCTCGGAGATCAATCTGATTGGCCGCACCGTGGATGAGGCGACCGGTGACCTCGAAAAGTATCTGGATCAGGCATTTCTTGCGGGTTTGCCACGGGTGCGCGTGATTCACGG
>Ga0182030_10018366_pt1 | contig 13409 bp, 9 predicted proteins | sample 812S3MmetaG_FD_121299 | JGI IMG/M metagenome (GOLD analysis project Ga0182030, IMG submission 121299) | Permafrost microbial communities from Stordalen Mire, Sweden - 812S3M metaG (Illumina Assembly) | ecosystem: Environmental > Terrestrial > Soil > Wetlands > Permafrost | place: Sweden... | reverse complement strand
TCCTCGATGTACTGTCCGGCCCGGATCAGATGCGCCAGAACGAGGTCGTGCTGCGGAAGCAGAGAGTTCATTTTTTCCCGGAACTTCGCAGAATGATAGTAAGCCAACTGCAAAGGACGGGTCCCAGGAATTGCCAAGGCGGTGTTCAGGTAGGATCGCCAGCGCGGAAGATGAATGCGCTCTATGGCTGAGAACAGGCCGTCCGGTGGCTGAAAGCACATCTCTTCGCGTGTTTCGCACAGGCTCAGTAGAGTAATTTCAAAGTGAGAGCTCAGCGCTTGGCAGATATGCAGAATTCGGATTCGGTCTCCCCCGATTGCCGGATAGGGAAAACGGGGAGTCAAGACTAGCAATCGTTTCTTAACCATGTTGAGTTCTCTTATTCCTTGCAATGATTCTCGACCCTTTCCATCTCATTCCAAAAAGATTGGATTTGTTTTGAAACCACGTCGGGATGGAATTTTCGGGATTGAATGCGTCCTCGCTCGGACATATCCCTCCTCAATGCGCTGTCGGCGAGAATCTCGTGCATCGTCGTGGCCATATCTTCGATCGAAAATGGGTCGAAATAGCGCGCCGCGTCGCCGCCCACCTCTTGCAAGCAGGTCGAAGAGCTGGCTGCCACCGGCACTCCGCTGGCCATCGCCTCCAGGACCGGGATTCCGAACCCCTCCGAAATCGAGGGCATCACAAACAGTTCAGCCTGCTGAAAGAGGCGGCGCATCTCAGAGTCCGGAATGTAGCGCACGAAGTCGACAAATTCCTCAACGCCAAGAGTGCGGGCTTCGTTCTGAAAGAGCGGATGAAATCTTTCCTTCACCCCGGCCACTTTCAGCCGCAGCCCAGTAACCCGGTTCGATGTTCGATACCGGGCAAATGCCGCGAGCGCGCGGCTCAGATTTTTGCTTGGTGCTTCTCCGGCTACAACCAGTATGTAGGGGGAGGCGCCGGGACCGGGAACCTCCAGAGAAAACCACTCTTCGCCCAGGCTGCATGGAATCACACGAACTTTGCTGCTATCGAGACGGAACCGAGACACTATTTGTCGCGCGCTGTAGTGGGAGCAGGTCAAGACCACGTCAGCCCGCCTGATCGCTTTTGGAACCACGAACCTGCGATACAGGCGCCCTGCGTTCTGATAAAGAGAGCGCGAGAGTGGCGCGCGGTCCATAAAGATGAGATCGTATACGATCATTACCAGCTTGACACCCTTTGGAAGGAACAGGGGCGCGGTGTTATACGGAGCAACGAATGTTTCGACCTTATGGTCGCGCACCAGTCTCGGAATCGACATCTGCTCCCACAAAGGGTAAGGTCTGAGGCCTGAGGAGACCAGATTAAGCGACGCGTCTTCTTCGCCAGTTGCGCAAAATCCGAGAAACTCGCGCTCGCGGCCGGCAATCAGTTGTCGCAGGTAATGGCCCATGCCGCGATATTGTCCCAGGCTGAGACGGGCATCATAAGCCAGATGCGGCGAACCCTTCATCACTCTCCAGATACGTCGTCGAAAACATTGAAATATGAATCCCGTGCCCACTTTTCTGCGTAATTCGGGAGAGTGGTCAATTACCGGTTTAGGAAGCGCAGCAAAAACTCCATGATCGGCCTGTGATAATTCGGTTTTACTGGCTAAACCACTGATTGCAATTATAGGCGATTCTAGGAATAGGTCATTCATCGGCATTACGCGGAACTATCAACCGGCAATAAGCTCAATCATGATTCTATTTCGTCGAACCGCATAAACCTGCGGATTTCTGTATGCAACAATTGATGTTCTGGCGATACTCGCCGCTGTGTCGCAATTCCGGCCTCCTCACAACGGCAAATAGCTTTCTTAAATTCTTCGAGGCCGCGATAGAGAAAGGTGGCTTCGTCCGTCTGTTCTCGGAATGGCGCAATGTTAGCAGCGACCACGCGACAGCCGCACAGCCGTGCCTCTGCAATCGATCTTCCATACCCCTCCGCCGCGGAATGCACCCAGACCCATGCAGCCTTCTGATACGCTTGAACAACATTTCGATCATCCACTTGCGGCATGACCGAGATCATATCTTTGACTTGCGGGTTATTGTGACAGAATTCATCGACGATTTCAATATGTCCCGCCAAGCCAAGAATGCGGACGTGCCTCTTCCTCCATAATCCTGAGTCAAGATAAAGCTGGAGGGCGCCGATTAAATCCTTATTCTTACCAACCCCGGAGCAAAGAAGGACTTCATCACAGCGTTCTGCAATCCCAGCGGGGATGAGGTTTTGAAAGATATAAAAAGCATTGGGGAAAAGAAAAGTGCGAGATTTGGGGAATTTGCAAAGAATACGCCCGATTCGCATAGTGCTACGCGAAACATAGATCACATCGGTGCCGGCTCTAGCAGCGGTTGCTTGCGTGAGTCTAAGATAGCGGGCGGCGAAAGAATTATTGCTTTGCCTGCTGGAGAGGAAATCGTGGACGACAACCGCTGTCTTGCGCGAGAAGGCTCCCATCACAGCGACGGAATTATATGGGTAAATGACCCTGTCAAACCACAATCCAGCGGTTGGAACGATAACTTGCTCTGTGAAAACAAAGGCAAGGTTGAGCAATGGACTGGGCAGAATGCGAAAAACTCTTGGGCATCGTAACTGTCTGCAGACAATTCCTTCCTTTTCAAATGCAATACACAAATTGTCGGCATACAAAGGTATCCCGCGGTCCAGAAGCCCTTTGAAAAAATTAAAAACAAGGATTGTCCTGCAACCCCGAATTTGATTGCTGCGATAATGCATCTCTTGATTCGACGCTGGATTAGATCTGAATTCTCTTCTCATTCCACGCGTCCTCCCGTTGTTGCACTCGGCTCTTCTGGTCGGTAATCTTGCCGCAATCTTACGTTGATGTTGTCTCCGCCACGGCTGACCGTGACCTTACCGTGTCGCGGATCGTTGAATCTCGTTTCGTTGTACATGGCTATGCGCTACCAGCCGCATGAATGACTGCGCCCAACTAAATAAGATAACGAAAGCCACAACTGGAACAAATCCGATCATGGCTCGTACTACCGCCGCTACCGGGCCAAGTAACTCCAGGCGCGGAAGATATATAAGTGACGGCAAAGCAAAGGCTGTCAGAACTGCGCCCCAGTTATGTTGGCTTGCTCGGTGAATTGCCTTCAGTGTAAACCCAATTGCTAAGGAGCCCAGGAATACGGCCACAATGCCACCCAGGAGATAGAGTTCGGCAATATAAGCCGACGCAGTGCCAAAGCCCATTTCAGTTGCAGCGGGATTTAGAAAGTTAGTGAGATCATTCGTCCAAAGTTGATGGTGCAGTTCAACGGGCACACCAGTAATGTCATACAGAAACCCATACCAGACGTAATTGACTCCAAAGCGCCCGAAGAATTGGTGGAATGCCACAGCTGCCTCAGTCACATTCAGCGACGCCCCCTGTTGCGCAAGAAAGCTGAATGGATTTAACAGTTCTACGCCTTGGTTTTCCCGGAACCCCGCCACAACTACCGCAAGCACACAGACCGCAGTTGCCGCACTGACCATCGGAGCCAGATTGAAACGACTTCCCGTCTTGAGCTTGTGAATGTACCACAAACCCAAGGCTTGCGAGAAGAATTTCCCTCGAAAACCGATCAAAAGGTCCAACGTTGATAGTGCGATGTACAGGATCAGTATCCAAAGAATTCGCTTGGACTTACGCTCAAATACGTACGCGGTCAGGAGTGCGGTGCTACTTACGAGGGCGATGCTCCGAACGACCGAGCCAGCGCTCTGAAGAATTTCGGCATTTTCGGTGTACACGGCAAGATAGCCGCCGTGCGCTCGGATATACGAAAAGTAAACCCAGTTCTTATAAAGAGCAAATGGCAAGGTAATGAGAATCAGGACATAAAGCGCCGGGAGCCAGCGAACTTCACTACTCTGGCGAAAGATTTCGGGGCGATATCCAAAGCGACACGGGGCATATATGCAAATGGCGGAAAGAACAAGGATTAACAATGTCATTTCCGCGGCCGAGGTGCTTATTTGGAACGGCACTGGGGTAGCTACGTCAATCTGCATGGGATCGGGGAATGCGCCGAAGAGATGGGCGATCAGCCTTCCGAACTGAAAAACCAGCAACATACCTAGAAACAAAAAACACGGATGCCTGCCGCCATCGAATCCCTTCCACGCTGCCATAAAAAGACTTAACATCAAGAGCGTCGCGACCCAGATGCAGCCTTCCAAGGAAAGCACCCCCAGCGTCACCAGTAAAGTTGCACCAGCGACAAGCAGCAGCCAGGCGCTCAGTTCCATGGCTACTTTCAGATTTTCCGGGATGATCGCCTTTTCAAGCATTGCGCCCAAGAATAGCCTCCGTGCGAAGGTTTGAGCGGACCTCAATCGGCGGCAAAGGCAGGACGAAGGTGATGGATGACACTACCGTGCCGAGCGGCGCCCCAACTGCATCCATTGTACGCACCTGATAGATCGAAGGCGCGTGAATTGCACCCCAGTTTAGGCCTCTAATCCAGAAGTTATCCTTCATCATTTTTCATATTCCTCTGCGTGCGGCATCATTGTGAACGCGGTTTTAAGCCGAGGGGAGATGCAGTATGCAAATTTGACCTATTTCGCTATCGCAAGATCATCTACGATTAAAGCCATTATTTCTGAGGCCGCTTGTTTCCAGCTAAATTGCCGTCCACGGGCGTCTGCCCTTATCCCCAGTTCCATGCGAACCGCTTCATCTTCGGTCACCAGTAGGAATGCCCGCGAGATTGCATCCGTGTCGTGGGGATCAACCAGCAGCCCTGCGTCGCCGGCGATTTCGGCAACCGAGGATGTGTTACTCGCAATCAGCGGAATTCCCCATTGCATGGCTTCGACAAGCGGTAGACCGAAACCCTCATAGAGAGAGACCAGGACCAAGGCCCTCGCATTTGCATAGAGCGCTGAAAGAACACCGTCATCAACATGCTGGATGAGATGCACGCAGGTTTGTAGATCGTTTGTGCGGATAAAATCAATCACGCTGAAGTCACCCCACTGGTAGCTGCCAGCGATTACCAGATCGAACGGGCGAAGGGTCAACTTCCGGTATTGAACGTAAGCGAGCAGCATGCGCTCCTGATTTTTGCGCGGTTCGCTGCTGCCAACAAACAGGAAATAAGGTCTGGGGATGGGACAGGGGACAATCGGCCCGTTGCCTCGCAGGCTTGAGGCCAGGTAAACAACATCGATTTTGCTCTTGGCGCCGGCGAAAAACGTCAGCACTTCGGAGCGTGTGAATTGTGAGTCGGCGATAACATGATCGGCGGTACGGAGAGCCAATGGCATTAATACGGTTTCAAAGAGCCGAGAAGAACGAGTCATCGTTTGCGGAAAGCGCTTCCAGACCATGTCGTGAACAGTTATCACCCTCCTGATGCGGGGCGGCAATAATAGCGGTAACTGGGGAATGGGTGACCAAAATGCGTCGATTTCGTCCCGTACTGCCCAGATAGGAAAAAACAACTGCGCGAAAGCCGTGCTCAGTCCACGCACAGGAACTGAGCTGGCTCGCACCTTCCAGTGCTCCGGCAAAGAAAAGTCAAGTTGGAGAGGCCGGTGGGAATAAAGGAAAACTCGGTGCGGCGAGTGCTGGGATGCAAACTCTCGCACGACGGAAGCGATGTACCGACCGATTCCAGAATGTGGATGGGCCAAGATACGTGCGTCTATCCCAATATTGAGCGCCTTTTTCATCGGCTAGCCCCTAGATTCTCTCGTTCCTCAGACTCTGTGATCCCGAGAGCTGCATCTGGCAACGACATGAGGCTATTCCAGTTCGAAGCTATTTAGGGGGCTTCGATTCCCTCCAATTATACCGATTTCCAAGCGGCCCCCTCTGGCCGCCCATGCTACATCACCTGTGGGCCGGATCCTGCGGTTGCCAGCCAGGGAGAAAATCTCCTCGCAGGATTCTTCTTACTTCCCAGGCTTGCACCGCGACGATGAAGACGAGGTAGGAGACGACAGTCGCCAGGATGACTCCAGTTGGCCCCATGCTCTTGACCCAGAGAATGGATAGGGCCAGGTTAGCCGCCGCGGCGAGCAACGAAGAGATTGCTTGCTTGCTCACCCGGAAGGTCGCTCCCATCAGGCAGGACTGATTGGTAGTAAATACCAAGATAACGATCCACACACACATGAGATCGAGGAGGTACGCACTCGGAACTGCAGACGGACCTGCCCAGATACGAATGATTTCCCGTCCCGCAAATAGCATGATTGAACATCCGACTGCCAGAGCAGCGACGGTGAGCCATCTGACCCGATTGTAGGTCGATCTTATCCAGGGAAGGTGCCGCTTGGCGTAGGCCTCAGAATACGCAGGCCATAATGCTGGGAAAATCAAGGATTGTACCGCCCCGATGTAGCCCACGAGCCGCCACGTTACGGCATACGGCGTAACCTGAGCTGGGCTGAGGTAGTGTGAGATAACCAGGTTGTCGCTGGAGAAGATGATCAATCCAGCCAACTGGATGGCGAAGAACTGGGTTCCAGTACGGAAAATTCGACCGATGCAACTGGGGTTTAGCAGTCGCGGCCAAGGCCTCATCCATGGCTTGTGAAGAAGACATATCCAGAGCAGACAAGCTGCATTTGCAGCCACAAAGGATCCCGCAAATCCTGCTACCAAGAAAGGCAGACTCCCCCGGAAATAGATCACAGCAAGAACGGCCAGAAGGCTTAATACGCTTCCGGCGGCGGCGAAGAGGTTGGCTGCGTGCATTTCCTGGTAGCCGCCGAGTACCTTGGTCGCGAGCCCGGTTGGGAGGGCTAAGAGAAATACGATGAAAGCCGCCGCCATGGCGCGGGAGGTGTCGTTAACCAAGGCGGGATCCTGAACATGGAAGATGGATACCCAATGAATGAAGGGCCATAGAACCCACCCTAAAAGTCCGAGCAGCGCCGCGATCCCTACTACAAGCCAAAATGCCGTGGCAAAGTAAGTTGCTGCCCGCTCTTTATCATCTGCGGCGTATGCCTCGGAGATCAGATTTGTCAATGTGTTTGCAATGCCTATATCAAGCACAAAGAACATGGTAGCGGCGCTGGTTATCGTGATCCAGAGGCCATAGCCTTCTGCTCCGAGGTATCGAACGGTGAGTGGCACGGTGGCCGCACTCACCAGAAGGCTGGCGCCTTTCCCGAAGACAGCGGTTAGGGCTGCGGACGCAATTCCGCGAGATCGCCTTCTTGACTCTTGAGACATCTGTTTTGGAGGCGCCACGTTGGCTTGAGGGCCGTCGGACAATGTCATAAAGCATTTCGCCGAGATACAGGGTCGGGTTTCCAGGATAGCGTCCGCTTGAGGTAAAGGAGCTTCGCATTTTTTGCGGGCACCGATTTGAGGCCAGCCACGGCCGCGGAGGCGAGTACGAAGCAGATTCCAGATAGCAGGCCTGCGAAGGTGGCGCCGATCACGATCAGGGCGCGCTGCGGGAAGGATTTTCTGTCGGGCGGAATGGCGGGATCGACGACCTGGATGAGCGCGCCCTCCTTCGCCTCGTCGAGCTTGGCGACTTCGAATTGCCGCGCCAAAATATCGAAGATCGTCTCGTTGTATTTCACGTCGCGCAGCTTGCGGGCATATTCGAGGCCTGCTTCGGGGACCAGCCCTTTGGGGACGATGAGTTCGCCGCCTGAGCTGTCTTCCGAGCCCCCCAGCTTGGCCAATTGCGCTCGCAGGCCATCCAGTTCCCGCTGCGCCTGGACCAACTGTGCGTTTTCCCCTGTTGCGTAGGTCTGCATCCCTTGAATCTGCACTTCTCTCGCTGTGATTTGTGCACGCAGTGATGCCGCCGATTCAATAAGTGCCCGCGCCTGGCTATCGAGTTGGATCAGTCCGGTTTTTTGTTCCGTCGCCTTCAGGGCCTCTTCGGCGTCGGCCAGGTTATCCTTCGCCTGCTCAAGCTCCTGTTGGAAGAAGAGCCTGCGTTGAGACGCTTCTGTAATGGCCAGATGTTGAGACAGGTTTCGAAACTGGTCCACGTAGCCGTTGGCCAGTTTTGCGGCGCGATCGGGATCACGGTCCTCGACTGAGACACGAATCAGGCCATCTTTGCCGCTGCCGTCCACTTCGGTATATTTCTCGAATTCCTTTCGCGCATCGGAGAGATACCGCTTGTGGTACTCCTGCATCAGCTCAAAGTGCTGCACCATGGCGTCCTCAACCGTACGGCTCTTTAGCATGCCGACGAACATGTCGTTGGGATTCTTGAGACCGAGACCGCCCCCGGCCAGTGCAGCCATGCCGCCCAAGGAACCTAGCTGCGAGGCCAGCGCGGCGCCCATTGAAGAGTTCTGCTGCGGAGTCAGCAGGGTAACGGTTGCGGTGTAACGCACAGGCAGGAGAAATGAGATCCCGATTGCGAGAAATGCGAAGATCGCAGTCATTGAAAAAATGAGCCGCTTGCGCTCTGCAAGGACGATCAGCAGATCGAGCAGAGAAATCTCGCCTGCCTCCTTTGGAGAATGCTCCTCGACGGGCAGCGTAGGCGAAGAATCGCCCTGCTTATTCAATTCGGGAATCGTAGTTTCAATCTTCATCGGTTCCTGTTAGGCACGATGTCGGGCTCCCCTGCTGCTCCTGGTGGAGGCGGCCGTTCCTTCTTATTTCAGCACGCTCAATGCCGCCGCGCCGAGGGCAAATTGCGAGAACAATTGCGACCAGTCAACAAAGCCGCGCAAGGCTGACCCTCTGAATGTTTTCTCAGGCACGACTACGGTGTCGCCCGGAGAGAGGCGCAGGTTGTCAAATTCATTGCCCCAAAGCCCTTTGGAGCGGTCGCGGCTCACAACTTCTCCGTTGGCTTGAATCACGAACTCATGCGCATGGTCGCCGTCCCTGTTTGCCCCTCCGGCAAATGCCAGGTACGTGCCCACGCGGGCGCCCTGCGCGTAAAGGAATGAGTTCTGGTCGTAGACCGCGCCCACCACGTTGACGCTTGCCGGCAAGGGCGGAACCATGAAGGTGTCGCCATCCTCCAGAGTGAGATCAGGGATATAACTCGGTCCTTCGTTCTCCGGCGCAAAGCGGAGGACGATGCGGCCGGTGGCGCGAATCTGGCGAAGGCTGGCGAGTAGATCGTGCTCGTTGCTCTGGGCAGCGGCGCCGCTGGCCAGGTCTTGGGGCGAGCTTACGGAAGATGCTGCCAAAGCCAGATTGCCCCGCTGGATCTGCATTCCCAGGGTCTGCACATATTCGTCCATCCTGGCTTGCTGTACCGCACGCGTGGACTCTCGCGTAAATTCCGACCCGTACAGATAAGCATTCGGAGTGAGACCGCCTGCCCTTTCAATAAGATGACGCAAGGTCTCTCCTGCTTGGGCAGTATAGACACCGGCGTGGGCAAACTCTCCATCCAGCCTGATCTGCTTGGTCTGGTGGGCGATGGGCACGCGGAAATCGGCCTGGGAAAAGATGGAAACGACGTCTCCGGGCTGCAACTCCAGGTCTTGCGCCGTGTCATGCTGCATGACCAGTTTGCCCAGATCAAATGGGATCACCAGCGATTTCAGCGTGTCCTTGTCGAGGCGCTCGATGACGGCATAATCCCAGTCAATCTCCGGGGCGAGTTCGCGAATGACAGTTCGCTGTCCCGGCAAGGCGCCGCGCGCGGCCTGGGCGGCAATCTCGGCCGATGCAAGCGAGGACCCGCCGGCCCTCTGCTCGGCGCTCAAGGTCTGAATCTGGTTGCTCTGGTTGCTCTGGTTGCTCTGGTTGCTCTGGTTGGAAGATTCTCCGCCATACTGGTTTGAATCCTGCCCTTGATTTTGAGTCTGAAACGTATCCGCATTCTGGTATCGATCTCCGGCCTGATATTGTCCGGAGTTTTGCATCTGCAGCTGGTTTGGATTCTGGAGCGAGTCTTGGTCCTGACCCTGATTGGGATTCTGGTACTGACCTTGATTCTGGTACTGGCCCTGGTTGACGTACGCCGGATTTTGGACGGGCGGAAACACCTGTTCTGGCGCGGGAAGTCCGAGCCGGGCTCGTCTCCACCAATAGTTCCTGGTAATCAGCGAATCCTTATCAGGAATCAGATCGCTGATGTGCATGCCCTGGCGCCAGGCGAAGCGGCCCGGATTGGCAGTATTGCCACGCAGGATGACGGTCTTTTGATACTTGGGCAGGATCGAATACACGCGGACCAGGTCGCCATCGGCTACCGGCGTGGCAAGCCCAGTGGCGTCGTATGCCACTTCCATCGCCTCGCGGTCGTGATGATCTTCAATACGCTCAATGGAGACGCGCGCCTCAGCCGAAATCGCAGAGACCCCACCGGCGCTGGCCAGTAAATCTGCAAGCGACTCTTTGGGTGCAAGCTCATAAATAGCGGGATTTCTCACGCTGCCGACGACTGCCGCCTGAGCGCCGACGGGTGGGATAAAAATTACATCGCCGGAGAGGAGCGTTGCGTCTTTCGACTTATCGCCATTGATCAGCAAGTTATATAAGTCGAAGACAGTCACCACCGTGTTGCCACGGCGCAGTTCGATGGCGCGCATGGAGCCTTGAAGAGAAGGGCCACCGCAGGTGAACAATGCGTCCACCAGGGAACTGAGCGAACTGACCGTGTAAAGGCCGGGACGGCGCGCCGCTCCCGAAACATAGACTTGAACGGACCGGATCTGGCCCAGATCGGCGGTCAGGTCGAAGTTATGATAGACACGTCCGATGGCATTGCGCAGATGCGTATCCAATTGGGAAAACGGCAGCCCCGCTACATGAACGGTCCCAACCTGTGGCAGAAAAATGTCGCCGGAGCGGTCAATCCGGACGTTCGCTTGAAAGCTCACCTGGCCCCATACCCGAATGCGCAGTTCATCGCCAGGACCGATCACATAATCGGCCGGCACCGGGGCCATGTCCACCGGAGCAAATGTCGACGGCACCGATCGAAAGAGATTTGCCCCGTAAACAGGCAGGCGCTGGCCAGTGGTTGAGGTTATAAAATTCTGAAACTCGGTGGGTGGCTCCTGCGGGAGCAGAAACTGGCGTTGCTGGGCTTGAGCGGTGGTGCGGCGTGAAAGTTGTTCCGTATCCGAGTAGTTGCCGTTGGGCGGAGACTGCATGGAGCGGGTCTGGTAAGGCGCGAGTTGCACTGAATCGGTCTGATTCTGTCCCGCGCACTGCGATGAGTTGGCCAGAAGAGGATCTGCGCAGTCCTGCACGCTGGGACTTTGGGTTGCTCCGGTATTGGGGACCTGGGAGTAGGCCGCCGGAGCGAAGAGCGCGGTCAGGGTGAGAAGCCCAAATTGAAAGAGCCTGCTCCTGATTTTCCTGTTGTGACGGTTGCGGCCAGGCCGCCTTGCGTGTCGACGATTCGCAGAGTGATTGGCCAGGCCCGCATCGGCCGCTCCGCACGCATACTGACTCATATAGAAGCAGTTTACCATGCGCGAAGGAGCCTTCCGACGCTTGCAGTATCGATCCTGCGGTGCTCTTTTCTTACCCCTCCGCCCGGATCAGCCAGGGGTAACTATCCTGATGCGCCGCGCGCGCCTCAGGTAGGGCGGACTGACGTGGAATTGCCCTACAAAGGTTAACTTTCCGGGCAGCAATTGGGGTGCAACTATTAATATAGTGATATTAACTTTGTTGACAATACATAAATTACGATGACCACGCTTTGGAAAACAACAATCTGCCATGACCTGCTCTGCGCGGACATTTCGCCGAACTTCTACACAGCAAAGCTTTTGCAGAGCCAACTGCGGCCTGAACCTTCTACGAAGCCGGGCGGGATCGCATGCGGGCGGCACGGCAGAAGCATTGAAGACACGAAGGGCAACTGCTCCGTATTCCATGGGAGCCTAGTAATTCTTATATAAATACTGGACCTAACCGCTCGATTCTTTGCTGCGTCTAAGCCGAATTGATTCACCATTTTTTTCGCGTGACTGCTGTGCAATCTGCTAGACTTTGCTTCAAATGCACTTCCATTAAGAACATCCTGTTTGGCGCACGAGAACGTCGCAGAGATATTCGCCTACGAGATTTTGATCGAGCCGGTTCGCCTTATCAAAGTAGCAACCTCGACAAAACGCAAGACATCGTAATCACGTTGAATTTCGCCCAATTCCTGACGATGTTGTGTCCCGTTGGAGGGTCATAGTGAGTACCGAGTTGTATTTCCCGAAAGCTTCCGAATCAACAAGGATGAATCGGTCTCCGCAACGCATACCAGGGAATGGTGGCGGCGATAACGATCATGCTGGGCTTCCCAATCAAGGACTTCCCAATCAAGCAGTTCCCCATCAAAAGGTGCGGCTGATTTCCGATGCCGGTCGCTTTCTGTTCGGGAAACAACTCAGCCCCTGGTCGCGATCGAGCACCAAGCGGCTGTTCGATTGTGTCTGTGTATTGTCGATGATGCCTCTGCTGATTCCGATTTTCCTGGCTGTGGGCCTTGCGGTGCGGCTCACGTCATCCGGGCCGGTACTATTTCTGCAAAAGCGCACCGGCCGACTCGGCCGGCACTTCACCATCTTGAAGTTCCGCACCATGGTCCATTCGTCGGACAATACGCACAAGCCGGTGACGACCTGCGGCAACCAGCTGTTTACGCCCGTGGGGCCCTTCCTGCGCCGGTGGAAGCTGGACGAGTTGCCGCAACTGTTTAACGTGCTGGCAGGACACATGAGCCTGGTGGGACCGCGCCCGAAGCTGGCCGCCCATGCCATCTCAAGCCTTCCCTGCCGGGCCGGAATTACCGGCGCGGCCACCGTGGCATTCGCGCGGGAAGAATCGATTCTGGACCGGATTCCAAAGCAGCATCTGGAAGCTTTTTATCACACCGTTGTTCTGCCTGCGAAGCTCCGGCTCGATGCGGAATATATGGCGAAGGCAACTTTCACGTCCGATCTTAAGCTGATTCTGCTCAGCATTTTTCGCCGCTGGGATAACACCATTATTGAAGACCTGTTGTTTACCTGGGCAGCGAAGCAAAGCGAAGGGATCCGCGTGGACGCATCGATGGTGGCGGACGCAGCTTTCGTCCACGCCCAGATGGTGGCACAGATGGAACGCAATCCGCCACACAGTGAGATCCGCGTCTGCTAATTTGAAAGGCCTGCCCACTCGCAGCACGCGGTTCTCTTCGAATTTCTGCCATCTGTCCCGACCGGTCTTCGCTTTCAGTGGACGCGTAAATTTTTTCGGCCATACGCCAGGCCCGCACTTCATTCGCGGCTGCCGGGCGATACCCCGGAGATTCACTTCCAGCCACCCCCTCCCGGCGTCTCCAGACGCACCGCATCTCCTGCTTCGATTTGCCGTGTGCATTTGCCTGGTAGTTCAAGGGCGGTTTCAGCGCCTGCCCTCAGCAGCCATGCTGCGCCGGCAGCGCCTTCGCCGCCGCCCCGCAATCCATAGGGCC
>Ga0182030_10018365_pt1 | contig 13409 bp, 5 predicted proteins | sample 812S3MmetaG_FD_121299 | JGI IMG/M metagenome (GOLD analysis project Ga0182030, IMG submission 121299) | Permafrost microbial communities from Stordalen Mire, Sweden - 812S3M metaG (Illumina Assembly) | ecosystem: Environmental > Terrestrial > Soil > Wetlands > Permafrost | place: Sweden... | reverse complement strand
CCATGCCGATCGACGCTGTATCGCCGTCGCCGGAGACACCAATCGTGGTCATGGTGTGGTTGGCCAGGATGGCACCGGTTGAGACGGCGGGCATACGACCGTGCACACTGTTGAAACTGTGTGAGCGGGTCATGAAGTAAGCGGGACTCTTGGACGAGCAGCCGATGCCGCTCATCTTCATCACTCGCTCCGGCTCAATGCCCATCTCGAACATTGCTTCGACGATGCGTTCAGAGATGGAGTTATGGCCGCAGCCGGCACAAAGGGTTGTCTTGCCGCCTTTGTACTCAAGAACGGGAAGGCCGATGTGGTTCACTTTGGGTGTAGCAGTTGCAGTTGCCATTTAGAGGCCCTCCCGCGTAGCGAATTCTTCTGTGATGGAGCGAGCATCAATCGGCAAGCCGTTGTAGTGCAGAATGCTGCGCAGCTTGACCACCTGATCGGCGGGCAGATCGAGCTTGAGCAGACTGGCCAATTGCGCGTCGCGATTCTGCTCGACCACATAGACGCGGTCATGTGCGGCTACAAAGTCATGAATCTCGTGCGCGAAGGGATAAGCACGAATGCGTATATAATCGGCATCCTGCTTGTACTCCTTCTTGATCTGGTCGAGACTCTCGCGCAACGCGCAATCGGTCGATCCGAAGGCGATAAAGCCGATCTTCGAGCTTCCATCCCTGACCGTAACCGGCGCGGGAACCAGCTTGCGCGCATTCTCAAATTTGCGGGACAAACGCTCCATTCCAGCGATATACTCGTCCGGCTTCTCAGTATAAAGAGCCGCATCGGTGTGCCCGGTGCCTCGCGTGAAATAGCCAGCCTTGGGGTGACGTGTTCCAGGCAGTGTACGATAACCAACGGCATCACCATCAACGTCGCGATAGCGTCCAAAGCCGCCCAACCGTTCGAGATCCTCAGCGGTAAGCACCTTGCCACGGTCAAGCGGCGTTGTCGGATACTCGAATTCATCCGACATCCAGTTGTTCATGCCCAGATCAAGATCTGTCAGCACAAAGACCGGTGTCTGCAAACGCTCAGCAAGATCGAAGGCCGCATAGGTCAACTCGAAGCGTTCCTTCACCGATCCTGGCATCAGCACAATGTGCTTGGTGTCGCCGTGGGAAAGAAACGCCGCCGACAGCAGATCCGATTGTTGTGTACGAGTCGGCATTCCGGTCGAAGGCCCGGAGCGCTGCACGTTGACAATAACGCCCGGAATCTCAGCGTAGTAGCCAAGACCGCAGAATTCTGCCATCAGCGACATACCTGGCCCGGAGGTTGCGGTCATTGACCGTGCGCCAGCCCAACCCGCGCCCAGCACCATACCAATTGCAGCCAACTCATCTTCAGCCTGCGCCACGGCAAATGTAGCCTTGCCTTCTGGCGTTACACGAAACTTCTTGAGCAGGTCGGTAGTGGCTTCAATGACAGACGTTGATGGCGTAATCGGATACCAGGCAACCACCGTGACGCCTGCAAACACTGCGCCCATGCCAGCCGCCGCGTTGCCGTCGATGATGATCTTGCCCTTGGTCTCATCCATGCGCTCGATGAAGAACGGATCGTGCTTGGTCAGGTTTTCTGACGCATAATCGTAGCCTGCTTTGACGGCGCCAAAGTTGAGGTCGAAGACCTTCTGCTTCTTGGCGAACTGGAGGCGCAGACCATTTTCGACGACGCTCAAGTCAATGTGAAGCAACTGCGCGATCACGCCAACGTAGACCATGTTCTTGACTAGCTTGCGCAGCTTTGGTTCAGTACAGATGGCAGCGGTGATCTTGTCGAATGGCACCGCATAGAAGGCCAGATCGTCGCGAAGAGTGTTCAGATTCAGGTGCTCTTCGTATATGGCAACGCCGCCCGACGGAAGAGCGAGCACGTCAGCTTTGGCGGTATCGGGGTTGAGCGCGACCAGTACTTCAGCTTCACGCTTGCGGGCGACATAGCCGTCTTTGCTGGCGCGAATGATGAACCAGGTCGGTTGTCCGGCAATGTTCGAAGGGAATAAGTTCTTCGCGCTTACCGGAACTCCCATGCCGAAGATGCTCTTCATCAGCACGCTGTTTGCGGATTGCGAGCCAGACCCGTTCACCGTTGCAATATTGATGCTGAAATCGTTGGTGACGTGCTGATGCTCGATGCTTGCGCCCTGAATTTGACCCAAGGCAAGGTCTCCTGTCGCCATGTAGCGGAATTCCCTTCCTGTAAGTTCACAAGTGAGTAAATCTTAGACTCGCTTGTGATTATAGTCACATCTTTAGACGACACCTGCACTATAAAGCTTCAAACTTCCACTCAAAAGTACCGCAAAATGGGACGGGGTAGTACTTGCTCTGAAATGGAACTGAAGGTAACTTCCAGCTTCTCGCTCTACCTGTTGCAACGATTCGATTTGCCGTGCCTCACTTCTTGCAAGACTACTGTTTACGAGTTGTATGCCATGCGAACGGAATCCCGGTGCCAACGCAGAAGAAGTGTGATCGCGATCACAACCAACGCGAGTGTGAGACCGATCCAAAGCCCTAAAATTCCCTCGTGAAACGCAAAGCACAGTGACAACCCCAGCGGCAGGCCCAGTACCCAATAACCCACAAAATTGGCAATCATGGGAATCCGTGTCTCGCCCAACCCGCGCAGAGCACCGGTGGAGACAGTCTGAATTCCGTCAAAGATTTGAAACGCCGCCACGATCCAAAGCAGGCTGGTTCCAAGTGTAATCACCTGTGGATCACGGGTATAAAGCGCGATCAACGGTATAGGAAAGACAAGAAAAACTGCTGCTGCAAACAGCATAAAGGCCGTTGCCAACCCCAGCGCCAGCCAGCCAGCGCGTTGAGCACGCTGCGAGTCCCCGGCACCAATGGCATGGCCCACACTGACCGTGGCAGCCGAGGCAATTCCCAGCGGGACCATGTAGGTGAGACTGGCGTAGTTGAAGACGATTTGGTGCGTGGCAAGTGCAACCGGAGTCAGCCAACCAGCGGAAAACGTCGCCAGATTCCAGGCCCCCACTTCGAGCAGAATCTGTCCAGCCGCAGGAGCGCCGAGTCGAATCAACTCCTTGAAGCGCGTGAGACTTGGCCCCGCCCAACGGGCAAAGAGCGGATGCCCGCGTCGGCGCTCGTATCGCCAAGCAAAACCGATCAGCGCCACCGCCATAAAGAAGCGTGCGATAACCGTCGATAGCGCAGAGCCGTTGACGCCCATCGCCGGAAAACCAAGCTTGCCGTAGATCAAAACCCAGTTGCCAAACCAGTTGAGCAGATTGGCAGCAATGTAGGTTGCGGTAATCACATGCACGTCGCCAACGCTTTGCAAGTAGCGCCGGATGCCGCCATAGAGCAGCAGCGGCAGCGTTCCCCAGTTCAAGATGCGCAGATAGCCACCCGCCGGAGCGGCAACTTCTGGCGTGATGCCGCAGCGGGTAAAGCCAAAACTCGCCAGCCCCATCAGCAGCATCAACGGCAGCGTAATGATACAGGCGAGATAGACGCCTTGCGCCAGCCAGCGGTGGCATTCATCGTGATCCTTGCGCCCGTATGCTTGCGAAACCAGAGAATCCAGACCCAACAGAAGACCGAAACCAAAAAGAGTTGGCGGATAGCTGACAGCATTGCCCATCGCCACAGCGCCGATGGCTACCGGACCCAGCCGACCGACCATGATGGTGTCGACGATGCCTTGCACCATCCAGCCCAGTTCGCTCAAAACCACCGGAACAGCCAGAAGGACCATTGCCGCCAGCTCCGATTTCCATTTGGATTGCGCCTGCCCCATATCTTCAATCTAACCGGCTTAGCCTCGGATGGGAAAATTGCTTTCGTGGCGGAGCGCCATGAAACAAGAGACAATAGAGAGGTGAAGACACTGCGATTGATAGTGGACCCGAACAATCTTGAGTGCAAAGAGGCCGAGCAAGCCCTCGACCAGACGGCAGCGATTCTGCGTGCTGGGAGATTGGTGGCGCTGCCTACGGAGACTGTCTATGGGTTGGGTGCGAATGCGCTCGATGCCGAAGCCGTGGAGCGGATTTTTGCCGCCAAGCAGCGACCGGCCTGGGATCCGGTGATTGTGCACATAGCTGACGAAGCGATGCTGGATGGATTGGTAGTATATGTTCCCGACGCGGCGCGGAAGCTGATGAAGGCATTTTGGCCGGGTCCGCTCACACTTCTCTTGCCACGTTCGGCGGCTGTGCCGGATGCGGTAACTGCAGGTCGTCCTCTGGTTGGCGTGCGGATGCCGGCGCATTCTGTAGCGTTAGAACTGATTCGGCGGGCTGGAGTGCCGGTGGCCGCGCCCAGTGCCAATACCTTTGGCCACACCAGTCCAACCACAGCCCAGCACGTACTCGACGACCTGGATGGCCGTATTGACGCTGTTTTGGATGCCGGTCCAACGGCGCATGGCGTCGAGTCCACCGTTCTTGATCCCTGCCAGACGCCTATGGTGATCTATCGGCCCGGTGCCGTTACGGCGGAACAGATTCGTAAGATTGCCGGGGATGTGGAGGTATTTCAGAATGCGGGGCCGTTGTCTGGCGAGTCAAAGAGTGCATTGCCTTCACCTGGAGTGGGTCTGCGCCATTATGCACCCAAAGCTCGGCTGATTTTGGTCGATGCCCCAATGGAGAGATTGGCCGCTCGATTGGCAGAACTGGTCGCTACGCTTCCTCAGGAAAAAATAGGCGTAATGCAGCCGGTAGAAACGGCGCGCCCGGAGAATGCAGCGGCGATTTATCCCTGGGGGCGGTGGGAAGCACCGGAGGAGTTAGCCAGCAATTTGTATGCTGGGTTGCGGGCGCTCGATGCCCAGAACTGCTCGGTAATTCTTTGCCCGCTGCCTTTGCCGGACGGGATCGGGGCAGCAATTCGCGACCGGTTGCACAAGGCATCTCAAAAATAGCTTCATTATGCCCTCCAACGTTTATGGCCCTTCTCGAAAGAAGGGCCATGAAGGTACAGAATGCAGCAAAATCAGTTCACGGTAACGGTAAACGTGATGGTGGGTGCTGGAGCGGGCACCGACGGACTTCCAGTTGCAGTCACGGTGAAGGTGTAGGTGCCAGCAGCAGTTCCTGGATCGCTGGCTCCTCCGCCACCGCCGCCGCTACTGCTTGCACCACTGTTGCAACCGCTCAGAGTGCCCAGCGCCATCATCACCACGAAAATTCCCAGCATCGCCCGCCAACTGCGGCGTCGTGCGGGAATGCCGAAGAGCATCAGCAAGGCCAGAACCGCTCCACCACCTGCGCCTTCCCAACCATTGCCGAGCTTGGGTTGTTCCAGACGAGCCACGGCGGCCGTTGTACCAACCGTGAAGGTTACCGAACCGTTGGTGCCGGGACTCACTGCGGCACCGGTTGAACCACCTCCACCGGAGCAGGTTGTGCCGTCGCCGCCGGTGGCTGTGGTGCTGGTTTGCAGGCAAGTGAAGGTAACGGTTCCTGAATAACCGCCGACGGCTGTTGCTGTAATCGTGGAAGTGGCTGAAGCTCCAGGAGCAACGGCTGCGGGAGTTGTAGCGTTGAGGGTGACCGTGGATTCGGTTACCGCTACTGTTGCCGTAGTACTGGTCACGCTTTTGTAGATGCTATCGCCGCTGTAGACCACGGTGATTGTATTGCTGCCTGAGATTAGCTTGGCAACGGGAATCGAGAATGTATAACTGGCGCTTGTCGTTCCAGCGGCCAGGGTCTGCGCTCCAGATGAGTAACTACCACTGGTGAGCGTAACTGTACTGGTGGGAATTGCGCCAGAACCGCTGACTGTAACTGCCACGCTGACGGGCGTTGCCGAGTTTGAATTCACGGCACTCGGTGTTGCGGTCACAGTAACAGTCGGTATCAGCAAAATAGGCGTGGTGACTGCTACAGTCGTAGGGCTGCTGGAGTGAGCGGCGTAGACCATGTCCCCGTTATAGGTGGCCACGAGCGAATAGATGCCCGCGCTGAGAGTATTGGCGGGAACGGTCTCAGTGAATGTGCCGATGTTCAAAAGCGGCACTGTGACAGTGAAAGTTGTCAAACCAGTGGATGTAGCCGTCAGTGTTACTGTTCCCGTGGGAGGAACTGTCACTCCATTTGTAGCAAATACACCGGTAACTGTTCCGCTGATTGCAAGCGTATTGGTTGAATTCAGCGTGCTGGGAGCGGTAATTGCTACGGTCGATGTGGCGGAGCCGATGACCGTCGCAGGCCATGCGTTGACGACATTGGCTACGTTTAACGATCCAAGGCCTGTTGCCAAGTCGTAACCTGTGCCAGCGCTGTAGCCGGAGAGTATGCCAATTGAGCCTCCAGCTATGCCTTTATCGACCGCGTCAACGACGGTGCAATTGGGCGAGAGACCGCTGGAATGTACTCCATCGTCGCAGGGCATGGCATTGGTGTAAGGCGTTGGATTTTTTCCAGCATCAATGTCGTTGAAGTAGCATCCATCGCCGACTTTGGCCGTTTCCGCACTGCAACTGGAGTATGTCTGTTTGGCAGCCAAGGCGTAAAGTTCGGCATTTGGGTTACCCTGCGCAGCGCCCGCCTTCTGGTTGATGAGTGCCATGATGGCGGCCATTGCGGGAGACGCAACCGAGGTTCCGCCTACTTCCTGCGCAAACGGCTCCGCTGAAGTGGAGTAATCGCAGGAGGAATCAATCGTGTCCTCATGGACACAGATCAGGTAAGCGCTGCTGGAAAGGGTTCCATTGGAGGCAAAGAAGGAGACGTCTGGCAGATCGCGTACTCCGTCTGTGGGAATGCCGGGAACACCCGTCTGCCAACTGGGTTTGGGCCATCCATCGTTGACAAGAGGAATGGAGCCGTTGGCCGCACCCGTGCTGGTAGTGGAACTCAGGCAACTGGAGACGTTGTTGCCATCGCTGACAACGCATCCGCTGGCACCTCCACTGCCACCCACTGTATCAACGAGCACGGAGAGATCCACTCCGCCACTGAGTCCCCCAGTTGCGTAATAGATAATGCTCCACCACTGATTGATGAAGTTGCAAGCCGTTTCAGGATCGGTAGGGCTGACGACTCCAGAATATTTTTTCTGTGTCAAGGCTGTTGCCCAACCCTGCAAAAATCCCAACGCTAGCGGATTTGCACAGGTGTTATTCCAAGGAACCTCAGGCACATAGTCGATGGCACTGTTCCTGTTGGCAGTGCTGCTCGTATTCCAATAGGGTGGGGCCGTGCAACCAGCAGTTGTTGCGGTTCCATTTGCCGCTGCTGCCGGAGAACACCAGTTCAAATCAGTGCCGCCGACAGCAGTGTTGAAGGGCGTGGAGGCCAAACCGCTGACTGAGAGACCGTACTCGGCGGGATAGGGGGTTCCGTATTGAGAGTCGCCGCCCTGATCGCAACTGGCTGAACCGGAATCGCCAGAAGCTACAAAAACGGCGATACCCTCTGCTGCGGCCTGTTGCCACAGATTGTAGTATTCGACGTTGCCGGAGGTGCCGTTGTATAACTCGCACTGGCCGTAGCTGACGTTCATAATGCGCGCCGTGAGATTGTTGACGATGTAGCTCTCTGCGTCGTAGAGATTGTCATCGGAAGGTGACTGCGGAACACCGTTGACCAGAACAATCTGCGCGTTCGGTGCAATCGCACCAGTCCACTCCACATCGAGCGAGTTTTCAATCAGATCGCCGATGCCGCATATTGCTGTAGGGCTAGTGCTTGTACAAATACCGGGGTCATCACCACCGGGAAGTTTTGGGTTAGGGTGAATGATCTGGGGTTGGTTTGCGGTGGTATATGCTGGCAAACCAAAAAAGCTGCGAAAAGTAGGAATATCGTAAGTAAGATCCACGTCACTGGTTCCGGCCACGGCGATGGTTTGCCCAGTGCCGTCGATTCCGCTCTTCCAAAGCGGTTGAATGTTATATATGGTGCCAAAATCGGCTGGACTTACATCCTCGACAAGATAAGCAGTTGTGCCATTGGCCCCGCTCGCAGGCACCCTAATGCCAAACTCTGGACGCGCCGCCAATAAGCTGGTTGCTTTCGCTTGGGTCGATCCGGCTGATGTAGTGCTGGCTACCCGCTGCCACTTTCCCTCGGCGCTGTTGAGTTGAACCCTGCTCCCCATGCGATGCAGGGGCCGCGGGAAGAAGTTATGCAGTGCCTTGACGCCGACTACAACAGGAGCAAGCGCAGCGGGAATCTGCGGGTCACTCATGTTGCCGATATGTTGCACGCCCTTTACATCGAGGTTGTGCATCTCAGTGTGAAATGAGCCTTCAACCTGTCGGGCGTTGCCACTGAAACGGATGGAGAGGTTATCCTTGGTGACTTCGTCTACCGAGAAACCATGAGTAGTAAGCCAGCTTGTGACGGTGGCCAGATCAGCCGGAGAAGGACCAAAGTTGGTGCCGACTTCTGCTGGCTGAAGCCAATGATGGAAGTTGGGCGAAGCGGGATCGTATTCACTGGATACGTAAGCATCAAAGGCCGCCTGCCGTTCTGGCGAACGACTGAGAACCAGAATCAGGTCAGTCATAGGCAACGAGGGACTGACGCGACCACGGTCATTTTGCGCATTGGCAAAAGGGTGCGTGTTGCCCTTGAGCGTGACCAGATTGCCCTCGTCGATATGGTCCGTAATACGCGCAACAGGAACACGCGCTGCCGAAGCCAGACTCTGGCCGTGCGATACCGAGGTGCCAAGCAAGGCCAAACTGATGAGCATGGCGCAAGCTACAAGAGAGAGAGGGAAGGTGCGCAGCATTCGCATGGTAGTGTTCTTGGACCCTTTCTTCGGAGAAAACCCCGGAAACAACAAAAAGTTGCGCTTCAAATCAAAAAAATGCAGGACTACTGGTTTTTGCATACACGATCAAGATTGACTTGGATGCCGAAACTATCGTACATCGGCACGGCAACTTTTGGATGTAACTGAACCACAACCCATTGAAAAAACTAAGCCGGAGAGAATGTAAAGTGATCCGAGAGCTTTCTTCTCTGCATGAATGCGAAGAGCGCGAACATTGCTGTTAGACGCAGGATGCCACAGAAGGTTGACTCTTATATGCAGAGAAAGTTTTAGGCGTTGCGACTTACTCCCAAACCACAACCGATCCAACAGCCTGGTCGATTCGTTCCAGCACCTCGGCAGGCAGCGTTACTCCTATAGCACGGACATTGTCAGCAATCTGCTCAGGGCGCGACGCTCCAATGATGGCCGAAGCAACCTCTGGACGCCGTAGGACCCAGGCGAGCGCCATCTGCGCCATGGTCAGGCCCAGGTCGGCGGCAATCGGTTTTAACTGCGTGACGGCTTCGAGAAGATAATCGGAGCGGAAGTGTCGTCCCGCGCTCTCCATGAAGCGATTCATATCGTCACTGGCGGCGCGGCTTCCCGGAGGCGGCGGTTGCCCCGGAGCATATTTACCACTGAGAACGCCATGCGCCAACGGCGAAAAAACGAGGTTGCTTATCCCCTGCCGCGCACAGGCAGGAAAGACCTCGCGCTCCGGCTTACGCCAGAGCATGGAGTACTGCGGCTGGCTGGAAGAGAAAGGCACCAGCGAACTGTCGTGTGCCAAATCTGCCGCTGCGTCAATCTGCTCGCCTGTCCACTCGCTGAAGCCAATGCTGCGAACCTTACCCGACTGAACCGCGCGATCCAGAGCCTGCAAGGTCTCTTCAAGCGGCGTCTCGTTGTCGTAGCGGTGGCACTGGTAGAGATCGATGCAATCCACTCCCAACCGCTCCAGAGACCGGTTCAACTGCTTCTCAATCTGGACTGTGGACAGACCGCGATCCGGCTCGTCGCCCACCGGAAAATACAGTTTGGTTGCAACCATGTAACGATCTCGCGGAAAGGCACGCAGAGCTTGGCCAAGATTCCGCTCCGCCGCACCTGCTCCATACTCGTTCGCGGTATCAAAGAGGGTGATCCCGTGGTCCACAGCCGCATGAATGCAGCGAGTCGCTTGCTCGTGGCCAATTCCGCCGGCCACTGTCAGCCAGGTGCCAAAACTCAATTCAGAAACTACCAACGGTCCATTGCCAAGGCGGCGATATTGCATAGCTTCTCAACTTCCTGTTGAAGGTTCAATGATTGAGTGGCATTGACAGATTTGGCATTGCCGCTGGTGTTATCCAACCGCCTGCACGGTTCCTTTTCCTACTAACTCTTCGACACGCTCCACCCATCCGCGATCTGCCGCCACACTCAATTTTTCTGGCTCAAGAATCACTGCATACTCACCCTTCTTTTCCAGATGCAGCATGACCTTCCCCGGACCAGGCGCGGCATCAGCAGCACTCTTGAGATCTGCTAACATCCCTTCTGTAGCGCGATCCAGATTAATGCGAATCCGCACACCCGACGGCAGTTTTACCTGCATATCTTCGAGAGACTGAATTGAATTGATGGCGATCTTCGGAGCCGCATCCTCATCGCCCATCAGAATTCCTCGTATGACGACTGGAACTTCCATCTTTAATTGGCCGGAAAGTTTTTCGTAGTCGCGCGCAAAACAAATCAAATCAATTTTGCCGGTTGCATCTTCAAGAGTTGCCTGCGCGTAGAGCTTCTGATCCTTCTTGCTCTTCTGCACCTTGAGTCCCAGAATCATTCCCGCCACTTGTAACTCGTCGGCTGGATCAGACTGTGTTCCCCAACGACGCTCTGGCGGTTTGCGTTCCAATGTTTCAGCCACTGAAATAACTCCGGTCAAGTTACGAAGTTTCTCCGCGTACTTATCCAGAGGATGCCCTGAAACAAAGAAACCCAGCACCTCTTTTTCATTTGCCAGACGCTCGCCTTCTTCCCAATCAGCCACCTTGGGCAAGTCATCCTTGCTGCGCCCTTGAGTCGGCTCTTCATTGAACAATCCGAACAGCCCCGTCTGACCTTGTGCTGCATCCTTTTGAGCTTTCTGCGCGCGCTCCATGGCCTTGTCCACTGCGTTCATCAGTGGCCCACGCTTACCCAACGAATCAAGCGCACCTGCCTTGATGAGCGACTCAATCACGCGCTTGTTCATTACACGCAGATCAACTTTCTCGCAGAACTCCCACAGAGATTTGAACCGTCCGCCAACCTCTTCTCTCGCCTTCATAATTGACTCGATCGCATTGCCGCCGACGTTCTTTACAGCAGCCAAACCGAAACGAATCGCCTCGCCCTCAGAAGAAACATGAGGCGTGAACTGCGAACCCGAAACCTGCACGTCAGGAGGTTCTACGCTGATCCCCATCTCCTTGCATTCGGAGATATACTTCACAACATTTTCCGGCTTTGAAGTTTCAGAAGTCAGCAGCGCGGCCATAAACTCGACCGGATAATGCGTCTTCAGATACGCGGTCTGATAAGACACCAGAGCATAAGCAGCCGAGTGCGACTTATTGAATCCGTAACCGGCAAACTTCTCCATCTGATCGAAGACTTCGCCAGCCGTACCCTTGGGGTGGCCCAAAGCCTCAGCGCCGCTCATGAAGCGGTCGCGCTGCTTAGCCATCTCCTCGGCATTCTTCTTGCCCATTGCGCGACGCAATAAGTCGGCTTCGCCCAGAGAGTAACTTGCCAACACGTTCGCAATCTGCATAACCTGCTCTTGATAGACGATAACTCCCAGAGTCTCTTTGAGCATCACTTCCATCTGCGGCAACATATACTCGACCTTGCGCCGTCCCCATTTACGCTCAATGAAGTCATCCGTCATGCCGCCTTGGATTGGACCCGGTCGATACAACGCAGTCAGTGCTGTTAAATCTTCAATGCGGTCGGGTTTATAGCGCCGCAGCATATCGCGCATTCCGCTGGATTCAAATTGAAAGATGCCTGAAGTCAGCGCCGAGTGAAAGACTTTTTTGTAAGTCTCTTCATCGTCCAATGGGATCGCATCGATGTCAACTTTTTCTCCACGACTGGACGCTATCAGTTTCAGACAATCATCAATTACCGTTAGCGTCGCAAGGCCAAGAAAGTCCATCTTCAGAAGGCCCATTTTCTCAACGGCCTTCATATCATAGGCAGTTACAATTTCGTCGTTCTTGGTCTTGTTCAGCGGCACTAACTCAGTCAGCGGGCGTGGCGCTATCACTACAGCCGAAGCATGCACGCCTGAACCACGGACCAACCCTTCAAGTTTCTTTGCTGTATCAAGTAACTCACGAATCTGTGCATCATTGTCATACGCCTTGCGCAGATCGGGCACATCTTCAAGAGCCTTGTCCAACGTCATGCCGACCGTAGCAGGAACCAGTTTCGCAATGCGGTCCACATCGCCATAGGGCATATCCATTGCACGGCCGCAATCCTTGATTGCAGCCTTGGCGGCCATCGTGTTGAACGTGATGATCTGTGCAACCTGTTCGCGACCATACTTGCGCGTTACATACTCGATGACTTCGCCGCGCCGATTCTGACAGAAATCCACATCGACGTCAGGCATTGATATGCGCTCTGGATTTAGAAATCGTTCAAAGAGCAACCCGTTTTGCAGCGGGTCAACATTGATAATTTCCATTGCATATGCAACCAACGATCCAGCCGCTGATCCACGACCCGGACCTACTGGAATTCCATGATCCCGCGCGTACTTGATGAAGTCCCACACGATCAAGAAGTAACCGGAATACTTCATTTGCTTGATGATGCCAATTTCATAATCGAGGCGAGCTTCGTATGCAGAAATCGGCGAGCGCAGGACCCCTCGCGACTCAAGAATACGTACCGCAGTATCGAGGCGCTTCTTGAAACCTTCGCGACATACCTGCTCGAAATAGCTGTCAATGGTGTGTCCGTCTGGAACGGCAAATTGCGGGAATGGATTGTCTACTTTATGTAACTTGAAGTTACAACGCTCGGCTATCTCCATCGTTCGCGACATTACACCAGGAGAATCAGGAAACAGCCGTTCCATCTCGTCAGCGCCCTTGACAAAAAACTGGTCGCTATCAAAGCGGAAGCGTTCTTTGTCGTGAATCTTCGATCCCGTCTGCACACATAGCATCACATCATGCGCGTGTGAATCTTCGCCGCATAGATAGTGTGAGTCATTAGTCAGTACAAGAGGAATCTCCAGATCTTTTTCTAACTGGAAGAGATCTTTCTGAATACGCCGTTCATCTTCAAGGCCCTGATCCTGGATTTCAAGATAGAAATTTCCTCGCCCAAAGATATCCTGGTACTGAAGTGCCGCTGTTTTTGCACGCTCATACTTACCCGCCATCAACTCTTCGCATAACTCGCCACTTAGGCAGCCAGAGAGGCCGATCAGTCCCTTCGAATGCTGCGCCAGATACTGCTTGCTCACGCGCGGCTTTCGGTAAAATCCATGCAGTGAAGCTTCGGAGGTGATACGGATCAGGTTCTGATAGCCTTCTTCGCTTTCAGCCAATACCAGCAGATGGTTGTACTTGTCGTTGGGTGATTCGGCGCGATGGTCCTCGGCCT
>Ga0182030_10018364_pt1 | contig 13410 bp, 12 predicted proteins | sample 812S3MmetaG_FD_121299 | JGI IMG/M metagenome (GOLD analysis project Ga0182030, IMG submission 121299) | Permafrost microbial communities from Stordalen Mire, Sweden - 812S3M metaG (Illumina Assembly) | ecosystem: Environmental > Terrestrial > Soil > Wetlands > Permafrost | place: Sweden... | reverse complement strand
GCCCTCGACGTCTTGTGGCCCGAAGTCGACGAAATCGAGATTGCCGTGGCGCCCGACCGGGACCAATCCGTGATCTCGGTGGTGACGGTGCGCAAGGCCAAGCCGGCGTTTCCTCGCCTCGAAACGGGATTGGTCGTCAATGGACGAGTTCGGGAGCAACCGGGCGATGTCCACACGCAAGTGGCCACGCATACTTTCCGAGTCTCGGCCGGCGTGTTCTGGCAAGTGCACGTAGGAGCGGCCGAGGCGCTGGTGAGTGCGGTGCGAGCTGAACTCGGAGCCGTGACGGGCGACAAGGTCGTCGACCTCTATTCGGGCGCTGGTCTGTTCTCCGTCGTGTTGGCTCATGAAGTTGGCCCGGAAGGTTCCGTGCTGGCGGTTGAACGCGATCGCCGAGCCTGCGCCGACGCCGAGCACAACGGTCGAAAATTCCCCAACTTGGTAGTCAAGAAAGCGTCCATCTCGCCCAAGCTCATCGAGACAGGAATAGGGCAGCCCGACTTAGTCGTGCTCGATCCCGCCCGAGAAGGTGCCGGCCAAGCCGTCATGACCGCACTCTGCACCCTTGCCGACACGTTGCGCCGAGTGGTCTACGTCTCCTGCGATCCGACTTCGTTCGGGCGAGACGCCCGGGTGCTGCTCGATGCCGGCTGGACGCTGGCGTCGTTGCGGGCCTTCGACATCTTCCCGATGACCGAACATGTTGAGTTGGTGGCAAGCTTCGATCCGCCGGAGGAATGAGCCAGGCGACCCTTAGTCGTGCCCACCCGTCTCATGATCGATGTGTCCAATCGCTTCGAGTTGCAGCGTCGAGTGTTCGACATCGAAGTGGCCGGCCAAGCATCCCTGCAAATGATCGAGTACCCGGCCAACCTCCCCCTGCTGAATGCATTCGTCGGTCACCACGACATGCGCCGTGAGTATCGGCAGCGATGAAGTAAGGGTCCACGCATGGAGGTCATGGACGGACGCCACTTCGGGCAGCTCCAAAATATGCTCACGAACCTCATCGAGGTCAATCCCCTCAGGGGTCCCTTCCAAAAGAATGCGCAAGGCAGGGCGAAGGAGTCCCACCGAGGCCTTGACCATGAGGGCCACGACGACGAGCGACGCAATGGAGTCCGCTCGTGAGAAGCCGGTGGTCAAAATGATGATGCCGGCGATGACCGTGCCGATGAAGCCGTAAAGGTCAGTCAACACGTGTCGGTAGGCCGCTTCCATATTGAGCGAGTTTCGGTTGGCCTTTGACAGAGTCATTGTCGCCGTGAGATTCACTACAATCCCGACTCCGGCCACCACTATCAAGAGGCCCCCGTGCACAAATGTTGGGTGGATGAGGCGCTGAATCGCTTCGAAGGTGATGAGTGCGGACACCAACAAGAGCGTGATGCCGTTGGCGGCTGCGGCCAGGATCTCCGCTCGCTTGAGACCGTAGGTGTGCGAATCGGAGACCGGTCGCGCTGCCATCCTGATCGCCACCAAGGATCCGGCGATAGCTCCCACATCGGCCAGCATGTGCCCGGCGTCTGAGAGCAATGCCAGCGAATTGCCGACAAAGGCCGCTATCACCTCGAACACCATGAAGGTGGTGAGAAGGACCAGCGTGATGATCAAGTATCGAGAGTCGGCTCCCGCCGTCACTTCGTGATCATGGACCCCGGGATGGTCGTGACCGTGGTGGTCTTGGTCGTGGTGGTCGTGCCCTCCCATGCTCACGCTCCCTCGGCACGGTCGTGGCCAGCGTGCGACACCACTTCTTCCACTAGGCGGCGCACGTGCACGTCGTCGACCACGTAGTAGATCCGGTTGCCCTCTCGCCGAGTTCGGACGAGCCGAGCCAGTCGCAATTTGGCCAAGTGCTGGGAGACTCCGGCCGGTTGTGCCCCGACCAACTCAGCCAATTCACTGACGGAGTGTTCGCTGTGCAGGAGCGCCCAAATGATGCGCAGACGGGTCTCGTCCCCTAGGAGCTTCAACATCTCAACGGCGGACTGGAACTCCTCCGCGGTTGGAATAGTCTCTATCTGCGTAGTCACGCATACAGTATAGCAACACGTCCCTGGGTTCCGTGATGACGGAACAGTGCGACCCTGCCCGGTGTTGTACTGAGCATGGTTCCGTTATCCGTACTCGACCTGGCCACCGTGGCTACCGGCTCGTCCCCCGCTCAAGCCTTGGCCGAGACGACGCAGCTGGCAGTCGCCGTCGAGCAACTGGGCTACCACCGGCTCTGGGTGGCTGAACATCACGGCATGCCCGCCGTGGCGAGTTCGGCTCCAGCTGTGTTGATCGCCCATCTGGCCAATGCCACGACGACCATCAGGGTCGGTTCTGGCGGCGTCATGCTGCCCAACCACTCTCCCCTCGTCATCGCCGAGCAGTTCGGCACCCTTGAGGCTCTACATCCCGGCCGCATTGATTTGGGTCTGGGGCGGGCGCCGGGAACGGATCAATCCACGGCCCGAGCCCTCCGGCGCCGTCAGGATTTAGGTGCCGACAGCTTTCCGGCCGATGTGGTGGAACTCGTCAATTACTTGGCCCCGAGCGAAGGTCCCCCAACCCATCCATCCGCCAATCCCGGCCGGGGGTATCTGCCGGAAGTGTGGCTATTGGGTTCTTCGCTGTTCAGTGCTCAGTTGGCCGGTCAGTTAGGACTGCCGTACTCATTCGCCTACCACTTCGCTCCGACGCTGCTCGACCAAGCCCTCGACACATATCGCTCGACTTTCCGCCCTTCGTTTCTCCTTGCTCAACCTCAGGCGATGGTGGCCGTATCGGTCATCTGCGCTCCCACCGATGAAGAAGCTCAGTGGATGGCGGGGTCTTCGGCCCTGAGCATCCTGCAATTGCGGACAGGTCGGCTCGGAACGCTTCCGTCACCCGAAGAAGCAGCCGCCTATGAGTTCTCGCCCGCTGAGCAGTCGATTGTCGACGAGGCGATGTCATCCCATCTGATCGGCGACCCCGAGAAGGTGCACCAAGGTCTGCTCGAATTGGCCAAGCGAACCGACGCCAATGAGCTAATGCTGTCCACGCGAGCGCACTCGTACGAATCGAGAGTTCGATCGCTGAAGTTGGTGGCCGAGAATTGGGAAATGGGCGAACCCGCCTAGAGCTGGTTCTTACGCCTCACCTTGGAGAAGTTCACCGTAAATTTCTGGACGGCGCCGCCGAATCGGACCCTGTGATCCTGACGGCAACAGTTGGATAGTCGCCATCACGACCTCGTCTCCCGCTCCGCTGTCTTGGGCCACGATTGTCCCGCTCGGATCGATAATGAGGCACCGGTGCGGATGCACAAAGGCGATGTGCACCCCGTTTTCAAAGGCTCGAGTGCGCATCATCACATCGTTGATCTCGCCCGACATGCCCCATGCCGGCACGAGAATCAATTGGGCCCCCTTAACGGCCAATATGCGCGCCGTCTCAGGCAACTGACGGTCAAAACAGATCAAGGCGCCCCACCGTCCGAACTCCGTGTCCACTACGGGGAACTCGGCCCCCTGAGAGTTGAATGGCTCGTCGTTGGCCGTGTGCGATTTGGAATAGCGCAACACCACGTCGCCCGATGGCGCATAGATATTCATCGAATTAAACATGCTGTCGCCACGCAGTTCGGCATAGCCCACCGCGAGATAGCTGTGCAGTGACTGGGCCAGCGCCGCCACTCGACCCATGAACGGACTATCGAACGCTTCGCCGACCGCCACATACTGCTCTTTCGTAAACACTTGCGGGTCATCGTCGTTCCAGACGTACCCTTCAAGGAATCCTTCCGGTGCCACCACGACATTGGCTCCGTCGGCAGCAGCCTGGCGAGCAAAGTGATCGAGCTTCTCAAAGTTGCCCTCTTTGTCCCAGGGGGTAGGTGTCACCCGCAGAGCGGCTAACACGAAAGGCGTGTCACCGAGCACATGGTCAGGCTAATGCCAACCCGCTTTCAGCCCTACCCACCTTCCTCGAACGAGTCCACCCAGGGAGTCATGTCGAGCTTGGGATATTTCGCTGCCGTTTCGGCCAACAAACTCTTGGTCCACACCGGGTGTCCCGGTTCGGGAAACCCGTACAAAGCCAGCTCACGCGGCGAAGACTTCTCTGCAAATCGAATCCATTCTGATTCCGACGCATGCGACTGCAGAGAGTCGTATCCGATCCAATCGTGGCCAGCCACCTTGAAGCTCACGTTGATCAGGAACCGGGAACCGCCTGGGGCAGTGAGATCTACCGCCCGGTGGAACACATCATTGCGGTAGGCCAAGAACGAACCCCGTACTCCGTTGGCCGGCCGCTCCAATGCGTAGAGCTCGGGATCGTCGTTCGGCATGTAAAGCACCGTGTTGCTTGAACGATCCTGAGTCAGGCTCGTCTTCACCAAGTGGGTCGGAGCTTCGCCTTCGTTCACATCAGAGAGATACAAAAACCCCTCCATGAACCAATACGGGGGCTCGCTGCGCGGCGGAAGCCACGAGTGATTCCGGTCCGTGTGCATGGGTTGCTCGTAGTTGGTCACTCCGGTGTACTTGGCACTTGCCCCCACTTGATACACCCGCACGTCTTCACTCCCCAAAGCCCGCTCCACAAAATTCACGAGCGAAGGATGCACGGTCAGCCGGTTCATCTTCCCCGAGCCACGGAAGGGAAACCGACCCTGAAACGCATGCTGTTCATCGCGGAACCCCGGGCCCTCATCGGGCCAAATCGGGTCACTGAGCTGACGAGGTCGACTGAGCCACTTTTGCGTGACGCCTTCCGGATCGGCATGGTACGCCTCGGCGCTCGGAAAGTGTTGATACATATCGTCCGCCGCCGCATCAATATCGTCGGTGCCAATCAAACCCTCGACGAGCACCCAGCCGTCCTCCTGCCAGGTGCGCACTTCCTCGTCGTCGGCCAACCTTCCGCTCACTGCTCCTCCTTTTCTCCGCCGCCATTCCGTGCAACGCACCATGCACCACGCGAATCGCCACACCAATGGGGCGACCCAAATCCACCAAGGTCGGCGGCTAACGTCCCGAATTTCAGGTTAGACCCCCGATGCGACCCGAAGGGATGGGAGACCCCGTCAGTGGTCCGGAACTCAATTGTCGGTCGCAGGTGCCCCCGAGGCCGCCTCCTTGGGACTGCCTTAGCCGTCATCGGCTCCGCAGCACTTCTGGCCGCCTGTGGCTCGGGCCAACCCACCACCCACACGCGCTCAGCGGTTCGTTCGCAGTTCACTCCCCCGTCCAAGACCACCCCCTCCAAGGTCTCCCCACCCAAGATTTCCACCCCAACCCCGTCCCCGTCCCCGCCCCTCACCTCGGCCGATTTCGTCACCGGCGCGCTGCGGGCCCCCGGCGGGCCGTATCTCTATGACAAGTACGGCCGGGTGGTCATGCTCCATGGGGTCAATGCCGTCTACAAACGAGCCCCGTTCGAGCTCTACCCGGACCCGGGCAAGCCATGGAGCTTCACCGTCAACGACGCCCGCACCATCGCCGCGCTCGGTTTCGACGTGGTACGTCTCGGCATTTTGTGGCAAGGCATCGAACCTGGCCACGGAGAAGTCAACGATCCGGCCACGTGCACGCCCGGCGTCCCGGGCCACGCCTCAATGTTCAACCGAGCCACCGCGGCCACCTACTTAGCCAACATCACCAGGACGGTCGATCTCCTCGGTGAATTCCACATCTACACGTTGCTCGACATGCACCAAGATACGTACAGCCAGCCCTTCCGCGGCGAAGGAGCACCCCCGTGGGCCGTTTGCACCGACGGGCAGACGATCGTCCCATTATCCGGACGCTGGTCCCACAACTACCGGAGCCCGACGCTCCACATCGCCGAAACGCATTTCTGGCTCAACAATGTGGTGGGAAATCTGCAGGGCCAGTTCGACCAAGCCTGGGCCGCCGTCGCCCGCCACTTCACCCACAATCCCTACATCGTTGGGTACGACCCCTACAACGAGCCTTTCTCCCCCGAACTCTCGACCATCGGCCTCCAGACCTTCGCCATGGACCTTGAGTGCTTTTACACCGGTCGTGCTCACCCCGGCACTGTCGGTCCCAACAATCGCCGCGCGGTGTGTCCTCCGGATGATCCCACCGAGGGTGTCGTGCCAACCATTGAAGCGGCGGACCCACATCACCTTGTCTTCATCGAACCCGACAACTTCTCAATTCGCCACCAATTGCCAAGCCTGCTCGGACGGATGGACTTCCCGAACCTCGTGTACAACTTTCACGCCTACTGCGGATATCGCAGCCCGCTGACCGGTGACCCCACCGATGTCGGCGCCTGCGCTGACCAAGTCCTGCGAAACATGTCCACGCGCCAGCGCGAACGTTCGGCCATGTCAACCAAGGAACAGCCTGGAGGTCCAGCCTGGTTTATGAGTGAGTTCGGCGCTACCCAGAGTGCGCAACTCGCCGATGCCATCACCGGTTTTGCCGACGGCTTCGGTCTCGGCTGGAGCTTCTGGAATTGGAAATTCTACGACGACCCCACCGGGAGCACTCACGAAGCGTTGGCCACACCGAATGATCAACTCGAGCCGACGGCCGCGGTGTTGTCTCGCCCTTACGCCCAAGCTATCGCCGGCACTCCCATCTCCACGTCGTTCGACTCCTACTCCGACACATTCCGCCTCGTCTATGCCCCATCTCCCTCCATTGCGGCCCCGACCGTCATCTTCATTGACGGTGAGCGACAATTCCCTCGCGGCTATTGCGCCTCCGTCGTGGGCGGCTCCATCGTTTCCGCCGCGGGTGCCACCCGCCTTCTCATCGCCTCCAATGCGACTGCAGATCAATCCGAGTCGTCCACTCAGTCTTCGACTTCTGCACTTTCTTCGTCGTCGACCATGGAGGCGCCGATCCCCGCGCAAGTCTCAGTGACCGTGCACAGCGGTCGTTGCTCGACCACCTCTCAATAGACCTCCTCAAAAGCTGTCAGATCGCCGCTCCCCCGGCGTCACTAAGTGCTGAGCGGCGACACCAAAAGTTCTATTTCTCGACCTTTGAGTTCCGCACCGGGGGTTACACCTGACCCGAACAGCGTCCGTCGCAGTTGATGTAGCCGTCGCGCGAGCCAATCCCGGTTTCGCTCAATGAACAGGAGTAAGAGATGAAGAAGGAACAGACCGAAATGCCGAATGCGACAAAGCGTCCGGTCTTATTCGTTGCCGCCGTGACTTCGATCGTGACGTTTGTCACCCTCCTAGCTGGTGCCATCTTCGTCGTCGTCCCAACGGCCGCCACCACTCCCGGAAGTCCCGGCACAGCCCAAGCGGGCACCCCGATCTACAGCGAGACCTTCTCGAACCAGACGGCCACCGCGCCCATTGCCCTTCACAATTACACCGGCTCAGCGGGAACCACTGGCGCCGACAGCGAGACCTACAACGCCACCGGCGGATATACGACCGCGTCAAACCAATGTGACGGGTGGATCTTGAATTCAACCACCTCCAGAGAGCAGAGCGACTCAGGTTGCACCACTGCTGCCTGGGTGCACCTGCGAGCGCTGGCGGACATCCTCGGCCAAGCCCAGGGTCAATCAGCCACCCAAGCGGCCAGCAATCAGGCTCTGTCTGAATACACCAACGGCAGTCCGGTCAACCCTGGCACTGGGTACGACCTTGAAAGCAACGCAAACGCGATCCCGGCCGTTGCTGGCCACTTCTACACCGTGTCGGCCTATTTCGCTGAAGAGAATTGCGGATCCAGTCACGCCCAAGAGGATTTCTATTTGGACGAAGACGGCACTCCAGTTGAGGTCGGGACCAACCTTGACCCCTGTTCAGACGCCGATGCCAAAACGTACACGGACACAATTGGAGGCACCGTAGTCGACGCATCGGTTTCCCAACTGATCTCTTCAGCCCTGAAAACTCCCGACACGGGCGCCGCCACCCTGGGCTTGCAACTCTTTGACGCACAGAAGTCAGGCCTCGGCAACGATGCTGCCTTCGACCTCCCTCAGATAGTCGATGTCACACCCCAACTTGACAAAGCCTTTAGTCCAACCACCATCGCCAAGGGCGGCACGTCGACACTGACGTACACCATCACCAACACGTCCGAACTCGACGCCAAGGACGGCTGGGCCTTCCTCGACGACCTCCCCACCGACGTGACAGCGACTGGCGTGAACTCCACCACCTGTTCCACTGGCACGATTGCCGCTGCCGCCGGGTCGTCCACCGTTTCGGTCACCAACGGCGACCTCATCCAAGGTCAAGCCTCCTGCACCGTTTCCGTGCAGGTCACCAGTTCGGTCATCGGCACCTACACCAACTCGGCCACCAACTTCCCGGCCACGGGTGGACTCAACGGACTCAACGCTCCAGGTTCGACCACCCTTGAGGTGGACCCGACTGTGAACCTGGCTATCAACAAGACCTCCAACGTGACCACCTACACGGCAGGTCAAAAGATCACCTACACGGTCACCGTAACGAACGCAGGCCCTGAAACCGCCATGAAGGCCAGCGTCTCCGATCCGTTGCCGACCTCGATCACGGACGCAACCTGGACCTGCACCGCATCGTCAGGCGCTACATGCACCGCTTCGGGTTCCGGAAGCATCAATGACTCCGTGACCATTCCCGCCAACGGGTCACTCGTCTACAAGGTCACTGGCACGGTGGCTAGCGGCACGACCGGCAATGTGGTGAACACCGCCACCGTGGTGCCTCCCGCTGGCACGCTCGATTCGAATTGCCCACCCTCTCCGGGAGTTGGCTGTTCCCACACCGTGACTACACCCTCCTCGACTAGTCCAACGGCCACAACCACGATGGCACCAACCACGACTTCGACCACGGCGCCCAAGACCGTTCAGCCCATCTCGGTGTTCACTGGCCACCCTGCCTCGGCGTCGATCCCGAATCGGACCCTCGAGCTCGCGGGCCTCGGCATCGCAGCGGCTGGACTGGCCACGATGGTCCTCCTGATCGGAATCCGTCGCCGTCGGGACCTCCCATCCACTCGTAAGTAACGCTCCCCCGTCCCAGTCCCGAACAAGGTTTGAGCCATGACTGACATTGCGCCACCGAATCAACCCACGAACCACAAAAACGACACGAAGCGTCATAAGCGCCGCGGTGTCCTGGCGTCGTGCGCCGTCGTGGTGATCATCGGTTCCGCTCTCACCTTGTTCGGGCTGGTGGGGACACACCCATCCACCTCCGCGCCACTTCCTGCCCACCCCTTTTCAAACACAAATCAACAAAGCAATGCAATTGCACGCGCAGACGAAGACGCAGAGGGTGATGGCGACAAGCGCGCCACTGGTGCCAGCCCTTCCCGTGCTGAAAGTTCAACCAGTTCGGTGTCGATTCCGGAGCTCACCGTCCCGAAGCTTTCCCCCAACGAGCTGGATATTCCATCACTTGGTGTTCTCGCGCCGCTTCAATCCGAGACGATTGCGAACAGTTCGCTCAATATCCCTTCAGACGTACACACTGTCGGGATTTGGGCTGACGGTGGTCAAGTTGTCGACACCAAAGGAACCGTCCTGCTGGCCGGACACATCAACTATTTCAACCAAGGCAACGGTGCTCTCTACGACCTCTCAACGATTTCGCCAAATGCGGAGATCTTCGTGTCCAGCCCCACCGGCAAGGTGACCGAGTGGTTAGCCGACTCGCTCGCTGCGTTTCCCAAGGCCAACCTGCCCCAAAACATTTTTGATCCGACCGGCCCTCGCCACTTGGTGATCGTGACTTGCGGCGGTGCCTTCAATTCCGCCACCGGCCACTACGTGGACAATGTCGTGGTCACGGCGAATCCCATCAGCGACGATTCCTTGCATGGGAGTTCGGCCTAGGAGCAGAGCTCCTCGCCGGAGCATTGGCACCGACCACCCGCTGAACTGCCGCCCGAGGTCTCCCGCGAGACGCCGGCATGTCTAAAGACCGTCGAAGAACCGATCGTGGGCATCAGGGTCACTCGGCAGGTCCCAGAAGTTTGTGATTCGACCTTGGTCATCAAAGGTCAGGACGTGCGCCTCGGCCACGTCAAGCGTGGCGCCATCTGGTCGGCTCCCTGATTCCTGGAGCACCACCACGCCGTGCAGATCGTCGGCATAGATGTTCAAGATGTCGAGCTTCAGAGACCCACCCGTCATTTCAGCACCCTTGATGAGGGAGGCCGCGATCGCCTCAGGACCAACATGGTCTCCGGCCAACGGTCCCGAACCGTTGAAATGAAAGACGCACTCAGGCGCCAATCCGTCCAGGGCGTTGACTAAATCACCCTGCCCAAAGGCCTCATAAATTCGACGAATGACCACCACGTTGGGATGCTCTGCCATCGTGACCTCCGCAATTGGTGAATGCTGCCAACTCTGACAGGCCCACTACACGGTCACAATCCCGGCGATTCCCCGCTCGAAGTGAAGTCGGACTTTGCTCGCCACGATCGGGAAATCACTAGCCCCTAAAACGACGAAAACCCCCGGGTGGGGGTGAGGGCCTTCGTCGTTCAGAGCATGAGGAGACGGTCCACCAAGGGCCGTTCCGCCTCACTGATTACAAGCAAGATGTTAGCGCAACCTGGGTGTGAGATGGTTGCATGTATGTTGCTATCCGGTAGTTTGCTGGAATTCCAGTTCATCTCAGCCCACGAGAAACTAGGGCGGGACACGACGGAGACGATCCCGAGACGGCCGCTTCCTACCATCGGCAATTGGGGGGTCCGCTCAACCCCTTGGTGGGGTCGGCAACGACCAGCGGGTCACCAAGAGGTCAAAGCGGTGGGAAATGAGGGCCTCCCGGGGCCCTCTTTCCCTATCTAGGTCCGAACCATCGCACCCCCGCAAAATCGATCGAAACTCCCCAAGGAATGCCACCCATATTTCAGGAGTCGATCGCTCAGTAACTTGCGAACCGGGTAGCCATCGCGGTGCAAATCAGTAGCGATGCCCATTTGATGCTTGTGTCCGCCACTCACCGCCTGTATCCCTAACTGCAACGAGTTGTTTGCAACATGAGGGGGGACGCCTGACTGCGTCCATGCATGGGGAGGCGACGCAGTTGTTCAGACGCACGGCGATGGTCAATGCAACGAGGCGTTTTCGCCAACGCTCATGCTGGATGCTTGTCACCATGATCGCTGCAACCGTGATTACCGGCGCCACCATCGCGTCAACCGGTCTCCCCACTACGCCGACCCATTCATCAAAACAAGCGATCGAGTCAAACCCAGTTGTTGGTAACGCTCACAGCTTTGTGGTCCCACCTTCGCGGTTCCTTCCCTTGACCCAACCATCCGTGCCAGTAACGACAACACCCACAACCGATCCCCCGCCCACAACGACACCTCCGCCCACAACGACACCTCCGCCCTCGACAGTGGTCACTGAAACTCTCACCACATCACCATCGAGTGTCATTACTCCCGAAGTCGTAACCCCCACGACGCAACCGCCGTCGGCTGTAATCCCGGTCACTCAGCCGGGTTACGGCTGTGCTGCAGCGATTGCTTATCTGGAAGCGCACGCCAATCCGGCCTTTGCCATCGAGTGTCCAGGCAATGCGAACGGAAATGAGGCATGGACCTGTGCGGATTCGCCGGGATGCGAAAACAGAGCCTTCATTGCCATTGCCGATCCGTGCCCGGCTGCATACATGAACGAAGCCCATAACTCCTGGGGGCAACCACCCTGGGATCCCTTCGGTGATTGCCAAGACCCGGTGGGAGCCGCCGCCGGAAGCTGACCCCTGGGGGGATCACCGACTTTGTTCGAGTCGGCTCATCTAACATCTGCCTGCAACTGACTCAGTGGGTCGTCGACAAGGAGATGATTCGGGAAGATGAAGGAACTCGCGTCGCGACGTCGACGATGCTGAAACTGCTCTCATCTCCTTGGACGGAAGGTTCCATCCGGCGCCGCATCGGCAACTTCCTGGTCGGGCATTCAGTCGCTTTGCTGCGATTTCCCGTTTTGGTGATGTCTCCCTAAAAATGACCACCGCCACGTTGACTCCACCATCTACTGGCACTCCCGCGCCACCGGCAGTCCCGATTATCGGCCGTCCTATGGCGCGTCGTCGGTACTGCTGGGTGCTCGCTGGAATTGTGACTTTCGGACTGGCGTTCCGGGTCGGATACGTCCTGATCTTTACTCGATACGAGAACAGTAAGTTTTATGACGCGTACTGGTATGGCCTTACCGCGTATCAGCTCAGTCATCATGAATTCTTTCGACTCGGCTCGGCGCCGACCGCTTCCCATCCTCCGCTCACGTCGCTACTCATCGGTTCGGTGGGTTTCATCCTTGGAAATCACGATGGCAACACAGCCCAGCGCTTGACCATGGCCGTCATTGGGGCGGCTGTCGTGCTTTGCGTTGGCCTTTTAGGTAAGTCAATCGCGGGACCTCGAGTCGGACTCGTTGCTGCAGCACTCGCCGCCCTGGCTCCCAACTTCTGGATTCCCAGCGGGATCTTGATGTCCGAGACGCCAGCGATGCTCGTAATGGCCTTGATTCTCCTGGCCCTAGTGCGACTTCTTCGGTCTCCCACGTTCGGGAATGCTGCTCTCCTTGGAGCAGCATGCGGCGCTGAAGCGCTGGTTCGGGCCGAATTGATCTTGTTCGTGCCCGCTCTGTTAGTTCCGGCTGCGCTTCTGGCCCGCCAAGTATCGCTCCGGCGACGATTCGGACTCCTTGGAGTGGGACTGATCACGACACTTGTCGTGCTGGCCCCCTGGGTTGGCAGAAACCTGGTCGCCTTCAAAGACCCCACCTACTTGACGACCAGCGAAGGACCAGCATTACTCGGAGCGAACTGCCCGCTGGCCTACTACGGGTCGAGTATCGGGTCGTGGAACTTGAGTTGCGCCGCCAGCGTGGGCGGCAGCGACGAATCAGTTCAGTCGGCCAATGCCACACACCAAGCCATTCAATTCATCGAACATCACAAGGAAAGACTGCCCATCGTCATGCTGGCGCGCGTTGGGCGTATTTGGGACTTCTACCAGCCTATTCAGATGGCTGACATCGACGTCAACGAAGGTCGACCACCACCCGCTTCTTTGGCTGGACTCGGCTTTTACTATGCACTTCTTCCGCTCGGCATCGCCGGAATCGTGATGTTCCGCCGCCGGCGGATCCCTCAGTGGTTCCTCCTTGTTCCCGCAGGAGTACTGACCCTCGTAGCGGTCTTGTTCTACGGACTGGTTCGCTTTCGGGCACCTTTTGAGGTGTGTCTCGTGGTGCTGGCTGCTCCGCCGATTGTGCTGCTTATCGAGCGATTTCGTCGGCCACAATCGGCCAAAATCTCCGACCCCGTCCCTTAATCGCGTCACCTGAGGTGACAGTTCGGTGAACACGTTCGCCCAGCGGTCCTACGAAATCCACCGATCTTCTTCGTGCACGAATAATTCAGCTCGTTCTGAATTAGAGAGGCTACGGTCACCTCAT
>Ga0182030_10018363_pt1 | contig 13411 bp, 16 predicted proteins | sample 812S3MmetaG_FD_121299 | JGI IMG/M metagenome (GOLD analysis project Ga0182030, IMG submission 121299) | Permafrost microbial communities from Stordalen Mire, Sweden - 812S3M metaG (Illumina Assembly) | ecosystem: Environmental > Terrestrial > Soil > Wetlands > Permafrost | place: Sweden... | reverse complement strand
GTCCCAAAACGAGTAAAGTTTGCGGGAGCGGAGCGGCCAGAAGCCGTCCGCATTTTTCGCGTTCGCGTCATGGGAAGATGCTACGCCAACCGTTGCCGGTGAGTCAAGTGTATAATCCCCCTCGTTTGGCTGCTGGCAGTGCCCGGACTGGACTGCTCATCAATAAAAACCGAGGCGGTCGCGGGGCCGGGGTTGTTGACAAAAGTGAATTTGATCATTTCGGGAGTGCCGGGATGGACGTCGCCGGCCGTGCCAAAATTATTTCCCATCATGCCATTCAAGGAATAATTCCGCGCGCGGGGCAGGCTGGTGCCCGCGACATTGTCCTTGTCTCCCGGACAACGGTAAGGAGCCATGGAATTAACATAGGAATAAAGCAGGCCGGCCCGGATATTGACGGCGTTGGTTGCTCCGGGCAGCCCCGTCACGTTATATCCCGGGCCGCACGGAACCCAGGCATTCAGGCCATCGGCCGCATTCGGGACAATGGCATCCTGAAAGTCGCCGGCATAGACAAAAGCCGCGAGGGTCAGCTGTTTCAAATTATTGAGACACGCCAGGCCCAACGCCTTTTTCTGGGCGCTGGCCAAGGCCGGCAACAGCAGCGCCGCCAGAATGGCGATGATGGCAATCACAACCAGCAATTCGATGAGGGTGAAACCACGTTTCACGCGAGCGGACATGCTGGATCAGACGCCGCGCGCGGGCGCAGGGTTAGCAGAAGAATGGTGACCTGTGTTTTCACTGCCGCTCGGATGTTACTTGTCGGTCATAATCGCCTCACGATATCCGAGGGTTGGTTCACTTACGATTGCGATTGGGTCCGGCTGATGCTCTTGCTGATAAGATAACCGGCGTGGCTGATTCCCAGCACGGTGACAAAGCCGTCCGGCAACAAAGGCAGATGGTCCAGAAATGGTTTGCCTTCGGCCAGCATGACCTTGCCTTGCACCAACAGGTTGAAAACCATCACGAAAAAACAGATGGCGGCAATGATGGTGAAGTAGAACATTTGCACCTTGGCCAAATCAATGCGGGCGGTGTCTATCAACTCATCCCCTTCAAACATATCCGTCAGGCGCGCATCCGATACCTTGGTATTGGCATAAAGTGTGCCTTGCTTGTTGGTGACAATGTCCGCTTCCGGTTCATTGACCATTTGCGCCGTTTTCTGGGTCGCTGACGGGGTGGGTTCCTGATCCTTTTTTGAACTTAGAATCAAGGGTGCCCCAACCAAGGAGGTCGTGCTGATGCCCAGCAGTGCCCACAAATGCCAGTCTATCTGGACCGCCAAGGCGTCGGCGATGGGATTTTCGCTGGGCAGTCCCGCCGCCATCGCCTTGATTCGCGCCAGGGCAAAAGTCAGATACGCGCCCAAAATCACCACCGTCCATACCATCATTTGAAAACGCGACAAGCTCATCAAATTTCTTTCGTTGATCAAAATTCCCAACGGCCGATTGGTCGTGGCCATGCCCAGAACAACCATCATCAGCAACAGGGAAAACGTCACCAACACCAGGTTTACCCCGGCGGGCAGGAACCATCCGGCCACCACCATCGCTGCCAATAGAAACCCAATCGCCAAGGAAGCTTGTTTGCCCGTCAGCGTGCGGGTTTTTGCGCGCGGGTTGGCCGACGCCGTTGCCGGCGCGACGGCGGGCTTGAGGGTTTTTTCGGCAGCCTTGAACACGCCGAACTTGCGGCGTGAATGCACTTTGTTTTCCACTTCGCGGATATAGTCCGCCGCATCCTTTTGGCTTGTGATCGCGGAATGGCGGGTGCGAATGGCGGCGTGCAGTTTGGATTCGGATACCTTCAAGTCGCAGGCGAGCGCCAGGTCCAGCATGGATTGTTGCGTGGCCGAAAGTTCAGAGTCGGGATTGTTTGGCATGGTCTTCCTCCAGCTATTAATTTGCGGTTGATGGTTGCAGACTTGTGGGTGCATCAGTGCGCGGCGTGTCGAGGTTTAACGCCACGTCCACTGTGTTGGCGGCCTGGTCGCGCGCGGTCAAGGGTTGCAGGCCAAAGCGCGCCTCAACCGTCGCCAGAATGGAAGTGTGGTCAAAGATGGTTGTGGGATCGCCGGGATCAGTGCCAATCACCGTGCCTTTTTGCGTGTAAGCGGAAATGACCACCGCCGGCACGCGCACGCCATACAGGTCAAAATTGAAGGGATGATCGTTATTGGCATATTTGGCATCGTCTCCGGTCGGCACCGCCGCCGGCGGCGGAACGTGGTCGTAGAATCCGCCGTGTTCATCGAACGTGATGATAAACAGGGTATCCTGCCAGTAGCTCGAATTCCGCAGCGTCTCGTAAATCTGTTTGACTAATCCGTCACCCGCCCGGATGTCGTCCTGCGGATGCATGGAGTTGCCTTTCGCAAAATCAGTGTCCAGAAAACCGCCGTAGCACGGTTCAATAAAGGTGTATTCCGGGAGAATGCCGGCTTTGACATCGTCCGCAAAATGGCTCATTTCCCGGAAGTTTTTCGTGAACGGATCAATGTAGGCCAGGCGCAGACTGTCTATGCCGGCGGTCTGCGGCATGCCGTCATGGTAAATGCGCCAGTCTTTGCCCGCGTTGGCCAGCGCATGATAGATGGTTGCATTCTGGAACGAGTAGCCGGTGGTGATGTCCTGCGTGCTCGGACTGTCCACCAAGCCGCCCGATGTCGCCGCATGAATGAAAAAACGGTTTGGCCAGGTCGGCCCCGGCAGCGACGAATACCAGAAGTTGAACAAGGCAAATTCCTGCGCCAGTGTCGTCAGGCAGGGAACCTGGTTAGGCAGAAAACATTCCATTACTCGGAAACCCTGGGTCGGTATTTTGTCTTCAGCGGCCATTTGATTGCCACAGTAGAGAAAGCCGTTCATCAAGGCCGGATCCACGCGTCCATTCGAGCAAAGCGTGCCGGTGGCGTCCGGCCCATAAAGCTGCTTCTGCACATCGCAAAATTCGTGCGGCGGATCAAAGGGCATCGTGAACGCCGCCGTGGCAGAGACCACCACTGGCGGTTGCTGTTTGGTGAGCGGATCGGGGTAGTTATTGTATTCATTGCCGGTGAGTCCGGCCACGCTGGGATTGATGGTCTTGAGATAGCCGAAGAGATGGTCGAAGGACCGGTTCTCCAGCATGAGCACGACGAACCGCTGTATTTTTTGCAAGTTATCGGACATAACAATTTTGGTTTATTTTCCCACCAATGATTTTACGAACATTCAATCAAAATCACGAACCCTGCATCTTCGTGAGCGCTTCCACGACATATCTTCAAATTCAATCCGCCGGCGTGACGGTATATGTGCCGTCGGATTGCTTATCCCCCGCAATTGTTTAACCTGGTTAAAGTCAATGCAGTCTTGCACGACTTGACTGACGGCAATCGAATCAATACCGGTAATGGGAGGTTTCATAACATTAAATCTCCTCCAGGGATTCGCGAGTCACCACCTCCATGCCTGCACAGTCCGTGGTGGTGATGACGCCAAAGCCGATGCCCACGATGAGATAATGCATGCCGCCATTCCTTTGAAAACAAATGCCGCACAAAACAGCAGGCGAAAAAGTTTTTCCCACAACATTTCTTTCGGTTGTTTTTTTGTTCCCGATTCACCGCGCTTGGCCGGCGTCCTTGGTTTTGGAACCTTTTTTAATACAAGTATCGTTTATCGTCAACATAAAAAAATCTATTTCATAAAATCCGTCCCCGCTCCTCGCGGCACCGATGGAGAATTCAGCCAAAACAAAGTTCAGCCCCTGGCGGCGCGGCCGATCCACACCGGAATTGATTGCCGCCACCGTGATTACTTCGATCCGGTGACGGCGTATCGGCGCGAGTGGCGAGCACGCAATGCTGGCCGCCGTTGCCCAGAATATCTTAAGTTTTTCCAAAGGAATTGCTGCCGTCATTCGTCTGATTTAATAAAATGGCGCACCTGGGCGGAGCCAACGACGAATCCAGGTTGATTGAACGAAGCCTTGCCGGCGACCCGGCCTTGCCTCCAGTTGCTTTTGCCGCGAGCGGGTGGCTTGAATGGAAGTAATTTTTGGTTGTGCGCGACGCTGGTCAGGTTGCGTCATAAACCAAGAATCGAAAATATGCAGAGCCAGCGTGACATTTTGGTGGTGAACCGGTCTAATCGGCAGTGAAAGCACTCATGGAAGAACCAATTTCATGTCCCAGTGTTGCTCGCGGCACACCCGGCGAATGGGCGACCTCGGAGTTTGCCAGCCTCTACCACGAGCACAGTCGGGCGATTTATTATCTCGCGCTGCGTTTTCTGGGCGATCCGCAAAAGGCCGAGGATGCCACGCACGATGTTTTTCTGAAAGCCTTTCGCCGGCTGGATCAATTCCGCAGCGACGCAACCATCCGAACCTGGCTTTACCGCATCGCGATCAACCACTGTCAGAACCTCTGCCAGTCCTGGCACAACCGCCATATCCACGCCAACTCCGAAGCCGCAGTCTGGGAAAATTCACCGGCCAACACCGACTCGCCATTGCGCGTGCTGGAAACCAAGGAGCTGGGCCAGCGCATCCAGAAAACCCTTGAGGCATTGTCCGACGAATACCGGCTGCTCCTGCTGCTCGTCGCGGACGAGGAATTAAGCTACGAGGAAATCGCCGCGCTCGTCGGCCAGTCCGCCGATGCCGTGCGCGGCAAACTGCATCGCGCCCGCAAAGCCTTTGCCGCCCATTTTGGAAAAACGGTTTGAGGAAACCACGCCATGAAACAGCAAACCAAACTTTCCCAGAAGCCGGAACACATCGCGGAACAACAGACGCAGTCGCCGGCGGCCAAGGAGTTTTCCACTGCGGACGAACTGCTCCGTTTCGACGCCGCGCAAACCACCGTGCCGCCGGAGATCGCCGAGCGGCTGAAACATTCTGCCGCCAACATTGCGCCGTCGAAAACCGGCTGGTTCAAACGTCTTTTCAATTGAAACCAAACCTGCCATGAACAACCCCATAAAAACCATATTAACCCTGCCGAAGGGAATGCTGCTGTTTCTTGGAATCTACGCCGTGAGCTTCCCGATCGCCTATCTCGAAACCAGGCTGGCCGGGCACTCCGCGCTGCTCCAATGGCTCGGCTTGCAGCCAATGCTCGTCTGGAAGGGCGAGGTTTGGCGAGTGCTGACGTTTGAATTGGTCAGTGCCAGCGTGCTGGGCTGGGCAATCAACCTGTTTTGGCTGGCCACGCTCGTCAACATTCTGCGCAATGACTGGACTTCGTTGCGCTTTTGGATTTTCTGCCTCGTCTCGGCGGTCGGCGGAGCCATCCCCCTGCTGTTCATTTTTCACGAGACCGAATTCCAGGTTCCAGTCACTGGTGCCGGCGCGGTGGTCTGCGCCCTGCTGCTGGCTTGGGATCGTTTTTATCATCGCGAACGCATCATCATGCTCGGCCTCGGCGAAGTCTCGGTGCGCCAAGCGGCCATCTTCATCATCGGGTTGAACGCGGTGATCACCTTCTTCTCCTGCGGCGGCTGGCAGTTCACGCTTTCGATGTTCTGCGGCGGCGCGTTGGGCTGGCTCTTTTTGATGATCGGTAATAAGCGCGTGATGAGTCGGGGCAGCCGGGTTGTGGAATCCGAACGCGTCGCGCGGTTGGAACTATGATTTGCATCGCGCCAGAAAAAAAATCCAGCCGCGCGCAGTCGCGCCCTGCGCTCGCGCGTGAGCGCGCCCGCATCGCGCGCGAGCTTTTGGCGGACTGCCGGCTGTGTGCGCATGACTGCGGCGTGAACCGGCTGGCGGGCGAAACCGGCCTATGCCACGCTGGAGCCGACGCGCGGTTTTTTCTGGCGCAGACGGAAGTGACCGATGAGCTGGAATTGATTCCCACGTTCGCCATGGCGTTGAACGGCTGTGATTTGCGCTGTGATTTTTGCATCACCGGCGCGGAAAGCTGGAATTCGCGCGCCGGAAAAACTTTCAGCGCCAAAGAAATGGCGGCGCAGGCAAAAGCGGCCGTGCAAAAGGGCGCGCGCACCGTGATGATTCTTGGCGGCGAGCCGACGATTCACCTGCCGGCCGCCTTGGAACTGGTCGCCGCGCTGCCGGATGACATCAAACTCGTCTGGAAAACCAACGCGCACGGCGCGGCACCGGCGCGCGAGTTGCTGGATGGAATGTTTGACGTGTGGCTGGCGGATTTCAAATTCGGCAACGACGCCTGCGCGCGGCGGCTCGCAAAAGTTTCAGATTACGTCCGCATTGTTCAGGAAAATCTGCTTTGGGCAAACGCGCACAGCGAATTGATCGTCCGCCATCTGCTCATGCCGGGGCATTTGGAATGTTGCTGGAAACCGGTTGCGGCGTGGCTGGCGGAAAACCTGCCGGGCGTGAAAGTGAATCTGCGTTCCGGCTTCTGGCCGGCGTGGAGATCATCGCGGCACGCGGAATTGCGCGGCACCGTTTCCGCCGCCGAAACCCGGCGCGCGTGGCAGATGGCCGAGGACCACGGCTTGAATTTGATTCCATGAAGAAGACAAAAAACAAATTGAGCGCGGAGCTTTTGATTTTGCCCGACGGACGGGTTCTGGTTCAAAATCTTACTCAACCGATGGCGGAGATTTTACGCAAATTGAATCCGCGCGACCGGCAAATCGCGCCGCGCGCATTTCCGCGTCACGCATCACGTATCACGCATCACGCACCATGAATTTTCACACCGAAATCGAGACGCTCATCCGCGCGCGCTACCCGATTCTCTATATCATCACCAACGAGGAGATGCGCGTGCAAAACCTCATCGTCGAGATCGCGGCCAAGCGGCAGAAAAAAGTGTTCGAGTGGACCTTCAGCAACGGTATCGTGCCCGCCGGCGCATCCATCCAGTCGAAGAACAGCCGCAACGCCTCGACGAAAGATCCGCTGGCCGCGCTGGACCAGGTCATCGAGCAGGTCGAGCCGGCGATTTTTCTCTTCAAGGATTTTCATCCGTTCCTGACGAAAAATAATTTTGCCATCATCCGCAAGTTGAAGGACATCGCGCTGCACCTGAAGAACAGCTTTAAGACCATCATTTTAATTTCGCCGGTGATGGAAATTCCGGCGGAGCTGGACAAGGAAGTCACCGTCATCAATTTTCCCCAGCCAACGAAGGAAGATTTGGGCGCGATGCTCGACAAGATCATCACCGAAGTCAGCGCCCACAAACAAATCCAGATTGATCTGGATGCGGAGGGCCGCGACCGGCTGTTGCAGGCGGCGCTGGGCCTGACGCTGGGCGAGGCGGAAAATGTCTTCGCCAAAATCATCGTTCAGGAACAGCGCCTGAGCGGCGATCATGTGAATGAAGTTTTCGCCGAGAAGCAGCAGATCATCCGCAAAAGCGGGCTGCTGGAATATTACGCGGCGGAAGAGGATTTTTCCAACGTCGGCGGCTTGAGCGTATTGAAGGAATGGCTGACCAAGCGCGCCATCGCGTTCACCGACGAGGCGCGTGTCTTCGGTTTGCCCGCGCCGAAAGGCATTCTCCTGCTCGGCGTGCAGGGCTGCGGAAAAAGTTTGTGCGCCAAGGCGGTTTCGCGGCGGTGGCAACTGCCGCTGCTGCGGTTTGACATGGGCCGGATGTTCGGCAGCCTCGTCGGCTCGTCGGAAGAAAACGTGCGCCGCGCGATTGCCGTGGCGGAATCCGTCGCGCCGGCGGTGCTGTGGGTGGACGAAATTGACAAGGCGTTCGTCGGCTCGCAGAGTTCCGGCGCAACCGACGGCGGCACGACAGCGCGCGTGTTCGGAACGTTCCTGACCTGGCTCTCGGAAAAAAAAGCGCCGGTGTTTGTGGTGACCACGGCCAATGACGTTTCGCAATTGCCGCCGGAACTCCTGCGCAAAGGTCGCCTCGACGAAATCTTTTACGTGGATTTGCCGAGCGAGGAGGAACGCGCGGAAATTTTCAAAATCCATATTGCCAAACGGGGACGCGATCCGGAGCATTTCGATTTGCCGGCTTTGGTGGAAGCCAGCCATGACTATAGCGGCGCGGAAATCGAGGAGTCCATCATCAGCGCGCTCTACGACGCGTTTTACGAAAAGAAGGAACTGGAGACGGCGCATGTCCTAGTCGCGCTCGCCCAGACTGTGCCGCTGGCCAAGACGATGGCGGAAAAAATCAGCTCGCAGCGCAACTGGGCGGCGGGTCGCGCCCGCAATGCGAGCGTGCCACATGCCACCGCGCCGCTGCCGGAGCCGGAGCGGCGGATGGAGTTATGAACCGCCAGGAACCGCCATGAATTATTTCTGGGGCAACGTGTTTGAGTATTTCAAGGACCGCCGGCTGGGATCGGTTTTTTTTGGTTCGCTGGCGTTGGTTTTAGTGATGCTGGCGCTGGTGTCTGCTTTTTACCAAACCCTGCTGGAACACTGGCAGATAGCCTTGTCGGCGATCGGCCTGTTGCTGCTGGCGCTGATCTGGCGCGGCTTTCGGCTAGTGCGCATGATGCGATTGAACCGCTATAAATCTTCGCCTTTGTCGCGTGACGAACTGCGCAAAGCCCGGTCTAAACTAGCAAAGCCGCAATAATTCTATGAGCTGTGTTTGCATCTTGACGCCGGTGATCATCGCCTCGTGGCCGCAGTTCAGCGCGGCGATCGTGGCGGCGGCGACGACGCTCGGCTATGCGACGGTGACGGGGGGAAATTCCACGACGGCCCAGGAGCAGCAGGCGGTCAACCTGGAAATCGCTCAGAGCGAAATCGTCACGGGCCAGCTCGGACGCGACCAGAAAATTTCCGTGACGCGCGCCGGCGTGACGGTGACGTTTTCCCGCGATGCGCGCGGCAAGGGCAGTGTATGCGTCACCGGCGAGGGCTATACCGACGACGAGCTGCGCGCGTTCGGCGAGGAATTGAGCCGGCGAGTAGTGCAAAAATATGTCCACCAAAAACTCCTCGACGAAGTCCGCGCCCGCGGTTTCAACGTGGTGGAGGAGGAAGTGGACGCGAACCAGGCCATCCGCTTGAAAGTGCGGCATTGGGATAATTAAATTATGCCACAACGCGAATTCGACATCACCATCGCCCCGGACGGCAGCGTGGAAATCCATGTGAAGGGCTACAAAGGCAAGAGCTGCCTGGAAGCCATGAAAATTTTCGAGCAGGTCGTCGGTGAAATGAAATCGCAGCGCGAAACCAGCGAGTTTTACGAGCCGGATGAACAGGTGCAATTTAACCAGGAGCAAAAATACTGAATTGGTTCGGCTGACTTTCACGCGTGGCCAGATTGAACATCGAAGAAGAACCTTCGGAATACTACCCGCCCCGGGCGCGGTGGTGGAGCCGGGGCTTTTTCCCGTGGTTCCGTTTTCAGCACGCGCTCCAACTGGAAAGAATTCACTCCCCAGCGGGCTTCACCATGGGCGAGACTTTTCTGGCGCTGCTCATTCCGGGGCTTGCGTTCTGCACGTTGGGCCGGCGGATGCTCGGCTTGTCCATTCTGGCGGTTTATTGCGTCGCGGTGCCGGTTATCATCGTCCGGCTTGGCTTCACGGAAGGCAACTTCGCCTACGGCCTCATGCTGGCGGCGCACGCGACCAGTGTTTTTTATTTGCTGTCGCACTGGTTGGGCGAAATGGAGCTTCTTAATAAGCTCGGCCTGGCGTTCGCCTCGCTGCTGGCCGTCTGGCTCGTGCTGTATTTTCCGCTCGTCAATTATTTGGAACGCCACGTCGCGGTCCCGCTGCTCGTGCGCGGGCAGGTGGTGGTGATGCATCCGCGGCTGGTGCCAACCGAAATCAAACGTGGCGACCGGATCATGTTTGACCTGGAGGAAAACGAGATCGGCCAGGCCCACGGCGGCGGCGGCGCGGTGTGGGTGCGCGCCGGGGTCGGCTGGGGGCCGGTGCTGGGACTGCCGGGCGACCAGATTTTGTTTTCGACCAATTCATTTTCTGTCAACGGCGTGGTGCGGCCGTTGCTGGATCACATGCCGGCCGCCGGCGAAATGGGGGTGCCGACAAACCGCTGGTTTGTCTGGCCGGAGTTTGCTATCAATTCGCACGGCAACGTCAGCGAAGCCAATATCTCGGCGCTGATCATGCAACTGGCGACGGTGTCCGCGACCCAGATGACTGGGCGGCCTTACCCGACCTGGTTTGGGCGCAAACAAAAAATACCATGAGCCGGTTCATCAATCTTGAATTGGGCGGGGAATCCGAAAACCAGCCGCCACTATCGCCGCAGCAGTTGGTCAAGGACGAGGCGTATTATCTGGCCGAGGCGCGCGCCGCATTTGAAGCCGGCAACTTCGAGCCGGGCCTGCGCGCTTACTCGAAGGTGCTCGAATACAATCCCAAAAACGCCGCCGCGTGGACCGGCCAGGTGCGGATGCTCATCGAGCTGGGCGAATTTCGCGAGGCCAAGCTGTGGGCGGACAAGGCACTGGAGCGTTTTCCCAACGAGCCGGAGCTGCTCGCGGCCAAGGCCGTCGCCCTCGGCCGCAGCGGCGATTTGCAGGGCGCGCTGGCGTTTTCCGACGCGTCCATCGAGGAGCGCGGCGACACGCCTTACGTCTGGCTCGCGCGCGGCGACGTGCTGCTCGCGCGGAAGGAACCCCGCGCGGATTATTGCTTTGAAAAGGCGCTCCTGCTGGCGCCGCACGACTGGTTCGTGGCCTGGCTCGCGGGGCGCATCCGGTTTTTTTACAAGCAATTTGTGCTGGCGCTGAAACTGGTTCAACAGGCCGTGGAGTGGAACCCCGGAAATTTTTTGCTCTGGCTGGAACAGGGCCATTGCCAGCAGGCGCTGGGACTGGTCGGCCCGGCGGAAATGTCGTTCACGCAGGCGCGGCAGTTGAATCCGCAGTGTGACGCGGCCGGCAACGCGCTGCTCCAAATTTCCCAGACCGGAATGTTCGCGCGGCTGCGCGGAAAATTGCGGGAATTATTCAAATGATGAATCCAGAAATCTTGAACCGGCTGCTGTCGGCCGTGAACGAATTTGACGCGTCGGATCTGCATCTGGTGGCGGGCGTGCCGCCGGCGTTCCGCGTGAACGGCGAAATCATCATCGCCGACGAGGATGCGCTGACCGAGGACGAAATCACCGAAATGGCCGACAACCTGATGAACGAGCCGCAGCGGAAAAAGTTCGAGCAGGAATGGGAATTGTGCATTTCCGTTTTGCACAGCGTCGCTGGGCGCGTGCGGGTGACGTTTTATCGCCGCAACAACCACACCGAATTGAGCCTCCGCTTTTGCGGCGAGAAAGTGGCGGCGCGCACCGAACTGGGTTTGCCGGAAAAACTGGACGAGCTGGCGCGCAAACCCAACGGCCTGGTGCTGATCACCGGCCCGACTGGCGCGGGCAAGACCACGACGCTGAATTATCTCGTGGACCTCATTAACAACGAGCGCCGCTGCAAAATCGTGACGATTGAAGACCCGATTGAATTCGTCCACGAAAACCGACGCGCCATCGTCGTGCAACAGGAAGTGTTGACGGATGTGCGTTCGTTCAACCGCGCGCTCATCCATGTTTTGCGGCAGGACCCGGACGTGATCGTCGTCGGCGAAATGCGCGATCACGAGGCGATTGCCACCGCGCTGACGGCGGCGGAAACCGGCCATCTCGTGCTCGCCACGATGCATTCGCCGAATGTTTCCCACGCGCTGGAGCGCATCATCGGCGTGTTTGAAGGCAGCGCGCAAAAGCAGATTATTTTGCAGCTTTCCAATGCGCTGCAAGGAATCATCGCGCAGGATTTGCTGCCGTCCGCCGACCGCACGCGGCGGGTGCTCGCCTACGAACTGCTCATTGCCACCGGGGCCGTGCGGAATTTGATTCGGGAAAATCAATTTCACCATTTGGAGAACACGATTCAAATGGGACGCAAGGACGGGATGGTGCTCATGGACAATTGCCTTTATGAACTCTACTGTAAATGTGCCATCACCTACGACACCGCCATCAGCCGCGCCCGCAGTCCCGAACGCATCACGCGACAAAAAGCTTGACCCATTTTCCACTTGGATTTCATCGGCGGCAACACAATGATGTAAAAAATCACGAACTCGCGAATGCCAATGGCCATCTCTAATTTGATTCTTGACGCTGGCAAAACCTCCGGCGATTCGGAAAACAATTTCGATACTTTTTCCTTTTAATGGTGTTTAGCATAAAACTCAATTAACTAAATACGCTTATGTCGCATAAGGCCGGATTTTTTCTAAAGTCCTTTGGAGGGAATGCAGCGGTATGAACCCGTCAACCGGAAGATTGGAAAACGGCCCGGCGGTGCAGGACGCCACTGCCTTAATCGAACTGAATGGCCAGAATGTGACATGGTCAAATATTGCCAAGCTTACGGTGTCGCCCGAAATTATCCGCGCCCTGCCCGCCGATTTTGTCAAACAGCATTGCCTCCTGCCATTTGAAATCAAAAACAGCACAATTTACATCGCTACTTCAACTCCGGGCAACCAGCGGGTGATTGACGACATCCGGCTGTTAAGCGGGCTGGAAGTCGAGGAGTTCGAAGCGCCGGCGGCGGAGATCGCCGCGAAAATTTCCGAGTGCTATCAGGTGACGGTGGAAAAGATGATTGAAAATCTTGACCCCGCCCAAACGAATGGCGAAGTAAAAAACCTTCACGACATCGAGGTGATGGCCAATGAGCCAACCGTCGTCAATCTGGTGAATTTGATCATCGCCACCGCGCTGCGCGAACGCGCCAGCGACATTCATCTCGTGCCGTTCGAGAACACGCTGCAACTGCGCTATCGCGTGGACGGCTTGTTGCAGGAAAATCCGCCGCCGCCGAAACATCTTCACGCCGCGCTCGTCTCGCGCATCAAAATCATGGCGGACATGAACATCGCCGAGCGCTTCATGCCACAGGACGGTCACATCCAAATCAATCATCGCGGCGCACGCGTGGACATCCGCGTCGGCACCATGCCGACGATTTACGGCGAAAGCCTGGTGATGCGGCTGCTGGAAAAAAATTCCAAAGTCTCCACGGCGGAGGAACTCGGTCTGGATGCGAAGCGTTCGAAAATGCTTTCCGCACTCGTCGAAAAACCGCATGGGCTTTTTCTGACGACCGGGCCGACGGGCAGCGGCAAGACCACGACGCTTTATTCGATCCTGCAAAGCATCTACACGCCGGAGCTGAAAATTCTCACCATCGAAGATCCGGTGGAATACGAGCTGCCCGGCGTCGCGCAAATTCCCGTGCGGCCCAGCCGCAATTTCACTTTTGCCACCGGCCTGCGCGCGATTTTGCGGCAAGATCCCGATGTCGTGATGGTCGGCGAAATCCGTGATTCGGAGACGGCCGAGATCGCCATTCGCGCCGCGCTCACCGGCCATCAGGTTTTCAGCACGCTGCACACCAACGACGCCACCGGCGCGGTCACGCGGCTGATTGACATGGGCATCGAAGCCTTCTTGATCG
>Ga0182030_10018362_pt1 | contig 13412 bp, 9 predicted proteins | sample 812S3MmetaG_FD_121299 | JGI IMG/M metagenome (GOLD analysis project Ga0182030, IMG submission 121299) | Permafrost microbial communities from Stordalen Mire, Sweden - 812S3M metaG (Illumina Assembly) | ecosystem: Environmental > Terrestrial > Soil > Wetlands > Permafrost | place: Sweden... | reverse complement strand
ATGCTCGCATGCGCCGCGACAGCTATTGTGCTGTCTCAAGCGCGCATTCTGGGATATGAAGCGTCTCGCATGACGGCGGGCATTGTGCGGCGGCATCATTGGCGATGCCACCAACCGGCAGTGCTGCAAGACGACCCATCAAGACGACCGATGAGGATGCCATGGACCTGATCTTTCTTGTTATCGTTGTGCTGGCCTTCTATGTCCTGGTTTCGCTTCGCGTACTGAAACAGTACGAGCGCGGCGTGGTGTTCCTGCTGGGAAAATTTGCAGGTGTGCGCGGGCCGGGGCTGACGCTGATCTTCGTTCCGATCCAGCAGATGGTGCGGGTGTCCCTGCGTACCGTGACCATGCAGATCCCTTCGCAAAAGATCATCACCAAGGACAATGTGTCGATCGATATCGCGGCGGTCGCTTACTATCACATTACCGATCCGGAAAAGGCGGTGATCGCGATCGAAAACGTCTACAACGCGATCAACCAGATCAGCCAGACCACCGTGCGCAATGTGGTCGGACGGTTCAGCCTCGATCAACTGCTCTCCGACACCGCGAGCATTAACGACCAGATCAAGAACGTGATCGACCAGCATACCGAGCCGTGGGGCACTCAGGTCACCGCGGTCGAGATCAAGGACATTACCCTGCCGGACAATATGCAGCGGGCGATGGCCAAGGAAGCCGAGGCCGAGCGCGAGCGTCGCGCCAAGATCGTCGCCGCCGAGGGTGAATACCAGGCGGCGGTAAAGCTCGGCCAGGCCGCCGACATCATCACGCAACATCCGGTAGCGCTTCAGCTCCGCACCCTGCAGACGATGGCGGAAATTTCGGTCGAGAAGAATTCCACCATCATCTTCCCCGCCCAATTCATGACCACCGTGCAGGAGGCGATCGCGCTGCTATCGAAGGATTCGGCGTCGAAATAGCCTGACGCCGGTCCGGCTGCTAAAAGCAAGCATCGGAAAATGCGGCGCGGGAATCGCGGATTTGAAGAATTGCTGCGTGAATCGCAAGCGGGAGGCGGCGAGGTGCTTCACATGAAGAAATCGATGGAGCCTTAGGTCAGTCAGCCGTTGCGTTGCGCTCGGGCAGCTTCTGCCCGGAGGTCGCGAATTTTCGGAGCATCGCGTCGAATGCCAGTTTGATGCGAAGGACGAACGGAGCCTTGTAAGGAAAATCCTCGTTTCGCTCGTGGACCAGCATCGAGGCATTTACCTCGAACACAACAAGATTGCCGGAACGGTCCAGGCCACAATCGATGCCGAAATATTCAAGGCCGATGCGTTGCTGGATCGCCCGCAGCGCCTCGTAATGACCGGAATTGAAGACTGCGGTGGGATCGGTCAAAAACGCCTCTTCTTCCTGTTGCATCCATGGCTGATGGACCATGTCGGTGCTGACGTGATGCACCTTCCAGTCGTTTCCGATCGCAAGGTGGTACGGAAGAACCTGATCGTCCACGAAAATGAAGCGGTACTTTCGAAAATAGCCATCGGCGGAGCGATAGTCGACATATTCGATCAGATAGTGATCGGTATCGGGGCGTTGCGCCAGAAAAGCGGTGAGCTCGACCGGGTCTTCGATCTTTTCAAAATCATCGCCGCCGTGCGTCCCGACGGGCCGGGCCAGAACGGAGGATGAAGAGGGAATGGCAGCCCGCAGTGTTGCAATGGAAAGGTCGGCGCCGGCCTTCTGGCGCAAGACCTTCGGGATACGGCAACCCGGTACCGCCGCCAGCAGATCCGCGATCGCGTCGCGCGTCGTCTTCTCGATCTTGCGCGGGTCGTTGACGACAGGCTTGCCAAGCCGGTCAACCAGATCGGCGGCCAATGGCAACAACCCGTCGGCCTGGTCGGCATCGGAAATCAGATTGACGACAACCTGCACCTCCAGTTTCAAAGGTTCGACGTCATGGTTGCTGGAGGCAAACAGGGCAAGCGTATCGGTATCGTAGGCGACATCCTTGAAGAGGTATTCGGTTGGGGTGTTACCGGCGAAAGGGCCATACAGTGCCAACACCCGAAAATCCGAAGGGACTTTAGCAGCCGGTCGTCGGATCAAGGGTTGTATCCGTACGGCTTCGGCGTACGCGGCCTTGGCTGGCTCGATTTCGCCGGTCCTCTGCTTGATGCCGCCGATCCAGTAGAGGCTCTCGGCGTCGCGGGGATCGAGGACGACGGCCTGCTCAAAACACGCGACCGCAGATTCCACTTCATTGAGCTCGAAGTGAACCTTGCCGAGCTGATGTCGTACGGCGCCGTCTTGCGGCCGTTCGTTGACCAGCTCCAGCAAGAGTCCCCTGGCGATGATGTATTGCTTGGTCGCCATCAGCGCCTGGACAAGGTTGGTGCGCGACGGCCAATGAGCCGGGCTCAGCTTCAAGGCTTGAAGATAATAGGCGACGGCCTCCTGGGGCTTCCCGGCCTTGTGGTGCGCGTTACCGAGGTTGCACCAGCAGGAGGTGAGGTGAGGCGCCAGCCGCAGCGCGGCTTTATAGCTTGCCGCCGCCTGCGCGAGGTCGCCGCGAACCATGCAGGCATTGCCGAGATTTGAATGCAGCTCCGAGATGGTCCCGACGGATACGCTTCCAGGCGGTTCATTCTCGGCTGCGGCGAGACCCGTTTGGTAGGCGGCAATGGCGTCGCCGATCCGACCGGCGGTATAGCATTCCAGCCCAATACGCAGTTGCCATGCCACGAGCGAGACGGCGATATCGGCGTCCGGGAGGCTGGCGGCCAGCGCAGTTGCAGTCATCGATTGCGTCTCGGTTGCGGCGAAGATGAATCAACCATGAAGATTTTTGGTAAACAAAGTCTTCCCGCGACTGCCATCCCGCGTTGCGGGGTCGGGATTCTGTTTCCGGCTATTTCCGAGGCTGGTAAGGGCAATATCCGGCAATACTCGCGATGATCGCAGAAAATGCCCGAAATTCATGGATACGCGCCGGCTGCGAATCAGCGGATAACAGGGCAATGGAAAGCCACAGGCGTTGGAACTTGCTGATATCGTGACTGGATTGAAACAGAACGCGGCGGTCTTGCCTGACATGGCCGATAGCCATCACGGCTGGGCGCCCCGGCTGGCGCAGGAATCGAGACTGCGACAGCTTGAGGAGTTGCTGGCGCCCCCGCGCGCCGAAGGCGACGCCGTCGCGACCGAAATCGAGCGCGCCGTTCTGCTCGGTGCCCTCGACCGGCGGCAGGATGCCCAGCAGGCCTTTATCGACATCCTACGAAGAGTGCCGACCCATTTCAGCGCGCTGAACGAATTTGGGACCTTGCTGACGAGCATGGGCGCTATCGACGCCGCCTGCCGCGTCTATTCGGAGGCGATCCTTCACCATCCGGCAAACCCGATGGCACGCGTGAACCTGGCCAATTTGCTGCTTCGCGCCAACAAGCACGCGCAAGCGCGCGAGCATTACGAAGCGGTGTTGCGGATCGATCCTGACTACGCGGAGGCTCATCAGGGATTGGGCGCCGTGCTGTCGGATATTGGCGACCGCGCCGGGGCTCTCTTTCATTTTCAGAAGGGCTTTCGCGACCATGCCATCTCGAACCTGCCGTACCGCGGCACCAGGCCGCCGGTCACGGTGCTGCAACTGGTCTCGTCGGGCGGCGGCAACATCCCGACCGCTGCGTTGCTGGACGATTGCGTCTTTCTGACTTCGGTTGTCGTCGCAGACTATCTCGATCCGTCGGCACCCCTGCCACCGCATCAATTGATCTTCAACGCCATCGGCGATGCCGACCTTTGTGAACCCGCATTGGAGGCCGCCGTCCGTTTGACGGCACGGACCAATGCGCCTGTCATCAACGATCCCCGCGCGGTGATGAAGACCGGGCGCATCAGCAATGCCCGACGGCTCGGCGCAGTGCCAGGGGTGGTGACCCCGCGGACGATTGCTGTCGCGCGCGACACCCTCGCTGGACCCGATGGCGTTGCCGCATTGGCGAACCACCAGTTTACGTTTCCGCTGCTGCTGCGTTCTCCGGGCTACCATACCGGACGCAACTTCATTATCGTCGAGCAGGCAGCCGAATTATCCGCAGCGGCGGCCGGCCTTCCGGGCAACGATCTGCTTGTGATCGAGTATCTCGACGCCCGCGGCAAGGACGGCAACGCGCGGAAATACCGCGTGATGATGATCGGCGGCCGAATCTATCCGCTGCATCTGGCGATATCCCGGAAATGGAAAGTGCATTATTTCACCTCCGATATGGCCGACAAGCGGGACCATCGGCTGGAGGAAGCCCGCTTTCTCGGCGATATGCCGGCCGCGCTTGGAGACAAGGCGATGGCTGCACTTGAACAGATACGGGACGTGCTCGGCCTCGATTATGGCGGCATCGATTTCGGCCTCGGTCCCAACGGCGATCTGTTGCTGTTCGAGGCCAACGCTACCATGGTGATCGCCCCAGTGGACCCTGACGAGCGCTGGGCTTATCGGCGCACGGCGACCAGTGCGATACTCGACGCCGTGACGGCCATGATCATGCAAAAATCGGCGCTAGCAAGCCGGGCCTGAAACTGGCGGCGCGGAATCCGGCGCCTGCACATCGTATCAACTGACGTGAGCGGAGCCCGGGCGCCGGGTTCCGGCTTCGCCGCGCAATGTTTCGATCGCCTCTTCCACGCTGCGGAACAGATGACCGGCTGCGAGCAGTTCTTTGATGCCAAAGCGTTCGATCGCATCCTGAGCCCGTACCGACTCAAGCCGCGCTATGGCAAAATCGACGCCGGCCGAGCGACAGGCGCGAATGGTGTCGCCGAGAATCTGCGCGGCGGTGAAATCGATCTCCACAATGCCGGTTGCCTCGAGAACGATCAGGCGCACCTGTCGCGGGGAGGACTGCAACAGCCCCATCATATCTCGCCGGAAGGGATATGCATTGAGAAACGATAGCGGTGCCTGAAATCCGGCGACAATGACGTTTGGTTCGCTCTCGCCCGGGATGTTCCGACTGGGTGGCCACCAGATTGAAGTGCCTGGCACACGTTCGAACACCGTGAGGCGGGCGCGGGTCGTGCTCCATATGCCGTGCAAAAGAGACAGTGCGATTCCGATCCCGACGCCTTGCTCGATGGGAAGGATGATGATGGCAGCGGCGGTAGAAACCACCAGAAGAAATTCGCCGAACGATTGCCGGTAAATCGAAATGATCTGGCTGACACGGATGATTCTCAAGGCGACGAACAGCAGGACACCACCGAGCGCTGCATGCGGTACATGACGCAGCAGCGAGCTGCCGAATGCCAACAATGCAAGAACGATGGCCGCGGCCACGAGAACCGCGAGCTGCGAGCGGCCACCGGTCTCCGACACGATGGCGGTGCGCGGCGGGCTGGCATTGACGGGAAACGCCCCGATCAGGCCCGACAGGATGCTGCCAGCTCCAACCCCGACAAAATCGCGATCGACATCCGGCGGCTCGTTGGGATCGGAGATGAACGATCGCGTCGTTGCTGCCGTCTGCACCATGACGATGACGGCGATGATGAGCGTTAGCGGCACCAGTTGCAGCCATCGGCTGACCGGAACGTCGGGAACTGCAAGCGTCGGCAGCGCGACCGGGATATTGCCGAGAACCGTTACGCCGCGGCTTTCAAGTCCAAGGAAAACGACCGCGGCGGCCGCCCCGACCAGCCCGATCAAAGCCCCGGGGATGCGGGCGTCGAGCCACTCCGAAACCACGATCAGGGCCAGTACGCCAAGGCCGATGACGAGCGAAAACAGGTTGGTCTGAGGCAGCTGTTCCGTCAGGGTCGCAAGGTGCTGCAGCATGGGACCGTTCGGCGATGTCAGCCCGAGAATGGCCGGCATTTGCGAGATCAGGATGTGTACCGCGATGCCTGCAAGAAAGCCGACGGTTACGGGGATCGACAGCAAATCGGCGATCCAGCCCAGACGGAAAATGCCGCCGACCACGAGCACAACGCCGACCATGAGCGCCAGCACGCCAGCAAGCGCTGCATATTCAGGCGAGCCGGACACCGCCAGCAAAGCGAGGCCTCCAGCAAAGATCGGCATGATGGTGGAATCAGCACCACTCGACAGCGAGCGGTTGCTTCCGAAAACGGCGAATGCCAGCGAACCCGCCAGAAATGCGAAAAATCCGATCTGAGGGGAAAACCCTCCCAGCCGCGCCGTCGCCAGTTGCTCGGGAATTGCGATCGCGGCTAGCGTAAGCCCGGCGACAAGATCGTGCGTCAAAAACGAAGGGCGATACCCGCGGAGTGAACGTAACACCGCCCAGTTATTATTCTTGTCGGCCAAACCGGTAGCTGGCGAGCGGGGGGTATCGATCATGAATGCGTCGCCTCGCCAAAAAAAGCCGTCGGTCCTCGTCACAGGCCAACGACTATTAACGGGAACTTTGCGTTGTGTCCCTGCGCCTTGCTCAAATTCCTGAACGTGGACGCGGTCTGGTGCGCCTGCGGCCCTCGCCTGGCAGCTTTCAAGACCTCGTTTTTGTTCCTTCCAGACCGCCTGTTTTATTGACAGCACGGGGTTCGATCAGCCTTGTGTGGCGCGGGGGACCGATCATAATCGTCCCGTCGGGCGATGATGGGGGAGCGAATAATGGCTACGGCCTCGGCGGAGCCGAGACGATCCATGGCATCGACGCGTTGGGTTCAGCTTGTGCTCGGGCTGGTCGCCATGATGTCGATATCCAGCCCGCAATATGTCTGGACGCTCTTTACCAAGCCGCTGCAGGAAGCCCTGGGCGCGACGTTGCCGGCGGTGCAGGTCACCTTCACGCTGCTCATCGTTCTGCAAACCTGGCTTTCGCCGTTGCAGGGCTATCTGGTCGACAGGTTCGGCGCGCGCTTGCTGATCGCCGCGGGCTGCCTGCTGTCCGGCCTTGGCTGGATCAGTTCGGCCTATGCGACCAGCCTGACCGGTCTTTATCTGAGTTACGGGCTGTTCTGCGGCATCGGTACCGGCATCGTCTATGTCGGAATTATTGGCCTGGTGGTGCGATGGTTTCCGGATCGGCGCGGATTGGCAACCGGCGTCGTGGCCGCCGGCTACGGCTTCGGCGCCATTCTGACCACGTTCCCGATCGACACCATGATCAAGCAGGCCGGCTACCGGCATACGCTGGTGGTGTTCGGCATTATCCTTGGGATTGTCGGGGCCGCCGCCGCACTGGCGATGCGCATGCCGACATCGGCAGATGTGCTGCCGTCGCCGCCGGCGACAGCATCGAAGGCCGGAGCCCCGCCCAGCCAGATGCTGCGCAGCAAGGTGTTCTGGCTGATGTTCTTCATGATGACGATGATGTCCACCGGCGGCTTGATGATCATCTCGCAGTTCGCGGCATTTTCGCGCGACTTCGGCGTGGCCAATGTCGTGGTATTCGGTTTGGCCGCATTGCCACTGGCCCTCACCATCGATCGCCTGACCAACGGCCTGACCCGTCCGTTTTTCGGCTGGGTGTCCGACAAGATCGGGCGTGAGAATACCATGGGGATGGCGTTCCTGATGGAAGCCGCGGCTGTCGCGTCGATGGTCATGTTCCGTGACAATGCGCTGGTATTCGTGATCCTGTCCGGCGTGGTTTTCTTCGGCTGGGGCGAAATCTTTTCGCTGTTTCCCTCAACCCTGACCGACACATTTGGTGCGGAACACGCCACCGCCAACTATGGATGGCTCTACGTAGCGCAAGGCGTTGGATCGATCTTCGGCGGCCCGCTCGCGGCACTGCTGCGTGAGCAGACCGGAAGCTGGCTGCCGGTTTTTGCCATCATCATCGCGATAGACGCGCTGACGGGCATCCTGGCGCTGGCGGTGCTCAAGCCGATGCGGCGCGCCTACATAGCGATGCCGAAACCTTAGCTTTTGCTATTGCCGGCTGCGCAAGCGCGCCAGGTCCTGGGGCATAGCCTCCAGCGCCGCACGCCGGTCCACGACGGCATGATGAAACTGCTCGAACACCAGACTGAACGCCGAGAGATCCCCTTCTTCGATCGCGCCGTCATCGTAACAAACCAGGATTTCGCCGAGGATGCCGTCGACCTCGCGCTGCAAGTCGTGCAGTTCATCGACGGAATTGACATGCCGCACCCGGACGATAAGAGCCCGCACCCGATCCCTCAATGCGACGCTCTCGGCTTTTTCGTCCCGTTTCAGATAGCCGCGGAACCACGCGCCCGCAGATCCAAGGCCGGACAGCAGCAGGATCGCTCCCCACATATAGTCGCTGTATTTTTCGAGGAAGGTCCGCTCGGTGCCGTCGATGTAAGCCGCCGCGCCGCGGTGAGCCGGCAGGGCTGCAGCCTTGTCGGTGTCCGGCGTCGCGATGTTGGCAGCCCCGGGAAACTCCTTTACCAGCGACTGACGGACCGCGAAAAGCTGCCGCGTGAACGCTCCCACCGCCGTCTCGGACAGCGACCGCCGCGCAACGATCAGGTGATTGACGCTCACAGTCTCGATTTTGTCGTCCGGTCTCGCGGGTGACGAACTAAAGGTGCTTCCGGGGATCTCCTCGGATTCATACAGAGGATGCTTCTGGGCAATCGCCTCGGATACGTCGATCGACAGAAACTTTGGTTCACCTCGATCGCGGGCGGTCGCGGCGATGGCTTCGGCGGTGATCTTGCTGTCCAGAGGCCCAACCGCCATGAAGGCATCGATGGTCGGATCGCGCGCCATTTCGCTGATCTGATGTGTCGCGAACTGAATCACCGCGACCTTGTCGGAAGCGATGCCGGACTCACTGAGAATAACGCGGAGCAACGTGACATTGGCTGGCGTTGTTCCGATCACGCCAATGCGGTGTCCCGGCAAATCCTCAAGGCTTTTGATCTTGGGCGCCGGACTCTTTTTGGACCCTTTGGCCGGCAGACCCGAGGGAGCCCATAGAACGACGACATTCTTCCGCAACACGGCCACCGATTGGGCATCCGCAGGCATCTCCAGATCGCCGCGAGCCACAGCCAGATCGGTCTTGGATGCGCCCAGCAGCGCGATACTCGCTGCCGCGCCATCCGTCGGGATCAGGGAAAGCCGGATCGCGCTTTGCTGCCGGGCAAAAGTCTGCGCCAGCAGCTGAATCAGCTTTTGATCTTCGCTTCCCGCGGGACCCACCGCGATGCGAAGGGTCTCAGGCCGCAGAGCGAGGTAGAGAACTCCCGCGGCAGCGACGAAAACAAATATTCCGGCGAATAAAATGAAGAGCGAATAGCGTCTTCTCTGCTGGCGCCGCCGCGGCGCGCTGCTGGATTCTTCGGTCTGGTCAGATGAGGACATGAGTTTTGAAAATCGCGTTTTTAAGGTGTATATTTCGATCGCCGCCGCTTTGGGCCGCACGGCCAGCCAACGGACGCGCGATTTCCGTTACCGGCACTGGCAGTCTATGCCGTTTCTCTTGCCGACGGTACAGTAATTGCGAACGGTCTTTCGGATGATATTTGCAAGACCGCACGTGAAGTTATCGTCATCCAGCAATTTGCTGGCATTGGCCCCAGCGCGCGGTCGCCGACCTTGAGATTTGGCCGACGAAAATGGCCATATTCAGCAGCATGTGGTCAGGGCGACGACCAAAACCAGAATTACCCATTTTCCAGACATTCTGGCCTCCCCCAACGCTTGGCTGCGGACACTCGAACCCGGATCAAAAAACGTCGGGCTCGGGATCGTTCCATTATGCGTGCGCACCACCTGCGCCGTCTGATCGGGGAAAGACCGTGCCTGCGCCGGTCGAGCCAAATACAGCAAAGACGCCGTTGCGGAAATGTGGTAGTTGTCAGTCCAAAATGGGAGGACGGCGTCATGATTGAACCGAAACTGGAAGTCCCGGCCGAATTGCGCGATCTGGCCGAGAAGACAATCGATCAGGCGGAGAAGGCGTTCAGGATGTTCTTCGATGCCGCAAACAAGTCGATGGCGTCGATTCACAGCCCGGGAACCGAGATTTCCAAACAGGCGCTTACTTTCACCGAACAGAATATGAAGGCCGCGTTCGATCATGCGCGAAAACTGGTTCACGCCACTGATCTTCAGCAAGCGATGCAAATTCAATCCGAGTTCTTGAAGAGCCAGTTTACGAATGCCGGAGAACATATGAGACAGATCACCGGCGAGGTGATGTCTGCGGCGAAGAATGCGCCGAAAGGCCAGTCTTGACGCGCGGACATCGCCCGGTGCCGTCGTAAGATTTGTGCACCGGAAAATTTGCATCGCGTTGCCAAATTTTGCCGGCGTGATACAAGCTGGCTCCCAGACTAAGGAGCCGATATGGCCAAGAAGAAAAAATCAGCGAAGAAAAAGACCGTCAGACGCGCATGGACGGCATCGGATGTGCGCGAGCTAAAATCATTGGCAAAGAAGAAGGCCGGTGTGGCCCGGATTTCGAAAGCGTTGAAGCGAACCGTCGGCGCAATCGCCGTCAAAGCGCATCAATTGGGGGTGTCGTTAGATACCCGGGGATGAATAATTTTCTGCCCACAAAATAGTCTTGCCTGAATTTACGCCGTGGACTTTAATCGCTGAGCAGGTCCTTGATGGGCCACCGAGTGATTGCTCGCCGTCCGTCATCTTTTCTGCTTATCCCTGTCGGCTCTCACCGGCAGGGATTTGCATATGGACCGTGGCAGACGCGCTGCGCCCGAATGAAACCAGGCTCCGCTGCCGATCTTCGCCGCCTATTATGGTTCGGTTGCCGGCTGAGACGGCTCAGCCGTCGAACGCCTGTCGGAACAGTCAGAATGTGAAGAGGATCGAGGCATACCACGAAAGCTGGTTTGTTTCGTTGGTGTTCTCGACGCTTCGACTGACATAGCCCAACAAGTGGTAGGTATCGTTCAGGTCATAGCGAACACCGACGCCCAGACTGGACGTTGCCGGCGTTCCGATTTTATCCGTCGTTTGATGGTAAAATTCCCCGCCGATCTGAAGCTTGGGCAGCAGTTGGTAGGTCAGCACGGCTCCAGCCAGACAAAAATCCTCGGAGCCGAGGCCGCCGATCATGCATCCGCCACCGCCGAAGGTGGACCAGCCGCCGCCCCAGTCCTTCTGTACCCAGATCGGCAACAGCACCGCGGCGCGGTTATAACCGATGATATTCGAGCCGCTTGGAACAAACACACGTGGAAATAGGCTGACGTCCAGGCCGAACGTGTCCTGATGCAGAAAGCGGTACTTCGCGGCAAGTTCGATATTGGTCATGCCGATGTCGGTCGAACCGTCGGCTTGACCAATGAATCCGGCGGGAAGCATAGCGGTCAGCTGAAGATCCGGCGCTGCGCCATAATTGAAGTCGACGCCGGCCATGCCAGCGGTTCCATTTCGCGTCGTGGTGCCCAGATTGAACGAGTAAATCTCAAAATGGGTATAGTCCGTGGGCTCCGGGTCATCCGATATGTAAGGCGGTCCCGCCAAAGCGGGCCGCACCAGAGCGGCTAAGACAAGGGCAATTGGCCACGCGCGCGCCATCAAGCACCAGGTCCGATCACGGGAGTGCGCTCGAATGCCGCCAATAGATCGCCGCGCGCCATTCCTACAGGTCCGTGATGTGATATCCGCAGACCGAGGCGCCGGAACCGCGACCCATCGACGCGCCGCTCCTCGGCCGCATCGGTTTCAGCAGCTTTTAACTCTACGGATTAACCCCTGATCGAGCCGGTATGGCTATAACACTGTCTGGGATCAACAGGCATTCGGCCGTGCACGCAGGCGTCATTGACCAATCGGAAAATCATGGGCGGCGGCGCGCCAAGCCGTCTGCTGCCAAGAGCTGGCTGAAAGCCATCGAACTTACATCAAGGATCGAGGCCGATCCGCGCCGGTTGTTTGCCGAAATTGTCGAGGATTGGTCGGAGCGGCAGCCGGACCGCCCCGGCCTGATATCGGAAACGGAGACGTTCAGTTACCGGACGTTGGCCGACCGGATAAACCGTTACGCGCGCTGGGCGTTATCGGCAGGAATTGAAGCCGGCGATACCGTTTGCCTCTTCATGCCGAGCCGACCGGATTACATCGCCGCCTGGCTCGGTATCACCAAGGTCGGCGGCGTTGCGGCACTCATCAATACAAAACTGGTCGGGTTGTCGCTGTCCCACTGCATCAACGTCGCGGATGCGGACCATGTCATTCTCGCTGGCGATCTTAGAACGGCTTTTGAGGCGGCCGCGCCGCGTTTCACCCGCGCGCCGAAGATCTGGATCCACGGCGGCGGCATTGGCCAGGCAGGTCACGAAGCCAATATCGACACCGTTCTCGAGGGAATGGATGGAAGCCCGCTGACGCCAGCCGAAAGACGCGACGTCACCATCAACGATCGTGCGCTGCTGATCTACACATCGGGGACAACCGGACTGCCGAAGGCAGCCAGCATCAGTCACCGGCGTGTCCTGAACTGGGGCGGCTGGTTTGCCGGATTGACGGGCGCCTCACCCGAAGACCGGCTGTATGATTGCCTGCCGCTGTTTCACAGCGTCGGCGGCATTGTCGCGCCATGCAGCATGCTGACCGCGGGCGCGTCGGTGGTGCTGTCGGACAAATTCTCCGCAGGCCATTTCTGGCAGGATATCGTGCGCTGGGATTGCACCTTGTTCCAGTATATCGGGGAGCTTTGCCGCTATCTTCTGAAAGCTCCCGCATCAGAATATGAAAACAAACATCAGCTTCGGCTGGCCTGCGGCAACGGTCTGCGCTGCGATATCTGGGAAGCGTTTCAGGCGCGCTTCGCCATTCCTCAAATACTCGAATTTTATGCGGCGACCGAAGGCAATTTCTCGCTTTACAACGTGGAGGGCAGGCCGGGTGCGATCGGCCGGATTCCGCCGTTGCTGGCGCATCGTTTTCCAGCGGCGATCATTCGTCTTGATCCGGAGCTTGGCGCTCCAGTTCGCACCGCGGACGGCCTTTGTATACCGTGCGCCCGGGGCGAGGTCGGCGAGGCCATCGGCCGCATCGGCACGGCCGATGATGGCGGTGGCCGCTTCGAGGGCTACACCGACGCCACCGAGACCGAACGGAAAATCCTGCGCGATGTGCTCGCCAAGGGGGATGCCTGGTTTCGTACCGGCGATCTGATGAGGCTCGATGAAGGCGGCTATTTCTATTTTGTCGATCGGGTCGGAGATACCTTCCGCTGGAAGGGAGAAAATGTCGCGACCTCCGAGGTGGACCAGGCTGTTGTGGATTGCCCGGGTGTGGTCGAGGCGACGACCTATGGCGTGGAAATTCCCGGCGCCGATGGCCGCGCCGGAATGGTTGCGGTCGTGGTTGACGATCGTTTTGACCTCAGCGAATTCCAGCACCGTCTTTCGCGCCGGCTGCCGGACTATGCTTGCCCGGTGATGGTCCGGATTTCGCCAGCACTGGATACCACCGAAACCTTCAAGCAAAAAAAGCATGACTTGATGCGGCAGGGCTTCGATCCACGCCTCGTCAAGGACCCGCT
>Ga0182030_10018361_pt1 | contig 13412 bp, 9 predicted proteins | sample 812S3MmetaG_FD_121299 | JGI IMG/M metagenome (GOLD analysis project Ga0182030, IMG submission 121299) | Permafrost microbial communities from Stordalen Mire, Sweden - 812S3M metaG (Illumina Assembly) | ecosystem: Environmental > Terrestrial > Soil > Wetlands > Permafrost | place: Sweden... | reverse complement strand
CTTGCATCAATTTCAACAGTCCGGAGAAAGCGCATCCCTGTGGAGAATGCCTGCTGACCGATTTCGTGCCGGCTGAGGGACAGCAAGAAAAAGTTCCGTGTCATCACATTCCCCTGAATCTACAGGGGGAAACCGTGCACACCATCGAGCGCCAGCAGACCCAGGTTGAACTGGAAAGTGCGGTCCGAGATTGGCTGCGGGCAACCATCGCGCGCATCGAACGGGAACGCGCCGAGGCAGCCGCGGGGGCAACCCCGCAGGGCTGAGGCATTAAGGCTTCGCCGGTTCGTCCCCCATGTCGGCGGGGAACGCCTTGAGCACAACTTCGCGTGATTGCGCAGATATCTTCTTATCGGCGCTGGCGCTGTATTGCGTCAGCTTGCCCTTCAGCACGTAATAGGCTTCGTCGCCCACGTTCTTTCCTTCTCCGCGTTCGACCGCGCCTTTGAACTCATACCAGACACCGTGCACGGTCTGGGTAGTGAAACTCAACTTCTTTCCTTCGAGTTTCGCCTCTTTGAAAAACTGGTCGAGAAATGCGCCCCGATCGCTCTCCTGCTCGCCGTACCGCGAAACGAAGCCGGTCACTCGGCCGTCTTCCACAGTGAGCTGCACGAATTCGCCTTCTTTCAGGAAGCTGTACATTCCCGAATAGTCTTCGGCAGGCTTGGTGGGAACGGGGTTTGCAGGATTGCTCTGGGCGGCAAGCAGCGAACTGGCCAACACGGCAGCGGCGAATACCATCACTATTCTGTTCATAGCGTTCCTGGCTCACGAAGCATCCAGTATTCCTATGCCGGTATTAGAGCACGGAAATCTGCCCTGAAGAACTAATGGCCCTCGGAAAGCCCTCGGCCACAGCTATAATAAGCGGAAAGCTCTCCCAGTGGAGCCCCTGCCCGAGGCAGTGCACACTGCGTTTCCTCCGGAACGAACTCATGGGAGGCTTTTAGTTCCGCCGATTCGCAGTGAATTGCATGGAAGCTGGCTCAGGGCTTATGGAATCTATAACTGACCTCGGGGAGAGCCCTGTCGCGGTACCCGGCTTTCTCATTGAACTCCCGCCCTGGCGCAGCGTTTTTCGCCGCAACCTATTGGATCTATTGCGCCCGCAGCGACAGCCTCCGCTTCGGCTAGCTTCTAAATCGGCGACTTTCTGGCCGGATGTCTTCGTTCATTCTCACCTGCCGTGGCGCCGGTTTCTGGAGTCTGCGCTTTACCATGGGCTTGCGTTTCTGATGTTGTGGGCATCCTCCATCATTTGGGCGCGCCGGCCGCAGATTGCGCTGCGGCCAGCATTTAGCCACGAGGACGTAATCTACTACCGGGCTTCAGAGCTGCTGCCACCGCTCGATACCGGCGGCGCGCACCCCAAACAGTCCGTAAGGGGCGACCCGGCGTACGCGCCGCAGCCTATCATTTCTGTTCCCCGGGAAGCCGACAATCGCCGGCAAACCATTGTGACTCCTCCTAACCTGAAGCTCGATCATGATGTGCCGTTGCCCAACGTTGTCTCCTGGCCGAAAACACCTTTGGCTGTGCCGATCGCCGCAGCCGAGCGTAAAACCCTGTCGAAGGCTCCGTCCATGGATGCAGCCGTAGTCGAGCCTCCGCCGGACGTGAAGCTGGCATCATCCCGCAATGCGATGCGCAGCCTCCAACCTGCGGCGGTCCAGCCTTCCCCCGTGGTGGACGCCCCCACGCGCCGCTTAGGAGATATGAACATTGCGCAGACCCAGGTGATTGCTCCCGCACCCCAACTGGCCGTCGAGGCGCAGCGGGTTGCAGCGGGTCGCACTGGACTGGGCGGTGCTGCCGCGGTCGTGCCGCCTCCGCCATCGGTCTCAGGCACGGGGATTGCAAATTCCGGAGGCCGTCTCATCGCGCTGAGCATTCACCCCGCTGTGGCGAGCGCGCCGGTGGATCCGCCGTCCGGGAATCGCCGGGGAAGTTTTTCCGCCACTCCGCAGGGCAAAGCCGGCGCCGCGGGAACGCCGGACGTCGCCGGCAGCGGCCATAGTTCAGAAGGTGGGCGCGGGAATGGTGGCCACAATGACGCTCCGGCGGGATTGTATGTCGGGGCAGGCGCTGACCCGAAGACTTCCACGGTTGGCGGAAATGGACAAGGAAACGGCAACGGCTCCGGCCCATCCTCTGGACAATCCAAAGACACGGTGCTGATGGCCAAGGTGACGCCGCCTCGGGTAAGCGGCACACCGCAACGCCAGGCGGAAGCAGTTTCCGGCACCCCCGAAAGCGAAATCGAAAAAAAAGTTTTCGGCGACCGCAAGTTCTATTCCATGACGCTGAACATCCCGAACCTGAACTCTGCTGGCGGAAGTTGGGTAATCCATTTCGCCGAGCTGAACAAGGATGGTAAAGACAAAGGCGAGCTGGTAGCTCCAACCGCCACCGCAATGTCTGACCCCGCCTACCCGCTGGAATTGATGAAACAGCACGTGCAGGGAACGGTGACTCTCTACGCCGTGATCGGCGGCGATGGCTCAGTCAGCGACGTGCGCGTTCTCAACGGGGTTGATGACCGTCTCGATCAGTATGCACGCGAGGCCCTCACGCGCTGGCACTTCCGCCCCGCGAGCAAGAACGGAAGCCCGGTAGCGTTAGAAACCGTGGTGAAGATTCCCTTCCGGGCAGGGCGAATGAAACCGAGCTTCTAGCGCTTTTCTTCACGCCAGAAAACCCAGTGAACCCCGAAGGACACGAAGGTTCACGAAGGAATTCGTGGGTTCCTTCGTGTACCTTAGTGCCCTTCGTGGTTAAGGCCTTCACCTGACCCGTAGCGCCGGTATTCGCTCTTTCACCGCCGGAAGCGCTGGAAAATCCGTGTACGGCTCGGATTGGTACCAGTACGCAGCCGAGTAATAGCAGTCATCACGGTCGTTGGCGTGGCCGCCCTCGATGGTGTGTTTCAAATACTTTCTGAAAGTAATGGGATTGTCCGCATGCCAGCGGTACAGGCAATATCTGCCGCCCGCGAGTTCCGGCGAGCTGATGAGATGCGCGCCATGGTACAGATAAGCAAAAGGCCCCGCCGCGAAGTCGTGCGCGCCGTTGAAGTAGTCCTCACAACCAGTCCCTGTGATTGCGGGCGTGGTGGCATCGTCAATGAAAGTCATGTCGTCGCCCTCGCCCATCCACAGATCACGATTCTGCAACACGCCCAGAGTCACTCCCATCAGATGCCCTCTTCCGCGAGTTTCAAGAAACACGTAGTTGTTCTTGCCGAGGAGGTTGAGTTCTTTCTCTTCGCTTGCATAGGCAACGGCCGAGTTGGGCGTGGCCTGGCGATACTGCGCGTGGAAGTACAGAATCTGTTCCGGCAGCGAAGGCATGACCTGGTAATCAATGTTGGAATAAAAATCGCCGACCGTATACTTGCCTTCGTTGGTAACGGTGATCCGCGCGGATTTGCGAAAGGGCATGCCGAAGTAGCAGTTGAGCGCCCGGACCGACGCGCAATTCAGAAATGCCGATTGATACGGGTTGTACTGCCCCAGATTGAGGCCAAAGAAATCTCCCACCGGAACTTCCACGCTGGGCTTTTCCTGACCGTCCCCATACATACGCAGCACGATCTCCTTCAAATGATGCTCGCCGGCGCGTCCCATGGTGAACCAGATGTGAGTGATGACGCCCGGCCCCGCGGCCCGAAAGACCTCCTGCGCACCGCCCGCCGGGATAACCCAGCTATCGTGGTTGCCGCCGCTGCGGTCATAACTGGATTGCTTGAACGAAGAATAATCCTGCTCAAAAAGGTAGCCCGGCAAATGATACTCGCCAGCTTTGTCAGTCATAGCAGTGCTCCCTGGTTCGAGGTGTGGGAAAGTTTACTCCACGCAACGTGCACACAGCGTGCGCCTGGGGGTGCCCAACGCCGCGAACCCAACAATCGCGCGTCATTCACTGCTTGCGTCCGAGGTTCCCACTCTTGCGCGAAAACCGCGCGCAAGAATGGGGCACCCCCAGTCGTGGCGCCGCGTGCAAAGCCGGCAGAAACGGGGCCGCCGCCTTCTAATGTGTACACTATAGTACATACATAGTATGTACCCTCGTCACGAGCGCGAGGTCAAGCAAAATCTGATCCCTCGTTCAGAAAAATCTTGTCAATAGGTAGAAATTGCGCGTTTGGCTCCATCCCTTGCGCTAATTGGAAATATGAAGTTGTAAAGCATGTCTTATTTTCCCCTCCAAGTTGATAGCGTGAAAGTAGAGTTGGTTTTCGCGGATCGCCTTTTTTGGCGGGACAGAACAGCAGATTCCTCTCCGCTGAAAGGGATGCTTGCCAGTTCACGCTCCCCTGTTGCTTAGTTGGGATGGTGAGCGTGATAGATGAAGCCCCACTTAAAAGAGATTTTGAAATGACAATTTTGAAATGAACCGTTAAATTAGCTTCGCACCATTCTGATTCAACTTCACCATGGAAAAACAAACCCGCCTATTCGTGGCTTGCAGTCTGGCCCTCGTCTCCGTCGCATTCGGTTTCATCATTCGCGCTTTTCTGATCAACCAGTGGCAGGAGATCTTCAATCTCTCCAAGACGCAGATCGGGTCCATTCAGGGCGCCGGCTTGTATCCCAACGCCTTGGCCATGATTCTTTTCAGTTTGGTCGTGGATCGCATTGGCTACGGCCGCGTCATCGCTTTCGCCTGGGTAGCGCAAGTGGCTTCGGCGGTGGTCACCGTGACCGCAACGGGTTATCAAGGTCTGTATTGGGGGACGTTTCTTCTGGCGGTGGCCAACGGCTCAGTGGAGGCAGTGATCAATCCGGTGACAGCCACGCTCTACCCACGCACGAAAACCCAGCACTTGAACATGCTGCATGCCAGTTGGCCCGCCGGCATGGTCATTGGCGGCGTGCTGGCCATCCTCATGGGCACCGCCGGCGGAGCGGACGCATGGCGCTGGAAAGTCTCGCTCTACCTCATCCCCACTTTCATCTACGGGTTCCTGATGCTCGGCAAGAAATTTCCGGTGCAGGAGCGGGTCGCCGCCGGCGTTTCCTACGCCGAGATGTTCAACGAATTCGGGTTGGCAGGATGCCTGATCGTTTCCATCTTCGCAGCTTACGCGCTGGATGAAATCTTGCAGGTCTTTGGATCCCATTTGTCCGGCGCCGCGTTGGTGCTGATTCCGCTGGTCATCACGGGATTGCTGGCAACTCGCATTCATAGTTTTGGGCGTCCGCTGTTCATCTTCCTGTTGCTGGTGATGATTTTGTTAGCCACTACCGAACTGGGCACGGACAGCTGGATCGCCGCCTTGATGGAGCCCGTGTTGAAGGCGTTTGGCCCCAACGCCGGCAAGTTTGTGATTATTTACACTTCGGCCATCATGTTCGTGTTGCGCTTTTGGTCCGGCCCGATTACTCGGCGCTTTTCGCCTTTGGGCTTGCTCACCATCTGCGCGGCGGTGGCCTCGGTTGGTTTGTTCTGGCTCGGCCACGCTACCGCTGCCGGTATGGTTTTTCTGGCGGCCACGTGCTACGGGTTTGGGAAAACCTTTTTTTGGCCGACAACCCTCGGCGCGGTGTCGGAGCTGTTTCCTAAAGGGGGAGCCCTAACCCTCAATGCCATTGCCGCGGTCGGCGCGATTTCGGTGGGAGTACTGGGCAATCCGCTGCTCGGCACCATGCAGGATCATTTCCTCGACAAAAATCTGGCGCAGCAGCATCCCGCTCTCCACGAGAAAATCGCGGCGCCCCCCCAGATGAAATACGGGTTAACCTACCAACCTCTCGACCAGACCAAAATTGAGACCTTATCCCCGAGCGAAAAAAACGAAGTGGATCAACTCCTTACAGCCAACAATCAGGCGACACTGGCCAAAGTGGCGGTGCTGCCTGCCATCATGTTTTTGTGTTATGCAGGCTTGCTGGTGTACTTCAAAAGACGCGGCGGCTACGCGCAGGTCCAAATCCAACCTCATAGCTCTTAAGTTTTGGGCTGCGATGCCATCGTAATCGGGTCGGTTTTTGTCTCCGGGTGCGGTCAGGCGGTGGCTCTGCACCAACTTGCGGAGTCGAGGAGATCGGGTTCGCGGATAGTTGTTGTGATCAAGGTTTTTTCACTCACGACCCGGTCAATGAGTGCGGCGACATTACCTCAACGACTAGGGCTCAAAGCCGACCCAAGGCAATCGTGAGCAATATTGAGCAGCGTAGTCACCGATTCGCGTGTTCAACTACGAGGTCGTTTGCCCAAGGACCGTACCCCATGGCGAAGCAAATTAGAGCCTTCAACCCACGAACCTTTCTCTCAACCGTCGGCGTTGGCAGGAAGATGGTGTCCTTCCGGAAGGGACAAACAATTTACGCTCAGGGTGATCCTTCTGATGCCTTGTTTGTCATTCAAAACGGACAGGTAAAACTCAGCGCCAAATCCCAAGCCGGGAAGGAAGCAATTCTCGACATATTGAGTAATGAGGATTTTGTTGGCAAAGATTCCATAGCCGGTCAGTCTTCTCGTACGGCGTCTGCCAGCGCAATGACGGACTGCTGCCTCCTAAGAATTGAGAAGAAGGCCATGATGCTCGCACTGACACGGCAAGTGAAGTTGGCAAATGTCTTCTGGGCATACGTGTTGGCGAGGAACATCAGGTACCAGCAGGATTTAGTGGACCACCGATGCAATCTTAGCGAGAAACGACTAGCGCGTATTCTTTTGTTGCTGGCCCACTTTGATGGGCATGGAGCATCCGGGACTGCGATTCCCCGGATAAGTCATGAGACGCTGGCAGAAATGGTGGGAACCACGCGGTCGCGCGTTTGCTTTTTCATGAAGAGGTTCAAGGAATCAGGGTTCATTTATTACGGGAACAATAACTCGGCGTTGCGAGTTCATTGGACACTCCTGGCTTTCTGTGCTCAGGAGTCTCCGGCCACGGGAACAAGCAAGAAACTCGAAGTGTGAGGCTGGAGATCAGGCACCCGCAAGCGCCAGCAACGTCAGCAGAATGCGCTTCAGTCCCAGTTCCCGTCCGTTGCAATCGAACCACTCTTGCAAAGTGTGCGCTCCGCCGCCGCTGCCGCCGCCGCCGATGGCAATGGCCTCCCGGCCGAGCGACAGCGGAATATTGGCGTCGGTGGAGGCGCGCTGGACCTGCGCGGTGTTGCCCAAATGCTCATCTACCGCGTGAATTACCTGCAGAATGTGCGCTCCTCGTTCCAGTTCTCCAGCGGGGCGGTTGCCGATCGGGATGACTTCGTGGCTCAGTCCCGAGAACCGGCGCTGGGACGGGCTGCGCTTCTCGCTGGCTTCCGACTCCTCGAACACCGCCCGTTCCAGCGCGCAGCGCAAAGCTGCTTCCAGGCGCTCAATTTCCGCCATGGAGGTGGAGCGGATGTCCACCCGCATGCTGACGGATTCGGGAATAGAGTTCACCGAAGTGCCTCCGCGGATGACGCCGATGTTGAAGGTGGTCTTGGGCGAGGAAGGGACCGAAGTCTGGCTGAAGGCTTGGATGGAGCGAGCCAGCGCGACAATGGGATTGGGCGCGCCGAAATCGCTCCAGGAGTGGCCTCCGGGGCCACGCACGATCACTTCGAAACGGCTGCTGCCGAGAGCTTCGGCCACAATGGTGTCGGAACCAGCGCCGTCAAGAATCAGGCTCGCGACGATGGAATCCTTCCAGCGGGAACTGGAAAAAATATGGCGCATGCCACGCAAGTCGCCTTCACCCTCTTCGCCCACATTGCCAATGAACAGAATGGGCGCGCTGTGCGGCACGGAAGCCGCCCGCAACCCTGCCGCAACTGCCAGAAGGGCGGCGACACCGGCGCCGTTGTCCGAAACTCCGGGCCCGTAGAGCCGGTTGCCTTGCTGGCGCACGTTAAGCGGGGTTCCGGCAGGAAAGACAGTATCCATGTGAGCGCTGAGAGAGACGCAGCGCGAGCCGTTTCCGGGATGCACCGCGAACACGTTACCCACTTCGTCGGTAGAGACTTCTTCCAGGCCGAGTTCGCGAAAACGCTGTTGCAGCCATTCTCCGCGGGCGGTCTCGCCAAAGGGAGGCGCGGGAATACGCGCCATTTCCAGTTGCCACTGGGCGAATTTTGGTTCCCGGCTGCGCAGCCAGGCCATCGCCGCGCGGACTTCGGAGAGAGCCGAGATCCGGGATATATCCTGCTGTAAGCCGGCCAAAGTTTCCGAATCGCCGCGCGGGGTGTGAGCCATAGGGTAGTGGTCATCTTACAACGCGGTGGAGTTTAACCACAGAGTACACAGAGGTGCACCGAGGAAACCTGGAACTTCGCTTGGCAACTTTCGGCAGGGATTGGCAATCCAATCAAGGGTTAGAGGTGCCGCTCCCTGCGTTGCAGCTCTCTGAGCGGAGAGGGTATGCCACGCGGGCGGGCGGCGTTGATCAATTGGCGTTGGTTCCCAATCGCGCTAGCGTCGAGATTTGCTACAGTAAAGCTTATGAAATCCCTTTTTTCCGTGTTATCGGCGCTGATTATGGGCGCCACGCTGCTGGGGCCCTTGGCGAGTAGAACCTTCGCCGAGGAAGGGGAAGGTCCCCTGGACAAGGCTCAGCCGACGGGAACTACACCCGACCAAATCATTCAGCGCTTCGCAGCCAAGGAAAAAGAGTTCAAAGCAGCCCGCGATCAGTACACCTACAGGCAGGACGTTAAAGTCCAGACTCCAGACGACGGCGGGGAGTACCACCAAGTCTTCGACGTCACGTTTGATGACCAGGGACACAAGGTGAAGAACGTGGTCTTCGCTCCCCAAAACACGCTGGAACGTCTCATGATGACCGAAGAGGATGTGGATGACATTGAAAACCGCTTGCCCTTCGTGCTCACCAGCGATGAGATTCCGGAATATAACATTCTCTATGTGGGACAGCAGCAAGAAGATGAACTGCACTGCTACGTATTCGACGTCGCGCCCAAGGAAATTGTCGGGAAAAAGCGCTATTTCCAGGGCCGCATCTGGGTGGACGATCACGACTTCCAGATCGTGAAAACCTACGGCAAGACAGTTCCGGATATCCGCAAGAAACGGGGGAACGAAAACCTTTTCCCCAGTTTCACCACCTGGCGCGAACAGGTTGACAACAAGTACTGGTTTCCTACGTTTACCAAGGCGGATGACGAACTCCACTTTTCTACCGGAGATATTCACATCCGGGAAATCGTGAAATACGAGGATTACAAAAAGTTCGGCTCGAACGTGAAGATCACCTACGAAGGCAGGGACGTTCCGAAAGGGGATCAGCAGCCGAATCCCGCGCCGGAGAAGCCGCAGAAATAGCTTTCAGCTTTCGGCAGTCGGCATTTGGCACTTAGCCTTTAGCCAGACTTCCTCCCTGTAGTGCAAGCTCAGGCTCGGCCCACGAACACCGCAGAACCAGCATGCAGTGCAGGCTGGCAGGGGATTCTTTGTTGCGCTCGGCGCGGGTGTTTGTGGAATCCCACCCTAGCGCACAAACCGCGCTAGGATGGGGCACCCATCGTTCAAAAAAGTCACAGGCTCTCAGAATGACGGAGGGGCGCGGATTCTTCGGCCAAATGCTAACTTCTGGCGGCCGAAAGCTGACAGCTCAATAGAACAAGTACTTCCGCCACTTATCGTCGGAGCGGCCCATCAGACGCATGATGTGGCGGCTGGTGTGAAGATTGAAGGCACGCGGCTCGCGCAGCAACTTCATGCCTGCCTCCGGGGGAGAATGGTTCCCTTTGCGGCGGTTGCAGAAATGGCAGCAAGCTACCAAGTTTTCCCAGGTCGAAGCTCCTCCACGGGAGCGAGGGATCACGTGATCAAGGGTTAGTTCGCTGGAGGGAAAAATCTCGCCACAGTACTGGCAGGTGTTGCGATCACGCAGCAGAATGTTCTTGCGGGAGAGCGCCCTCGACTGGTGTGGGATACGGCGATATTCCAGCAAGCGGATCACCGAGGGCAGGCGGACCGCTAGCCGGGCCGCATGCAGGAAGTGGCCATTTTCCTCCTCTGTCATGGCGACGCCCTTCAGTACCAGGACGATGGCGCGGCGCGCGGCGCACACGTTGATTGGCTCATACGAGGCGTTCAGCACTAGAACCGGAGCGTGCAGGGCATGGCCCTCGCTTTCCTGGCGAAAGCCAAGGACGCTCGGAGGCAGCATGCTTGCTGCGTCCATTCGAGCCGCCGAGTTGTTCCAGTTTGCCGACATAACGCCTATGCGGATACCGCCGTGGCGAAATGAACTTCGCTTCCACCATCGAGCTCCACATGACTAGCTTCAAGTTTCAAGGTGCGGGCCACAGTCACGACCCACACTTTAGACGCGCCACTGCGCCGCAAAATGCGGGCACATTCGGAGACGGTTGTGCCGGTGGTAAAGACATCATCCACCAACAAGATCTCCCGACCCGATACTTCGCCGGGCTTCGCGACCACAAAGGCCCCGCGAATGTTCTCCCGGCGTTGATGACGGGTGAGCCCGATCTGCGACTGCGTCGCGCGCCGGCGCAGCAACATATCCGCATTCAGGATTAGCCGGTCCTGCGCGGGCTTCAACTTAAGAGCCGCGCGGGCAATCATCTCGGATTGATTAAAGCCGCGCTGCCGCCGTTTTTTCCGGTGCAGGGGCACGGGCAGGAGCATTACAGGCGCGTCTCCGAAGGCTGGTGCTAATTCTTCGATCGCTTCCGCCAGCATCCGGCCGAGCACATTGGCGGCGGGCCGCACTTGCTCGTACTTCAGCAAGTGAATGAGGCCACGCAGGCCGCCGTCGTAGCTACCATAGGCGGCAGCTCGGATGAAAGGTGGCTCCAGGCGGCGGCACTGCCCGCAGCGCGGCTCGCCGGCATTCGACGAAAGCGCGTAAGGGCTGAAAATCCGCTCACCGCAGACTGCGCAGGTTCCACCGCCAATCGGATGAACCGCAGCGAGGCAGTCTTGGCAAACCGGAAGCCGGGAAATTCTTATCAGGGGTGCGCCGCACAGGCGGCAATCAGCGGGAAAAAGCGTGGCAAACAAGCTTTCAGCGGCACTGCCCAACCACACGGCCAACCAGCTGCCTTGGGCGGCAACCTTGGCCCCCGGAACGCGGGTTGGGTCCTCACTACTGCTGAAGACGGGCCTCCCTAATCCTACTGGTAACTGCTCGAGGTCTAGGCGGACTGATCCCCTTCAGTATAGCGAGCGGCGATGCGGCGCGCAATTCCCAGCGGGGGCGGGTTCGCTTGGTGCTGCTACCTTTGCTGTTAGAGTCTTGGTTCGCGGGGGAAAGGGCAAAAGCCTTTAACCGCCGGGCGCGCCGAGAACCTCCGCAGAGGTCGCGAGGAAAACGGGGGCAGGACAAACCAGTACGATAGCGCGATTCTCGTGAGATCAGGCAGCAGCGTCTGTCATGCCGGCTCCCTTTTGTTTCGCGGCTGGCAGAAAGACAAAACGGTAGGAACGCGAGAAACAATGTCCGCAGCGCACTGGGCGTAGCCAAAGCAGCGGCAAGAGGTATTTTTCGAGGAGATTGCGCGAACGGGAACGGTATACGTTCTTGTCGCCGCATCGTCTGCAGCGAAAGCCTGTTGCATCCATGGGCCACCCTTACCAGCAATGTGTCGGAGAAGCTAGCCTATTTTAACTTAACAGGTTGGTCGGTTATGTTTCAGCAGTGTTACAGTTTCGAAGATTCCTGAATCTGCCACGATGAGGCTCACGGAGATAAGCCGCAAGCGCCTAGCCTAAATCTATAGCGCAATTCACCCGAAATCATGCGGCGTTTGGGTGTGGCTCAGTTTGATTGTCGTCCTGAGCAAGCGTTCTTTGCGCAGCGAAGGATCTGGGCGAGCCGCACGAGGGGTCGTGTTCTTTGCGACCCAATCACCGCGCGTTTGGCTCGCTTCCTTGTCAAACTGCACCACTACGGGCTTTGGTCGTCCCAGATCCCTTTCCTGACCGCATTTGCTGAAACACGAAACGGTAGGAACGGTAAAAACATTGGCCGCAGCGCACGGGGCGCAGAAGAAGCAGAAGGAGGAGGTATTTTTCGAGGAGATTGCGCGAGCGGGAACGGTAGCCTTCATCACTGCCGCAGCGCCTGCACCGAAATCCAGTAGAATCCATGGCGACAACCGGAAGCCCGCCGGCCAGCGAAGCTATCCCCTATTTTAGCCAAACGGACTAGCTTCCCGCGACAAGTTAGATGGAATGGCCGGGCACAGCGGATGCATGTACTTGTAAAGCAGAGGGCGCGCGTGGTAACTTGCGCCCGTCCTCTCCAAATATGTCAAACAGCCACAATCATTTGCGAGGAATCTACTCATGAGCGCGCCGAACCCAGTGGTCGTCGATAGTCCCAAGAAGTTCCGCCCCTATGTCCCGGAAAACGTGGAGATGAGGGAATTCACCTTCCGGGCCATTCTGCTCGGGTTAGTGATGACCGCAATCCTCGGCGCCGCCAACGCATACCTCGGATTGCGCGCCGGAATGACGATTGCGGCTACCTATCCAGCCGCCGTGATCGGTATGGCAGTGCTGCGATTGATGAAAGGCTCGCTGCTGGAAGAGAACATGGCCCGGACGGTGGGGGCTATTGGTGAGTCGGTTGCGGCGGGCGCGGTGTTCACCATTCCTGCCTTCGTCATGGCCGGCATATGGCCGGCGCTCAGCGTAGCCAAGTACTGGCAATGCGTGGCGCTGATGGTGATCGGCGGATTTCTTGGCATCCTGTTTGTGACCCTGCTGCGGAGGGTGATGGTGGAGGACCCCGAACTCCCCTTTCCAGAGTCGGTGGCCGCATCAGAGATTCACAAAGCTGGTCAGCAGGGCAGCAGAGCGGCAAAGCTGCTGTTCGCCAACATGGGCTTTGGCGCGTTCGTCTACCTGCTGGGCGCGGTCAACCTCTTCAGCGCCAGCAATACTTTTCTGGTGAATGTAGGTGCAGCCGGTAAGAAACTATTGTTGCGCACCAGCACGCGGAACGTGGTGCAAACCGCCACCGGAGGAATGACTACATTCTCCGCTCCGGACATCAGCCCGGCCTACCTCGGAGTGGGATACATCATTGGCCCGCAGCTGGCGGCTCTGAACTTTGCCGGCGGCGTGCTGGCCTGGGGCTTGCTGGTTCCGCTTCTCACCTATTTGCTCGGGCCCTCGCTGCAGGCGCAGATGCCTGCCGGCCAAACCGCCAGCTGGACGGAACTGGCGGGATCCATCTATTACTCCGTGGTGCGCCCGATCGCCGTGGGGGGCATGCTGGTGGGAGCATCTTACACACTCTTCAAAATGCGCAAGCAACTGGGGATCGGGATGAAGCGCGCCGTTTCCGATCTGAAGAAATCGGCTGCGCAGCACGCTGCCACGAACCGAACCGAGCGCGACCTGAACGCAAAGGCGGTTTTTCTCGGAGTGGCCCTGGTGCTGGTCGCCATGATCATTCTCTACCACTACTTCATCGCGGG
>Ga0182030_10018360_pt1 | contig 13413 bp, 13 predicted proteins | sample 812S3MmetaG_FD_121299 | JGI IMG/M metagenome (GOLD analysis project Ga0182030, IMG submission 121299) | Permafrost microbial communities from Stordalen Mire, Sweden - 812S3M metaG (Illumina Assembly) | ecosystem: Environmental > Terrestrial > Soil > Wetlands > Permafrost | place: Sweden... | reverse complement strand
ATGGAATCCACAAAAGAAGATATCTGGTATCTCTACATGATCCGTTGCAGGGATGATTCTCTCTACACAGGCATAACCACCGATATATCACGGCGGCTTGCTGAACATGTGGAGCAGGGCCCAAAATGTGCAAAATACTTACGAGGCAAAGGTCCCCTTGAGTTGGTCTATTCTCAGAAAGTCGGCGACAGAGGGGCAGCCCTGCGTTTAGAAACCTCCATTAAAAATCTAACCAAGGCTGATAAGGAAAAAATGAGCAAGTCAAAGTCATTAATGATGCTGGAAAATTGAGGAGTAGTCCTTACACTTTATGTGCTTTGATGGTTTCCCCTCGTTATCCTCACAACTGTAGAATTTGGTTGGGCGCTAGCCATGGGTTCTAGGTGGTTTGAGTAACTACAGGCTGGCTGTTTGTCCGAGCTTTGTTTGAGCTCTGTATTCCCTTTTGCATCCCCTACCCGTGTTATATCCTCAGTATACACAAGTTCTTGATCATCGTTTACAGATTGAGGTAGCAGTAGATTGTGGGTGTTTTCGGATTCCAAATTTAGATCTCGAGTATCCTCATGAATTCCTCTAAGTATCTTCACCACAACCAGATCATAGAGATTCACCTCTGCGTGATCTGAATTGTTAGCGTTTATATGATCTGGTTGTACTTTCGCACTTTGAGTAGGGAGTGCATTCCCTATTTTTGTTTCATCCTCGGCATACACAAGTCTTTGATCATCGTTTAAAGATTGAGGCACAACTCTAATATGGCTATTTGTCGAATCCGCCATAAGGTCCGGCGTGCGCTCATGAATTCCTCTAAATATCTGCACCACACCCTGATTTGGGGCATCGGCATTTCCCAAATCACTTTCGCCAAAAGCACACACTTCACCAGTAGCAAAGATCCCGATTGAAAGTGCTAGCACGAGAAATATTCTGATGTTCATGTTCTTTTTCTCATCTTCATTTTTATCATGTGCACGCACAGATCTCTCTTATTCTCCAACATAGTAACCGATCCATATTAACAAGAGTTTAATGCGAGAGGTGTTATTAGACATAAAACAGCTTCATTTGAATTTCACATAGTTTAATCTCGGAATGATCTGGAAACCAAGGACGTGCCATGCTAATCTCAATAGTCGAATCTAAACTGGAGTCACTCTATGGTCGATCTTTTCTCCCCTCTTAAAGTTGGCGCGTTGCAATTACCCAATCGCATAATAATGGCTCCCTTAACCCGCTGTCGAGCGCATGGAGATGGCCGTATTCCCAATGAACTCATGGCAACCTACTATGCACAAAGAGCATCTGCCGGATTGATTCTTTCCGAGGCGACATCCGTAGATCCTATGGGAGTTGGTTACCCGAATACACCGGGTATCTGGTCAAAGGAACAAGTTGCCGGATGGAGACTCATCACAAAAGCTGTACATGAAGCCGGCGGTAGAATTATGCTTCAGCTATGGCACGTAGGCAGAATATCTTCCCCCATATATCTCAATGGCGCCCAGCCCGTCGCACCCAGCGCTATCGCAGCCTCAGGACATGTAAGCTTAGTTCGCCCCAAACAAGATTTTCCCGTCCCCCGGGCTCTAGAACTCAACGAAATTCCAGGCATCATTGAAGCCTATCGTAAGGGCGCTGAGAACGCAAAAGAGGCCGGTTTTGATGGGGTAGAAATCCATGGCGCCAATGGCTATTTGCTAGACCAATTTCTTCAAGATAGCAGTAACAAACGCCAAGATTCCTATGGTGGCTCCATTGAAAATAGAGCCAGGCTCATGCTTGAAGTTGCCGACGCCGCTATTTCTGTCTGGGGCCCAGACCGCGTAGGCGTACATTTGTCGCCTAGAGGAGATGCACACTCCATGGGCGATTCCAATCCTCTCAAAACCTTCACCTATGTCGTAGAACAACTTGGAAGCCGCCAAGTCGCTTTTATCACCGTCCGCGAGCATTTAGGAGACAATCGTATAGGCCCCCAACTCAGGAAGGCCTTTAACGGTGTTTATATCGCTAACGAAAAGTTCGACCAGACCTCAGCAACAGCCCTTCTAGAGTCAGGGGAAGCCGATGCTGTGGCTTTTGGCCAACTATTCATAGCCAATCCCGACCTCCCTGAGAGATTTATGAGTGGCGCAGCGCTTAATCAGCCGAATCCAGCGACTTTCTACGCAGATGGGCCCGAAGGTTACACGGATTATCCGTTCATTGAACAAAAAAGTAAGAACAAGATTCATTAACTAGCGGCTAGGAACTCATTCTGACGATTTATGACGTCCAAAAAGGCCGCCCCGTAATCATTGAGCTTGCGCTCTCCCACGCCTTTAATTTTCGCTAACTCTGCCCGGTTAGCTGGCTTATGGTAAGCCATTTCCCGCAAAGTCGAATCGTGGAAAACGATGAAGGGCGCGACTTGCAGCTTTTTGGCAATTTCCAGCCGCTTTTTTCTTAGCTCTTCAAAAAGGCTTTCATCGGCCGGATCGGTCAATGCCACCTTCTCCGCTTGTTTCTTGGTCGTAAGTTTCACCGGCTTCTGGTATTTTCGCAACGGTATGATCTCGCGCGCCTTAAGAGCATTCATCCCCTTTAAGGTCAGTTTGAGGCCCCCATGAGCCGTTATATCGACCATGAGATAGCTTTGCGTCACCAACTGCCGATAGACGTCCTGCCACTGGGATTTATCGTATTCCTGGCCAATACCAAATGTACTGACCCGATCGTGACCAAATTTCTTCATACGGTCATCAGCCTTTCCCAAAAGGACTTCCACCAGATAGCTGATACCAAATCTTTGTCCCGTCCGATAAACACAGGACATGGCTTTTTGAGCGAGCACTGAACCGTCAAAGGTCTCCGGTGGGTTGTCACAATTATCGCAATTGCCACAGGCTGAGCATTTATCGCTAAAATACTCCAGGATGACTTGCCGACGGCAACAAGCCGCCTCGCACAGCCCCACCAAAGCGTTGAGCTTTTGATGCTCAATACGTTTCTGATGGTCTTCGGTTTGAGCCGAATCAATAAATTTGCTTTGCATGACCATGTCGCTCAGCCCATAAAGCAACAAAGCATGGGCAGGCATGCCATCTCGCCCGGCGCGGCCAGTTTCCTGATAATAAGCCTCAATATTCTTAGGCAGCGACATATGAGCCACAAAACGCACATCGGGCTTATCGATTCCCATGCCAAAGGCAATGGTAGCCGCCATGATGACATTATCTTCATTCTGGAATTTCTTTTGATTGGCTTCTCTTTCTTCCTTAGTCATGCCTGCATGGTACGTCAGAACGTTTAAGCCCTTGTCATTAAACCACGCAGCCGTTTCCTCCGTTAAAGAGCGCGTCCCGCAATAAATAATACCACTTTTGCCTGGGTATCTGTCCTTAATGAAAGCCAGAATCTGTTGCTTGCCGTTATTTTTAGGCAGAATAGAATAATGAATGTTAGGACGATCAAATCCTGAAATAAATGTCCTGCCATCCTTCAGGTGCAACCGCTCTACAATATCTTTCCGGGTAGGCGCATCAGCAGTCGCTGTCAGGGCTATGCGAGGCGTGTCAGGAAACAACTCCGCCAACAGCGCCAGCTGTGTATAATGAGGCCTGAAATCATGCCCCCATTGGGACACACAGTGTGCCTCGTCAATGGCGAATAAGGCGAGTTTGGTCTGTTTTAACAATCCCAAGAATTCATCGGTCAGCAAACGCTCAGGCGCCACATAGACCATATCCAATTCGCCTGCGCGCATCTTCCTAATAGCCGCGGCATTAGCCTCCGCAGACATATTCGAATTGATCGCCGCAGCCCTTACACCCAGCAGAGTAAGCGCCTTAATTTGATCCTGCATAAGCGCCACCAAAGGTGACACAACCACCCCCACACCTTCACGACAAATAGATGGAATTTGATAGCAAAGCGACTTACCACTACCGGTCGGCATCAAGACAAATGCACTGCCACCGGAAATCACATGGTCAATGATCTGCTCCTGCTGACCGCGGTAAGTGTCAAACCCATACACCTTACTTAAAACGTCACGTGCCCTTGGCTGCATTCCCTCGACCCACTTAATAAAGTTGCGGCAAGTCTAGACGATTATGATACCGGAAGGAAGGGGGCTGTTGAGAATTTCTACAAGTTTCACTTACGCTGCAGGCGTCATCAAGCAGCTATTCCTATCGATATATCCCCAGCCCACTAAACTAGGGCTCCAGCTGAGGACCTTTCTGAATTAGAGAGTCAGAATTTATTTGAAGATGATCTCGAAGAATCTTTAAAGCCATCCAATTAAGGGCAACCTTCTCATACCTATTATCCAAAAACCTTATCTTCATAGTTGTCGCGGAAGTTGATCTCCCGCGACATTCGACTTAATTAATTACTCATCCTGCTTCCAAATACTTACCTCAAGGGCATGACCTGCAAAGTAAGGAAAATCCTTTCCAAGCCCAAGCATGTCTGTATTCTTGGATGCTCCATCAGACGGCCGATTAAAGTTCCTCGCTGGAAAACAGGGGAACATATATCCGTTAGCTGTCTCTTGGAGGTTATTAACGTCCGTATGCATTCCCAATGTCGTTTTCCAATTGGGGTCCAGTTGCTCTCTTGAAATATTATTGTGCTTTTCATGATGACTCATCGTCACTTGAATCACATCTGGATCTATATAATTCTCTTCTTGATATGGACCTGTTGACGGCCATGCAAAGTTCACAAATAGCCGATTGGTGCCGCCCAGTACTTTCCTCATCTCCCTGTCAGGGATGAATGGCATAAGTTTGCTGATAGCAGTAGGTTTTATTGTATTGGTAACCCATACGCTTCCTCCGCCAGTCGTAAAACCGCGTTGCCAAGTATAAAGCTGAACCATTATTGCGTTTATCTTAGAAGGATGAACCCCAGGCAAAACGATTTCATTCGTATCGCCAGGAAGCCCTAGAGCATGGGGATGGCGCCTCTCAACTTTTGAAAGCAACAACTGTGGATCTAGAGCAGAACTTACCACTGAACCATCTGTTAATAGAGCTGTGACAAGTGGGTACATGTTAAAAAGTGGGAAGCAGTTTTCATTTGTATTATTCTGTCCCTGACATATATTAAAAAGACCACTGCCGGGTCTTTTTCCCGCGATTCCTTCTTCTACTAAGTATTTCTGATCCCTCATAAAATGGCCATCCTTGACAGGCCCGATATCTTCATTATGGCATACAACTCTGAAACCTGGCGTACCTTGCTCTGCCAAGTCTGAGGCTATCGATAGTTGTGATATCCCTAAAATTGCCAGGGTGGTGATAAAAATGTACTTTAATCTTTTCACTTATTCTTCTCCTATAGCTTACACCTAACAACCACTGTTAGGTGCCCACAATTTACCTGGACCATTAGGCTAAATCAAGGGGCGACCGAACACCACGTTCACGTTAGCCCAAAAACGTGCGTTTTGGACACACACCAGCTTTTAAAAAGGAGAATCAAGCGATATCAACTGGTTGTTTTACATGTCGTCGCAGTTTATGATATAGTGATATTATTATCACTTGAAAGATATTGTTATGGTTAGGAAGAGAATTAATAAGGTCAAGAAAATATTTAGCAACGCTCTGTTACTGCCACTTGTGATGACTGTTGGTCATAAGTCTGCAGTTGCTTCAGAAGTAGTGGGAACCCTTGAAAGCAAAGAGATGGGCGAGCGACAACAAGCTCTGCCAGCAGAGCAAGCAGGCCTCACAGTCGTCAGCGAATGCCTATATGAGGGCAAAACTTGCCGGTTAGTTACAAATATAAACAATTCTTTTATAGAATCACATTCGAGCGATTTGCACCTAAATCCGCAGGTCTACCTGAAGCTCAATAATTGGGCGATTGCGCCATTTGGAGTCTATGGGTTGGAGGTCGATGGGTTAATTGTAGGGTTACATAGAATCACACCCATTTATCAGAATGGTTACTTATTGGCTTTAGTTCAGACAGATATATTTGGAAAATATCGGGCAAGCGGATACGGAACACTGTTAAGAAAACTTACGGCAATAGAAGTAGGAAAAATTGTCGGTAAATTTGTACGTATAAAATCGGCGTCCGGTGAGGGTGAGGAGCTGACTAAATTTCCTTTATCATACCTCTTCTCTATTAATGAGTGGGATTATGGAAAAAATGGGGCTTCAACTAATAGTTCATTAAAAGCCGGCTATGGCATTGCGTGCATCAGCGAGGGGGGCTTAGTTAATATGCTATTCCCCAAGAACGAATCCTTATGGGGAGAAGAGCGCACCAAAAATCTTATGAGTGCCTCAAGAATACTGGGAGGATGGGCCGAACACCATAGGGAAGCAATTCCTTTTCTATTTAAGATCTTAAATGATTTGGACTTAACTCAAAAGACAGAGGTAGAAACATTGAATAGTCTCACATCATTTATGGACAATAGATTCGGCTCCGGCCCGGATTATCAGAGAACCTTTGATGAGTATATAAATGGAATGAGCAAGAACAATTTGGAATTACTCAGCAAGATGACTAAAGGAATAACAAGTGCCGAAGTTGTCCAAAAAATACCCCCCGATCTGTTGAGAATTAGGGGAACTCTCTCTGAGGCAGTGAAAGATAGGTTATCTCAGAGATTAGATAGATTTAAGTAGAAGTAAATATCGACAGAACGAATGCGCTCATACATTTCCATCCTCTTTATACCTATATACCAGATAGGTTATTTAGGATTTTTAAAAACCCCTTAAAAACGCGGGAATTAGAAGTGCTTTTGCAGTTTTTTGATAAGATGCAAACGGTTCTTAGCCTCGAACTTGGTTTTTAACACACCGATGTACTCCTCAACCGTCCGATGGGAGATATCCAAGGCCTTTGCTATTTCTTTGGCCGTATGGCCTTCAATCATCAGCAAGGCGCAGTCTTGCTGCCTGGAGGAAAGAGATACAACAGGGCAAATAAAGTCGCTGGTATTGAATGGTACCCTGATCCCATAGTTGGCAAGCTTCTGCAGTGTAAGGTGCATTGTCTGGTAAAAATCATCAATAAAACCCGCAAACAGCTCTTTTTGGTTAAGGTAGAAGTTATTGACTTGATGGTTGTTGGGCTCGGTCGCAAAGATAAATGTGTCAAAATAATCCCCATGCTGTTGAATTATTGTCAATCCATGGGCCTTGCCGTACTTCGTTCGGATAAATTTATAAACGTCACTAGGGTCGTATAATAGGTGATCCCACATGTGAAAGCCTGATTCATAGGTTCGTGGCGCCTTCTCAAAGAGCCCATACCGATAAAGGCCACGGGCATAATAGTCAACTGTATGATCCTTGTTAGTGGAGATTATGATCTTTTCCTGGTTTTGGAAGCGTCGATTGAACGAAATGAGCTGTACATCAACTTGACGACTTATAGGATCCATAAGCCTCTCGATGATGTCATTGTAGGAGAAATATGGATTATTCGTTACGTCTATCATTATTCGCCCTTATCATCCAAATTGAATCGCCGTGTGTTTTACCCCCCATAAACCCAGCCTTTTCATAGGCCCTTATTGCTTGGGTATTATCTTGATCTGGGTCCACAAAACAAGCTTCAAACTTTGGGTCAACGAACTCTTCTAGGAACTGCCTCATAATAGCTGAGTCATACCCCTTTCCCACATAGGCTTCTTCACCCATAAAAATATCGATGGCTGCCAGAGACTCCGGCAGGTCATCCAGACTGGCCCCATCTTCGCGCGGATAGTCATGAGCGTTGTAAAGCTGGATATAGGCCACTGGAATCTCATCCAGGCAAGCAATATAGGCAGCCATAGGCTTTTCGATACCGCCTTCAAGCTTATAGCCTTCCACGTATGAACCATATTTCTCCCAAACCAGCTCCATTGTCCATTGGATATCAGGATCCCACCAAGCCTTCACATGGGGCTTTTCAAGCCAACACAGAAGAAGTAACAGGTGGTCCCTTTGCAGGGGTTTAAAGGTTATGTTCATTTCATCATCCGCACATTTCCGTTGTTTTAGCACAAGAACTGAGGTTATGGTAGTTAGTTAACATTTGCACCAACTGGAGGAAAAAATGTTCGATCATATCTCGTTTTCAGTTAATGACTTTTCTCAAAGCCAAAATTTCTACGATGAAACGCTGAAAATTCTGGGGATTGAAAGGCTGATGACATTCGACACGGAAGAAGGCCAAGTCGCGGGCTATGGAGTAAATGATAAGCCTTCTTTCTGGATAGGAGCAGATCATAAACCTAACCTTCAAGAAAATGTGGGCAATGCCCGCGGTTTTCATATCGCTTTCTTGGCGCCCAATGTGGAATCCATTAAGAATTGGTATCAAAAATGCCTTGAGCTCGGAGCCAAGGATAATGGCACCCCAGGATCTCGGCCAGAATACCATCCAGGGTATTACGCGGCGTTCGTAACCGACCCAAATGGTTGGCGGCTTGAGGCTGTTTTACATAATTATCAGGGGTAGCTCCGGATTAACTTGAGACCGCTTATGATCTTACGAAATCCAATGGAAGGCTTGAAAAATATGCATTATCAGTATGGCATTGCTGTTTGAGTTAGTATTGAAAAGGTGAACAAAATGATAGAGAAAACCAAACAACCGGAACTCAGGATGGTACGCTGCACTCACCCTGCGGAATGGGAGGCAGCCAGAGCATTCAGACAGAAATACTTCTTCGATCTGGTCCCCATTGCTGATCCCTATACCTGGACTTTTGATCATCCCAAGCACGTTCATTTAGTCCTATACCAAGACAACGCAGTCATTGGCTATACTCACTTACAACTTTGGCCAGAGAAACGCTCAGCTATGCGCATCATGGTTATTGACGAGCCATTCCGTAACCAAGGCTTTGGCGGAAAGTTCTTAGCACTTTGCGAGCAATGGCTCAAAACCCAAGGCTATGAAACACTGCATATGGAGTCCAGGCCTGAATCTCTCAATTTCTACCAACAAAATGGATATAAGCCCATGCCATTTAATGATCCTGAGGCGCATGAAAGCGATCCAAGGGACATCGCGGTGGCGAAGGTGTTGTGACAAGCCCAGCTATCAGAAAACTTAAGACTCCTCCTGTAGTATTACGGGGTTGTTTTTAATAAGACATCCACATAGAATTGTCGAGTCATCAACCATAATATCGCTGGAGGCCTCCGATGAATTTTTTTAGAACGACCGCATCCTTTATCGCCCTAGGTTTTGCTTTACAAGCTACACAAGTTATTGCCTCTAAAGCCGAAGATGATACTACGGAGGCTCATTTCACAAGTGTAGTACAGGACAATATGGATCTGTTAGGGCCTCTATTTGAGGAAATGAAGAATAATGCACCTCCAGCTGATGATCATACAGAGGCATATTTTACAAAAGTCGTGCATGACAATATGGGTCTGTTAGCTCCTCTATTTGACGGAATGAAGCTCATTGACGAAACGAAGCTTAACGCACCAGAAGAAATGGTCATATTCGGCAGCTATAAAAAGAAGAATCCACGAACAGAATGGGCTCCCGGTATTCAAGAGGTTGGAAAAATAGCTGTTAGCGAAGACAACAGGGGATTGTTTCTTAATATCCCTGATACGGGCGCCGTCATTGAACTGACTGAAGAAAACAAAGTTCTTTATGATAAGGTCGTTTATACGCATGATACACTACGATTGAGGCTGGGAAAAACCTTTGGAATCGTGCCCAAGTTTAAAGGCGAAAACGTTGATGCTGTTATGGATCGCATGAAATTTCCTACGCAATTAGGTTACCTGAATATAGAATAATTCAGCCCCATTGCAGAAAATGCAATTTATCGACGTTTAGAGCACCATTTGGCGATGGTGCTCTAACTTTTTACCATCTGAATGGTAATGCTATAACTTTGTAAAATTTGCTAGAATCTGTCCCAACAATTTGTTAAAAACATAAGCTACATGGAGTTAGAAATGCAACAAGGACTATACTACCTCGCGGTCCCATACAATGGTTCCGAAGAACAAAAAGCCTATCGCAGCATGCTATCGCTGATGGCGGCGGCTGAATTTCTTCGCCAAGGCATTCATGTATTTGCCCCGGTCATTTATGTCAACCAGATCGCTGAAATACTGGACCTTCCTTCAAAAGAACAACGCCGGGATATAGTCATGTCGCACCTATTTGAATACCTCAAGGTTTCAAAAGGCATGATAGTGATAACCGCAGACGGTTGGAAAGAATCCTGGGGCGTCCGCCAAGAGCTGCTATTTTGCCAAGAGCATCAAATTCCTGTATGCACAATATCGCCGGATCAAATCTATGAGAATCTTGACCAGCTACTGTCCGAATCGCTGGTATCAAGCAAGGTTGAAGAACTGTTGGAAGCCGCGTAGGGCCGGAAGTTTATATCAATCGCATCAAAACATTGACTACTTCCGTATGACCGTATACTCAAAATGGAATCGCGTCCCCCATTCAGGTATCAAGTTGACGGTTCTGACTATTCCCCTAGGATCAATCATGCGGCAACGTTCCTTTGGATTAAGCTTTAGATCGCCGGCTGGATCAAGCAGCTTCGACAACTCACTATTCATGGCCTGCAAAGAATCAAATTCTCGCTGATCGAAATCAATTACAACTTCTGTAGATTTCAGATCATACTGCGCTGTTTCAAACCCAACTTTCTCAAGTATCCTAACCGAAGCTTGATTTTCAGGGCTGGCACATGCTTCAATCTGATCAAGAGGCTGGTCCTGAAAGGGCTGAAATGCCTTAATAATATTTGCGTGAATCGCCCCATCTAGACCCATTCCATAACCAATTCTAGAGACTTCTGGAGCCCACTCTTGGACGAGCGTTGCAACAACCTTTTCGCCATACTTCTTCCCCCAATGGTCGGGCATCATTGCATATTGCAGCTGTGAAGTACCTGGGCGATCTGCGCGCTTGGCCAAAATATGCATGAAAGGTTGTTTCAGGTGATCTGATATAAGCAGCATGCCATCGGGATTACCCCGATCAAACGGCTCAAGCCCCCAAGTGTTCAATAACGACTCCACCCTATCATAACCCATAGGTTTTCCACTTCCAAATTTCGCCATAACGGTCTCATTGCCGAACAGACTCAGATAAAAAGGGAGATCTCCGGATTTAGCCTCTTCAGCAGACCAATCGTCCCCATGAAATGAGGTATGCAATCTTTTAGCTTGGATAGGATCTTCGTATAAGAAAATAGCCGACTTGAATTCAGGTTGGGATGCACCAACAGATGCAATTAAAAAAATATAAAGAACCGACCCAAAGCTTTTATACAAATACTTCATTACTAAACTCCTGACTCCATTGGTATTATTGAATTTATCTAGCATATGCATGCAAGAAAGACAATACTAAATTGTATTTCAAATCTTTCATTCCCAAATTGACCATTTTGGTAAATTGCTAACCCGCTTGTTAAAATGTGCCTCTTAGTTGAGTCCGTTATGTTTATACCCCTCCAAGGCATAATCAACAGCAGCAGAAGCCTGCAGACATACGGGGTTTATAATGGGCAACACAGAATTATCACGATCAACAACTAATGGATATTCAGTGCACCCAAGAATAACGGCATCAAGATCCTGATACTTCATGATCAAGTCCCGGAGATAATTCCTGGATTCATCGCTTACAACGTTTTGCATCAATTTATCGTGTATCTTCTGCATCGCATCTCGTTCAGCTTGGTTGGGGATGATGACTTCAATGCCGTCTTTTTCTAATCTTTTCGCAAAGAAACCGTCTTCCATGGTAAACGTTGCGGCCAGTAATAAGACCCTTTTATAATGTTGATCTTTGATATGTTGGGCCACTAAGTCAACAGCGTGAAACAGCGGAATATCCGAGCCAATCTTGGCTTTGACCATATCGTAATATTTATGTAAGGCATTACAACAGATCAGGATGCAGTCAGGTTTAAGGGCTATGAGCTCAGATAATTCGGCTTGAAGAGCCCCCGCGACCTTCTCATGATCCTTGCCATAATTTGTCATTATGTCCTGGTAATCAATGCTCTTGAGCAATATTTTGGCACTATGATAACCACCCAAGCGCTGGTTAACCATTTCATTCAAAATTGTATAGTAACCAATGGTTGAAGACCAACCCGTACCACCTAATAAGCCTATGGTTTTCATTCTAGTTCCTTATGTTTCTTGCTAATATCGAATCCGCTCGATCACTGTAGACCAACTCTATCTTCAGAATCTAAGACGTCAAATTCTTTTTATGTCCTAAGCGAGTATGACTTCCCCCCAGGTTATGCCTCCCATTGAGGCGCCCCATTATATGGAGCGCCTCCAGCTTTAAAATATTCCCTTATTTACTCCGTCACCACAGCTTTTACCAAGTCACGCGGCTGATCTGGATTCAATCCTTGGGCTAGTGAGCAGGCTAGCGCAATTTGTTGTAAAATGGGGGCCCAAGAGATCACTGAAAAATTCTTGTCACTAAAGGGACACAACACGCTGTATATCTCACTCTGCTTGTCGGTATTGACAAGACGTTGACTGCTATCAAGCAAAATAACTACTGATTTTCTTTTTCTTATTTCTTCATATGCAGCCTGTAATTCCTTGGTCGAGGTCTCATGAGTAGCAACGATCAAAACCGCAGACTTTTCATCCAGCATAGCCAGCGGCCCATGTTTTAGCTCACCCAAAGGCAGAGCTTCTGCTTTGAAATAGGACGTTTCTTTTAGCTTAAGTGCTGCCTCCCGAGCCATCCCATAACCTGTCCCGCTACCCAGACAGAATACATTAGTCTTGGTGGCGAGCATTTGCCCAATCCGCTGGCATTCTTGGTTTTTCTTGAGAGCCAATTCCATGTCTTTAAATAGGGGGCTTTTAAAAAAGTCGTCTATCTCTACAGGCATGAGGACGTTCATATATCTTAACGCCTTGTTCACCTTGTGTATTTTATCACTTCTTTCAAGGCCCAGGGCAAGGGCTAAATGCGCTAACACAACAAGTTGTGTGGTGAAGGATTTGGTTGCTGCCACAGATGTTTCTTTGCCTGCACGAGTACAAATAGAGAGGTCTGCATCCAATGCTATAGGGCTTCCCTCATTATTTACTATGGAAATGGATTTATACTTATTGGCGTATTTCATAGCATCCAAAGTATGCGTTGTCGTGCCGGATTGAGATAGATAGATCACCAATGTACTTGTTGCGTCCTCAAGCAGTCGTCGTTTGGTAAATTCTGAGGCAATAGACACATTGACTGGCAGCTGAGCATATTTCTCGAACCACGATTGACTGATAAGTCCCGCATGATAAGAGGTCCCACAGGCAACGATCCCGATTCTTTTAATGTCCTTGGGTGCTATGGGTAACTTGGGAAATGCATGATAACCGTCATAGTTATGAAAGATCCGCGTAGTTTCCGCAACCGCACGGGGTTGTTCGT
>Ga0182030_10018359_pt1 | contig 13414 bp, 13 predicted proteins | sample 812S3MmetaG_FD_121299 | JGI IMG/M metagenome (GOLD analysis project Ga0182030, IMG submission 121299) | Permafrost microbial communities from Stordalen Mire, Sweden - 812S3M metaG (Illumina Assembly) | ecosystem: Environmental > Terrestrial > Soil > Wetlands > Permafrost | place: Sweden... | reverse complement strand
GTCTCCGACGAGAAGACCCGACGTCGGCTCCAACGCCTCGACCGTCGCCTCCTGAATATCGCCAAACAACTCGATCACATCACCATAGCCGAAAAATGAGGAAAGATTGGCCGGTCAAGTCGCTCACCCAGCTGACGCCATGCCGATCGCAAGATTCCTCACCGCTTCCGCCTGGCGCGACGGCAAGTTCGTGCTCAGCCACTATGCTGCTCGGCATGAGTGCCTGCGCCACGTCACAGCCCGGTAAGTGGGCTCAACCCAGCACGCGCTCGACGTGGCGTCCGTACCACCACACCGAGACCACCCACGCCGCCACCGCCGCGGCGAGAAACCACGCGCTGGTCGAGAAGATGGCCGAGGCGGTCATGGCCAAAGCCAGCAACTGAATCGCCCCGTTGCCGAGCGCGCCGCCGGTAGAGAAGCGCCAGCGTGTTTGCGGCCGCGGACGCTCCACCGACGGCGAGTGTCCCACCGCCAGCGTCACCAGCGCGGCGCCGATTCCCGGCAGCACGGCCAGCGGCAGCGTCAACGGAATGACTACCGCCAGAAAGGCCACATCCTTGGCCAGCAGCAGTTGCCAGCCGCGCACCGGCAGCAAGCGGCAGCGCGAGAGCCCGCCTTCGCCATCGAGGCCGAACAGACACTGCGCGTAGCTGGACATGGCGCCTACCACCAGCACGGTCATCGCCAGGAACGCCTCGGGCGGCAACGCCGGTCCGAAGACGCGATAGGCCAGCATCACCGCACTCAAAAGCAGCGCGCAGTAAAAATCCAGGGTGGTGACGATCTCGCGCAGATTCTTGCGCACCAGTTGGTTCAGCGGCCCGGGGAACCGCGGTACGCGCCGCCACATACCTTTGCCATCCGGCAAGGGAACGGCCGAAATCAGGAACGCCGCGGCGAACAACCCGGCGATGGCCGCCCACATTCCCACGGTCAGAACGCGCCCCGCGCCCCACACGGCCAGGCCCGCGAGCCCCCACGTCAGCGGATTGATCCACGGACTGGCCAGGCGGAGAATCCAGCGCTCGCGGCGCGGGAGCGGCCACAGCGCCAGGCGCGAAGGCGGGATTTTGCGCAGCGGGTCGGTGCTGAGCGGAAACAGCACCACCAGCGCCATAATGAGGTACACGAAGGTCCCCGCCGTGCGTAATAAATAAGCCGTGAGCAGGAAGAAATTGTTACCGGCGAGCGATTGGAAGGCGGTCCAGTCGCGGCGGTAGGCGAGGGCCAGCGCCCTCAGAATCGCGAAGGGCCGAGCCATTCCAACTCCTCGACGACGGGCGTCTCGACCAGATCGAAATAGTGGTCCTCCAGCGATTGCGGCAAGTCGCCGACGGCGGAATCCCACACTTTGGACCCTTTGCGGATCATCACGATCTGGTGCGCGATGCGTTCCACCATGGAGAGAATGTGCGACGTGAGGAACACCGTCACCCCGTGGCGCGCCACCGATTGCAGCAGGTCGCGCATGATCTTCGCGGTCACCGGGTCGATGGCCTCGAAGGGCTCGTCGAGGAAGAGCACCTGGGGATTGGGCAAGAGCGCCATGGCGAACGCCGTCTTCTTGCGCATGCCGTGAGAGCAGGATGCGGCGAAGGTGCGCCGCCCGTGTTCCAGGCTGAGCGCGTGCAGCAGTTGCGCCGTGCGCGCGCGGGTTTCCTGCCGGGGCACGCCGTAGACGTCGCCAGTGAGGAGGAGGTGCTCTTCCACGGTGAGATCGTCGAACAATCCGAGATCTTCCGGCAGCACGCCGATGCGGCGCTTCAACTCCAGCGGATTGGCGGCGGCATTCATTCCGCACACGGTGACCTCGCCCGACGTGGAGGCGAGCAATCCGGTCATCATTTTCACGGTGGTGGACTTGCCCGCTCCGTTCGGCCCCAGAAACGCGCAGATCGCCCCGGCGGCCACTTCCAGGTTCAGCCCGTTGACCGCGGTGAATTCCCCGAAACGGCGGGTCAGATTGCGGCAAGAGATCATATCTTTCATTGTGACGGCTGTGGACCCAAAACGCGACGACGGGATGTAATCTGAAGAGGAATGCCTGAGAACCCCGGTACAAACCCCGACCCCGATCTGGAAATGCGGCGCCGCTTGTACGCCGAAGTGCTCGGCGGGTATGAACGCTGGCACAGCGGGAGCGACCGGCGGCGCGCCAAGCGCTACTACTTCGAGTCGGAGGCCAACGTCGAGGCCGAAGAGAGCGAGATCGACGGATTCCTGCAGTGGTACGTCCACGATTTCCGTGACGCCGCCACCCGCCGCACCCTGATGGAGCACTATTTCGACACCCACGGCGCCCAACTCACAACGCGCGAGCGCGAAATACTCGATGCCCTGCGCGATTCCTGGCCCGGCGTGTTCGAGGCGGAGACCGTCGAAGAGGGCCGCGGCATTCACCTGCGCGACCTCGCCAGTGGCGACGTCATCTTCGTCAGCGACATCACGGCCTCGCGCCAGTTGGTCCGCGGGGACTGCATCCTCAGCCGGATCGAGAACCTCGATGGCAAGCTGATGTTCGTTTCCGATGGCTTCTCCGTGCCACCGGCGGTGAAGGGCGAGTTTCTGAAACTGGTGGATAAGGAGGCCCGCGCCGCCGGGCAGACGCGCGTGGAATACGTGCGCCGCAGCGGCAACCTGCTCTACCGCCAGATCCGAAAACTCAGCGACAAGTGGCTGAAGAACCTGCAGATAGTCAATCGCGAAGGCGACCTGGTGGAGTTTTGCCACGCCGATTACAGCGTGCTGGACGAGCCTGCCCTGCTGGCCAAACTGCGTACGCTTGCGGAATTGCAGGAGGATCCTGGGAAACCCGGCGAAACCCATTTCGCCTGGCTCGACAGCACGGCGCCAAGCCCGCGCCCGGTGTATGGCCACGTGCAGGTTGGCGGCGGCCACCTGCGGCTGGAAACGCAATCGCGCACGCGTCTCGAACTCGGCCGCGGATTGCTCGAAACCCACGCCGCCCACCTGCTGAAACACCAGGGCGACTGGCACCAGTCGCTCGACGAATTCAAGCAGCAGGTGGCCGATTCCCGCGAACCGCCCGAGCGCACGCGGCCGATCCCGGCGGAAGTCGAACGCGAACTCATACTCCGGATGAAGGCCCAGCACTACGCCAGGTGGCCCGACGACCCGCTTCCCGCGCTGGGCGGAAAGACCGCGCGCCAGGCCGTCAAAACGAAGTCCGGACGGAAGGCCGTGGTCGAACTGATCCGCGACATGGAACACGGCGAAGCGCGCGAAGCCAAAGCCGGTCGACCCGCGTTCGATTTCAGCGCGCTGCGCAAAACTCTGGGACTGGAAGAGGCGTGAAACACCCGGCCCCCTGAAATTCCTGTCACAATTTCGGAGTGGACGTCGTATTAACGGGTGTGCAGCCCGACGAAATCGCGCTCAACCCGGCCGGGGCCGGCGCCGTGAGCGACAGCCGGATCGCCGCCTCGGTGGAAGCGCTGTTCGGCGAGCATTACGGCCGCATCGCCGGCATGCTCGCCCGGCTGACCGGCGACCGGGCCCGCGCGGAGGAAATCGCCGCGGACGTGTTCCACAAATTGGCGCAGCGGCCGGCGCTGGTGGGGAGCCGCGAAGATCTTACCGCCTGGATCTATCGCGTGGCCACCAATGCGGGTTTCGACGCGCTGCGCGCCAATTCGCGGCGGCGCAAACGGGAAGAGGCAGCTGGACGGGAAGGGATTCACGCCTCGGCGGCGCCCAGCGCTCTCGACGCCATGCTGGCCGAGGAACGGCGCGAGAGTGTGCGGGCCGTGTTGGGCGCGCTCAAGCCGCGCGAAGCCCAGTTGCTGCTGTTGCGCGCGAGCGGCCTGGCGTATCGCGAACTCGCGGCCACGCTGGGCATCGAACCCGGCTCGGTCGGGACGCTGCTGGCGCGGGCGGAAGCGGAATTCGAGCGCAGGTTTCGGGCGCGTTACGGAGAAAACGTATGACGCAATGTTGGCCGGAAGGCGAACTCCGGGCCTACCTGGATCGCGAACTGTGCACCGAAGACATGCAGCGGGTGGCGGCGCATCTGGGGGAATGCGCGGTTTGTGGCGGCCTGTGCAGGGAACTGGCCGCCCGGGCGGCGCACGTTTCGGCGCTGCTGGATGTGCTGCCCGAGTGGAGCGAGGCCGTGCCGCAGGCGGCGCGGCCGGCCAAGCGGCGCGTGAATTGGGTGGGCGTTGCCGTGGCGCTGGCGGCGGGCCTGGCGGTGGCGGCCTACTTGGTGCCGGAGCGCCATCCGCGGGCAGCGCGCGTGGTTCCCGCGCCCGCGCCCGCGCCCGTAACTCCGTTGACAGACGACACAAACCGATCGTCTGTCCCACCTGTCGCCGTGGCGGAAATGACTCCGGCGCCCGCACCGCGCCGTGTGCGACGCGTGCGGCCGGCCGCGCCGGAGCCGAACTATTTTGTGGCGCTCGACGACGAACCGTTTGAATCGGGAATCATCATGCGGGTGGATGTGAAACCCGGCAACTTACGTGCAGATATCGTTTTTGGACCCGACGGCCGCGCGCACGCGTTCCGCCTGGTTAGCGACACTCAACGCAATTTCTAAAGGAGAAACACACGTGAACAGACTGCTATACATCGCCGCGGCGAGCGCGCTGCTGGTTTTCGGCGCATCCGCGCAGGATTCGGAGGCCTTGGCCAAGACGAAGGCGGAAGCCGCAAACACCATCGTACAGATGAAGACGGTGGGCGCCGTCAAGGGCATGACCGTCAAGGGCGCTCCTTACTCAGCCGAAGAGATCAACCAGACCGATCAGGTGCTAGCCGACGGTACGCGCATCCATCGCGAAACCAGAACCACCGTTTATCGCGACAGCGAAGGCCGCACGCGCCACGAAACCCCCGACAACATCATCATCACCGACCCCGTGGCCAACGTCACCTACATGCTGGACCCCAAGACCATGACGGGCCATAAGCTCGCCATGGCGGCGGGCAACTTCTTCGTGCGTTCGGACGCGAATAGCGCTACCGTGAGCACGAGCGCGAGCGGGTCGGCGACGCCAACAACCTTGACGGTGACCTCCGGCATGGACGGTCCGGCCACGATTACGCTCAACGGCGTGCCCTTGGATGAAAAGGCTGTCGCCGAAGCCATGGCCAAGGCCAAGGCGAGCGGATCGACCCAGACCTTCACCTATGAGAGACGGGAAACCACCACTGGCGTGGGAAGCGGCGTCGGCGCCGGCAGTGGCGCCGGTGTCGGCTCCATGAAGAGGTCGGCCGGCGAACCGCTCGGCAAACAGACGATCGAAGGCGTTAACGCCGAGGGCACGCGTGAGGTGGCCACACTCGCCGCCGGCGCCATCGGCAACGACCGTCCGATCCAGGTTTCCACCGAATCCTGGTACTCCGCCGACCTGCAGATGAATGTGATGACGAAGCACAGCGACCCGCGGACGGGCGACGAGAGCTTCCGCCTGACCAACATCAACCGCGCCGAGCCCGCGGCTTACCTCTTCCAGCCTCCAGCCGGTTACCAGATCACGGAACGCAAATAGGGCCTCTCTTCCCGCCGGGCTCCCTGGGGTCCGGCGGGGACCTCCTACGCCGAAGCCATTCGCAGGACCCTCCCCATTTTCCGCCCCGGCATGCTCTCTACCCGGATTTCGTTCCTTTCACAATTCTCCGGCCGGATGGCCACACGAAACACCGCGTGCGCCAATTCCGTAGCATTCGGCAATGCGACATGGTCCCAGCAGGCTTCGTGGGGCGAAACCCGGGTCCACGCCGCGGCATTGCCCGGCGCGCAAACGGCTTTCATTCCGTCCTGCCCTGTTGTGGTTAGCCGGTTGGACGAGGTGAACATTTCCAGTTGCACGCGTCCATACCGGGAGTAGAGGGTGCGCCGCTCCAGCCACACCATGGGAATCTTCAGCCGCCAGCACCACAATCCATACGCGTGGACGAGCGCGCCATTGTCCCTGCAACGTGCGTCCAGATATCCGCTTTCCCGCGCCTTTCGCAGGCGCGTCCGCTCACGACCATTCATGTAAGTCTATCGGCGGGATCGGGGAAGAACTGTAGGACAGGCCTCCTGGCCTGTCCTCATGCGACAGGCCAGGAGGCCTGTCCTACCAGGAGCGGTTGTCGCGCACGGTGTTCCAGGCGGGGTCAATGCCGGGGGCGGCGCCGATGGGGCGGCGGTCCATTTGATAACCGGTGATTTCGTTCTGCTCGATGCGGTTGCCGCGCGCCGGCGCGGGGCGTTCCGCGCCTTTGCCAAGATAGATCCCGCTAGAGAACATATCCGGCTCGCCCGCCGTGTAAAAGCACCCGCAATGCGCCGTGTTCAGATTGAACAGCCGGTTGCGCCGGATCGTGTTGTTCTCGCCGATGACGAAGATGCCGCCGTATTTCACGCCATCGAGCAGATTGTCTTCGATGCGCACGTTGCGCGACTGCATGTCGGGGTTGGTGTTGTTCATGACGATGCCGTACCCGGCGACGTCCAGGCAGACATTGCGGCTCACCTCGCCATCGTGAAACCCATCCAGGTCGATGCATTTGCCGTTGATCCCGGAAAACTGGTTGCGCGCGTAAATCGAGCGGTCCACATTGCCCGCCGTGTCCACGCCCACCGGGATGGCGCGCCCCTCCACATCCACCGTTTCCTCCGGAAAGCCGATGCGCGTGCCGGTATTTCCTTCCACCCGCACCTGGGTTGCGTGGCCCACCTGGAGCGCGTCGCGGCCGATGGTGTCGAGGCGATTCTCCGCGAATACGCCGCGGGCGTTGCGCGCCGAAGTGTACAGCGAGTGCGTCCAGATACCGTTGCCGCGGATGTTGCGCAACTCGCACCGCGTCACGCGGAAATCGCTGGTGCCCTCTTCCAGCAGGATGCCGCCAGTGGCATTATTGCGGCCGGCCGGGTTGCGCGATCCGCTGTCGGCCACCCGCACGCCATCGATGGCCACGTGCCGCGACCGGCTGACCAGCACGGCGAACCCCGCGATCTCGCGGAAACGCACGTTCTCGACGGCTAGTTGGGATACGCCCTCGGCCAGTACCCCGTTGCCCGGGGTGAAGCGCGCGAACGGCACGTCGGAACCCGGCAGCCCGAGGCGCGATTCGAGCTCTTGGCGATTGCCGTCCACCGTGAAATCGCGCAAGAGCACACGATTGCCGCGCACCACGATGAGGGCGCGGCCGTGAAAATCCGCTGCCGCGCGCAGCACCGATCCCGATGCCGCGCCGCGCACTTCCGCGCCATCCTCCAGCACCATCTCGCTGTGGATTTCGACCGTTCCCGGCGCCAGTTGCACGAACCGGCCGCGCGGCCAAGGCGCCAGCAGCAGTGCGGCGGCGATGGCCACCAGACTCGCCGCCAGAGCCCGCGTCAACTACGCCACCTCGATGGTTAGCGGCGCGAATTTCCTTTTGCCCAGACTGACCAGCACTTCGTGCGGCCCCGGAGCGACCTGCGCCGGCAGCCGGAAATTGAACTCGTAGCGCTGCGAGATGGGGTCCGCGCAGAAGCTCTCGATTTCGAGCGCATCCAGCCCTTCGATGGTGGCGTGGAATTGCGCGGCGTCCGAGACTTCGTGCATAGTGACCTTCACCGAGCCCGTCACGATGCGCGTTCCGGAAAGCAGGTTGATGCCGTCGGCGATGGTGGTGACGCGCGGCACGGAGGGGCCGGCGGGCATGATCCGCACCCACCTGGGCTCGGCCAGGGGCTCGCCCAACCACACGATTTCCACCGGCACCATGCCGGTACGGAGGCCTTCGGGCAGGGCCACATTGACCTGCGCGAGGCCGTCTTTTGCCGGCTCTCCGATGTAGATCAAGCGGCACGCGCGGCCGTCGGCGGTGACGGTCATGTGGTTCAGGCCGGCTTCGCCGGGCAGCCCTTCCACCCACAGAGAGAGCGCCGCCAGAGGCCCACGCACCGGCGCCACGGCTTCCCCGGTGAGCGCGTTGCAGATGCCGCGGATGACGGACGCGCGCGGCGGCCGCCGTCCGGCCAAAGACGCAGTCCAGCCGGCGGGGCGCTTGCGGCAGGTGATCCACATGTACTGCGTCCAGATCTGCTCCACCACCAGCAACTGCATGTCGTTTTCGCGCGCAAACTGCATGATTTCGTCTTCGGTGATGCGCACGCCGCTCCAGGTGTCGTACTGTTTGGCGTGCGGCGGCAGGCCGTTCATCTGGCAGCGCAGGATGCCGCCGGTCTTCAGCACCCTCCGCGCCTCGCGCAGGTAGTTGAAAACCACCTCGCGGCTGGGGATGTGCTGGAAGACGGCGTAGGAATAGACGAAGTCGAATTTTTCGTCGGGAAACATGGCCAGGTCCGCTCCCGAGCTGTGATGGGCGTGCGCATTCGGCGTGTGGCGCAGCCGCTCCCCGGCCAGGCGGATCATTTCGTCGGAGACGTCGACCCCGTGGATCTCGGTGAAGTTGCGGCTCATGGGCCGAATCAGGCGTCCCGGACCGCAGCCGATTTCGAGCGCCGCGTCCTGGCCGGGCAGGCGCTTCAGGTCCAGCTCCAGGCTCTTCACCATGTCGCTGCCGGTGGAGAAGAACTCGTCGTCGTCCTGCTCGCGGCGGCCGAACGCGACGTAATAGTAGGCGTCTTCGCCGGCGCGCGCGTTCCAATCGGCGCGCATGCGTTCTAATACTTTGGGATCTTCCATCGTGCAGTTGTTATTCTAACGTTTATGTCGCTTGCATTTCGCAACGTCACATGCGCGCCGCTGGACAACGTGGATGCGGTGGCGCCGGACGGGACCGTGGTGGGCATCATCGGCGAAAACGGCTCTGGCAAAAGCCTCTTGTTACGGCTCGCGGCCGGGATGGAAACTCCCACGTCCGGCTCCATCAAGTCCTCTGGCGACGTCCGCTGGCTGGGCCCGAACGATGCGCTGAATCTGGCGCCGGCGCCGGTCCTGCTCGTCGACCGCACCTTCGGCCACCAGGACCTGATTGTGCGCGAGCGCGCCGCCGTGGCGCTCGACCGCATACGCCGCGCCGGAGCCACCACGCTGGTGGTGTCGCACGAAGAGGAACTCATCCGCCGGCTGGCCGACGAAGTGTGGTGGCTGCACGAAGGTAAGCTGGCCGGCCGCGGCGATCCCGAGGAAATGCTGGCGAAGTATCGCAAGCACGTCGCCGGCCGTCTGCGCGCCTGGGGCGAAAGCGTCACGCCGCCGCTCGCCCCCACGGTCCGCCGCGGCGACGGCCGCGCCGAGATCCTGCGCGTCGAAACCGTCGGCGAGAATGGCAAACCCACCATGGTCTGGCGCAGCGGAGAGCGCGCCGTGGTGCGTGTGACGGTGCGATTCCGGGAGGCCGTGGCCGATCCGGTGGTGGGCATCATGATTCGCACCCGCATCGGGCTCAACGTCTATGGCACCAACACCGAACTGGAACAGGTGAAGCTCGGTCCCTGTAAGGCCGATAACACCTTGATCCTGGCATTTGCGTTCTGGTGCGAACTCTGCCCTGGAGAGTACACGCTGACGGTGGCGTCGCACGATCCCGATGGCGTGTGGCACGACTGGCTGGAGGACGCCGTGGCGTTCAGCGTCAGCGACTCCCGCTACACCGCGGGCGTGGCCAACCTGCACGCGCAGGTGAGTCTGCTGGGGCGGAGCTAGGGCGGAACAGGCGCCAATTACTTGCCGGCGAAACGGTACACCTCGTACGCGGGACGTCCGAAGCTGTCGGGGATGACGGCCATCACTTCGCGGCGGTAGCCTTCCTCGGCCGCATATTTAACGAGCTTGTCGTTGATGCCGCGGAAGAACTCGAAGTCAGTGGTGTGATTGATGAAAACGCTTCCCGGTTCGGCGACGATGCGGGCCAGGTAGCGGCGGTCGGCGGCGTCGAGAGCGGGCTTGGCGATGGGGTCCATGCCGACGCGGAGGGGCAGTTTGCCGCTGCTGAGGAGGCGCATGTTGTCCATGATGCCCCAATCCATGCAGAATACATTGCTGGAGGAAACGCCCTTCATGTAATCGGCGAGCCGGAAAATGGCGTCGGTCCAGTTCGGGCTGCCGCCGTTGCGCACGATCGTGGAGTGATACTCGTTGGTGACCAGAAGTCCGGAAACCGTCAAGACAGCCAGGACGGCGGCGAGTGCCGGAATCCCGGCAGCGCGCAGGCGTCTGGAAGCGGCGGCAAAGGAGATGGCGATGACCATCTGCGGCAGCGGCCAGAGGAGGATGGCGTGGTGTACGCTCCCACCGGCGTTGGCGGTGAGGGCCATCTGGACCCAGGCGATCGCCATGGCCAGCAGGGCAAACACAATCGTCCGCAGGGCGCGCCCGCGGGCCAGGGGGGCAAGGAGCAGGGCAAGGCCGAAAGCGTAGAGCACGAGGGAGTGACGAGGATGCCCGGCGAGTGCCGAAATCCTGGCAGATGCCGATTGCAGGGCGGCATGCGGCGGATGGGGTTGGCTGGTTTGCCACGCTTCCTCGTTCAGCCACCCGAAGAGGGCGCTGCCGTCGGCGGTGGCGACGAGAAGGCGGCTTTTGCCGGCCAGGTCGCTGGCGTCCCAGGAGGCGTTGCCGTGGAAGGTTGCCAATGGCATCTCCACGTTGTAGACGACCAAGGGCAGGGCGCCGAGGGCGAAAAAGAACACCGAAATAACCATCCGGCCGAAGGTAGTCACGCCAACAATTTGTTTAGGAAAAACCAAAATCAGGGCTACTCCGATGCCACCTAACATCCATATTGCCAATGCTTTATCCCACATTGCGAGACCCAGGAGAAAGCATCCACAGGCAAGCTGGAGGTGCTTGCGCCGCTGGTAGAATGCGAGCAGGAGTAACATGCCGGAGACCATCAGCAGGTGTTGCAGGGCGACGGGTCCCCAGTCGAAGCAGGTGGTGAGCAGGTAGAGGCTATCGGTGGCCAGGAGGACGCAACCGAAGAGCGCGGCGCGCTCGCCGGCGGCCCGGCGCAGGAGCAGGTAGAAAAGCCAGACGCTGGCGGTTCCAACCAGCAGCATGGGGACGCGCACGGCCGATACGCCTACGCCAAACCACTGGAATATGGGGCGGTAAACCCATGATTTCAGAGTGCCCAGGTAACTCATGAGCATCAAAGGGAGCCCGTTGCGGCCCCAGGGGTACTTGTAAGCGACGGCGTAAGGCTTGAAGATGCCGTTGGCGAAGAGGGCTTCGTCGTTCTGAATGCCCAAACGGGACACGAAGGCGCTGCCCGTGAGGAAAAACAGCAGGCAGGCGGCCATGGCGGGAAACCGGAAATTGAGAATTCTGGTCAGCCGAATCACTTAGTATTAGCGCGAATGTAGATGTGCGCGCTTTTTGTTTTAACATTTGCGCGCTGACTAAAGAGAAATATTACCATTTGGCCGATATAAGGTATCGTATGATGCTGCGTGGGCAAACCGCGGCAGTCGTTTTCAGGTTGCGCGACTTTGGCACCTGAATTGCTAGCACTAAGCAACGTGCAGGCCTTACTGGGACAGAATCGGCGAGCGAGTGGCTCTATCGAGGGGTTTCAGAGGGTGAAACCTTTGACTCATTTTTTCGTCTATATGGTTACGGTGGCAGACCGCGCTAAAGACAACAAATAAAAAGACAAAAACTCCGGCTCAAAAGGAGATGGAAACCATGACTCAGACCGAAATCAACAAGTACAAAGCGATGCTGGAAGCCAAACAGGCGGAACTTTCCGCCGGGCTCCGAAACCGGGAAGACATCGCGATCGAAAAAACCCCGGATGCCATTGATGAAGTGCAGCTTGCCGGAGAGCGGGAGCTCGCTATCCGCAACCTGGACCGCGAATCCAACTTGCTTCGCAACGTGAGGGGTGCGCTGGTGCGCATTGCCGACGGTAGCTACGGTGTTTGCATGCACTGCGAAGAGGATATTAAAATCAAGCGTTTAGATGCTGTGCCATGGACCAAGTACTGCATCAAATGCCAGGAAGCGGCGGATCGGCACGAATTCGAGGCCGAAAGTGGCGATAGCCTGGAACTGCTGGCCAACGCGGCCTAGCTAGGCACGAATCCGACTGGAACCATGATGGGCGCGGGAGTAATCTCGCGCCCGTAGTGTTTTTGGCCGAAGCGAACGCGGCATCGTGGACAAAGTGCGCCAAACGGCCCAACTCCGTCCCCCGCCTATGTGGGTAGGCAAAGGGGCTTTTGACGCTGGCGGCAGCGCGCCGATTTGGTATTACCTTGGTAAGCATGCAGTTCTTGCGGCGTTGCGTGGACAAGCCTTACCGCCTTGGAGTGTTCCCGGGGACTTTTAACCCGGTGACCGTGGCACACCTGGCACTGGCGGAAGCCGCCCTGGCCGTAGTGGATGAGGTGGTGTTCGTTTTGCCGCGCCATTTCCCCCACAAGACATATACTGGTGCCGGCTTCGACCAGCGCGCGGAGCTACTGCAATTGGCCCTGGCGCCAGAACCGCGATTTTCGGCGGCCGCCTCCGACGGTGGTTTGTTCGTGGAAATCGCCAGGGAATGCCGCGAAGCTTACGGAGGAGATGTCCGCCTGAGTTTCCTGTGCGGCCGCGACGCCGCCGAACGCATCGCCAACTGGGACTACGGCCGCACTGGAGCTTTTTCCGAGATGCTCACGAAGTTCGATTTTCTGGTGGCCGCCCGCGGCGGCGAGTTTTGCCCGCCCGAGAGCCTGTCAGGTTCCTTCACGCGCCTGGAACTCAACGGCTCCCTGGACCACATATCGGCCAGCGAAGTGCGGGCGCGCATCGCTGGCGGCGAACCCTGGGAGCACCTCGTTCCGGCGGCGGTGCGCCGCAGGGCCGGTGAAATTTACACGGCGGCCCGCAAACTGCCGGCCCGCTGAGGCCGGCCCCACGTCACTGACTGACAATCGGCAGGGTGACGATGTTGCTCACGTAGATGTCCTGCGCGATGGTCAACTGTGCGTAGGGGTCCGAGGCCAGGCTCGGATTGAGGTGCAGCAGCACCTGGTACACTCCCACACTCCCGGGCAGCAGGGTCGCCGAGATCACATCCGCGGTGCTGCCGCCGGCGATGGAGTTCATGAAACTCGCCGGAGTGGTTACCGGTCCGCCCACGGGATACTGGATCCCGGTCTGAATGAAACCCTTATTGGAATCGTTGAGCAGGGGCACTCCCAACCCTGTGGCGTAGACGTAAACCATCTCGCCCGGAACCGCCGGACTCTGCGGGGTCACGGGAGAGTTCGCCACGGAGGCGCAGCACAAGGCGGTGCCGATGGCGGTCATGATGACGGTGGCCGATGCACTTTGGGTGGCGGTATAGGGCAGATCGTTGGCATCCGGACCCTGCACGCGCGCGGTCAGGAGGATGCGCGTGAACTCGCCGGAGGCAGTCGCGGTGACTTTCGGATCCGCGTTGATCAGGTTCACCATCGCATCGCGGATGCCGGCCAGGGTGTCGCCGCTCTGCACGGTGTAGGTATAAGTGCGAT
>Ga0182030_10018358_pt1 | contig 13414 bp, 12 predicted proteins | sample 812S3MmetaG_FD_121299 | JGI IMG/M metagenome (GOLD analysis project Ga0182030, IMG submission 121299) | Permafrost microbial communities from Stordalen Mire, Sweden - 812S3M metaG (Illumina Assembly) | ecosystem: Environmental > Terrestrial > Soil > Wetlands > Permafrost | place: Sweden... | reverse complement strand
TCGGACAAGGCAAATAATCTTGGCCGTTGAGTTTCCGAGTATCATTGATAATGGTCGACGGTTCTTCTTGCGTCGTGGAGAGCGCTTGGCCTTCCGATTTGCACGTGGCGACGTCATTCTCCCATTCCTTTGTGTTTACTCCTTTCCCATCGTACAATACAGATAATTCATACCTTTAATCAGGCAAGATCCGAAACACATTCTACAGTAGGATTGTTGTTCTTACACCTAGATTCACGAGCCCCCCGTATGATCTACATTTGGCAATGTGGTAGAGGTGAAAGTTCATCAATGATTGCCGTTTCAAACCTCGAAATTCCTGTCCACTGGCGGCCAATGTTTTAGCAACTAGATGGGAGTTGTGAGTAATCGTGGCGGCGACCCACGCAGAGACAGGTTGCCCTTCAAGGCACAGCAAACTCCTGCTGGACTCCGAAAATATTTCTGCTGTTTGAATACGAGGAGCATTTCACTAAAACCAATGGTTCTCTTGGGACATGGATCAAGCAAGCGGCAGTTAAATATGATGTCTATAGGCATAAATTCAAACGCCAAACTCCGTTCCCAAAATCAATTTTTGCTTCGACCCTTCTAATGTCTAGCTTATTCCGCTCGTTGCTTCCCTGCACCTCCCTTGCTCTTGGCAAGTTTATTTCCACTGCTATTGTTCTCATGGGTTTCCTCGTTCTCATTCTCGTCGCCTTCGCCTTCGCCTTCGCCGTCGTTATTGCCGTCATTGTCATTGTCATTGTCATTGTCATTGTCATTGTCGTTGACTTGGTCGTTTTTCGTCGACGCATTCGGCGGTGCAGCAACACCGCGTCTGACCCGACTAATTGGTCCTACCGGGGCTGCAGGAGCTGCCATAGCCGGCTGTTTGACACAACCTCTTATTGCTCCCTGAGGAGGGCATATGGTTGTAGCTGTGCCTTCTTCCTCTTCTTCTTCCTCTGGGCCATTATTTCCTCCGCTGCCTGCAGAGTTCAATGTGGGTGTTTTGTGTACTGGCTCCTTATTTAAATGTTGTATGGCCTCCTTAGAAATCCCGCTGTAGTCTGGAGTGGCTACTGATCGACTCTGCAGATGCTCTTGTGCGGATGAGGACGTAATGAGGAAAGTTAGGGATAGGGTGGTGAGCGCTGCTATGGATGGGAAATGCATATTGACTCTGGTTGATCTCCGTTGAAGACTGGTGTAGGTGCGTAAGCGGTGATTTTTGTTATTATGGGCGCTGAGAGAATAATTGATGCGAAAGATAGCTTTATGACCGACTTTCTGTGCCCTTTTATGGTAAGCATTTGGGATTTCAACGTATGATGTTGGTGAAATAGAAGGAATGGGAAGGGAATCAGAAGCCCTGCTGAGCCTCAACTGTCTTGAGATTCAAATGGGCCAGACCCGGCCTCGGTGGCTCAGAAAAAGGAGAATAATTGGTGCTCTATGCATTTTGTAGCAAAACTTGAATAAAACAAAATCCTGTGGGATGAAGGGAGATTACTTTGAGCGGCCACTTGCACCAATAAGTACAACAAAAAGGGACCAACAAATCTACTCAGCTTTACCAGCCTTCAACCCGCATCCTACGAGGGGCTTGTGGAGGTAGAAGGATTTCTCATCGTTGTTAAATCTTGAGGTACAACATATTTGGCCAAGAGGGCCCCTGAACCAACCGTTGGGTGGCTGAGTTGCAGGTGAACCAACGCGCTTGAGTTGGAATCACATGCCTGCAGCCACCCTAAGGACCTACTTAAAATTTCTGATGAAGGAAAGACACTGATGCTCTATATAACGAAGGGACTGGATCGCAATCTGCCACAGTCTCGTCGGGCGATGATCGAGAATGCATATTATGACATTGGAAAGTGAGAAAAACGATTATATGGGGTTTATTATAGACAATTTTGCTCTCGTTTTTGGCAAAAGTCCTAGGGATTTTGCAAACAACTTAAATAGCAATGGGAATCAACCCAGTGTATCTTTTTACGGATGATTTTAACATCGTGAAACTTCGAAAAGAGATTTACGAGGTCCACTCCCAACCGACAAATGAGGAGGCCGTAAATGGCTTAAATCATCAAGGTGCCTTATCTTATTGAGTTCTCTCAGTATTTTTGAGAACCTTTCATTTCCTTTCTCTCAGGTATCAGAAAGCACATGCGGGTAGATATTCAATGAAAAGAGCGTCATGGTCCTTCGACACTACATGGCCTTCGCATGCAGTCATTATTTGAGCACTCTGAGACTTTCCTCATGTAATTTTCTTCTCAACCGGTTTATTTTGAATTTGATCGCCCCAAGTAACAGCAATTGTTGTGCGCTAAATCTGCAGTTCTCATTATCTTTTCTTCTTCGAAGTCTGAGAGTGGGTATTGCCTTGTGTGATATAACACTTCTATTATGTTTTCTTGCAGTTATGTTGACATGTTATAGAACTGTATCAGAAGAAGGCACCGCTGTTTAGGAGAAGTTTGGAAAATGGATAGAGATTTCCAGAGGCTGAACAATGCAGGCAACGAATGCAAAAACAATTCTGCGGAGTATGCCAAAGAGGAATCTAGGAATAGCTTCATTGATCGTAGCGAAGGACTAGCGTTACGCACAAATTTATATTAGCTACAGATCCTTATGATCTTTTAAAATCTTTTGCGATTGTCCTGTTAATACAAAGGAATACCCCACCCCCCGACATAGAACGTCGAGTAAGGAAGATGGTGTACGATGTCGCAACTTCTTCGCTGTATTAGCTTTCGGTGCCAACATTTGTTTCATTCAGAGTAGTGGTATTGGTAGCATCACTCGAGGACTCCGTGCTATATTCATATATATATATATATATATAGTGTACTCTAAACTAGATTGCAGCCTTGAGAGATTGGCAGAATACTCTTTAGATCTTTAGAACAAGGATGTCGATGGTCAATACTGTATTCCATAATTACAAGTCTGTAGGTGGAGTTCAAGGGTTGGGAATCAATATAGAAGCTTCTCATTCAAGACCAAAACAGAAACGACCCTGCGGTGAAAGACGATTTGAAGTAATATGCCACAATGCTGATGAGAGGCTATTATAGGACAAATCACTACCAAAAACTAGAAAATATTATACAATTGTTGAGTCAAAATCCTTTCGAGTCTAAGGTTTAGAACATAATCAGTGAGATCAATGTTAATAACAATTACATAATTAACCTTTTAGGTGAAGTATAACAAAAACGAAATATCTTTCTTAGTCTATTAATATATTATTCTAATATATTAGGATTTGTTACTTAAATAAAAAGAAAAGTAAAGGCAGATCTCGAGGGGGGGAAAAAGTAAGAAAAGCCTTTGAAATAAAATATTGTCTCTCCTTTTGAAGACCAAATACTTATAAATCAAGTACCAAGCACCAACATGCCTCCACTCCTCCAAATATATATTGCCTCCTAAAGCACCAACGATGAGATTAGATCAATATTAACTTGGTATATATCATCTAGGGACTTATTAGATTCGATCTATATCTGTTTTAATTCTCAACTCTGCATGGTAATCGCGTTCCACCATACCACAGCACACAGGTAAATGAGGGATCATAATAAACCTCCATAGACGTACTACAATCCATAAAATCGAGTACCCAACTGTCTATTACGGACTTTATTGTGTCTTCTTCCAACAGTTCTTCCAGCAATATCTTCTCTATAGATACCGCGTCCACGGATGACACCGCCATCATAGAGCCAGTTGAATACAGTGAAGACAGTGGGGTAGCAAAACCAGCAAGTATGGAGCTGTGCAAATAAAGATTTCGGCCTTCTCATGGGGTTGTGGTTCAACCTTCTTCACAGTGTCAATAAAAAATTGACCTCCTTAATTCGGTTGTATATTGAATCTGACGGCAGTCAGCTCGTTGATATATTCGTAGATGATGATGATATCCTCAGATATGATTATTAAGAGATATTTCTAATCCGGACTAGCATATTTAGAGTGTGTCTGCATCGTCTTAGCCTTTAGGAGGGGCTTCGGAAGAGCGAATTGCCGGAAGGAAGTTGCCTTTGTTGCAAAAGGTTGTCATCATCCGTTCGATTCCTTCTATTATTCCACCTGTTCCCTGAAGGAAATTAACTTCCTGTGATAGAGGTATAGTTATCTATTGAGGTTGAGAATAGCAAACCTATGTTTGCATACTGTATGCAGAGTGTAAATCTTCATCTTGATGTCGATCTTAACCAGCTTAATATTGAACGTTGTCTTCAAGACGTCAGCTTTGGCTACGGTCTCGGGTATTACACCTCGGGAATTCACAATTTCAACATGGGTATACCGGATCTCAGCCCAAGTTCAGTTTTATGGATATTGGAAATGGAAACATAGGAGCACTTTCTTCTTCAAGATAATTTCGGAGGTCACCGAATACATCTTCTTTCTGCCCGCATCAATCAATTTCATAAATTAAGAAGATGCCTATGAGAACTCCTGTTTATTGTGAGTTTATTCTGTTCTTGTTCCTGATAGGAAATGTTTCTATCGTGTCTGGCCCGGTTCAAATCGAAATCCCCAAAACAGCCTAGCTCAATCCATAAGTTCAGTTCTGCACACTGTAATCGAATCTTCCTTCAAAAATATATCCGGAGAGACTTGAAAACTCTTAGACTGTAAAACAACCACCCCTAATCCTATATTATTGATCTCTCCTTCGTGGCCATAGGAAGACGTATCGCCGATACCAAGGGGAGTAACAGCACGGCGAAGCCGGAAAAAGAAACATTGCGTAATAATGTCTCCTCCAGGCAGCTCCGCTCGTCGCAGGGCAGACCACCTTTCCAGCATTTTCGATACCCTCCACGAATACAGCCACCCGTTTATTCTCGTTGGAGTAGTGGCTAACCGCTGGATGGGATGCGAAGGAACTGTGGATGAAGGTTTCGACATTCTAGTCCGGAACAACCAACTACAGGAAATCATCCCCTCCCTGGTTGCGACTGGACACTGGACTTCATTCGATGCAAACTCACTACTTGAAATACTCGATTCGCATCCTTATAACCCTCGGGAAGTTGGAGAGAGGGTATTTCTTACGCTATGTTCTGAAGCCGACGCTGTGCTACAGAGCGTCGATCTCGAGGAGCTCGGGTTTACGCACATGAGACTTTGGTCCGAAGAAACGTATAAGATGCGTATAGATGAACTGAATCTAGTGGAAGTTCCTGATTTATTTGCCATGGTATCTTGTCTCGTGGAAGAAGAACACCACCCTGCGCTCCGACGAGAAGACGGCTGGTGGTATGGTCCTCGAGTCCTGTCGACGTTTGATCGACCACAAGAAAACTGTTCCAAATTACCTCGCCCAGCATCAACAGAAGAACGCCATTTCATTTCAGGTTGAAGCAGAAACGGAAAAATATCTGCAAGCCTACCTCGACAATTACAAGAGAAACCCAAGTTACGTGCTAACAGAAGATAATTTGTGGAACTTAGTCGACCGGTCGGATCCCAGTAGCTACCCAGAATCTTACCGGAAAACGCAAGAGGTACTACCTAATGGCGGTTAGGCAGATGGAATGGTTGGCACCACTGCAGGCATTATGAGCAATCTAAACATCACGAGGAGTTGTGGCGCCCTGCATTTATCTCCGGTCTGGGGTCGCGTCACTCTGCAGAGAGTATCGTCGCTGGTGCTGCCGCAATCGGCCGCGACCATAGATGTACCTCAAGCCATGTAGAGGACTTGATTTTCAAGTCATAGCCTTGTAATATTAAGAAGGGACAAAAAGAAGAAGTTAAGGGATTGCTGGATTGGGAAGGTAATGTTTGAGGGTGTTGCTGTTGGCCTGGAAAATAGAGCGTAGATGAGGTACGATACTCACTACAAATTAAAGACAGAGTTCCCGCCTGCCTCGAGCCCACTGATGATATCTCAGCTTCTCAAAGACTGGACGACTCCTGGACTGTCAAAGTGTTTGTCACCTGACGCGCTAGGCACCATATATAGAATATCTACGCCTCTAGGGCACCATCATTCCTTAATATATTCATGATTTACACCACATGGCGCTTCCGCACCTGTAACAGTGTTTCTATTGATTTATGAACCTTTGCAAAAATATCGTAATCTTTTCGCTGTCGCAGTCATAGAATTTTTTTCCCTTCTCATCTATGATAAGCTTTTCCACTGTGCGTTCAACATCGCCTTTTGCGGTTCTCCCTACTGTTTCTAGAATTTTTTTACGCTTGATCCATCTAATCGGACGTGCAGTGACGGCGACTCCCTCTCCGTCGCAGCGGGGTCGCATGTGCTAACCCCACCTAGAGCTGAATCATACGATGCTTGGATGAGAGATACAAAGAATACCATAAATGTTGCGAGGAGTTGGATCTGCATGTTGACTTGCTTCTCGACAATGATTTTGGTACAGATTTCGCGAAAAATCTTCATGGTGGCTTCTGATAGTATTTGATATTCGGGGAATGTAGAAAATGAATGCGAATGAATTATGATATTAATTGCAGATTACTGGAGAAAATTATAGAAAATAATAAACAAGGACATTGTGCGGAAGGAAGGAGAAAGGAATCTAGGGAGGGGCAGACTTGAGCCTTACTGGAAGTAAAGTATGAACGACTTTAAGGATGCCAAGCTAGATCTAAAAGGGAAACACTGAAAGCAGTATACATTATCGTTCGCCGATCGCTCTATTTTTTTTTTTTTTTGGCGGCTGAGCTCACCAACGCTTGACTCAGAGCAGTAATCTAATACTCGAAGGATGAAACCAATTTGGGAAAGAAGAAAAGGGGGTTTAGCGAAGCGAAGTCTTGGCTTTGATTAATCTCGCCACTCCTATTTCATGGTTAATTTACGGAGAATACAACAGCTTCAAATGGAATGATAACATGGAAAGGTATTAATTATTGGCTTAAGTAAAAAAAAATAAACGGTGAAAAGACCTGAGTCTCTATCCCACACCCTAGAAATCTTGTCAACATCCAGATCGCGAGAATTTGTTTACTGGGGCTGGGGCTAAATTGAAATAACTAGAGTAGTAAATAAATCGTATTTATCGTTCAAGGAATCGATATTTGCTCATGAATACTTGGGTTTGGATTCGCGCTGCAGTAGCCGTCTCAATTTCAAAAGAATTCGAGACGGGAGCAAATGATACCAGCATTCCAATTCCCATCACTAAATGCAATGACTACATTGTCTACGCCTGTGAAACAGCCAGGATCTCAACGATTATTCCCGTAGGATACTTGGAATCTCTACAAAATAGTACAGCTGACGGAACGTTTTACAAGTACATATATATAGAGAAGCAGAGTCACATCTGGCCTAGCCATCCACTTCCCCAAGAAAATTCTGGACATTCTTTGAAACCGTTAATCCATCTGGTACTTAGAAGGAAAAGCACATCACAAACACCACGAGCTTCGAGCATTTGAGTTCCCAAGAACACCACCCATATTAAAGGAATTTTATCTCAACCTGGGTTTATTCTTTCCTGCTCGCTTTTCTTCCGGGAGTTATTAGTTCGCCAATTCAATCTTTCATTGCAGTCCTGTCATTCTTATTTTCCTTTCTGTTTTCAAAGTCTAAATTGAAACTTGAGTCCGAGTATTCGTCATATTCGTCGTCAGTTTCCAGGAGCTTTAATCCGACCCTTTACTATCTCCTACATTCATGAGCAACATCTCACCTCGAAGGAAGGCTTCATACCTCAGGTATATGGTGCGGAGCAAAAACCTTGAACTTATTCAATCGCAACTAAAAACAATTAGTATTAATCGCAACATTTTGGGAAGAATGATGGCTGCTGTACAATTACCTGCCATGTTTTTTCTCCTTTATCATTCATTCCCCGTTGGTCAGTCTTGTACGTGTCCTGCAAAAACTTCACCAATCTCTGTTGATAAAGACCTCTAAACCGCATGCCAGAAATATCGATGATCTGCGGCTCTTTACTTAGGGATCCGGTCTTGAAGGTCTCGAGCTCGGAGCTCGGGCTGGTCGAGCCATCGATTATCTTGTTTCCGTTGTTTTTTGTGCCCTCTTGGCTTGCCTCAATCGAATTCGAACAATCGACAATGATCTCCTCTCCGCGATCATCTGTCAGATCATCGTTCGCAGCGTCCGGTTTGTCGACCTTCTTTATTCCATTGTCGTTTTCCGGCTCGCTGTTCTGGTGATTTTATTTATTGTTCTGTTTTTTTCCAACTCCAATCTTTCTCCAGAATTTTCCGCGTTTGATCCGACTGATGGATCCTACAAGAGCTGACATTTCTTCTCCCTTTCTTACACATTGTAACGATATCTCTCCTGTGCTGGCCAGGATACATGTATTCATTGACGCAATGCTACCTGAAGTCGATCCATAAATGACCTCGATCAACGATGTGAAAAAGAAAGCGACCGCTGCGAAGGTTTGGACCCGCATCTTGCTTTCCTGGTTGCTACCTACAGAGCTCGGGGGTGGTTTCTGAAAGTGATGGAAATATTTCAGTGAGTTGGAAATTAAACGCAATAAAATCTAGTGCCAACTGTGGATCACTTACGGATTTAATATGAATGGTAGCTGTCAGAGGAACGAAGAGGGATCGAGCCTCCAGACCAAGCCTCATTTTCAAGCCAGGTGTAAGATCCCAGAATTACTCCTGAATCTTGAAACATGGACCCTATAGGTTAAATTAGAAAAACACCAACTGTTGGGTGGCTGAGCTGTGCCAACATACTTGAGTTGAAGATTAAGCGAGTGTTGGTGAATCCCCTGGAAATTCTTTTCACCTGACATCTTAGGTTACACGCAAACGTGCAAGAGCTAGGTAGAATAGTAGGTAGGCAAAGTATGAAAATATCTACCTAGCGTACGAAGAAAAACAAAAATGTCCTCAATCCAAATCGAGATCGAGTAATATTTACAAAGCTGAAAGTCGCCTGTACCTTTATAAGCACCTAAAACCAGACGCAATACCTCAGATCTCCCAAGAATCCAAACTAAAAAAAGCCTAAGAATCCGAAAGAACAAGAGAGAGGCGAGAAATCCTCACCAATCTTAAAAAAATAAAATCTCATCCTGCTCTTCCTAACATCCTCACTTGGTTCATATTCCAGCACTTCCTTCAGCTCCAAACCCGTCTCGACAACTGCGTTAACAATCGCGGCGAATGTGCGGCGTCATTTGATTACTCTATTTGCTAACCACTACTACCTTACCCAAAACAACCCATCAGCACTTCGCCAAAGAGGAAAGATATATAGAGCATAGGAGGTCTTGAATTTGAAGGGAGTAGGAGACGGGTTACATTTATGACTCCCGGTCCTTCATGTGAATAGTCATCATTGGGTGGAGCATCAAGGTCCGCATTCCAAGATAGATTCTTGGGGCTCGTGTACATAGGATGTTCAGTGGAAAAAACGAACGGACCACCTGGCATCAGCGCCTCATAAATCTACTCCAAGAAGACTAAGAATATTCGCGATATAATGAAGCGCGAATGATCTCAACCTTATCGTTGTGTTCGCGCAATGATTATTGCAGCAACTATGCGTTGTAGAGAGCCTCCAGAATTTGAGTGTGCCTCGTCCTTGGCGACGGAGTATCGTCTCTAAAGCTGTGAGACAGACAGGGCCCATTCTGTAGGTAGTGAAAAACCATAGGGGTCTAGGATTGGATTTGTAAGTAAACTCTCGAAGCACTATCTGATACTCTTTTCCTTCCTGAGAGGGTAATTATAGTTGAATTTATCCTCAAAAAGGGGCATTAATTCTTCTTGATGGTTGATCTTCACTAGGAAACGGAATGAAATATGTTAAGGGCAGCACTCATGCGAGACGTTTTCCCGTTTTCATTGGAACAGCATGAAAGAATCCCTCTGGGCAAAAAAAGCATTCAGGTCGGTAGTCATAACCGGCAAATCGACTGACCTTGGGGTTACAGATTCCTAAGAGAGGATCTCGCACCAGATATGTAGTCTTGTCAGGTATCCTACATTGCTTCAGCTTTAGAAGAGGTTCGACGGATGTACAATGTATTCCTTGATTTGTGTGGAAGTCTCTACAAGTAGTTATAGGATACCATGTTTCTTTTCCTCACCATCGTACGATAATATGATAATATGAGGAGATTGAATCGGGAAGTTTAATATTTGGAAACATACTTCGATGGGTACCTATGCCCCATGAAATCGGCACGACTGTTTTGAGAAGGCATCGCTGTTTTTTTGGGTGGGGGATTTCCGAGGGCCTTATAGAGTAGATATGCGTTCATCTGGGAGCTAGGGGCAAGGTAAATGGAGCTGTCAGGTAGTTGGAAAAAATTCGCATCCACTTGGTGGTGGCGTGGTGAGATGATCACCTCAGATGACCGAAGTTGCAGCAGGTTGTTTGATTACGAGTTGAAAAATGTTCTCCAGAGGGATTCCTTCAATAACGCACGAAAGTTATACGCACGAAATTGCTCAATGGAGAAAGAAACAAGAAAAGGGCATCTCGGAGACATGGAGTTCATGCGTGAAGTAATTTCCTCGATCGGCTATACTAGCAAAACCACAGATGGTTGTTCGATGGTGCGAAAAGAATGGGTTTTTAAACCGGTAAAGCCTGAGGAACACAGAGGAAGCATTGGAATTTTCGGGCTTGAGTGAGGTAAGTTGATATATGAATCGATTTGGGTCTGCTCGTGACAGCGATGTAGAAAGCAGCCGAATAATCTATGTCTGAGGATTAACCTCGCTCAGTAACCTTGATGAACATCTCAGATTGTAACCACAGTCCCATGTCCTCACTCTTCCAAGGCCTTGTAGGATCAATTAAGGTAAAGTCGAAATGTTTTAAAGGCTAGTTCATGACAGTCAGCTACTGCGGGAAACCATGGCTCAGGATATCTACAGATTGGGGAAATACTTACCTCGAAGAAGACCTTGTTCAACTATAGCAATGTAATATTCTTATCTAAGCATGAAAACTTTCCATATCCCCATATTAATGCCAAGCTCTTTTCTATATTTTGCAACCTCTCTCCCTTAGCTTCCAACCATCTTTCTGGTCTGAACATCATGCTGTCGTCACCATAGACTGTCTTGCTTCTTTGAAGCCCCCAAGCACATTGCCCAATCTTAGTCCCTCGGTGGACGAACCTTCTGTTGATCTGTCACCTCGGGGCGGTGCCACCTTGGACAATAAACCGGTGGCTGGGGGACATATTCGGGCACCTTCCTTAATTTCCGCTTGTAATTAAGGAACGGTTTTTGCTTCCTCGTCTGATATGATGGCATCTTTGACGTTAGTAGAGTCAATCTCGGCTTGAATAGCCTTGTAGACGTAAGGATTTGTAATGATGTAGAGCATGGTGGTCCGAATAGTTGTTCCCAGTTGTATCGGTGCCGTCTATTCTAATTGGCGTTAAACATCTGTGAAGTTATGCAATTGAATACCTACATCTAAAGAGTGGCCTCTGATACTGCTTCAGTTAGTCAGATACCATGACGAATGAAAGAGCCCATCATATCATGCTTCTGATCGTGTTCATCAAGGGCGAACCTCCGGCGTGCTACTTCTTTGACCACTCTGGAATTATGATGTCAGCACATACGCTTCGCATATACACGGTGACTCACGCGATCATTTTTCCAGAGCCGCTTAAATCTTTTTTACATTGCATGACCAACTTCCCAAAGAATGGTATAGAGTACCTTCGCCATCCATGGGGTTGTGGAGGGCATAACGCCATGGGGCAAAATTCCCTCATTAAGTTCGAACCCACTTATTAATATCCTTATCCTTTGTAAGGCACCCCCATGGCTGACCGAATGCAATATCTGTGTTTATATCCATCATGAAGAAGGTAGATTTGCGTGCAAGATCCATGGGCTTGACTTCCGAGGGAGGCGATCGGGGGAGGGGGGGGGGCGATATAATTTCTCTTGATCAGACTGATGAATCCCAGGAGGTGTTTGTCAACCATAGATTCGAGCCCTTCAACGTCCTTCCTGGAATATTAGACCCATTAGCATTTCGGGTGCAATCATGAGCGTATGAGCTCACCCCATGGCCATTTGTGCTTGACGCTTTGTATCAATCTTATCATCCAACGTTGGGGGCAAATTATCATGATCTGCTTCCAATTTCTGTCCCGCGTACCATTCTGATCTTGTGTAGCCAGACTTTGCAGAGCTCATTCTTCGTATCAGATCGGGATCACTGGTTAATAAGATGTTTGGTCCGACATGTGCAAGTTCACCTGGCAGAATTCAGTTTTCAATTCATTGCTCCAAAGTACTAGACTGACCATGTGTTTGATAGACTTTATATAAATCGAGATGAGCTCGTCTATGAAGTATTGAATTTGCAAGCCACAAATTCGTGACTGAATACCAGAAAGGGCCTTTGAATTGAGACAGACGATGATATGAAAGCCATTGCTGCCAGGCGATCAATCCCACCAACAGTGCGAGAATTTGATATCGCACTGCATAGAGAACGTGAGAAGCTGTCAGCATTGTAGAAAGGGTTGATGTTCAATGAGAGTAATGAAAGGGTAGATGAGAAGGGAAGAGGAAGGAGAAGGAGAACAGGAACAACGAGAGAGAGAAAGTGCTACGGGTATAAGAAATACACGAACTTCCTGCCATGGAGGAGCTAGCTTCTTGGGGAAATTCTTACGACCTCATGTTGTGATTCATCACCTTGTGGTACATGAAGCTGAGCGCTTGCCATTCTTGATTCCGTAGACAACTGTTACATATTACATAGACGACGACCGCAGATATAAAATAGTTGATTCTCTATTATCTGAATTTTGGAAGACTCCCAGAGAGGGCATGTCTTTGTGTTTGGATAGGTCATAGAAAATATCCATGACTAGTTGAAAACAGCTCGCAGGGCTCGCTGACGGGATTTTAAGTTATAGTCTTGGATTTAAGGTATTATTTATTGTCGAATATTGTATAGGACTATAGTAATCTATATATAATTATAAATTATATACAATAATCAAAAATCTAAGTATTATAGTTATAATAATAAAAAACTATAATAATATAATTAATTCTATTACAAAAGTAATACTATTAATATATTATAATATAGAATATAGTAGATAAGTTATATTTTTAGATATATTACTTTTTATTTTATTTTATTTTTCTTTAAGTAAATAATTATATAAAGTAAGTTTATAAAGACTTTTTTTTCTTTTTTTATATCTTTACAACCTTTTTATTATTTATATAATTTATATACTAATATTTACAAATTATAATATATCTTAACTAATTACTACTATTATTATAATTACTACTACTGTTGCCCTTACTACTACTAACTATAATACTAGTCTTTTTATCTTTTTACTACTATTATTATTATTATTACTACTACTATTACTTCTTATTACTAATTCTTCTATACTACCTTTTCTTATATATTTTATTTATA
>Ga0182030_10018357_pt1 | contig 13414 bp, 6 predicted proteins | sample 812S3MmetaG_FD_121299 | JGI IMG/M metagenome (GOLD analysis project Ga0182030, IMG submission 121299) | Permafrost microbial communities from Stordalen Mire, Sweden - 812S3M metaG (Illumina Assembly) | ecosystem: Environmental > Terrestrial > Soil > Wetlands > Permafrost | place: Sweden... | reverse complement strand
CTCTGTGGTCTCTGTGGCTTTCCCTCCCGGTTTGCTCCCTCCTCCGCGTTGTCGCCGCACGTAGGGACCGGTCAGGACCAAACCCGGCGGTCCCGGAAGGACCGACATGTGCCGGTGCCACCGGACCAGTCCATGAAGTCCTGAAAGGACGCCGTTCGTCAGCCCGGGGCAGGCGAGTCCGCGAGCGCAGCCCTCGGTATGGTGGCCCAAGAAATGCATGCGCCCTGCATCGGTGCCGCCGCCCGGGAAGGCGAGGCTCACCGAGGTGCTGGGTTCGCGCCCGCATGCGGCCACAGCGACAGTCGGTTGTTCCCTCGCGTCAGAATTTCGACGTGCCGGTTTGAGGCGTCCGGATACCCTTCGCGAACACCCTTCGCGAACGCTTTCCTAACCCCTGGCGCCATGCTACTCTGGATCCATGAGCGAGATCGTGTTTGACATCACGCAGGACGACACGGAAGGTGGCTTCATCGCCCGCGCCCTCGGCCATTCCATCGTCACGGAAGCGGATACTTGGGAGGAACTTCGCGCCAACGTCCGCGAGGCCGTCCTCTGCCACTTCGATGAAGGCAAGGCGCCTGCGGTCATCCGCCTGCACCGCGTGGTGGATGAGTTGCTCGCCACGGCGTGAAGCTGCCCCGTGACCTGTCCGCCGTCGTTCGGAAAAGGCGCTCCGGCGTGCCTTCGACTATCGGTTTGTCCGGCAACTCGGCTCGCACCGCCGGCTTACGACGCAGACCGGCGGGGAACATCACCTCACCATTCCCAACCACGACCCGCTTCGCCCCGGCACCTTGCGCGCGATCCTGGGCGAGGTTATGGCTCATCACCGGCTCACCCTGGACCAAGTCCTGGAGAGGCTCGGCATGGCCTGATTTCCCGGTCTCAAGGAGACGCAAACGGGGGGCGAGAAACTCTGAACCCCGAATTCCCACCAAGCCCGCCCAGCCGTTGAATGACCTCGCGAGTTTCTTGTCCCGAATCGCGGTTCCGAATTGAGCGTGTCGAGACGCTGTTTGACGGGCCTTTTGTGACAGGTTAATCTCCGTTGCCCTGCGGCGGTGCTTCTGAAACGGTCCCTGCATCCCCGCAGGGTTATTTGCAGTTTGCCCCGGGAGTTCCAACCAGCGGCAGGATGACGATTCCCGCGGCCGCGATCCTGGGGGCGGCGGGCGGGCAGGGGACCTTGTTCAGCGGCGGCGGAAGCGCAGTTTTATGGTCAAATCCCAATCTTCGATCGGCCGGGAGATTCTCTCGGGCATGTTGGCGGCGGCGGCGCTCGTCTTGGCGGGCGGCTGCCAGCCTGCGAAAACCCCCGACGCGAACCCGATGGCCATGGCCGTTCCGGTGACGGTCGATGCCCCCCAGTCCGCCACGGTGACGAACTGGGACGAATACCCCGGTCATCTGGAGGCGGTTGAAACCGTCGACGTCCGCTCCCAGGTGACCGGCTACCTTGAGGCGGTTCACTTCAAAGATGGGGCCGAGGTGGCCGCCGGGGATGCGCTGTTCACGATCGATTCCCGCCCCTTCCGTGCGCAAGTCGACCAGGCGCGGGCCGCGCGCGCCCAGGCGGAGGTCCGGTTGGAACTGGCGCAGGCGGATCTAAAGCGCGCCGGCGAACTGCGCGCCGGGAAGGCGATTCCCGAGGAGGAGTACGACAAGCGTCGCCACTCCGTCAGCGATCTGGAGGCAGGCTTGGCGGGGGCCAAGGCGGCGGAGACCCTGGCACAGATCAACCTCGATTACACCAGCATCAAAGCCCCTATCGCCGGGCAGATCGGCCGCCGCCTGGTCACCCCGGGGAACTATGTGCAAGCGCAGGCGTTCGGCGGCGGGGCGGTGCTCGCCACCATCGTGAGCCTGAACCCTGTATATGCCTACTTCGACGCCCAGGAGGAGGCATTCCTGGCCTACTCCAAGCTCCGGGCGACGTCGCCCATGCTCTGTGAGCTCGCCCTGGTCAACGAGGAAGGGTTCCCCCATCACGGGAAGATCGACTTTGTGGACAACCAGGTGGAACGGCGAACGGGGACGGTGCGAATGCGCGCCGTGTTCGACAACGCCGACCGCACGCTGGTGCCGGGATTGTTCGCCAAGATCCGGGTGCCCGCCGGGCCGCCGGTGGAGGCCCTGCTCATTCCCGATGTCGCCATTCAGACCGATCAGGGGCGCAAGTTCGTCTTCGTCGCCAACGCCAGCGGCGTGGCCGAGGCCCGGCCCGTCAAGACCGGCCGGGCGCACGGCGACCGCCGGGCGATCCTGGGCGGCCTGACCCCCACCGACCGGGTGGTGGTGGATGGTCTGATCATGGTGCGCCCCGGGGCGAAGCTCCAAACGCGCACGGTTGCCGAGGCCGCCGCGGCCGCGGCCGCGATGGCGGCGGGAGCGCCGAAATAGCCGCCCGGTGGGCTTCCGTGTGGACGCCCGCGCAGTCTGTTATTCCGCCATTCGTTGTTTGCCGTGAACTTTACCCATTTTTTCATCCGCCGGCCGATTTTCGCCGCGGTGCTCTCGATCGTGATTGTGCTCCTGGGGTTGCTGGCCCTGTTCCAGCTCCCCATCGCCCAATACCCCGAGGTCGCCCCGCCCACTGTCTTCGTCACCGCCACTTATCCTGGTGCCAGTGCGGACGTGGTCGCGGCCACGGTCGCGACCCCGATCGAACAGGAGATCAACGGCGTCGAGAACATGCTCTACATGTCGTCGCAATGCAGCAGCGACGGCCAGTTGCGGCTCGGGGTCACCTTCAAGACGGGCACGGATCTCGACAAGGCGCAGGTGCTGGTGCAGAACCGGGTCGCGGTGGCCGAGCCCCGCCTGCCCGAGGATGTCCGGCGGCTCGGCATTATCACCGCCAAGCAGTCCCCCAGTATCACGCTCATCGTCCATCTGATCTCCCCCACCGGCAAATACGATGAACTCTACCTCGGCAACTACGCTTTCCTCCAGGTTCGTGACACCCTTTCCCGGCTGCCGGGCGTCGGCCAGGCGACGATTTTCGGCGCCAGCGACTACTCGATGCGGGTCTGGCTTGACCCGGAGAAGGTCGCGGCCCGGGACCTCACCGCCGGCGAGGTGGTGGCCGCCATCCGGGAGCAGAACGTCCAGGTCGCGGCGGGCGTGTTTGGCCAGGCGCCCCAGCCGGCCGGCAACCTTTTCCAGTTCACGGCCCAGACCCGCGGCCGCCTGGTGACCGAGGAGCAGTTCGGGGACGTCATCCTGAAAACGGGCGCGGGCGGACAGGTCACGCGTCTGCGCGATGTGGCGCGGATCGAACTCGGGGCCAAGACCTACAGCACCCAGAGCCTGCTGGACGGCCGCCCCGCCTCGGCCATCGGCATCTTCCAGCTTCCCGGGTCGAATGCGATCGAGACCGCCGGTGCGGTCCGGGCGGCGATGGAGCGGCTCAAACGGAATTTCCCCGAGGGACTCGACTACCGCATTGTCTTTGACACCACGCTGTTCGTGCAGGACTCGATTCGGGCGGTCATTCACACCCTGATCGAGGCGATGCTGCTGGTGGTCATCGTTGTGGTGCTCTTTCTGCAAAACTGGCGCGCTTCGCTCATCCCGCTGCTGGCGGTGCCGGTCTCCCTGATCGGGACGTTCGCCGCGATGAAACTGTTCGGCTTCTCGCTGAACAACCTCTCGCTGTTCGGCTTGGTGCTGGCGATTGGCATCGTGGTGGATGACGCCATCGTGGTGGTCGAGAACGTGGAGCGCAACATGGCCCTGGGCTTTGACGCACCCGAGGCCACGCGCCGGGCGATGGACGAGGTGAGCGGGGCGGTGGTGGCCATCGCCCTGGTACTGACCGCGGTGTTCGTGCCGACCGCCTTCATGAAGGGCCTGACCGGGCAGTTCTACCAACAGTTCGCCCTCACCATCGCCGTTTCGACGCTGATCTCGGCGTTTAACTCGCTCACGTTGAGCCCCGCGCTCACCGCGTTGCTGCTCCGGCCGCATGGCGCTCCGAAGGACCGGTTCGCCCGTTTGCTGGACGCCTCCGCCGGCTGGCTCTTCCGCGGCTTCAACTCATTCTTCGAGGGCGGCCGGTCGCTTTACATGCGGTGGCTGGGGAGCTTGCTGCGGCACTGCGGTCTGGGGTTGGTGCTGTACGTCGGGTTGCTCCTCCTGGCGTGGTTCAGCTTTCACCGTGTCCCCGCCGGGTTCGTTCCCACGCAGGACAAAGGTTACCTGATCGTCTACATGCAACTGCCGGATGGCGCCTCCTTGCAGCGCACGGCCAAGGCCAGCGCGACCATGGCCCGGCTGATTCGCGAGGTCGACGGAGTCGGTGCGGTGGTCGAACTGCCCGGGTTTTCCCTCTTCACCTTCGGTTCGCAGCCGAACGTCACCACCATTTTCCTGCCGCTCAAACCGTCTGAGGAACGGCTGGTGAAAGGACTCTCGGACGAGGTCATCCTCGGCCGGATCCAGGCGAAGCTCGCGCCGATGCAGGACGGGTTCATCGGCACCTTCCGGTCGCCGCCAGTGGATGGCCTGGGCCTGCTTGGCGGCTTCAACCTCCAGGTGCAGGACCGCGCCGACGCGGGCTTCGGCGCCTTGCAGGATGCCACCATGCGGCTGGTGATGGCGGCGAACCAGGACCCGCGCCTCCGCGGCGCGTTGAGCACCTTCCGGGCCAGTGTCCCGCAGGTCTTCCTGGATGTGGACCGCGCCAAGGCGAAGACCATGGGCGTGCCGTTGAACGAGGTGTGGGACACCCTCCAGATCTATCTCGGCTCGCTCTACGTGAACGACTTCAACGTATTCGGCCGCCCATACCAGGTTACCATCCAGGCCGACGCCCCGTTCCGACGCCACCCCGAGGATGTGCTGAACCTGAAAACCAGGAACAGCACCGGCGACATGGTGCCGATGAGCACGCTCCTGAAGGTCCGGGAGTCGTCGGCACCGGTTTCCGTGGCCCGCTACAACATGTACACCGCCGCGGCGATCTCGGGTGCCACGGCACCCGGCGTGAGCAGCGGCGAGGCGATCCAGATCATGGAGGAACTGGCCGCCCGCACACTCCCGCCCGGCATGGCGATTGAGTGGAGCGACCTCAGCCTCCTGCAGATCCTCGCCGGGAATTCGGCCATCTACATCTTCCCGCTCTGCGTGTTGATGGTGTTTCTGGTGCTGGCCGCCCAGTATGAGAGCTGGTCGCTGCCGCTCGCCATCATCCTGATCGTCCCGCTCTGCCTGCTGTTCGCCATCCTCGGCATCTGGGCGCGTGGGATGGAGAACAATCTCTTCACGCAGATCGGACTCGTCGTGCTCATCGGCCTGGCCTGCAAGAACGCGATCCTGATCATCGAGTTCGCCCGCCAGTTGCAGGAGGCGGGGCGAGATCGGATCGAGGCCGCCCTCGAAGCCTGCCGGCTCCGGTTGCGGCCGATTCTCATGACCTCGTTTGCTTTCGCCTTCGGGGTCATCCCGCTCATGCTGGCCAAGGGCGCCGGTTCGGAAATGAGATCGACGCTCGGGACCGCGGTCTTCTTCGGGATGTTGGGGGTCACCTGCTTCGGCATCTACCTGACCCCGGTCTTTTACGTGGTTATCCGGCGGGTGCTGGAGCGGCGGTCGCGCCCGGCGGTGGCAGGGTCCGCGGCCGGTCCGGCCGCCCATGTGACCATCCTCCTCGTGGCGGGCGCTCTCGCGGCCGGTCTGCCAGGCTGTTCGGTGGGGCCGGACTACCATCCGCCCGCGGTCGCCGCGCCCCCCGCCTTGGTCGGGGATGGCCCGGCGGCCGGGAAACCTGCGGGTGCCCGCTGGTGGGAGGGGTTTGGGGACCCCCGGCTCAACGAGCTGGTGGAGCAGGCGGTGCTGGCGAACCACGATGTGCGCGCCGCGGCGGCCCGGTTGCGCGAGGCGCGGGCGTTGCATGCGCAGGCGGTGGCGGAGGAACTCCCCGTGCTGCACGCGGACGGCTCCTACATCAAATCGCTCACCAGCAGCGACGCGGAGCCCTTTCCGATCCCCCGCAGCGAGCGGGAGATGCAGTTGTTCAACGCGGGTTTCGACGCTACCTGGGAATTGGACATCTTTGGCCGGGGCCGTCGCGGCCTGCAGGCCACCCGGGCGAATCTGGCGGGAATGGAGGCGGACCGGCAGTTCGTCGTCCTGAGCGTGATTGCCGAACTGGCGCGGAATTACTTCGAACTGCGCGGGTTCCAGCATGAGGCCGCACTCGCGCGGCGAAACACCACCAACGAGGCGGCGGTGCTGGAGTTGGCGGAAGTGCGCCTGCGGGGTGGACAGACCACCGATCTAGAGGTGGCCCTCGCCCGTTCCGGGCGCGACCGCGCGGCGGCCGCGGTGCCGCCGATCGAAGGGGCCATCCGCCATGCGATCCACCGGATCGGAGTTCTCGCGGGACGTCCACCCGAGAGCTTCGCTGCCGAGCTGGAGGCTCCCCAGCCGCTCCCCCGCGAATTCGCGGGGGTGGATCCGGGCGATCCGGCGGCACTGCTCCGGCGGCGCCCCGACGTCCGGGCGGCGGAGCGGGCGCTGGCGGCCGCCAGCGCGCGCATCGGGGTCGAGACGGGCGACCTGTTCCCGCGGGTAACGTTCGTGGGCAGCCTCGGCTGGTCCGCGAGCCAGTTCCCCCGGCTGGGCAAGGCGGCGACCGATACCTACTCGTTCGGTCCGAACATCACTTGGGCCGCCCTCGATTTGGGGCGGGTCCGCGGGCGGATTCGCGCGGCCCGGGCCGAGGCCGACGTTCAACTGGCTGCTTACGAAAAGACTGTGCTCACCGCTTTGGAGGAGACGGAAAACGCCCTGACGGACTTCGGCCGCGAACGCGCCCGCCGACAGAGCTTGCTCGGGGCCGCCGCCGCCGCGGCCGAGGCGTGCGACCTGGCCCGGCGCCGCTTCGAGGCCGGCGTGGTGGACCGCTCGGTGGTGCTGGACGTCGAGCGCGCACGCCTCAGCGTCGAGTCCGAGCTCGCCGGCTGCGAGACCATGGCAGCGGGGGAGCTGATTGCGGTTTACAAGGCGCTCGGAGCCGGGTGGGAATCCTTCCCGCCCCAACCGGCCTCCAAGCCGGCCGGCCGCCCGGCACACTGAGAGCGTGTTTCAAGACCAATCCGGGGCGTATCGCGGCGGTGCTATTGAAAGGGGGCCTGGTCCGGGCTGAACGGCGGGAGGTTTCCCGGCCGGCCGCGTGAGGGTGGTCTGCTCGAGCTTCCTCAGAAGGCCATGACGCGAAGACCTTCGGCGGGCCGTCCCCACAAAGCCGAGGAATTCGGGGGTCGCGTCCAGAATTGTCGCCCCAGTATCGAACGTCAGGCTAACGTGCCTGTTTGAGGCCCATACCGCCCCTTGACGCTGGCTGTCCGTGGGTTAGAGTGAGCGCATCCCCCCCGCCGGGGCAGGTGGCGGCACCGCCCGGGGGCTTCAGGGACGGTATGATAACATGGTGATGACCAAGAGCTTCGGGGCTTGGGCGCGGCGGACAGCCGCGGTGTCGGTCAGCGTGGTCCTGCTGGCCGTCGGCAGGGACGCCCGCGCCGCCGCCAAGCTGCCCGCGCGCGACCAACCTCCCCCTCCCGCGGTGCCCTCGCCCGCCCGCGTCAACCCGCGCGAGGTGCCCGCAGCTTTTTCCAAGCCGGTCCCGGAGTCCATGGCCGACCTGAGGGCGATGGAAGCCCATGTCAAGGCGCTGGTCGCACGGGTGTCCCCCTCGGTGGTCGCGGTTGAGGTGGGGAATTCCGCCGGCAGCGGGGTGGTGATCTCCGGCGACGGCCTGGTGCTGACCGCCGGCCACGTCTGCGGTACCCCGGGCCGCCCCGTGCGGTTCACGTTTGCCGACGGGCGGCGGGCGCAGGGAGTAACCATGGGGGTGGATCGGGAGAGCGACACCGGCTTGATGCGGATCACCAACCGCTTCAACTGGCCCCACGCGGCCGTGGGCGACCTCAGCCATGCCCGGGTCGGGGACTGGGCGCTGGCGCTCGGGCATCCCGGCGGCTTCGATCTGAAGCGCTCGCTGGTGGTTCGTTTGGGCCGGGTCATCATGCTGACGGAGGGCGCGTTGCAGACCGACTGCACCATCAGCCCCGGTGATTCGGGCGGGCCGCTGTTTGACATGTTCGGGAGGGTGGTGGCGATCCACAGCGCCATCAGCGCCTCGACGGCCGAGAATTTCCACGTGCCGATCAACCAGTTCTATGACGACTGGGACACCCTCGCGCGCGGGTTGTTGCGGCGCCCGGATCCCACGCCCCCGGCAAAGGCCTATGCGGGGGTTACCGGCGAGACCGTGGATGGCCACTGCCGGTTGATCGATGTGGCCCGCAACACCCCGGCGGCCCGGGCCGGTCTGAAGGCCGGCGATGTGGTGCTCAAGGTCGAGGGACGCGAGATTCAGGCCTTTTCCGCCTTCCAACGCTGGATCTCTGAGGCGGACCCCGGGGACGCCCTGAAGGTCGAGGTGAAGCGCGGAGACCAACAGCTCTCCTTGGTGCTCCAACTTGCCGCCCCGCCCGCCACGCCCTGAAACCCATGTGTAGAGCGACGCCAGCCTCGTTGGTTGCCTCCGCCATCCGTTCCGCCGGGAGGTCCGCTTGGGGGCTGGTGGCCGTGGCCGTTGGTGCGGGTTGGGCGTTCGCCGCGGCTCCCGATGCCCGGGGTGCCGTGGCACCCTCCGGCTCGAAAGGTATTCCCGCCCTGAAGCGCGACTATTACACCAGCGGGGCCGCCACCCTCCGCGCCTTCGCACCGGTCTCGAAGGCAGCCCGGAACTCGATTGTCAAGATTAACCTCAACGGCGAGACGGTTTGCCTTGGGACGGTGGTGCGGGAGGACGGTTTGGTGCTGACCAAGGCGAGCGAATTGAAGGCCGGCACACTGACCTGCTGGCTGGCTTCGGAGCACGAGGTGCCGGCCGAGCTGATCTCGATGGATGACGAGGAGGATCTCGCTTTGGTGCGCGTCCAGGCGGAGGGGCTCAAGCCGGTCGAGTGGGCGGCGAGCGAGGTGTTTGTGGGGGAGTGGGCCATCACGCCCGGCATCGCCGATACGCCCCACGGCGTGGGGGTCATCTCGGCCCTTCCACGTCGGATCCGGCCTCAGCGGGCCTTCCTGGGGATTCAGTTTGACTTCAGCAGCACCGCCCCGCGTATTGAGGAGACGATGGCCGGGTTCGGGGCGGAGAAGGCCGGGTTCAAGTCCGGGGATGTCATCACCGCGATCAACGGCGCTGCCATGACCAGTCGCGAGCAGGTTATGGAGGCCCTGCGCGACTTCCGCTCCGGTCAGGCGGTGGATGTGCAGGTGCGGCGCGGGGAGGAGACCATCGGAGCGCGGGTGACCATGATGGCTCCCGGCTCGGAGGAATTGCGCGGGCGGCTCGCGCCGACGCGACCGGCGGACCGGATGCAGGGCGAGGTGAGCCAGCGTGCCGAGGGTTTCGAGCAGGCCATCGAGCACAACACGGTCCTTCCGCCGTGGCTCTGCGGCGGACCACTGATGAACCTGGACGGGCGGGCCATCGGCCTCAACATCGCCCGCGCCGGCCGGGTGGCCACCTACGCCCTGCCACCCTCCTTGGTTTGCCGGGTGCTGGACCGGCTCGAGTCCTCCCTGCCTCCGGCGCCGGCCTCCCACTGACCCGCCCCCGGCGGACGTCTGTCGGGCCCTCCGGGGCGGGCCTCTGCCCGCTTCCGCCTCCCCGTCCCGCCGCAGGCCTGGGCCGGCCTTAACGCGCTTTTGATACGCGCCTGCCGCCTTTTGATTACCACCAGCGGCCATTGGGTGGCAGTCTCTTCCTGCGGAGGCAACCTCTCCGCTGAACCCTATGACAGACCTTGTTTACGTCGGTGTGATCGTGCTCTTTTTCCTCGCCTGCGCCGGCTATGCCCGGGGCTGCGAAAAACTCTGAGGCACGCCATGGAAATCATTGTTGCCGCGGTCGCGGCGTTTCTGCTTTTCGTTTACCTGCTCGTGGCCATGCTCCGGCCCGAGAAGTTCTAAGGACCCGCCTGTATGCGTTCGAACGAATGGTTCCAGCTCGCGTTGTTTGTCCTCGCACTGGCCGCGCTCACCAAGCCGGTCGGCCTGTTCCTCCTCCAGGTGCTCGATCCCCAGGGGCGTACCTGGCTTGATCCGCTGTTGCGGCCGTGCGAGCGGCTGACCTACCGGATCCTCGGCGTGGACCCCGGCCGGGAACAGGACTGGCGGCAATACACCGTCGCGATGCTGATGTTCAGCCTGGCTGGGTGCCTGGCCACCTACACGATGCTCCGCTGCCAGCACCTCCTGCCGTTCAACCCCCAGGGATTCGGGCCGGTCAGCCCCGACTTGGCGTTCAACACCGCCATCAGCTTCACCACCAACACCAACTGGCAGAGTTACACCGGCGAGTCCACCATGTCGTACTTCTCTCAGATGGTGGCGCTGGTGATGCACAACTTCACCTCGGCCGCGACCGGCATCGCCATCGCCGCGGCGCTCGTGCGCGGGCTGGCCCGCCACTCGGCGCTCACGCTGGGCAATTTCTGGGTGGACCTCGTCCGGACCACCTACTACCTGCTGGTCCCGGCCTCGGTGCTGCTGGCTCTCTTCCTGGTTTCCCAGGGGATGATCCAGAACTTCCACGCCTACACCAAGGTCAGCCTGATCGAGCCGATGAAGGTGCAGGTGCAGAAGAAGAACGACAAGGGCGAGCCGGTCAACGGCACCGATGGCAAACCGGTCATGGAGGAGCAGACCGTCACGGAGCAAGTGCTCCCGCAGGGGCCGATGGCGTCGCAGGTGGCCATCAAGATGCTCGGCACCAATGGCGGTGGTTACACCAATGCGAATGCGGCGCATCCGTTCGAGAACCCGACGCCGCTCTCGAATCTCATCCAGATGCTGGCGATTTTCGTCATCGGCAGCGGTCTGACCTACTACCTCGGCCGCATGGTGAGGAACCAGGCGCACGGCTGGACGGTGTGGGGCGTCATGATGGTGTTGTTTCTCGGCGGCGTCTGGCTCTGCTGGCACTCGGAAGCCGCCGGGAATCCGATCCACCAACAATTGGGGGTGGACCCGGCGGGCGGGAACATGGAGGGCAAAGAGGTCCGCTTCGGCATCTTCAACTCCTCCCTGTTCGCCGTGGTCACCACCTGCGCCTCGTGCGGGGCGGTGAACTGCATGCACGACTCGCTCACCGCCCTGGGCGGGGCGGTGCCACTGTTCAACATCATGCTCGGCGAGATCATCATCGGCGGCGTCGGGGCCGGGTTGTACGGGATGCTGGTGTTCGTGATTCTGGCCGTGTTCATCGCCGGGCTCATGGTGGGCCGGACCCCGGAATATGTGGGCAAGAAAATCCAGGCCTTCGAGGTCAAGATGGCGATGCTGGCGCTGCTGGTGCTGGCGGTCTCCATCCTCGGGTTTTCCGCCTGGGCCTGTGTCAGCGAGTGGGGCAAGACCGGCCTGGGCAACGCGGGGCCGCACGGACTGGGTGAGATCCTCTACGCGTTCAGCTCGGCCAACGGGAACAACGGCAGCGCGTTCGCCGGCTTGAGCGCCAACACGCCCTGGTACAACACCACCCTCGGTATTGCCATGCTCGTCGGCCGCTTCCTCATGATCGTTCCCATCATGGCCATGGCCGGGTCGCTCGGGGCCAAGCGGATCGCGCCGCCCGGCGCCGGGACCTTCCCGGTGGCGGGGGTGACCTTCGGCATTCTGCTGGTGGGCACCGTCCTGCTCGTCGGCGCCCTGAACTTCCTACCCGGGCTCACCCTTGGACCGGTGGTGGAGCACTTTCTCACCGGCCGCGGCCGTTTGTTCTAGGCCCCCCGCGCGAGGTTTTATGACTCATCAAGCCCCCTCTCTTTTCGACTGGAAGATCGCCGGCCCCGCGCTCACCGCGGCGGTGCGCAAGCTCGACCCCCGGGTCATGATCAAGAACCCGGTGATGTTCGTGACCCTGGTCGGCGCAGTGCTGACCACCGCGGGCATCTTCTCCGCCTCCGCCGCCGACCAGCGCGGGTTCATCACCCAACTGGCGGTCTGGCTTTGGTTCACCGTGCTGTTCGCCAACTTTGCCGAGGCGGTGGCCGAAGGGCGCGGCAAAGCCCAGGCGGAGAGCCTGCGCAAAGCCCGCAAGGATGCCGTGGCCCGGCGTTTGCGCGGCGGGCGGGAGGAGCGCGTGCCGGCGCCCGAACTCCAGCGCGGTGACCTGATCGTCTGCGAGGCGGGGGACATGATCGCGGCTGATGGTGAGGTCGTCGAGGGCATCGCCAGCGTGGACGAGTCGGCCATCACCGGGGAATCCGCACCGGTCATCCGCGAGAGCGGCGGCGACCGCAGCGCGGTCACCGGCGGCACCCGGGTCATCAGCGACCGGCTCGTCATCCGGGTCACGCAGGAGCGGGGACAGGCCTTTTTGGACCGGATGATTGCCATGGTGGAGGGCGCCCGCCGGCAGAAGACTCCCAATGAGATCGCGCTCACCATCCTGCTGGCCGCGCTCACTTTCATCTTCCTGCTGGTGTGCGTCACCCTCCTGCCCTTTGGCGTTTACTCGGGGGTGAAGTTCTCCGTGCCGGTCCTGGTCGCGCTGCTGGTCTGCCTGATTCCGACCACCATCGGCGGGCTGCTCAGTGCCATCGGCATCAGTGGCATTGACCGGCTCATCCGGCGCAATGTCATGGCCACCAGCGGCCGGGCCGTCGAGGCCGCGGGCGATGTCGATGTGCTGTTGTTGGACAAAACGGGGACCATCACGCTGGGAAACCGCATGGCCACCGAGTTTATCCCTGCGCCCGGGGTTTCTCCCGAGCGCCTGGCGGATGCCGCGCAGCTAGCCTCCCTCGCGGATGAGACCCCGGAGGGCAGGTCGATCGTTGTCCTGGCGAAGAACCGGTTTCAGCTCCGGGCGAGGGATGTGGCCGGGCCGCAGGCCCGGTTCGTGCCGTTCAGCGCCCAGACCCGCATGAGCGGCGTTGATTTCTTTGGCGAAGGAGCCACCAGCGGGGGCGAGCCGGTGCGGCGGATCCGCAAGGGCGCCGCCGAGGCTATGAAATTCCATGTCACGGGCCTCGGGGGGGCATTCCCGGAAAAGGTCGCCCAGACCGTGGATGAAATAGCGCGCGGTGGCGGCACCCCGTTGGTGGTGGCGGAAGGCCTCGAGGTGCTGGGGGTGGTTCAACTCAAGGACGTCGTCAAAGGCGGCATCAAGGAGCGTTTCGCCCAGCTCCGCCAAATGGGCATTCGGACCGTGATGATCACCGGGGACAACCCGCTGACCGCCGCCGCCATCGCGGCGGAGGCCGGGGTGGATGATTTTCTGGCCCAGGCGACGCCCGAGGCGAAGCTGGCGCGGATCCGCCGGGAACAGGCGGACGGCCACCTCGTCGCGATGACCGGCGACGGCACCAACGACGCTCCCGCCCTGGCGCAGGCG
>Ga0182030_10018355_pt1 | contig 13417 bp, 8 predicted proteins | sample 812S3MmetaG_FD_121299 | JGI IMG/M metagenome (GOLD analysis project Ga0182030, IMG submission 121299) | Permafrost microbial communities from Stordalen Mire, Sweden - 812S3M metaG (Illumina Assembly) | ecosystem: Environmental > Terrestrial > Soil > Wetlands > Permafrost | place: Sweden... | reverse complement strand
GACTGCCCGCGCTCCGAGGTCAGCGGCCGGCGGTTGTGGGGGTTGTTCGCCGAACGATATACCACGCCGGCGGCGTTTTTCGCCGGGCATTTTGTGGTCAACTACTGCCCGCTGGTGTTCTGCGAGGCGGGGGGGAAAAACCGGACGCCCGACAAGCTGCCGCCCGGGGAACAGGCGCGGCTGTTCGCCGTGTGCGACGAACATTTGCGGCGGGTGCTCGAAATCCTCGGGCCGGAGTGGCTCATCGGCGTCGGCGGGTTCGCTTGGGCGCGCGGCGCGGCGGTGGCGGAACAGACGCCGGTAAAGCTGGGCCGCATCCTGCATCCGAGCCCGGCCAGCCCGGCGGCCAACCGCGGTTGGGCGCCGGCGGTGACGCAGCAGTTGGTCGCACTGGGCCTCTGGACCTGAGAGCCTGTCTGAATAATCCGCTGTTGCGCCCGGCGGATTTGTGGTAACCATGGGTCAAACGACCGTTATTGCTTATGCCCAAATCGTTTTGTCAACGTTGCCGGCAGCCCTTCGAAGTGCCGCCGTCCTTGTCCGCGGCGGAAGTTATTTGCCCCCTGTGCGGCAAGCTGACCGCGCTGTCCCTTGACCCCACCCCAACGGTGCCCAAACCCAAGCTGACCATCCCGCCGGTCGAGCCGCCCAAGGCCATCACACTGCCCGAGGTGGCCACCCTCGCCCGCCAGCTCATCGAGAACATCGAGCGCGTCATTGTGGGCAAGCATGCGCAGGTGACCCTGGTGATCGCGGTCTTGCTGGCGGAGGGCCATCTGCTGGTGGAAGACGTGCCCGGCGTGGCCAAAACCATGCTTGCCCGGGCCCTCGCGCTGAGCGCCGGCTGCACCTTCAAGCGCATCCAATGCACCCCGGACCTCCAGCCGGCGGACATTCTGGGCGACACCTACTTGGACCCGCAAACCGGCCGCACGGAATTCCGGTTTGGGCCGCTCTTCTCGCAGCTCGTCCTCGTGGATGAGATCAACCGCGCCAGCCCGCGCACCCAGGCCGCCCTGCTCGAGGCCATGGGCGAGGCCATGGTCACCATGGAGCGGGTCACCTACCGTTTGCAGCGACCCTTCATGGTGATCGCCACCCAGAATCCCATTGAACACGAGGGCACCTTCCTGCTGCCCGAGGCCCAGAAGGACCGTTTCCTGGTCCGGCTGAGTCTGGGCTATCCCGCCTTGGCGGACGAAAAACAGATGGTTGAGCGTTTCCAACTGAAACATCCCATTGACAGCCTCCAGCCCGTCACCAATCCCGACCGGATCATCGAATGCCAGCAGGCCGTGCGCGAGGTGCGGGTCGCGTCGGAGGTCAGCGATTACATTCTGGCGCTCACCCACGCCACCCGCCGGCATCCGGCGCTGCTGCTGGGGGCCAGTCCGCGCGGATCACTGGGCCTGTTCCGGGCCGCGCAGGCCCTGGCCGCCATTCAAGGCCGGGACAGTGCGACGGCCGCGCACGTGCGGGAAATCGTCCCGGTCGTGCTGACCCACCGCATCCTGGTCCGCCAGGAACCGCCGCATCAAAACCTCGACCCGGCCGAGGTGATCCAAGTGATCCTCGATAAAACCCCGGCGCCCGGCTGAAGCAACGGATCTCAGAGCCTGGCTGAAAATTCAAAGGGGTTCTGTTTTCGCAACCAGGCCGGTATGGCAAGGCGCGACGATCGAGCATACCCTTATGGGTCTGTGAGCGAGGAGCCACGCCGCCAGACCGGCTTGGTTGCGAAAACCCTTCCGCCTGCGTCCCGCAAGGCGGGACTACGGCGGACAAGCCGGGCGGCAGGTCTTTTGCCCGTGGACCGCGTTGGCCCGGCCCTTACAGCCCGCTGCGGGGATACGCGGGCCTCGCCGCCTTGTCCACAGGCGAAATCCATTGCCGCAGAACCCCTTTCAATTTTCAGACAGGCTCTCAGTGAATTGCCATGTCTTCGTAGGTGTCCGGATGGGCGGACGCGCCTTTGAACCCGTATAACTGCAGGCCGGTCACATGGTCCGTTTCCAGGGCGCTGGTGAAATACACCGGCGGGTTCCGGCCCCAGCGCACCGAGCAGTTCCGCAGCACCACGTCGTCCGCGTACCGGAGGAAGAAGCCCGACGTGAGGTGCGTCTCAATGGGATCGGACACGAAGGTCGGGCGGTTGTCGTAACGGGCGCCGGGGTACTTGGAGATGCGGGCGAGCGTGAGCGCGACATTTTCCAGCCGCACGTTGCGGATGATGCTCCCCGGGGTGCCGTTGATGCGGAGGCTGTTCTCGGCCTGGCCGGTGACGTTGGTGATCAGAATGTTTTGCATCGTCCCCAGCTTGGTGCCGGCCGTGCGCGGAATGGCCGTCAGCGAAATGCCCTCGCCCCGGCCCCACCACGGATCGGCGAAATAGCGCGCGAAGAAATGGAGCTCGCGGAACACCACGTTGGAGACGCTGCCTTCATCGCGCAGTTGGATGGCCAGCCCCCGGCCGGCGCTGGAGATCCGGCAGTTTTCAAACACCACATCGTGGATGTCGCCGACCGTCTCCGGGCCGAGGTTCACGCCCGCCCCCTGCGTTTGCAGCGTGCAATCATGCACCTGGATGAAGGCGCAGGGGCCATACTCCCGGCCCTGCGGCGTGCTCTTCACCGCCACCGCGTCATCGCCCGCCTCCACGTCGCAATTGCAGATCTCGACCTGCTGGCAGTGGTCGGCGACAATCCCGTCGCAATTGGGCACGCTCAGCCGGCCGAGCACCGTGACATTGGTCACCAGCACACCGTAACATCCCAGCAGATGCAGCCCCCCGTACGGCGCATCCTTAAAGGCCAGGTCGCGCACCAGCAGGTTCGTGCAGCCGGTGAGCTGGAACATCTCCGGCCGCCACGGCCCGGGCCGCCACCATTCGCCCACCGTGTCATAATTCGTCATGAACTCGAGGGCCCGGCCATTAAGGACCCCCGGGCCGGTGATTTGCAAGTCCGGCGCGTTCGAGGCGCAGATCACCCCCGCGCCCGAATAATCCGCCGGATTGGTGCTGATCAACAGTTCGCCGTCCAGGTTGAAAACAATGCCCCCGGCCAGCCGCAGCGTGCCCACCATGAAACTGTAACCCGCCGGCACCTCCACCACCGCATGGCCGCCCCGGGCGGCCGCCGCGTCGATGGCGCGTTGAATGGCCGCCGTATCCAAAGTAATGCCGTTGCCTTTGGCGCCATAGCTGAACACGTTGAAGAGGTTGGACGGCGGCGGCTCGGGCGCCCGCACCGTCACAGGGGGCGCCGGCGCCGGCGCCACCACCGTCACCGGCACTGGCTCCGCCGGCTGGACGGGCGGTTGCTGACCCGCTTGGGCGGCCGCCTGCGCGGCCGCCCTTTGCGCCGCCCGCAGCGCGAGCCGTTCCAACGCCTTCGCCGCCTCGGACAGCCCCACCTCCCCGTTGGTGTCCGCCCGCGCCGCCATTTCCTGCGCTTCCGCCTCTTCCACCGTCAGATTGGTCGAGACCACCGTGGGCTGCGGCGGCTGCATGGCCGGGGGCGGCGCGGTCGGCATGGCCGGTTGCATGAACGGCTGCCCCAACGCCCGCAGTCCCGCCGTCAAAATCAGCGCGGCCGCCAGCCGCCGGATGTGCTTATACCGGTTCATGGTCACATTCCTTCAGCCGCCATGTCCCATGGACTTTGACATCCGTATTGCTCATGCCCCCATGGCTCCATGAATGTGCGGGAAAGTCAATCCCAATCAGAAGACCGAAGACTGTCATTCTGTCCAAATGAATGACTTTTTGCCTGACTTGACAAAAATAGGTAAAATAGATATTTATCGCGACCGAATTGCACCGATACCGTCGCTTGCCAACGAGCCGGCCGATTACGAGACGGCGGCGCGGATGGCCGGGGAGGCGCGGCGGCAGGGCCGGGGCCGGCCCAGCCTGGCGGACGCGTTGTTGGGCGCCATCGCCCTGCGAACCGGGGCCACGGTGGCGACGGAAAACCGCAAGGATTTTGAGGCCATGGGCGTCCCCTCGGAAAATCCGCTGGCCACGCCGGCGGCAGCATAGCGGAGGCATGGCGGGAAGCTCGGAATTGGATAGTTTAAAGGAAACATCGTTTATACTTTTTTCTTGCCTCCACCCTTCACCCGCTCCTATTTGTAGGCCATGAACCTCGGGGCGGGCATTTCACGGGGAAGCCAAGGGCCACGGCCGGGAAACCGGTGCGGGGCAAACCTTTTAGCCTTCAGCCTTCAGCCTTTGGCCTTCCGGCTTGGTCGCCTGAAAACCCTGGCCGTCAGCGGGTTGGTGATGATGTTTGCCGCGGCGCTTTTCGCCGCGGAGAACCTCCTGCCCCAGCGGGTGCTTTACATCGGCCAGCGCGCCCCGGAGTTCGAACCGTTTCTCAAAAACCATTTTGCCGGGGTCCATTCGGTCTCCCGCGACGCCTTCAAGCCCGCCCAGGCGCAGGCATTTGACGTGGTGTTGCTCGACTGGCCGCAAAGCGGCACCACCCGGGGGGCGTGGCTTGACGGCGCGCCGCTGGGCCGGCGGGAGGGGTGGGGCAAGCCCACCGTCCTGCTGGGCAGCGCGGGGTTAAACCTCGCCGTCACCTGGAAAGTCAAAGGGGGTGCCGGCTGCACCTGTCTGGCGCCCGTCGCCTGCGTTTTGCGCGACCATCCGATTTTCCAATCGCCGCTGCCCATCGACATCCACGCCACCACCGACGTCCCCATGCCGGAGGCGTTTGCCACGGAATTAAAATCCGCCACGCTCCCCGTCCTGCCGCTGGTGGACGGCATTCGTCAATATCATACCGTCATCAACGACTACGCCCGCGGCTGGACCACCTACTATTACGAATTTGCGGACCTGCCGGAGGTGGAGGTGTTCTGCGGCGGCATCAACGAGAAGACGCCGCGCGCGGCGGCTTTTTGGCGGCAGGGCAACCTGCTGCACTTCGGCTTCGAGCAGTCCCCCGCCCAACTGAACGACCCCGGCCGCGCGATGCTCGTCAATGCCATCGTTTACATCAGCCGCTTCACGCAGGACCGTCCGATTGACATCACCCCCTCCGTGTTCGGGCCGGAAAAAATCGCCACCACCCGCGAACGCGCCCTGAGACTCTTCTTCACTTACCCCCAGGAGGTGCCCGGCTGGTTTTCCGCCGCCGCCCTGGCGGGTTTGGACAGGCAGGACGCCCCGGCGGCCCAAGCCTGGCTGGCCGCCGCCCGCCCCTGGCTCCATCCGAATTCCGAGAATCTGCTGGAAATTGACCCGGAGGCCCGGGCGCTGGGAATCCCCTGCGACGCGCCGGAATTTTTGCCCAAGACCATCGCGGCCCTGCGCGGGGAGGCGACCCGGGCCCGGGCGGAGACGTTGCTGGCCCGTTACGTTTATCAACCCCTGGGGGCCACCGCCGGGGCGGACGCCTGGGAAAAATGGTGGCGCGAAAATTCGCCGTATGTTTTTTATTCCGAAGCGGGCGGATACCGCTGGTATATTGACCCGCTGGCGAAGCAGCGCGGCATTCCCACCAAAGACCTGCGCGGTCCCGCCCGCGCGGATGTGGGGCCGGCCGTCGGCGGCCCGCCGAAAAAGTGACCCAGGTTCAATAATAATTCGTCCGCAGGTTCCACTTTTTGAACAGCTTGGGCGGTATCTCATTCAAAAAGCGCGACCGCAGTTGGTGGGTGTCGCCGGTGTTCCCAAAGCCGGCGCGCACGGCCGGGTGGCTTAAATATAGTTCGTCCTTCGCGCGGGTGACCGCCACGTAAAACAGGCGCCGTTCCTCCTCCTCGCCCGCCGGGTTATCCAGGCTGCGGGCGGAGGGAAACATGCCGTCGCACAGCGAGATGACGAACACCACGCCGAACTCCAGCCCCTTGGCCTGGTGGATGGTCGAGAGCCGGACGCGCTGCTCATCGGGCTTGGCCCGCTTGTCGTCCTCGGCTTCCACATTGGTCAGCAGCGCCAGTTGGGTGAGGAAATCATCCAAGGAGCCGATGTTCCGGGCAAACACGGCGAGCTGCTCCAGGTCGTCCAGGCGCGTGCTGTAATTCTCAAAGTTCGCCTTCAAATAATCCTCGTAACCGGCGTCCAGCACCAGTTTCAGCATTTTGGCCGGGCTGTGGCGGAGTTCCCCGGCCTCCAACTGCGCGATGGTGGCGACCCATTGGGCCCAAGCCGTCGCCGCCTTGGCCGGGACCGCTTTCGCGCAGGCCTGGAGGGCCGCGGCAATGCGGGATGGAGCGGCGGGGGTTGTGTCGCTCTCGTCAAGCGATTTTAGGCCTGCTTTTTGGGCTTCGTTGGCGGCGCGGAGATCTTCGGCGCCGCCTTTTGGGTTTGCGCCCGCAGCTTGCGCAATGACATTTTTGAACTGCCCCCACAATTTGTCCGCCCCTTTGGCGGCGATGCCCGGCATCAATTGCACCAGCCGCTTGAAGGAAATCTCGTCGCGCGGGTTGGCGACAAATTTCAAATAGGCCGTGGCGTCCTTGATGTGCGCCTGCTCAAAAAAGCGGATGCCGCTGGTGATGGTGAAGGGGATTTGCCGCCGCGTGAACTCCAGTTGCAGCTCCAGCGCGTGGAAATGCGAGCGGTACAGCACGGCGATGTCATCCAAGCTCACGCCGTCCGCGTGCAGTTCGCCGATCCGCTGGGCGATGAAGGCCGATTGCTGGCCGGTGTCCGCGCACTCCACCAGCGCCGGTTTCAGGCCGGATTCCCGGGCGGGGGCCAGCTCCTTGACGAACTGGTGGACGTTGGCGGCGATCACCGCGTTGGCCACCTCCAGAATTTCCGGCGTGCTGCGGTAGTTGGTCTCAATCTTATACACATTCGCGCCGGGATGGCGGTCGGGAAATTTCATGATGTTCAGGAAATTCGCCCCGCGCCAGCCGTAGATGCTCTGGGCGTCGTCCCCCACCACCATCACATTTTTGTGCCGGGCGGCCAGCAGGTCAATCAGGTCGCTCTGGAGCTGGTTCGTGTCCTGATATTCGTCCACCAGGATGAACTGGAAGCGCCGCTGGTAATGCTCGCGGATGGCCGGGTGCTCCCGCATCAATTTGAGCCACAATTGCAACAGATCGTCAAAATCCATGCTGTTGGTGGCGTGCTTCCGGGCGGCATAGCTTTGGGCGAGGAGGTTGATCTTCTCCAGGTGTTCCCCAAAATAGTCGTATTGGGCGTCAACGAGTTCCGTGACGGTCCGGTGGGTGTTGCCGGCCAGGGAGATGATCTCCAGGAGCACGTCCGGCTTGGGGAAATCATCCACTTTTTTGGGGTTTATGCCCGCTTCCGTCAGGCAATGTTTCAGCAGATCCCGGGAATCGTCGCGGTCCAGAATGGTGAAATCCCGGCGGTAGCCCAGCACCTCCGCATGGGTGCGCAACACCCGGGCGCCGATGGCATGAAACGTCCCGCCCCAGAGCGCCGGTTGCGGCTGGCCGAGCAGGTCCACCACGCGCCGCATCATTTCGCCCGCCGCCTTGTTTGTGAAGGTGAGCAGCAGAATGCGCTCCGGGGGAATGCCCTGTTCCAGCAGGAAGGCCACGCGATAGGTCAGCGTGCGGGTTTTGCCCGAGCCGGCCCCGGCGATCACCAGGGCGGGGCCCGGCGGGGCGGTGACGGCGGCGTGCTGCTGCTCGTTCAGTTCCCGGGCATAATCTATCTGCAAGTCCACCGGCGGCCGGAACGGTTGCAAAACGTAGTCGTGCGACATGGCGGAGATGAAAACCGCAAACGGCCTCCGGTGAAAGCTAAAACTAGGCGCCCTTCACCGCCCACCGCAATTTTGCGGAGCTGGACCGCGGATTCTCCCGGCGTTCCTCCGGACCCGGCCGCAGCACCTCCTGCGCAATCTCCACGTAATCTCCCGCCTGCCAGCCGGCCGCGAACGCCTTTTTCACCCGCCGGTCTTCGCCGGAATGAAACGTCAGCACGGCCACCCGCCCGCCGGGATTCAGCAGCCGGGGCAATTGGAGCAGCAGCGTCGACAGCGCCGAAAATTCGTCATTTACCGCAATCCGCAGGGCTTGAAACACCCGGCGAACCGTCAGGCCGGTTTCGTCCCTAGACAAGCGTGGCAGCGCGCGGCGGATCGCCTCCACCAGTGCCGTGGTGGTGGCGAATTCCTTGCCCGCCAGCGCCGCCGCCAAGGTGTCGGCATGGGGTTCATCGGCGTTTTCCACCAGCACCCGGGCCAGCGCCGCCGGTTGGATTTTGGCGAGCCAGGCCCCCGCCGGCTGCCCGCGCTGCGGATTCATCCGCATGTCCAGCGGCCCGGCGTCCTTCACGGAAAAGCCGCGCGCCGGATTGTCCAGTTGCATGGAGGAAACCCCCAGGTCCGCCAAAACCAGATCCGCCCCGGCCAAACCGGCTTCGGCCAGCACCTGCGGCAGTCCGGCAAAATTGGTCCGGTGCGCCGTAAACGTCTCCGGCCCGAATCCCAGCGTCCGCAGCCGGGCCTCGGTCTTGGGCAATTCAATCTGGTCGGCATCCACGCCCAGCAACCGGCCGCCGGGCTGGAGCCGGCGCAGCAGTTGCTCCGCGTGGCCCCCGTGGCCCAGGGTGCAATCCACCGCCACCTCGCCCGGCCGGGGGGCCAGCACCCGGAGAATTTCCGCGACCATGATGGGCCGGTGCGTGCCCGCCGGGGTTTTGCCGGAAGCCAGCACCTTGGCCACGGTGCCGGCAAACCGGTCCGGATGGTGTTCCTTGTATTTGTCCTCGAACCGGCGCGGGTTTTTCCCCGCATAACGCACCCGCCGCCGGTGCGGCGGGTGGCCGGGCGTTGGCGCGGGCGGAGCTTGGTCAGGTTCGGACATCGTCCCTCTAAAATGCCTGAACTGGGTTGCAGCTGCGAGGAACTTTCACTCACCCTATTTTGTTCTTTGAAAAAGCAAGCAAAGGTGAGGAATATTTTTAACTGTGTTTTGACATCGTGCCGCAAATGGGGTTTGTTGTTAGTGGCAGAGTTGCAATCGTTCCGTCTCGCCTCATTTCGAGTCATCGAGCCGCGTTTCCATCCCCGCCACAACCATATATGCCCAAGTCTTCAAGCAAACGTGTATTGTTAACCAGTGTCTGCCGGCCGTTCGGTCCCCAACAGGGGGACGCGCCTTCGGTCGGCTACGAATTGCTGTACCGCCAGGTGACCCGCGCCCAGGGCATCTTCAGCCCGCGCACCGTCAACGTCCAGTTTGGGCTGGATTACATCGCGGAGAATCTCGAGGCGCCGACCGTGGTGCTGCAATACCCGTCCGAACGGGAATTGATCAAGGAGCTTAAGAAGGGCTACGACTACGTGGGGATCAGCTTCATCATGGCGCTGATCCACAAGATGAAGGAGGCGGTCGCGCTGATCCGCAAATATGCGCCGCAGAGCCAGATCGTGCTGGGCGGCTACGGCACGGTGCTCAAGGATGACGTCCTCCTGCCGTATGCGGATCACATCTGCCGGGGCGAAGGCGTGGCGTTTTTCCGCCAACTGCTCGGGGAGCCGGAAATTCCGATGCCCTACAAACATCCGCTGATCGTGAGCTGGCTCAAGGTGTTTGGCTGGCGGGTCTCCGGCACCGGGAAGATCTTCGGCGGCCTCGGCTGCCCCAACGGCTGTGATTTCTGCTGCACGTCGCATTTCTTCAAGCGCAAACACATCCGCCTGCTGCCGACCGGGCGCGACATCTACAACGTGGTGGAACGCTATTTTGATCTCGATCCCAGCCTCGTGTTTCTGATCATTGACGAGGATTTCCTGTTGAACAAGCAGCGCGCCCTGGAATTCCGCGACTGTGTGATCGCGGGGGGCAAAAAGCCCTCCATCTTCGCCTTCTCCAGCATCAAGGCCATCAGCCAGTTCACGGTGGAGCAAATCCTGGAGATGGGCATTGACGGGTTTTGGATCGGCTACGAGGGCACCCGTTCGGGCTACGCCAAGCAGCAGGGCCGGCCCACCGAGGAAATTCTCACGGAGTTCCGCGAGCACGGCATCACGGTGCTCACCTCGATGATCGTCGGCTTTGATTATCAAACGCCGGAAATCATCGCCCAGGAACTGGACGGCCTGATGAAGCTCAAGCCGGCGCTGGGGCAATATCTGATTTACGGGCCGGTGCCGGGCACGCCGTTTTTTGAGCGCGTCATCAAGGAAAACAAGTTGCAGGATGTCTACACCACGGAGAAGGACTTGTTTTACCGGCGCGCCGACGGCTTCAGCACGATGATCAAGCATCCGACGCTCTCGCCCAAGGAGATCGAGGACCTCCAGCGCTGGTGTTTCGACCAGGATTTTCAGCGGCTCGGGCCCAGCATTTTCCGCGTGCTGGAGACACGGTTTCTGGGCTATCTCAAGCTCAAGGACTCGCCGAATCCGGTGTTGCGGCAGAAGGCGGAATACTACGCGCACGAATTGCGTTATGCCTATCCCGTGTTTCTGGCCGGCCGGTTGTTTGGTCCGAACCACGCCATCCGCCGGTGGATCGGCGATTTGGAGCGGCGCATTCGTGCGGAACTGGGCCGCCCGGAGCCGGGCCAGCGCTTCAAATCCGTCATGGCCGTGGGCGCGGCGATGTGGACCTGGGTGACGCTGAAGTTCGACTTTTTGCAGCATCCCAAGCTGCAGCGCACGGCGTACCGGCTGCCGGAAAAGAGCTGGAGCGCGTTCACGTTGTGGGAGGAATTTCAGGCCAAGGTGGCCAGCCCGAACTTTTCCGTGAAGGTGGAGCTGCAACATGCCCGGCAGCAGGTCTGGATGCGGTTGGAAGGCGCGTTGTCCTCCAAGGATGCCGAGCGGTTGGCGCAGCGGCTGGACGATTCATTGGCGCGGAGCCAGAACCATTTGGTGCTGGATTTTCACAAGCTGCACTGGGACAAGGTGGGCGACCTGGGTCCGCTGCGCGACAAACTGGCCGGCTACCGGGACCGCATCCGCGTGGTGCTGCCCAAGCTGTCGGCGGCGCACCCCGAACTGCTGCTGCTGGCCGGGATGTTCCACCATTATTAAGCGCCATTACAACGAGGTCACGGCGCGGTAAAATTGCCGGGGCGAGGCGGCCGGGTTGGTGAAATCAAAGGTGCCGTTGGTGGACGTGGTATTGGTGTAGATGGACGTCCAACTGGTCAGGTTGGTGGACATCTGAAGCACGCACGGGCGGTTTGCGCCTGTGGTCAGGTGCAGTTGAAACATCCCGGGCGCCGCCGCCGCCGGCGCCAGCCAGAGGGGCGGATTCAGCGCTTTTTTCAGGTTGAGGCGGCCGCCGGTCAGGCATTTGCCGGCCAGCGCGGGCAGGGGGTCCGTGGCGTTCAACAACCGCTGAATGATCTGCTGAGAATTCTCCGCCGGATACTTGGCCCGCATCAGGGCCAGCGCGCCGGCCACATAAGGGGCGGAAAACGAAGTGCCGGCGAGGTTGATGCCAAACGACGGCGGCGGATAATAATACGAATCCGTGGCGGCGAAGGTCGTGTAGATTTGGTCGCCGGGCGCGGCCAGGGCCACATGGGTGGCGCCGTAATTGGAGAAGCCGCCCAACGCGTCGGTGCGGGTCGTGTACGCCACGGAGACAACGTTGTTGAGGCCGTAGCAGGTCGGATAGCTGGGGGTGACCTCGACGTTGGCGGAGTTGTTTCCCGCGGAAGCCACCCAGATGACCCCGGCCGCGCCCGCCGTGACAATGGCATTGGAGAGGGCCAGGGAAGGGGTCGGGGTGTCAAAGCTGGCATTGATGATTTGCGCCCCGTTGGCGAGGGCATAATTGATGCAGGCAATCACGGTGGCATCGCTTCCCGTGCCGTTGTTCAGACATTTGCAGGCCATCATCTGCACCCGCCAGGCCACGCCCGTCACGCCTTTGCCATTGTTGCCCACGGCCCCCAGCACGCCGGCGACCATCGTGCCATGGCTGGTGCTGTCGTCAGCCGGATTGTTCGTGCCGGTGAAGGCGTTGTACCCGTTGCCGCCATCGTTGGGATTGACCCACATGTTGGCCGCCAGGTCTTCATGCGTGGCCCGGATGCCGGAATCCAGCACCGCCACCACGATGTTGCTGGCCGAGGTCAGCACATCCCACCCCTCCGTCGCATCAATGTCCGCGTGGGCGGTGCCACCTTTCTGGCCGTAGTTATCCAACCCCCACAAGGTTCCGTCCAGAAACTTGGGGTCGTTAGGTAGTGTCGCATCCGCATACACCAAATAATCTGGTTCGGCATATGCCACCAGCCCGCTTTGCTGATACCGGGCGATGAACCCGGACGCTGCTTCTCCGACCGGCACCGTGATCACCTGCACCCCGCCCAGGGCCGGATAGGCCGCCGCAACCCTGGTTCCGTGCGCGGCGTGAAACGTCAGCAGCGCCGCGGGACTGGTCCCCGCCCGGGGTTGGATGAGAATCTGCTCCGGGCGATATTCCGGCGTGACCGCGCCCCCGGCCGCCGGCGCGTTCAACCATCCCATTACAAGCAGGGCCAACCCCATCAATCGATGGGTTGGAGAAAGGATCGTATGCTGATATTTCATGGTTTCGTCCGTCCTCAGGTCGTCCGCTCCTGCTCCAAGTTGAAAAATATCAATGTCCTTTGGGGGGGGTCAAGTCAGGGTCCGCCGCGCTGAGGTTTGGCCGGGGGCCGGGTCTCACGGCTTTGAACATGGCCAGACAACGTGCACGCTGAATTTCGTGGCGGATCACCCGGCGGGGATATTGGGACTGCGCATACCGCCGGGAATCGGTCCAAGGTTGGTGGATGGTGCCGGCGGGGAAGGCCGCCAGTTCCGGCACCCAGCGGCGGACGAACGCGCCGTCCGGATCAAATTTCTCGCCCTGGGTGACGGGGTTGAATATGCGGAAATAGGGGGCGGCATCCGTGCCGGTGCCGGCGCACCACTGCCAGCCGCCATTGTTGGCGGCCAAGTCGCCGTCCACAAGCTGCTGCATGAAATAACGTTCGCCCCATTGCCAGTTGAGCAGGAGATCCTTGGTCAAAAACATGGCCGTGATCATCCGCAGCCGGTTGTGCATGAATCCGGTCGCGTTCAGGCAGCGCAGGGCGGCATCCACGATGGGATACCCCGTCTGCCCCTGGCACCATGCCTGGAAATGCCCTTGGTTGTCCGACCACGCCAACCGGTCGTATTCCGGGCGGAAGGCGCCGCGGGCGACGTGGGGGAAATTGGTCAGGACTTGTTGGTAAAACTCGCGCCAGATGAGTTCGTCCAAAAACACATCGCACCCGGCGGCCTGCGCCGGGGTGGCCGTCGACCAGGCCAGCTTCAGTGCGCGCAGAATGGTGCGGATGCCGATGGCGCCCGCCCGAAGGTGGGGGGAGAGCAGCGACGTGCCGGCGAGGTCGGGCCGGTCGCGGCGGGCGGCGTATTCGTAAACTGGTCCCGCCATGAACCGTTGCAAAACGGCCAGCGCGGAGGGTTCCCCGGCCGGCGGCAGG
>Ga0182030_10018353_pt1 | contig 13418 bp, 7 predicted proteins | sample 812S3MmetaG_FD_121299 | JGI IMG/M metagenome (GOLD analysis project Ga0182030, IMG submission 121299) | Permafrost microbial communities from Stordalen Mire, Sweden - 812S3M metaG (Illumina Assembly) | ecosystem: Environmental > Terrestrial > Soil > Wetlands > Permafrost | place: Sweden... | reverse complement strand
TGTACTGGCGTTGAACACCCGGTGACATCTTTCCCTGCTTGGGAAACCCGGTATCGTCAATAATCCAGTCACTGACGGCTTCCCGAGCCGCCATGGCGTCCACGCCGTAATGCGTCGCGTATTCGCGGACTGCGTCGTCCGACCACGGAGCCACTCCGACGAAGTGAAGCAGTCGATCGTGATACGCGCGACAAAGCGCCGGATCCCCGCACGCGCGCGCCGCTATCGGCTCAACGCCCTTTCTTTCCCCGTCGCCGAACAGCCCCATCGCGTAAAGTGCGAACGACTCGCGGCGGTCATCGCGCTTGAGAATCAAACCGATTCCGTCGAAATAACGATCGAGGCGTTGCTGCCCGGTGGCATCGAGCTCATAGGCCATTCCCACCCGTCGCACGCCTCGCTCACGAGGTCCAAGATTGCTGCGGCAGTAAGTGCTAGGCAATGAGGCCTGTGATGGCCCTCAGCAGGGAGAGGGTGTTCATGGAGCAGTCTTTACCGCTTCCACGTAAAGCGCGACTTCATTGAACAGATTATCGAAGTGCCGTTGATTGCGAAGCACTCGATAGTCACTTTGCCTCGGCCCGGATCGATAGAACGTTTCGAATCCAGCGCCTTTTAGGAACGTAAAAATCTTGTCTTCGTTCCACCAGTTGATATGATTTCTCCGGTAGCGCCGTTGAATGTCGACTGGACAGCGAGATACGCAGAGGTCGAGCGCCTCCTCCTGGCTGTGCGAGCGGATGATCTCGGAAAACTCGGCGTCGGATATCCGACTCGGAGCGCCATCGGGGTGAAGCATGGAAAGGCTTGCCGCGAAGTGGTCGAGCATCGCTTGCTCGATCGAGGGAATGTTGGGAGGGTAGTTGTGCCACCAGAAGTAACTCATGTCTCTGCGTAGGTATGCACGATAGTCGAGGTCAATATTCGGACAGGTGACGCGAAGGGCTCCCCCGAGTCTGAGGACTCGGTGAATCTCACGAAAGAGAATTTCGACCGCCGCATTCGTCAGATGTTCGATCGCAAACCGCGTCTGCACGAGGAGAGCCGAATCCGTGGCGATCGGTAAGGGATCCATGGAGAGTGCGTCGTATGCGACGTCGCGCGACGGGTCGAAGTTGCGTTCCCTCTCCCACCGAACGTCGACGTCGAGATTCATCCAGCAGGGGTGGGAAAACCCTCCCCCAAATCCCTTGTGGCCCCCGGCCGAAATGTTGTAAAATGCACGCCTTTTGACGGCGTCGTGCCCGTAGAGCTCCACGTACAGGTTGCGGTCGTCACGGACGTCTCCCGGCAAGCGCCCCATCGTGCGGAGCATCCGGTTCGCGATCTTGTTCACTATTCGATTCATAGTATGGTTGGCTTCGCTGCAATGATTCCCGTGGTGAAATGGGCTGGAAATGCTTCGTGTGAGAAGTATCCCAAGGAAAAGATAGGGACCACAACAGTCGCGTCGTGCTGGTCCATACGCCAGGGCTTCGCGTCGTATTCGCGGAGACTGGATGTCCTGGAACCCAGAAGTATTCTACTCTTAGTCGGAAGATGAAGGCAGTTCGCGTCGAGCGCGCATCGAGCGTACAGCGCCAATTATGGCTGCTCGAAGAGCGGATGGCAGATGGGTCAGCATACCACGTGCCATCGCTCTATCGCATCGACGGCCCTCTCGATGTCCAGGCCCTCCAGCGCTCATTCTGTGACATCGTCCAGAGACACGAAGTTCTTCGGAGCGGTTTTTCGCTCGAAGGCAGCGACGTCGTTCAACGGGTTTTTAGCGATCGCCCGCCCGAGTTCAGCGCCGACGGATTGGTCTCGGATGAAAGGTCTCCGTGGGTCGAGGATGAAATTCGACGACGTTTTGATCTTGTCCTCGGCCCCTTGGTGCGTGCGCACGTGTGGCCGACGGCGACCGGCGGCCACCTGCTGTGTTGGACGATGCATCACATCGTGTGCGACCTCGATTCGCGTAGCCGTCTCGCGCTCGAACTCGCGAGTCGCTATGAGGCGCACATACGAGGAGCTTCAAGTCCCGTCGACATCGCTCCCGTGCAGTATGCGGACGTGTGCGCCTCCGAGCGCGCATACCTCGAATCGGACCAGGCTCGCAAGGCCGAAGCATACTTCATTCACCATCTGGGAGACTCTCTTGGAATACTTTCGTTGCCCGAGGACTTCCCACGACCCGCGCTGCAATCTTTTCACGGAGCCACTGTCCCGTTCGATGTATCCCCGGAGCTTTCGAAGCGCTTAAGAGAGCGATGCGAAGTGCAAGCGGTCAAGCCCTTTTTATATCTCTTGACCGTGTATGCAATCGTGCTCTCCCGGTACAGCGGGCAGTCCCGATTCGCAATAGGGGTGCCGTTTACCAATCGCCGGCGCGAGGTTGCCAAGGCTGCCATCGGTTGCACGATGAACACTCTTCCCGTGGTTATCGACACCTCGCATAACCCGCGGTTCTCTGAGCTTCGCCAGCGCATAAGAGAGGATATGCTCGGGCATCATAGACACCAGGAACTGCCATTTGAGCATGTCCTGACCCGCTTGGGCACCGCGGTCGATCCCCGCCGCAATCCGCTCTTCCAGGCGGGATTCACGTTCGAGAGTCCCCCCCCACTTCCGCTCGACGGCCTTCGCGTCGCGCCCGTCAACGTCCATGGCGGCGGCTGTCAGCTCGACGTGTTCCTGACTGTGTGGGAATCGGAACCGGAATACGGCGGACGCATCGAGTACGCCCGGGATCTCTTCGAACGCGACTCAGTCTTGAGAATCGTCGGGTCCCTCATGACCGCGCTGCAAGCCGTGCTCGAGAGCGAATCCGCCGAAGACCTACGCATCTCGGACGTGCCGATTCTCACAGATTCGGACCGAGACCATTTGGTCGCCGAATTGAATCGCACAGACCGGGACTACGGGACTGCCCATTTATTGGGTTGCGCGCTGCTTCGCCAAGCTGACGCGACACCGAGTGCCGTCGCTATTTCGATGGCAGAGCGCGAGGTCTCCTATGCGGATTTTGCCGGTCGTGCGCAGAGTCTCGCAAGTATGTTGCGCAACGACGGAATCGGCCGTGGTGCGCGCGTAGCGATTTTCATGGATCGATCGCTCGAAATGGTTCTGGCCATTTGGGCGAGTGTTCTCGCCGGCTGCGCCTACGTGCCGATTGATCCCGAGTATCCCAGGCTTCGAATCAGCGGCATGATTTCCGATTCGACCCCGTCTCGCATCCTTACGCGAGCGACCGACGCACGGAGGCTTGAAGCCGAAGGGGTTCCGGTCATGCTCGTCGATTTCGATGGGATCGCGCCGATACGAGCCGCCTCCGTGCAGCCGGCAATGGCAGCGGATCCCGCCTATATTCTCTTTACGTCTGGATCGACGGGGCGACCCAAAGGGGCAATCAACACCCACCTGGGAATCGCCAACCGCATTCGCTGGATGCAGGAGCGATTTTGTCTCGCCGCGGGTGACGTCGTTCTGCAGAAGACTCCCTACGGGTTCGACGTGTCGACGTGGGAGTTCTTCTGGCCCCTCACGGCAGGCGCGCGCCTGGAGATCGCTCCTCCGGGCGTCCACCGAGATCCCTACGAGCTCGCGTCGCTCGTCACCAAGGCGAATGTCACGACGATTCACTTCGTGCCATCAATGCTTCACGCCTTCCTGTCGCATCCTGCGGCCCGCACCTGCACAGGGCTAAAGAACATTATCTGCAGCGGAGAAGCTCTGAGTACGAGCCTGGTGAAGTGCTGCACGTCGATGCTACCCGCCTCGCTTCACAACCTTTATGGGCCAACTGAGGCGGCCGTGGACGTTACTGTCTGGGACTGCCGAACAAACGTCGATCGCGACCCGGTTCCCATTGGGACGCCCGTCGCCAATACCAAGCTCTACGTACTCGACGCGAATCGTGCTCTTGTGCCTCAGGGCGTCTTGGGGGAGCTCTATATTGGGGGCGTTCAAGTAGCGCTCGGATACGTCGGACGTCCCGATCTGACGAGCGAGCGATTCGTTCGCGACCCGTTTTCTCGGGACGACGAAGCTCGTCTCTACCGAACCGGGGATCTTGTGCGCTGGGAATCGGACGGAAATCTGGTGTTCCTCGGAAGACTCGATCACCAAGTGAAGATCCGGGGCCATCGCATCGAGCTCGGCGAGATTGAGGCGGTCCTCGACGCGCATCCCTCGGTCGCACGCAGCGTGGTCATCGTCCGTCCGTTACGATCCGAAGACGCACAGATCGTCGCATATGTCATGCCCAAACGCCCCCCTGTCGACCTTCGCGCGCTGGCGACCGAAGTGAAACAGCATGCTGCCAAGTCTCTTCCCGTTATCATGATTCCTCAGCACATCATCGTGCTCGATCAAATTCCTCTGACGGCAAATGGTAAGGTCGATCGCGGTCGACTGCCGATCCCCGAGGTTCAGGCCGATGTTCCAGACGTACAGGCGGCGACTCTTGTCGAAGAGTGGCTCGTCGACTGCTGGACGGATCTGCTCCAGGCTCGCCATATGGGAATCCATCAGAATATCTTCGAGCTCGGAGCGACTTCGCTCATGTGCGCGATACTTACTGGTCGAATTCGAGACCGTTTTCAGCGTGACCTCCCGATCGTGAGGGTATTCGAGTATCCGACCATCGCCAGGCTTGCGGCCCATCTGGCATCGCTGGGATGTTCGGACTCCGCGACTCCGAGCCATACGGACGCAGACCGACTGCTGGTTCTCGACAAAATGCAGAAGAGGGCGGAGCGGCAGCGTGTATCGTTTGCCCTCCGATCGCGATCCTCTCCCCGGAAAAGCTGATTCGGATATCCTATCTGTCGCCGCCCGCGGCCAGTCGGTTGCTGAGAAGCCACCGCATCATCTCTCGATTCCGATAAACCAAAGCGCTGCACCCGTGACCCACACCCGCGAACTCCGTATATCTCGGGCTCCCTCCGACCTTTTGGATCGCGGCGATCATCGAGCGCGTATTCGAAACAGGTGATATGGTGTCCACGTCTCCGTGGAAAGCCCAAAGGGGGGTATCCCTGTACGCTGATGCAACGGACGGATCGTTAATCCCGTTAATAGGAATACCAGCCGCAAACACGCCAGGATGCCGACTCAAGAAATCCCACGTTCCGGATCCCCCCATCGAAGGTCCCGTAACGTAAAGCCGTGACCGATCGATACGGAAATCATGCAGAACCTCGTCAAGGACTCGAAACGTCAGTTTTGAGGAAGCCGACTCCGGGACCGCATTGTGATCATAGTTGTGGAACGGCGGATTGCCCATTGCCCCATTTGCCCACTGGTCGCCTTCGGGACACTGCGGCACCAAGACAAACGTCGGCTCGATACCCTGCACATCCTGCGAAATGAGAATTTGAACATCTTCGGTGAGTTGGCGAAGGTTGTCCGATCCGTTCAATCCTCCCGGGTGAAGATACAAAATAAGCGGATACTGCCGTTCTTTGCGATAGCTTGGAGGGACGTAGATTCGGTAGGGAAGGTGCGTCCCCACCTCGTCCGCCGCGAGTGTCTTTGAGATCGTCTTGATTGCCAGCTCCAAGGCGACGCGCTGAGGGTCGGCGTGACGCCACGGATTAGTACACCCAGCTGCCGCAAGTCCCGTCCCGAGCACCCAGCGTGCAAAACGTGCCGCGAGCGCAGCAGAGCCCTTCCACTTCATTGCCCTACCCAATTCCAAATCTCTGTAGTTCGTCTTCCGACAGCTCCAGTTGATTGGCTATTGCCGTCACATCGTCGATAGGAGGGACTCCGACCTTCGCCAACGCCTCATCCCGAGACATCAACCCTTGCCGAATCAAATGACTCAATTCGAGTTCGTAGGGGCTGTATCCGTACAAGCGCTCGTGGACAACGTTGTTCAGTGTGTTCAATCGGCAGTTCGTAGAACACCCGTCGACATCTCTCGGACGACGCCATCCCAGCTTCTCGATCTCGGAAATGATCTCCGCCTCGGTCGCGCTTTCGAGGCACATCAGGTTGACATTGTGAGGACTATCGGTCACTCGATTGAGAATCTCATCCGGGATCCGGTAGTAATCGTCCACCTCGGGTCCAACGCTCGCGCGTAGTGCATCAAGGCTTCGCTTTCGACCATCCTCGAGAAACCGGTAGTTATTGCAATAAACGATTCCGTTTGCTGGGATCTGTCCGAGCGTGAACCCTGCCAGGATGAACGGAGCATTCTTGTCGAGCGCCAAACGCAACGCCATTGCATGGACCATGGAAATGCAAGCGTTGCAGCCCGAGGATATCCGGCGCATCGCGTGCGTCGAATATATGGGACGTGTCAAGGCCGCGCGGATGACTTGCCGAAAGAATCTCTGCGAGGGCCTAATCATAATGTGGTCGACGCCGAGGGAATCGACCACATTCTCTATGTTCTCCCGCGCCGTGCGCGACATGAACCCTGTGTCTAGAGTGAACGACAGGACGCGAAGCGCATACTTTTCAACTGCGATCTTCAGCGTAAACGAGCTGTCTTTACCCCCGCTATGACAATGAATCGCATCATAGGGACATCCACGCCGTTGAAAAAGGTCGCGAATCTCGATCCTCGCTCGCTCGATTGCTGTGATATCGGTCGTCGAAACCGACTGGTCATGGCAGAACGAACAGACTCCAGCCGAGTCGAACGTGATTCCCGGTACAGTCGACGAAAGAATGCAGCGGACGCATCGAATCCGATTCGTGTCGACAGCCATCACTCTCCCGCTTGTCGTCGAACGATAAACCGAGCCATCTTGTTAATCGATCCGAAGGACTCCTTCGTCATGTCCTTCTCAAGTACCGCCACGCCGTGTGTTCGCGATATGAATGCAGTGATCTCCACGAGCCCAAAGGAATCGATGATCCCCTGGTCAACAAGTGATTCATCCAGGTTCATGTCAGCACCATCGACATGAAAATTCCGAACGATAAACGCTACAAGCGATGCGCGCACCTGGAGCCATTCACTATCGAATTGCATCGAGATCACGTGATCCAATCTACTCTGCGAAACATCGCGGCGCAACGGAATCCACCCGCTCACAGGCCCTGCCTCCAGCCGGCCTACGAGAGCGACGAAATGGCTAGATCTACCTGCGTTGCCGTTCACCATGCTACATGCTCCGAATCGTTCGCCATGGCCTTCCGCTGGGTGCAACAAGAAAATCCAATAGAACAGTCAGCGGCGAGACCAAGGACCAGGTACCGACGTTGACTTGCCTGGGGTGAGCGCTAACGTTGAGCAAGAGATTGGGTGAACGACGCTCCCAGAAGTGCGATGACAGCAAAGGAGTAACTAGGCGATTCTCATGTGTGGTATCGCTGCAGTTTTAGGGGAGGGGATGGCGCATGAGGCGCGGCGCGACCTGGTCGGACACATGTTGGGACAGATCCAGCACCGCGGACCCGATGGCTGGGGAACATGGGTCGCGCCAACCGTCGCGCTGGGGCACGTGCGCCTCTCTATCATCGATATCGCGTCGGGACACCAGCCTTTCGTCGTCGGGACCGATGCGATCACGTACAACGGTGAGGTTTACAATCACATCGAATTGCGAGCAGAACTCGAAGATCAGGGGGAACGATTCATTACGAACTCCGATACGGAAGTTCTCTTGCGTGCGCTTCGACTATGGGGGCTCGATGCGCTCAAGAGAGTGAACGGGCAGTTCTCCTTTGCCTGGTGGAGCGGCAGAGATAGGCGACTTATCGCCGCTCGTGACCGATATGGGGTGAGACCGCTCTATTACACGTTTTGGGGAAGGCTTGCGTGTCTCGCGTCCGAGATGAAGGCATTCGATGTCATCCCGGGAGTGGTGCGCGAGTTCGATCCGGAGAACGTCCTTGAGCTCGGACTGCTATGGAACAACATCGGGGACCGAACGCCCTATCGACGCATTTGCACGGTTGAGCCGGGTACGGCCCTCGTGTTCGAGTCCGGCAAGGAACCGAAGGCGCACTCGTACTACGAACTGGGCTCGTCTGTGCCGGAGGAACGGACAGGGACATTCGCGGACGCCAAGGCGATGCTTCGCGAAAAGCTTACGAGTGCCGTTCGGCTTCGACTGCGGAGCGATGTGCCGGTTGGCAATTACCTAAGTGGTGGAATCGATTCATCGGTCACTACTTGGATCACCAATAGCCTGAGGGCGGATAGGTACAAGTCGTTCGCAATTAGGTTTCGGGATTCGAATTTTGACGAGTCGACCTATCAGACTCTCGTTGCGGAGCGTCTCCATAGCGAATTGCATACGCTTACGATCGACGACTCGGATATTGAAGACAACTTCGAGACTGCAGTCATCCATGGCGAGCGACCCATGTTTCGGACGGCTTCAGTCCCCTTGTGGCTTCTCGCTCGCGTCGTTCGGCAGGAAGGTATTCGTGTCGTGCTCACGGGGGAGGGCGCCGACGAGGTCCTCTGGGGCTATGATTCTTTCAAGGAAATTAAATTGCTGCGATTCTGGGCGATGCATCCGGAATCGACCCTTCGGCCGCAGCTCATTCGGGCTCTGTATAGGCACTTGCCACACTACAAAGACCCGACGACATTTGGTTTTCTGCGAATGTTCTACGAGGGGTTTTTGAAAAGCTTCGACAACGCACTCGTGGGACTCAACATGCGAGTGCACAACAATCGCATCCTCACGGCGTTTATGCGTCCAGAACACCGCGCCAAGATGGATGATCATTGGATCCTCGGGCGGGTAGAAGAGGCTCTTCCGGCGCGCCAACGCTCGTGGACGCTGCTTCAGCGCAATCAGTATTTGGAGATGCGGACGCTCCTTGACGGATACCTGCTTTCGACGCAGGCTGATCGGATGTCCCTCGCACACGGGGTCGAAGGACGTTACCCCTTCCTCGACCACAATCTCGTGGAGTGGGTATTTCATCTTCCCGATGAGTACAAGCTGCCGAGATTTCGTCACAAGCATTTGCTCCGCGAGGCGTTCCGCGAAGACCTTCCCGCGGCGGTCATTGACCGCCCGAAGCACCCGTATCAGGCCCCCGATCTCCGACCATTTGTTCGTGATGGGCAGTGGTCGCCCCTGCTTCGAGCGTACCTGTCGCCGGAATCAGTGGATCGCGTGGGTCTCTTCGATCGAGCGATGGTCGAGCGGTTCCTGCGAAAGTGGGTCCGTGGAGCGCCCGCCCAGATCGGTTATCGCGACAACATGCTCATGTGTTTTCTCCTGTCGACGCAAATTGCGGCGTATCGGGCATCCGTCCGACCTGACCTCGTCCTACCCCGTTCCGTCAAGACTGTGGACGTCATGGAGCGATCATGACGCCGCCCACGACCGATGTTGACCTATCTTCTGCCATCGCGATCATTGGAATGGCAGGCCGCTTTCCGGGAGCTGATCACCTAGACGAATTGTGGCGAATCATCGAAGAGGGATGTGACACGATCGCCCGAACGGAAACAACTGCCACGGGTGGGGTTGCACGTGCTGGCGCGTTTCCCGACTCGGGGGAGACCACGGTATTCGCGCGAGGCCTGCTCGATCACGTCGAGGAGTTCGATAACGAATTTTTCGATATGACTCCGGCGCTCGCCGCGATGACTGATCCTCAACACAGAGTCTGGCTCGAGATTGCGTGGGAAGCGCTCGAGGAGTCAGGTTATGCCCGTGATACACACGACCTCGTCATCGGTGTATTCGCGGGTGCCTTCACCAATACATACCTGCTTTATAACCTGCTTTCGGATCGGCGCGCGGTTGAAGAATATGTTCGTATGCGCAAGACGCAGACGTTTGCGCAGCTCTTTCAGAACGATGGATCGTTTCTCGCGACCCGCACTGCTTACACATTGCACCTTCGGGGGCCGGCGGTGGCCGTGCAGTCCGCCTGTTCTACGTCGCTTGTTGCGGTGGCGCTCGCGGTTCGCGCGTTACTTCATTTCGACGTAGATGTCGGGCTCGCAGGAGGCGTGTGTATCACGTCCCCTCGGCACCTTGGGTACGAGTATCAGCAAGGATCCATCTTTGCGAGCGACGGCGTATGTCGTCCGTATGACTCCCGCGCGTCGGGCACCGTATTCGGCAACGGTGCTGGCTGCGTCGTGCTGAAGCGACTGGCCGATGCGCGACGGGATGGCGATGCGGTTCGCGCGATCATTCTTGGAGCGTCCATCAACAACGACGGACATGCGAAAGTTAGTTTCACTGCGCCGAGCGTCGCAGGACAGGCGGAGGTCATCGTCGCCGCCCATGCCATTTCGGGGGTTCACCCAGATACCATTGGGTACGTCGAAGGCCACGGGACTGCCACGCCCGTCGGCGATCCTATCGAGGTCGAAGCGTTGACTCAGGCCTTTCGACTGGGGACGTCGCGTAACAGCTATTGCGTGCTCGGGTCGATCAAAGGCAACGTCGGCCATCTCGACGCCGCTGCTGGGGTAGCGGGATTGATTCGAGCCGTGCTCGCTCTCGAACACCGCACTTTGTTGCCGACGGCGCATTTCTCGTCGCCCAACCCAGAACTTCGCCTGGCCGACACTCCCTTTCGTGTGCTCGACGTCGCGGAGCCCTGGAGCGAATCGTCCCACCCGCGACGCGCAGCCGTAAGCTCCTTCGGTATTGGGGGAACTAACGCTCATGTCATCCTCGAAGAAGGAGACTCGCTCGAGATCGCACATGTCGACGCGTTGCATTCGCAGCCGACAGTGCTCGTTTTGTCCGCGAGGAATCGCGCTTCGCTCGACGCACTGACTCTACGCTTTGCCCAGTGGTTCGACGGCGCCATGTGTGATGGGCACGTCCCGATTCCGATCACCGACGTCGCGTATACGTTGCTTCGACGGCGCCAGCATTTCTCCCACCGTCGTGCAGTATGGGTCCAAAGCTGGGAGGACGCGCGGCTCGCTCTGCGCAACGTCGACCGCTGTTCGGATGGCGTTGCCCCTGAACACACTCCAAAGCTTTACCTCGCTTTTCCAGGGCAAGGGCACCTGTGGGCGGGGGCTCTATCGTCTCTGGTCGCGGCAGACGAGGTCCTTGCAGGGCACCTCAAGACCGTGGCGTCGATGGCATCGGAGCGACTTGGGTTTGACCTTTACGACTGGCTTACCAGTCCAAATGCCGACAAGGAAGCAGTCGCCGGAGACAACGCAAGAACCCAGCTCGCCATCTTGAGCACCGGTATCGCATGTGCGCGCTGGCTCGAATCCTGTGGCGTTCACGCGGATGGTCTTGTGGGTCACTCCCTCGGTGAATGGGTGGCAGCGCACATGGCTGGCGTTCTCGACATCGAGTCCACGGTTCTCGCTGTCTACGAGCGAGGTCGGCTCATGCAGACCACGGGGCAAGGGGCCGCGCTCGTCGTACGATCCGGTTATGCCGAGGCGCTGCAATTCGCGCAGGGCGACGTGGCAATAGCCTGCATCAATGGTCCGCGACAAGTCGTTCTCTCGGGTCCCCAGGATGAAATTGCCGATTGCGAGAAGCGGCTAACTGCCAAAGGGATTGCTTCGCGCAGAATCGCCATTCGTGTAGGCGTTCATTCGCCCCTCATGGACCCGATCGCTCCACTCTTTCGCAGAGCCATCGAATCCCTCCCATTTCGTCCTCCAAATCTGCCGGTTCTCTCCACCGTTTCCGGCAAATGGGTCGGTGCCGAAAATCCCATGGATGTAAGCTATTTTGTGGAGCAAATACGGCGGCCAGTCCGATTCGATCAAGCGTTGGAAACGATGTTCGCAACGCCCGGGTGTGTTGTACTTGAGGTCGGTCTCGGAACAACGCTTACAGGCCTTGCCGCATCCTGTAGGGCGGACACTCGGAGTCAGTCGGCACTTGCCATGATCGGAGATGCGCCGACCTCGAGCAGCGCCGCCGCGGGGCGTCTTGGGCGCTGTCTGGGTGACCTTTGGACCCGCGGAGTGACCGTGAACGTCCTCGGCGACGTCACGATGCCCACGAAATGTCCGATTCTACCCACATATGCGTTCGACCGGCGGCGTGCCTGGGTCGAGGCGCCGCCTTTGGATTCGAGTCCGGCGGAGATCGGGCGCACCGCGGACCGGGTGCACGTCGAATTCCAGCAAGAAGCGCACGATGCCATTTCCGTGCGCGCGATAGTGATCGAGCTCTTCAAGTCCATGTCGCACTTGTCGCCTGAGGCCGTGGACCCTTCGCGACCCTTCTACGACCTCGGGGTCGACTCGTTTTTCCTGGTACAGTTCGCGGAACGACTCCGCGAACGAGTGGGCGTTGCCGTTCCCTACGCGATGCTCTTGTCGAACGATTCCATCGACAAGCTTTCGCGCGCGCTTCATGGCGCGCTGTCCGATCTGGACAAGACGACGCTCCCCCGCGTCGCTGCATTTCGCGGGCTTTGGAGAATTCGCGAGGGGACTTCGCGATTGCCGATGCTCATCATCCACGGAGGCAACGCCAATCACCTAATCCAAGAATATCTCCCTAGCGACCAGAGTCTGTACGGATATCGTCATCAGGGATCGGATGGTGAGCCATTTTACCATACAACCGTGGAGGCACTTGCTGAGCGATGCCATGCCGAGTGGTCGGAGGCTTGGGGCTCATCTCCGTGCATCATTGTGGGACATTCGTTTGGCGGACTGGTGGCCTACCACCTTGTCCATCTCCGGCGCCAGGTCGGCATCGAGGATCCTCTGCTCGTTATGATTGATTCGCACCATCCGAGTCTCCTCGCCGTCAGCAGGCCACCAGAGAATCTTGAATCGCCGGGGCGCGTTCGACAACCGCATATCCTTCGGGGTTGGGTTGATCGGATGATAAACGATGATATTGGCGATAAGGTCCGAATGCTACGACTCTGGGCGAGTGTCAGGACCCGACTGCGGATGGCGTGGGCACACCCTGGGGCTCTGGCCATGGCGCCGAGGAAGCTGTACGATTGCATATGGAATCGAACTATTGAGCTGGCCAACGCGCGGTTCGCGCGAGGAGAAAGACTGCCACCGAGTGATCGCGATGAGTACCTCATTGCGATATACGAACTGGCAGCTCGGGCGTACATCCCCCCGGAGTCGGTAGTCGATACACTATTTTTGTACGCAAGATCGTTGTCTTGGGTGGGAACTCCTGCGATAACAAACTGGAAGCAAAGCATTCGCGGTCCCTTCGAGGCACACCAGTTCGCGGGAACCCACTTGAGTATCGTCAACGACGCCAAAGCGTTCGCACCGTTCGGATTTGCAATTCAGCGGCGCGTCGAAGTGCTCCGACGAGCGCTTGGTGACACCGATTGAGTCCGGATATGGGATTGTCGGGAGCGAGCGGCGTGACAGCCTGCAATGGATGCCATAAGCCGGATATCGGCTACGCTGGATTCATAAACGTGGTCCAACACGAAGAGTTGTGATGCCTTGTTCATCTCCCGCTGAAGCATAAAGTTCAAAGCTGCGCGATTGAACTTCAAAGGCGCGCGATTGAAGT